>Ga0265780_10006784_pt1 | contig 14160 bp, 18 predicted proteins | sample P1T30metagenome_FD_192432 | JGI IMG/M metagenome (GOLD analysis project Ga0265780, IMG submission 192432) | Plant litter microbial communities from East Loma Ridge, Irvine, California - P1 T30 | ecosystem: Environmental > Terrestrial > Plant litter > Unclassified | place: USA: California... | reverse complement strand
GTTTGAGTGCGACGAAACGCCCTGGCCTACCGATGATATGAGGGTGCAATGCCAAGGTCATCATCTTTGGTTTACCCTTTTTACCTTCGGTTAGCAGGACATCCAGGGCGTTGTTGAGATGTTCTAGGAAATCATCTGGGCTTGAAAATCCTGGTGCATCTACGAACTTGTGGTCGTTACCTATGGATCGTCAGCATTCATAGCATTCTGCGAATGATGACTGACAGTCTAGAGAGTGCGGGATCAGGAGGGTGCCATCGGCAGCATAGTATGGCAAGTCGTCCCCGTAGACGCTCGAGTCATAGCCTAGTCGGGACTGGACCTTTTCGTATGCTTTTGCAACGAGTACGCTAGACGAGATGGATGGTCGCTCGTTATAGTACCCTTTCGGGTAGTCATTCGAGGGAGATTGCGCTTTCAGGATTTCCAGCGTTGCGCTGATATGAGCTGCCTCGACATCTTCAGGGACCAGATCGTAGTTGGCGTATCTAATTTATATTAGCACCTGACCACACATCTATCGAGAGGCAACGCACCGATAGCCAGAAGCAACGATCTCGGCTCCCATGTTCACCGCCTCTGCCACGACAGCAGGTGCGAGTTCGGCTGATCTACCGCATGCAATGAGGGAGAAGGTGAAGCCCAATTCCTCCAAGAGTTGATGCAAACGCCAGATACCACCTGTAAGGTCAGCCTTTGCCAATGAGACCGGACGGCCGGCGCGACTCACGCTTTGTTCCAAACTCGTAAACCGATTCCAAGGGGAAATCACGCCCTTTTCGAAGGGGTCGACGATCGGTCTAATTGGTCTCAGAATCCGTCATGACGTTTTACAACTTGCTGCTCAGACTTACCTCGCCCATGAGCACTTCGGAATACTCGTCACCGTTTTCCGGCTATAGATATAATAAGCAAAGATCTGCAAGCTCGAGCGATAAGCGCTTACAGTAGCTTCGGCGCCCTCTTCAAAGTGGATCGAGATGTTCAGAGCAACAGACTTGCCCTCGGGCCAAGTCACTGTCGGGATATCGAGGTCTGTGTAGCCTCCATAGTCACGTGCGGGCGGTTCCTTTGGCGCCAGTAGACGATCCAGCTTTGGGTCGGCGAAAGTTGCGCCGGCAGCTAGACTTGGTATTTTGGGAATGGCAACAGGCATTCTGTTTTATGTGAGATGAAGTGGGGATACAGAGAGACGAAAGACTCTGAGGAGCGGTTTATCAGATGGCGACATGCTTCCTCGAGGCAGTCTATTGTATGACTAGTGAGGGAATCGGATGAATTGAGAGATAAGCCTCAGACCGGTAATCTTCCGATGGTTTCCGAAGATCCTTTGCGTTTCTTCGGCAACTCCTTCCGTATCTCTTTCCTTACGTTTCGCGACAACTGCCCGACCCAACATGCATCCATCCGTATCTAGACCACTTGGTCCCTATACACGTGGATCCGGTAAAGAATCGATATGGAACCATATCGATAGCTTAGGCCAAATCCTTCAGCGAACTCAACAGACACCGACTTCGAAACGCTATATCGGTTGTTAATCCAAGTTGCCTAAATGCAGACACCCACTCCTGCTACGCGACCAGCGACAACTGCACAACAGATGGAGAAAGCTACAAGCGGAGATGTCGATGCAGGTCACGTCACCACAGAGAGCATCGTCGAGGTTGATCCGGCTATGAGCTCGACACCGACCATCTCGTATCAAGCTCCAGAATCGACTCATGGGCTACAAGATCAGTCGATCCGGCTACCATTTCACCGTTTGCTTTTGATCTACTTTGGAATCGGAACTGCTCTCTTTGTCAGTTTTCTCGATCAGACGAGTGTCAGCACAGCTGCGCCTGTCATAGGTGGAGACATTGGTGGAAGTGAAAGGTGAGTACCAAGTCCGGCAAGTATTAGGAACACAGTCTGATCAGATCCAGTATATCATGGTTGGGAACCGCTTTCTTGGTGACGAATTGTGCGATGCACCTAGTATATGGCCGGCTCTCGGACATCGTAAGTCTACCTGTCTTTGACGTACTTTGTAGCGCTGACGCTCACTAGTTTGGGAGGAAACGGATGTTGCACATCGCACTACTATTCCTAGGTGGAGGTAATCTCATGTGCGGCTTCGCCAAGACTCCAATCCAGCTTTATGTGTTTAGAGCGATCAGCGGACTTGGGGGAGGGGGCGTGAATGGGATTGCTATGACAGTGGTGAGTAACTTTCGCGTCCGAACCTCCGGGAATACTCGCTGATTCAGCAGGTATCCGATGTTGTCTCGCTAGAGGACAGGGGAAAATACCAGGGGTTCATAAGCGCAGCATGCTCTTTGGGTACAGCAGTGGGACCGTTTGTGGGTGGAGGTCTAGCGACTGCAGGTCAATGGCGCTGGCTTTTCTGGTGAGTGGCCCTGCAGCTATCGCTGGTCTCAATCGCTAAAGCCACTTCAGGCTGGTCTTCCCTCTCTCGCTTCTCATTGTGGTCTTGACGCACTTCACCCTTCCTCTGAAGCCCGTTACAGGGAGCGCAAAGTGAGTGCCTACAGTCGACGGTATCGTGTGATAAACGAGCTGAACATGAAGGGAAAAGCTCGCGAAAATTGATTACCTTGGGATCTTCCTGAGCGGTGGATCCACCTTGCTGTTGCTGGTGAGTGGCCACAATCATCACCTGGTACGGACTAGGGCTGATGGGGATTAGGTGCCCATCTCAGGGGGTGGCTCTTCGTTTGCATGGGACAGCCCGGTGGTCATTGCCCTGCTGGTTGTTGGTGTCGTCATGATGTGTGCGTTCTTCGTATGCGAATGGAAGATCGCCTCACTCCCCATTCTTCCTTGTAAGTCTGAACACATCATAGGCCATTCACCTGATTTCGCCACTAACTCACAACAGTACATCTTTTCCGCATACCGACCGTGTCGATTGTGCTTGCGCAAAGCTTTCTTGTTGGCGCCATATACTACGGTAATATATTTTATGTCCCCATGTTCTTCCAGTACGTCATGGGGTACTCGGCTCTCAAGACTGGAACTCTTACTCTCGCCTATACGCTGCCACAATCGCTCTACGGCATCGTATCTGGATTCATCATTTCGAAGACAAATTGGTACAAGGGAGTTATCATATTTGGATCTGCCATCTGGACTCTGGGAGCTGGTCTTCAGATCATGTGGACGCCAGACTCATCGCTTGGACAGGTCATTGGGATACTAGAAGTCAGCTCTATCGGTGTTGGGTGTTGTCTTCAGTCTAGTAAGTGGTCCAGTGTTTGTTACACTGTCCCGAGTCTGACCTCGAATAGCACTCGTAGCCATGATGGCTGTGACCCCCGACAAAGATCGTGCTGTGGTGACTTCCTCGCGTAATTTCTTTAGGACCATGGGTGAGCCGGACGATACCACTTCCGAAACGGTTCCATCCTTTCTGACTCAGCTTTAGGCGGAGCGTTCGGTCTTGCTATTGCAAATGCTCTATTCAACAACAGAGTCAGCTCGAGTCTGCTCAAGTCACTGTCACAGCAAGATACAGCTCAGGTAACTCGGTCCGCCATCACTTTCCTCGACAGTGCAGACGACGCAACGAGAAAAATCGTTGTGGATGCCTATGCCCACGGGCTACGAAGCTGTTTCATACTCTTCACGGCTGGAAGTGGAGCTTGTTTCATCCTATCTTTGTTCATCAAGGAAGTCAAATTTAGGAAAGATCCGCCGGGTCTTGTCAGGCAGGCGACACCTACCATAGGGTCTTCCGATCGACAAGAGGGACAGATAGAGTCCAAAGAAAAGGTGTAAAGAGGTGTACATATTGTCTGCCACACCCGCGTACATGCATATCCGGATAATCTCGTTCATCCACTTCTGTGAGATCTATAGCAGGGCCAAGAGGATCCAAGTGCATCACCTCGCACGTCTCTGAGAGGACATGGAGTCCGGCAGCGATGTTGACGGTACTTACTGTCCGTCAAAGCGTGTTAGAGGGGATATTGATAAATCGGCTTGGGGTTACACATGTGAGATGATGAAGCCACCTATCAATGCATGCATGCCATGTGCCTTTATTCTACAACGAGACTGCTTCCGCTATAAAACTGTATTCTAAACGTCTAGTATTTTGCCTCGGGGTCGTACGGGAATTGTCCCGCCCAGTGATTCGCAATCTGCTCTCTGGTCGCAACCCAGACCGAGCCTGGCGCATTGGCGGCGATGTGGTCCATGAACTGCACCTTTGTCAGCACTGTGAGCGGCCAGCAAGCTCCGAGCAGACTTACCTTGGTCAGTGCGGGAAATCGACCGGGTTTACCAATGACTCTACAGTGTAGACCGATGGTCTGGAGGACATCAGCTTGCTTATGTGGCACCGATAAGGGACTTGCCATCATCTTTGGCGATCCCGCTTCGCCTTCTTCATAGAGCTGATCGAAACTGTAGAGCTAGTCAGTAGTATTTCGGCAGCCTTGATTGCGATGGTGACGTACGCATTGATCAAATATGTCGAGAAAGCCGAGGCTGATGTCCAGCCACTACCCCTGGAGAACTTGAAGTCGTTGTTGTCGTACTAATCTGGTAAGCATACTATTCACTCGGGTGAGTTACCACCTACGCTATATGGGAGGATCAACAGCCCTTCATCTCTGGCACCTCCGGGATAAGGCGTCCAGAAGGGGACATCGTCGCTGTAATCGTCACTTTGCCAGGTCAAGTTGGGCAAGCCCTCCTCGCGGTACACGTCGGCCACCAAAGCCCGGGTCTGGGGCGAAGGTCTTCCATAATAGCAGCCAACCGGTGCTTTGCCCTGGTGGGCTTTTAGTACATGACGATCAGAGAGTTCTGTCAAACACTGACCTCGGGTGAAAATGACTGGAAGATCTTGACACCCTCTCGGATCAGTTCTTTCTCCTTCTCAGGTTCGAGATCATAATGCTCGATCCATCTACGATTACTATCAGACCGCTACACATGATCACATTATGCGGACCATGACTCACCGACACCCATGACTACCCATCTCCCATCCTTCGGCGTGCGCAACTTCGGCCATACGTGGGACCTTGTTGACAGAGTAGGCGACTCCGTATATGGTGAGAGGCATCTTGTAATCTACGAAAATCCGTCAACAGATAATTGGCAGATACAATGGCTGGTTGCGTACCCTTAAAAGCCTCGTATATCCTCCAGATGCCAGCCCGGCTACCGTAATCGTATTGTGACTCCATGTTGGCTAATTTGGCATTAGGCTTGCCTTGCTTAATGATTCGGATTACTCACGATTGATGCGGCCAGCCGGCGCATATGGCTCAGTGTCGGTACCGTACTCATTCAAGTTGCGCTCGGCGTGCGAATCACCGTTTCTGGTGGTATACTCGGCTCCCTCCTCGACGTTCAAGACGCTATTGTCAGTTAAATGAAGTCAAGAGTCCTACTTGAGTCGACATGACATACAAACTGATGGCTATCTTCCCACCTCCTGGCCTGATACTATTAGCGCGGTGATATCTCTTCTATCGAGGGGGACTTGCCATTGAGGGTTGGGTATTTCATTCTTGTATCCAACCATAGACGCTGATGTCCGGGGTCGGGTCTCGACAGAGTTGGTAGAGATTGGCATTGTTTATCGGTAGTATACAGGCTTTGCGGTCTTTGGTGCGGGTAAACCAGAACTGACTCCATCTGCTCATGCATACTTATCATTGTATAGTGAGTGGGCTGCTTGATCCTTGCCGGACTCCTGAATCGCCCTTATCTTCTAGCTTCGGAAGCACTTTCCGAATATTCGGCTTGGCATTTCTCCGATGCGCATTTTCCCGATGTAACGTGCGAATAAGTCGCTCCGACACCGTTATCATCCACTCGGGCGCAATGCGTATAAGTATGAGCCGCGGTATGTTCGGCTCGTCATCTATTACTCCGAGATCAAGATGGAGCCTTGCTTCCTCACCGCCAGTCAAGCTGCGAGACTATATGACACCGGAGAATTGACGGTCACCGAACTAGCTACCTCGACGTTGACGAGAATTAAGGCTCGGGACGAGTCGGTGAAGGGATGGGCATACCTTGATGAAGAGCTGGTCATGAAAAAGGCCAGGGATCTCGACAGTATCCCCAAGGCTCAAAGAGGTCCACTGCATGGGATCACGATCGCTGTCAAAGATGTCATTTACACCAAGGGTATGTCTCCCGAGCTGTCCTTGCCATGAAATGATTGCTGACTACTGCGCAGATATGCCAACCCAGCACAACTCACCCATGTACAAGGGATCTTTCCCTGAGCTAGATGCGGGTAGGTACTGTCTCCTCAATCAAACAAGCCAAAAGCTGATATGAATCAGCATGTATCATGACTCTTCGTTCACTCGGGGCGCTCATCTTCGGTAAAACAGTACGTGGCCATATCTCCTTCACATAGTAGAAACTGATTCTTTCTCAGACGACAACGGAATTTGCGGCTAGTTCTCGAGGTCCAGCAACTTGTAACCCGTACAACCCAGACTGCACACCAGGTGGTTCATCTTCCGGCTCAGGCGCCGTGATTGGGGATTTCCAGTGCCAGATCGGCTTGGGAACTCAGACAGTCGGGTCAACGATCCGACCCGGAAGCTACAACAACATCTTCGCCATGAAACCGACTTGGAACGCGATCAGTCGAGAAGGTCTGAAGATGCTCGCTGTTTCACTCGATACGCTCGGCCTGTATGCCAGATCGACCGATGATCTCGAGCTTCTATGCGACGCATTCCGATTGCAGGATGATAGTCCACCTGAGATTAAACCTATCAGCGCCATGAAGATCGGGATTTGCAAATCCCCAGCATGGTCCCAAGAGAGTGTCACTCCGTCATTGGAGAAAGTATGGGCTCAAGCACAAGATCTCCTCAAGGCAGCCGGAGCAGAGTTGGTAGATCTCGACCTATCACCGGATTTCGACGGGTTGTTTGACGTCGCCAGAACGGTCATGTGGTGTGAAGCCCGATCCGCATTCTTGAGCGATTACATCCACACACCCGAACTATGTCACGACGACTTCAAAGAGCATGCAACGAACGGAAAGGGACTTACCCGGAAAGGGCAGCTGGCAGCATACGATAGACTGAATAAACTGAAACCGGTCTGGGATGAGATCGCGGAGAAGTACGATGTGGGTCTATCTCCAGGCCTCGATCTGCATGCTGACGATTGACAGGCTATTCTCACACCGAGCGCGACTGGTGAGGCACCTGGCAGTCGGTCCACCACAGGTTCAGGTATAAATAGTCGCTGTGCGGGTGTACCATGTCGCTGACGCTGATAGCAATCTTTTGCGGCACCTGGACTGGATTACAAGCTCCTTCTTTGAATGTTCCTGGCTTTGCTGGCGAGGTGAGCGTCCCCGTTACAGTGTGTTTCACGAATACTGAGACATTCCAGACGGGTATGCCAATCGGCTTAAGTCTAGTGAGCGGCAGGTATCGCGATCAGAAACTCGTAGCGGTAGCCAAGGAGGTTGCCAAAGTATTTAAAGGGGCACATGGCGATCAGATCCGTCAGCTGCCTGGAGTGCCAAGTGGACTTTTGTAGAGCACGTAATGATTCATCAGTGGAGTCAAGAAAGTTCATACTCCCATAATCCCAGATTTCAGCGCACCGGAGTGTGCAGTTGTATACTGGACCATTGATTGCGGAACATTTCGGATGATTGTTCCGAAGTCGCTCCATGCAAAGATAAGGACCATCCGAACTTAGCAATCGCTTCTTCCGTTTTGTTACCCATACTCTCGCCCTCCCTAGCCTCAGCATGAATGACTCGCCTGACGGACACGGATACGTTGCCGATGATGCTCCCGCTGCGAGGAACAACAAGCGCCAAAGAAGATGCGCCAAAGCCTGTAAGTTTCGTCGCGTGGTTCAGACAACTGATGTCATCCAGGTGATAGATGCAAAAGTGAGCTCGTCGGTATATCACCTTTTGTCAGCTGATGTCGCGAAGGTAGGAAACAGAAATGTGATGGGCAGGAGCCATGTAGTAATTGCGTGCATTACAAAGCGAGTCCGTCTATCCGAGCTGGATTCATCGATCTTGTACTGAAGCAGTAGATTGTGTCTTTGAGGAGATCACATCGGAGAAGACCGACAGTATTGGTTTGAGGTATGTGCTGAGTTGGGGTAGATCAGTGGATAGGCCTGACTCTCACAGCTACATTGCGGCCCTTGAAGAGCGCTGTGCCCAACTAGAATCAGCTATCATACAAGTCGATCCACTGCATGAAGCTGTTCAAGATCACTTGGGTCCAGGAAGACCAGGGCTATCTGAAGGCGGCTTCACACAATCTCGACGGTCATCGAAAACACCGATAACCACCGCTACGACCTGTACGCAGCGTCCGAAGCGCCCTGAGACACTTGGCACAGCTCAGAATGAGGAAGAACTCGAGAGCACTATCCGAGACTACCTCGAAGACTTGTCCGCCAAAGCGTTTGCTGAGACTCCATATGTTGGGGAGCTTTCCGGGATGACATTTGCTAAGTTAGCCAAAGCGTGAGCCTCGCCAAAGTTTCGTATTTGACTAAGCTCATGATGACCAGCTCTGTCCGGCATGGGATGCATATCTCACCTGCGCCCTTCCGGCATTGCTCAGGCCGTCGCACAAATGCAGACCGTATAGAGCTCCCGTCAATGCCGGCATTACCCGATGCAATCCAAGGAGAGGCACTCTTCCATGCTGCGTTCATGCACGTCCAAGCACGATATCCATTCATGCAGGCGAGTGTTCATGTATATTATTCTAAAGAGCAAAGCTGACTTGTGTTAGTGGCGTGAGTGATTCCGCGAACATTCGTCGCGATCTCATACTCATTTCCGTTTAGCACTCATCCAGAAATGGCACGACCGACGGGAGGTATTATGCACCACCGACGAAAGGACAGCGACTCTGGACGAGAGAACTGGTACGTGAATCGACCGGTACAGTCAGGACTGACAACTTCAGGCGCATTCTTCATTTGGATGACTTATGCCGTAGGAGCCAGTAAGTGCATGTCTCAGGGAGCGAGGCCATAATTAATCCAAAGCGTACGCCAACCATCGTTCCGGCGCAGAGAATCTCCGAGAGAACGCTAAGGTGAGATTTGACCGTGCGCATCCTGGGACCGATATTGACTCAGCGCAGGGGTACTTCACCGCTGCCATGCTTCATCTAGATGATGCGCTTGGTAGGCACGATCTTTTGACGGTGCAAGCTTTGGCCTTGACAACTATGTATTCCTTCCGAGCTGAGGTGAGACATCTCATTAAGCCTGGAATCTGGATCGACGCTAATTACAAACCAGGATGGACCATCTGTATGGTGAGTGATCTGTCAAGTTCAGGCCCTGAGAGGAAATATCACCGACCTAAGGCACTTGGTAGGTGTTGCCATGCGGATATGCGTCGAGAAAGGTTTCCATCGCAAGACACCAGATGTAAGCGTCCTCGCAGCTGCGTATACGAAGATTGACTCACCACGCAGGCGATACGACAGGCGTATCCTGTAGCTGCTGAAGTGAACTCCAGGATATTCTGGTCGATATATACCCTGGACCGACTGGTCTCAATCACACTAGGTCGTCCAATGGTAGGTCTCTCCGTCTACTTGGCGTCCAATGTGCTGACAAATTAGGCTATAGGTGATGAGGACATCGATGCAGAAGTATGTCAACTTCAAATCCTCAAACCAATAAGAAGAAGTGCTCATCACGTACAGGAACCGCTCGACATAGACTGTCAGGATATAGATCCCGGTAGATTGCGATTAGCATACGAGCACCGCCATCAACCCAAAGATGAACTCACATCAGTGAGTGGTATCCAATCGGAAACCTGCATAGCTGATCTTACGTAGATGTCGTCGGCCTGTCATTGGATCCGTCTGTTCCGAATCCGATCACGCATTGTGTATGTGCGCCCGCCCTGTCACCTTGAGAACATATCCTGACCTATTCTATAGTCGCCGTCTCAAGAGTCCGCGTCATATACAAGATGAAGAGATACTGGGAATAGTCAGGTCACTGGACATATGGAAAGAAAGCTTGCCGAAACACGGTCCGGATTCAAGCCAGAAGATACCAATGCTTACACCGGATCGCCTATTGAAAGGTTACTATATGGTGAGCCAGCTCGCCCTGAAATTGGCAACAATAGATGACCGAAGCAGGCTTTGACTCTAGTCCTGAGACCTCGAACGGTGAGAATGAGTCCTCACATCAGACCCAGCTTAAGTGCTGACCTTCTCAGACTCGTCAATTACCCCGAGATGACGTCTTCTTGCGACAACTGGCAGAGGCCTCTGCTCACTCATGCGAGGTATGCATTTTTACAACGATCGATTGAAGAGCTAAACCTTTGAAGCTTGAGAGTAGAATTATCGCCTCTGACATCCCAGCCCACTCAATGGCTGCCCTGTATTCGACATTCATTTCTGGTCTCACCCTGCTTCAGGCCTTGGCAATACAACGAGATATCGTACCCCATCGCAGGAGTGCTCGTGGCATACGAGCCTGTAGCAATGTACTGGTCACCTACGCTACACTGTTTCCGGAAGCCCGTGAGTCTGTTGCTTAGGCTTATCCCGCTTTGAGGCTGATCTGTGACAGAGTCCTTTCGTATCGCCTTTGACGATCTCATTGACAGTATGGAAGATGAAGCTGCAGAGCAGCGGTCTGGGGGACGGACAGTAGACGGTCCTTCTGGCTCAACACACCCAGCACATCGAGCTGTCGCTGGAGCATCGTCGCTGCAGGCGACAGTTAACTCAGCGTTATTGCACCCAGCTCCAGGTGTTCCTGATGTTGGCGCTTCGACCACTTGGCAGCAAAAGGTTCTCGACGTCGAGGCAAAATTGCAGGGCGATCTGCAACAGGACCTGGCAAGGTCAGTGCTCCAGACAACGCATCTTCAAAAACAAGGCTGATCCGTCATTAGCTTGGCATCAGTGTTTGGGGTACACGCTCCGCTCGACAGCGCGTCAAACAACCGTCATGACGTACCGGCCCCTACTCCTCAGTATCACTTTGGTTACGATGACTTCTTTGATTTCGCCGCCTATACGGGTCTGGCTGATTCATGATAGCGTGTCTATTCTGTAGCCGGGAGAATTCCATGGATTGTTAGCATCCCTATGATTTCTAGCGATCATTTTGCATTGAAACACAGACTAGCGAGGCAAGCCCGCAATTTATATTTTCGTGATAGACATGACAACATACATCATACCCCTCCTTATAGCTGATATCTGAAACCATTCTCGATCTGCAGCTTTGTAGGCCCACTCGATCCAAGGTCAATTCCAGCCTCAATCCTCCTATTCTGTCGTCGTAGGTACCACCATGTAGCACCGGCGAATATGACCAGACCGACGGCTGCAGCGAGATCTACAGCGAAGCCGAGGATATATCGCGGAGCCGCGTTCCTGTAGAGGTATGCGGTCCAAATATTGGGGGTGTTGCAGAGCGAGTTGATAAGGGCGTAAACAATAGCTCGCTTGACATGTGGACCGGTCATCGAGGTGGAGATCCAGGTCAGGATGACAATCGAGGCGGAGTAGAATGAACCTGGGAGGAGACACATGGCGAGGTATCTTGGCGCAATCTTTGTGGTCGAGATGGCGATCACATTGGCAATAATGGTGACCAAGAAAGGACAGATGATGTGTAGAGCTCGCTCCTGCTTCTTGTCCGAATGCCAACCGTTAATGGTGATCGCAACAACACAGAGCAGGTATGGTGGAGCGGTAATGGCGAGGGTGGTGGTTCGATTGAAGTTCAGACCTGCAACGACTATCGGGAAGAAGTTGGTAACGGAAGCAGCGATCTGAAGGTCAGAAGCTGTACTTTTCGGAGCCTCAGATGGTGAACTCACATAGTTCATCTGGAGACATCCGCAAAGAAGCCAAGTCTTGACATCGGTAACAGCCATGATGAACGCTCGACCGACCGATACCTCATCCGTTCCATCTTTAGAGCTTCGGTCAACCTCGAGTCGGTAGTTGAGCTGATCTTTCTCTTGCAGAGTGAGCCAGCGGATGTTCGTAGGCCGATTGGGGATGATGAAGGCGAAGATGATACCCAGGCCGACGGCTATACCTGTCAGCTTACTTGCTATTATCGCTAATCTTCTGACTCACTCATGATGCCCTCTACGATGAACAACCATCGCCATCCCTCAATACCGTGAGCACCATCAAGCTCCAGAATTGCCAAAGCGAAGAGACCACCGAAAGCGTTTCCGACTTGCGATCCGGAGTAGAGGATAGCCGTTCGGAAGGCCATTTGCTTTTTCTCGTAGAATATAGAAAGAAGAAAGATGGCACCGGGGAAGAAAGCGGCCTCAGTGAAACCTGTGATATCAGATAGGTACCCTTATAAACGGGGTAGAGGAGCTCACCTAGCACAACTCGACAGACTGCAAGACCAGCGAAAGAATGTACTGCACCGGTACAAGCACTGACCATTCCCCAGGCGACGCACATTCCACAGATGTCTGTTGGTCAGCACGAGTAATGCTCATGGATACGCAGACATGTCATACTTACAGATGCCAGGTACGGAAATCTTGGAAGCAACCATGTTGGAAGGAATTTGTAGAGCGACATAACCGGCAAATAGAACAGCGACAGCGGTACTGTATTGAGTCGCAGTCATGCCGAGGTCTTTGTCGATACCGGCAATCTTCGCCGAAGCGATGTTTTGTCTATCGAGATAATTGCTGAACGTCAGTTTCAGCGGACTAAGTGAGACTTTGCACGAACAGGATATAAAGGATGACCAGGATCGGCATCAACAAGATATCCAGCTTCCTCGTTGCTTCTTTGTCGATTTTGGCAATCTCTTCTGGTGACAGGCCATGTAGAGACTCGGGCAGCTGTACCTGGAGATGTCGGTCGACATCGTCATCGTTTGCCTTTTCATTATACGAGTCGAGGTGGTTGTGCGTATCCTTCTCCAGACTGGTGCGGGACATGTTGTTGTCGTTCATAGTGTAGATTCGTTGGGGGAATCGGCTGGCTTGACTGAGACATATTATATATTCAAGAAGATTGTTGTCAAGCCGCTAGTTGCCATAGATCACCGTTAGCCTCCCATGGGGCCGGTCGACACTCCACGGAGGGGCAAGATGCAACGAGAAACCCGAAGAAGTGATCGGACGCGTTGGCTAACCGGAATGTTCCTGGTTTCATGATCCGGCATTTAACGGATTGTGGCACGGCGTAACTCGGGAACCAGTGGAACATCGTACAGGGAATCTCGACGACTAGCCTAGAATTGAACGCGTGAGCCGGATTCCAGCCTTCACAGCGTTGTTCTATCGGCATTTCACGGTATCAGTCATCACCCGATTCAGCGACTACCGGCAGGCAAAGGCAGACCCTCCACTTATATTCCGATGGATGCCATATCCCGGTGATGCACACGCATGATCATTGACAGTACACCTAAGACTCAGGTACCCCGCAACCTCGGTCATCTCGTCTAGAATCAGCTGTCGATAAGTCGTCACTATGCATTGGGATTGAGACTCAGAAGCCGTCCGAGCTGACGCGAGCGAGATCATACATAATTCGACTACATCTCTGCTCTGATCGCATCTGCTGATTTACTCAAAAAGACCGCTGTGAGCTTTCCATTTGGGTCGTCAGGGGTAGGAAGGGGATAGAGGGGACTATTCGCCTGTGCAGTCAGCACTGCCGATCCAAGAGCTAACTTCTGACTTACTCGGAATTTTGCGTAGCCCTTGCGGCCATACCACCCCACGTTCCGCGAAGGTACATTGATGTCTTCGATGTGGTAGGTCTTGCATTCCGACTCGACTATATCGTATGCCAGTGTATCCAGAGTGACCACCTTGGCTCCAAATCGCTCGACCGAGACCCGTTCGAGAAGTTGCAGAGCTTTGGTACCGGTTCCGGAACCCTGATATTTGACTGGAATGAATAGTGATGCTGGAGATAAGCACTACCCTACATGACGATCAAATGTGACTCACCGATATGAACGACATCATTATCCCTACAAGCTAGCTCCAAATCATCCGGCTGATGTAGATACCAGCATCCCATCCCTACATCTTGTTTTTCGCCCTCGATGACCGACTCGAAAACACAGTATATCCGATCGGGATCATTCCAATTCTTCTTCACAGCTTCTTCTCCCCATCCACATTCT
>Ga0265780_10006783_pt1 | contig 14162 bp, 12 predicted proteins | sample P1T30metagenome_FD_192432 | JGI IMG/M metagenome (GOLD analysis project Ga0265780, IMG submission 192432) | Plant litter microbial communities from East Loma Ridge, Irvine, California - P1 T30 | ecosystem: Environmental > Terrestrial > Plant litter > Unclassified | place: USA: California... | reverse complement strand
TTTTTCGTCGAACCGTCCCTGCTATTTACCTGCCTGCTCCTGCTCGCGCACCGCGCGCGCCTTCGCTGCAGCGGCGATCACTTGTTCGACTGCATCGATCACCAGTTGCGGCTCTTCCTGGTGAATATTATGGCCGCTATGCGGCGTCACCACGTGGGCGCCGCTGGTAAAGGTGCGGAAGAACCGGGCATGCAGGTCGCGCCAGACCTCGACTGCGGCCGGTGTTTCCAGGAACAGTTCCGGCTTGGCGCGGCGCTGGACCGACGTCAATACCGCGACCGGCACATCCGGCAGCGGTCCGGCCAGGTCCAGCTTGCCGCTATCGAGGATGGCCTGTACCTGGCCCAGCTCGGGCTGGAGCTTGGGCGGCATGAATTGCGCCAGCAGCCGGGTGTCGCTGTCGACCCCGGCCGGGTCGAGCTTGCGCAGCTCCTGGTTCTGGTGTTCGTCGCTGGGGTCGACGAACACCATGCCGGCCACCTGGCCCGGGTGGCGTGCGGCATAGCTGCGGATCAGGAAGCCGCCATACGAATGGCCGACCAGGATAAAGGGCGGCGTGAGGCCTGCCGTCGCGACCAGCTGCTCGAGCTGGTCGGTGCGGCTGGCCAGGGATGGCGTGCCGGGCCGTGCTTCCGAGCGGCCATGGCCGGCGCGCGAATAGGTCACCACCTTATTCGACTTTGCAATGGCTGGCGCCACATTGCGCCAGACATTCAGGTCGCGTCCGAAGCCCGATTCAAAAATCACGGTATAGGGGCCGGTTCCCAGCGTCGATACTTGCACGCCGTAGCCGCCGACGCGCAGCAGATCGGGCGTAGCCGCCGGCGCCGGTGTGGCGGCAGTCGCGATCGGCAGCGTGCACGAGGCGGTCAGGGCCAGCACGGTGGCGCCGATGGCCAGGATAAGGCGGTGCGACATGGAAACTCCGTAATAATTGTTGTTGCCCTGGCTGTATGCGAGGAGAATTGGGCGTGAAGCAATATTCTAAGAAGCAAGCGAACGCAGCGATACTGTCAAATATGTCAGTCGGATACCGGCAAGCGCGAAAGGATGGTGTGGTGGACGAATCGATGGCCAGCTGGCGCACCCGCCACATCGAGGCAATGGGACGGGCGGTCGATGCCGCCGGGCTGTTCGATGTCGTCGCCGTTGCTGCTCGCGAACTGGGCTTCGATTACTGTGCCTACGGCATGCGCATGCCGCTGCCCTTGTCGAACCCCGCTACCTTCATGCTGAATAACTATCCAGCCACCTGGCAGGCGCGCTATGCGCAGCAGGGCTACCTGGCGCACGACCCCACGGTCAGGCACGGCATGGCGTCGCTGCTGCCAGTGTCATGGAGTGAATCGCTGTTTGCCGATGCGCGGCCGCTGTGGGAAGACGCGCGCGGCCACGGCCTGCAGGTCGGCTGGGCCCAGTCATCGCGCACGCCGGATGGCGCGGCCGGCCTGTTGACGCTGGCGCGCTCGCATGAGCCGCTGTCCGAATCCGAGCTGCGCCATAGTGAAGCGAATATGTCATGGCTGGTGCACGCGGCCCACCAGGGCCTGTCGCGCATGCAGCGCCGGGACGCGCCGGCGGTGGCGCTCAGCCTGCGTGAAGCCGAAGTGCTGCGCTGGATGGCGGACGGCAAGACGTCGAGCGAAGCGGCCACCATCCTGGCGCTGTCGGAAAGAACGGTGAACTTTCACGTCGCCAATGCCTTGGTCAAGCTCGGCGCCGCCAACAAGACGGCAGCGGTGGTCAAGGCCGCCCTGCTCGGCCTGCTGTAAGCCGGGCGCTTACTTGGCCTTGGCGCGCGGATGGGCCGCGTCATACACCTTCGACAGGTGCTGGAAGTCCAACGCCGTATAGATCTGGGTCGAGGTGATGCTGGCGTGGCCGAGCAATTCCTGCACCGCGCGCAGGTCGCCCGAGGATTGCAGCAGGTGCGAGGCGAACGAGTGGCGCAGCACGTGCGGATGCACATGGACCGGCGTGCCGGCGCGCAGCGCATGCTGCTTGAGCCGGCTTTGCACCACGCGCGGCGAGATGCGGGTGTCGCGCGCCGACAGGAACAGGGCGGCGCTGCCGTCGCGCGCGGCGGGCCGCACCGCCAGCCAGGCCGCCAGCGCTCCCTGCGCCGGTCCGCCCACCGGCACCCGGCGCATCTTGTTGCCCTTGCCGGTGACCACCACTTCGCCGGCCTGCAGGTCGAGCCAGCCGAGCGAAGCCGGCTGGCCGGCACGCGCATCCTGCCAGGCGAGGTCGAGGCCGGCCAGTTCAGACACCCGCAGGCCGCTCGAATAGAGCAGCTCGAACATCGCGCGGTTGCACAGCTCGAAGGGTTCGGCGTGGCCGCGGGTATGCGCTTCCATCAGTTGCACGGCGTCGTCGACGGCCAGCGCCTTGGGCAGGCCTTTGGGGCGTTTCGGGGCGTGCACGCCATCGACCGGGTTGGCCGCCAGCGTGGTCTGGTTCGACAGCCAGGCATAGAAACCGCGCCAGCCGGAGAGCTTGCGTGCGATCGTGCGCGCCGACTGGCCGCCGGCATGCAGTTTGGCGGCGTAGCGGCGGATATCGGCGTGGGTCAGCCGGGCCCAGTCGTTCGAGGTTGCCACCTCGGCCAGCGCGGCCAGTTCGGCCAGGTCGCGCCGGTAGGCGTCGACCGTGTGCGGCGACAGCTGGCGCCCGGTGGTCAGTTCGCCCAGGTAGCGCGCGGCCCAGTCCATGGCGCCTGGCTCAGGCGCGCAGCGGCGCCAGCGCGGTGGTCGAGGTGGCGGCGATGTGGACCAGGAAATCGGTCGCCATCGAGGTGGTGAAGCGTGCCGGATCGGGCGAACCCAGAACCAGCAGGCCGACGCTCTGGCCCGGCGGGCCCAGCGGCAGCATCACGGTCGAGCGGATCGATTCGGCGTCGTCCAGCCAGCGCACCGCCTCGAAGTCGTTGTTGGGGCCGCAGTACGGGGCGCGCAGGCTGTTGGCGAAGATGCGGGCGTCGTCCGACACGCCCTGGGCGAACCACTCGCCCGCATGTTCCGGCGCCACATTCCACAGGCGCAGGGTGACTTGCGGCACGATGAAGTGGGTGCGCAGGCCGTCGGCCAGGTCGCGCGCCATGGCGGCGCCGCCTTTGGACACCAGCAGGGCCTGGGTCCAGGCATGGAAACGGTTGGCGATGCCGGCATTCTCTTCGGCGCGGCGCGACAGGTCGGACAGGCGCAGCTCGAGCGCGCGGAATTTATCGCGCATCACTTCCATCTGGCGTTCCTGCAGCGACACGGCGCGGCCGGTGAGGGGGCTGGAGAGCTTCACTTCGCCCAGCAGGCCGGCGTGCTCCTGGAAGAATTGCGGGTGATCGATCAGGTATTGCGCGACGGCGCTGGCGTCCAGTGGTGCAGTGCTCATGTGATGGGAGGTCCGGCGTGAAAATGATTCCCTCATTCTACCCGACCCGGGCGTGGCGCCGGCCGTCCTTTCATTACGCCTGCTGCCACATGGGCGGATCAGGCGGCGCCCACCGGCTGCAGCGCCTGCCAGACGCAGAAAGGAATGTTCGAAAATTTCGATGAAATGCTGATATTTTTTCCGTTTTTCATTGTCGATCCATCACCGCATAATGGCTCCATCGCATCGAACACGACGCAACGGCTTCAAGGCGAGGCCTGAGCCAAGCGTCGAACAGTTCGATGATTCATATACAAACAAGCTTGGAGAAACCATCATGCACAACCCAAAACTCGACGTCCTGACCCCGCAAAACTCGCAGCTGATCATCATCGACCACCAGCCGCAGATGGCCTTCGGCGTGCAGTCGATCGACCGCCAGACCCTGAAGAACAATGTCGTCGGCCTGGCCAAGGCAGCCTCGGTGTTCGACATCCCGACCATCATCACCTCGGTCGAGACCGACAGCTTCTCGGGCCATACCTATCCGGAACTGCTGGACGTGTTTCCGGGCAAGCCGATCCTCGAGCGCACCTCGATGAATTCCTGGGACGACCAGAAAGTGCGCGATGCGCTGGCCGCCAACGGCCGCAAGAAAGTCATCGTGGCCGGCCTGTGGACCGAGGTGTGCAACACCACCTTCGCGCTGTGCGCCATGCTGGAAGGGGACTACGAGATCTACATGGTGGCCGATGCCTCGGGCGGCACCACGAAGGATGCGCACGACTTCGCCATGCAGCGCATGGTGCAGGCCGGCGTGGTGCCGGTGACCTGGCAGCAGGTGCTGCTGGAATGGCAGCGCGACTGGAAGAACCGCGACACCTACGATGCGGTCATGAAGATCGTCACCGAACACTCGGGCGCCTACGGCATGGGCGTCGACTACGCCTACACCATGGTGCACAAGGCGCCGGCACGCAACCGCGGCGACAATCCGGTGCTGGCGCCGGTATCTGCGCCGATCGCTGCACCGGTGCGCTGATCAAAAAAAACCGCGGCCGTGGCCGCGGTCTTCATGCCTGCGAGCGCCGCATCAGAAGCGGTGACGGATGCCCATCTGCAAGGCGCGGCCGTCGGCGCCCGGCGCTTCGGTGAAGCCGCCCGGATTGCCCGAGGTGCCCGGCGAATACTGCGCCTCATTGTCGTTCTTGATGAAGGCGAGCGCGGTGTACAGGTCGGTACGCTTGGACAGGAAGTAGTTGTAGCCCACCGCATACAGGTTGGCGTCGCTGTTCGATGCCGTGCGGTCGTTCTGGTGCGCGTACGAGGCGACGATGCGGCCGTTGCCGACACGATAGTGCGCGCCGACCTGGTAGCTGTTGGCGTCCTGCTGGGTGTTGGCGTTGATATTGGTCTGGAAGATGCTGAGCAGGGCGTCCCGGGTCTGTTGCGGAACGCCTTGCGCCACCAGCGCCGGCACCACGGCCTGGTTCCAGCCGGCCAGGTAATCCGGCAGCAGCGCCGAGTTCTGGTTGCGCTGGCTGTGGAAGCCGGCGAAGAATTTCCAGCTGTCGCCCAGGGTGTAGGAACCGCCCACCGTCAGGGTGCGCAGGCTCGGACGATTCTGCATGTCGTAGCCGTGGTTGTAGCCGACGCCAACGTCGAAGCCATTGGCTTTATAGGTGATCGCGGCAGCGCGGAACTTGTGATAACGGCCGAGGTAGCCTGAATTGCGCGCGCCATACATGACCGAACCGCCCAGGCCGTTCGGCAGGGCGATGCGGTACTGGATCGCTTCCTGCGAGCGGATGTCGGCGCCCAGCGCAGTAAAGCCGGCGGTGCCGCCGGTGATGTGGCCCCAGGTGCCGGCGGTGCCCGATTCGAAGGCGTCGGCCATATTGAACACCTCGTAGCCCGGGGTGTACATGCGGCCCAGCATCACGGCGCCGATCGGGGTGATCAGGCCGACCATCGAGGTACGGTCGAACAGCGCTTTTTCCTGGTTGACGGCTGGCGCGCCCGGCGGCTGGATCGCTGCCTGCAGGCGGTCGCGGATGGCTTGCGGAATCTGGTTCATGCCGCGCAGCAGGTAGAGGCCCGGATTGTCGTTCATCAGGGCCGGCTGCTGCGAACCGTTGTCGAGTTCGACACGGGCTTCGAGATTGAAGATGGCCTTGTAGCCGTTGCCCAGGTCTTCGCTACCCCGGATGCCGAGGCGCGAGCCGTCGGCGCCGCCGCTATAGATCTTGGTGGGTCCACCTTTTTGCCACATCACGCCGGCATCGGCGATGCCGTAGATCTGGACGCTGGTCTGGGCCAGGGCGGAGCATGCAAACGTCGCGCCGAGCAAGGCGGCGATCAGGCTTTTCTTCATTGTGTCTCCATATTATTTTCTTGTCGCGATGCATGAGCTCGCTCTGCCAATATGCCATTGCCCTGGCGCACTGTACAGAACGCTCGTTCGCGAACAGGCCCTGGAGGATCAGGCGTTGTGAAAACACTACATGGAGGAAGGAATGAGTCGGGTGACGACTGTTGCTCCATGGCGTCCATACGGGAAGGATGGTGTGCCCCTCCCGCTTTGGCGAGAGCGCCTAGAACGAATGGTTGATGCCGATGTCGTACTGGTTGACGGTGCCCGGACTGGTCAGCAAACCCTTCTTGCGCGAGGCGTCGATGTACAGATAAGTACGCTTCGACAGGCTGTATTCATAGCCCAGCGACAGCTGCCTGACCTTTTCCAGGCCGTCGGTATCTTTTTGGCCATAGCCCGCCAAGAACTTGCCTGGCCCCAGCGCATAGTTGGCGCCCAGCACCCATGAGCTGGTATCGCTGTTGAACAGGCGCGTATGGTCTTCGTCGAGCCTGGTGAACGTGCCCATGAGCTTGAGTCCCGGGGTCGCCTGGACCGAGGCGCCGACCGACCAGACCTTCGATTCGATCGCATTGCGCTCGTAGGCCGCCATCAGGGCGGCCGGGCCGTTGTTGTAGGTGGCCGAGACCGAGAACGGATTGGCCGAGGCTTCGGCGCCGGCCGCATATTGCGGCGCGCCGGTGCTGCCGCGGCCGATCACGGCGACGCCGCCGTTGTTTTCCTTCGTCGCGAGCGCGGTATTGAGCTGGAAGCCATTGACGATCGGCGTGTTGTACCAGATGGCGTTCGACCAGCGGTTGCCGGATGCGCCGACCGGGTCGAGCGGCTGCGAGCTGTAGCCGGCAACGCTCAGGTCGGTATAGAAGCCGCCCGCGGTCGGGATCGCATGAAAGGGTTCGAAGTTGCCGATGGTTTCATGGAACGGAGTCAGGCCGCGGCCGATGCGCAGGGTGCCGAAGCCGCCCTGCAGGCCGACCCGGCTCTGGCCCTGGAACAACTGACGCTGATTACCACCGGGGCCGGTCTCGCTGCTGCCGGTATCCGGCTCGTACCGCATTTCAAGGTGGAACAGGGCTTTGAAACCATTGCCCAGGTCTTCGGTGCCCCGGATGCCGAGGGTGTTCGCGGCGCGCTTGCCGATGCTGACGTTCTCTCCACTGCGCTTGACGATACCGGCGTCGAGGTTGCCGTAGACCTGCACCGAGGTCTGCGCATGGGCCGCGCCGGCGCCAGCGCCAAGCAGTGCAACGGCCAGGAGAGATTTCTTCATGGTGGGTGTTCCCAAGATCAGGGTGAGCGCATGCAGAGCGTCGAGGCCGGCCGCTCGGGTCACCTTGATTGTTTCAAACTTCAGGGCTGGCTATGTGGCCAATTATCAGTGGCGCGCTTGGTAGATCGCTAATAAATCCAATCGTGCTGTTGTATTTTTGAAACGTCTATCGTCGCCTATGACACAAGGCCGGCAGTTTTGCATCCGGGAAAGGGATGGCAGTGTTTATCCATAAAGCGGCCACGAGCATGCCGTGATGTCTTGCGGCCAGGGCGGCCGGTTTCATCCGCTTGAACCAGCTTTGCGACCCGTCAACTCACCCCGGAATCGAATCGAATCGCCGGCGACAGCAGCTTAGACTTTGCCCAAATTTGCATGAGCAGCGACGGGCCTTGTCAATACCTTGTATATTGGCAAGCTCTCCAGCCCGGCTAGTTCCATGGGCCGGGCGGCCGTCATGCCGTCGCCGCTGCGTGTTGCCGACTCACTTTTTTATGTATTCCAACGATGGCTAACCGCGAAGAATTGGCGATCATTCGCAACGCCCGCGCCGGGCAGGTGGCGGCCCAGCTCGAGCTGGGCAAGCTGTATTTGTTCGGCAGCGCCGGACTCCCGCAGAGCCTGCCGACGGCGCTGCACTGGCTCGAGCGTGCGGCTCGACAAGACTGTCCACCTGCCTGGCAATTGATCGGCAACCATATTCCCCTCGAGCTTGCCCAGCATAACGCCGGCGCCGTCGCCCAGTGGTACGAGCGCGCCTATGACGACGGCAGCCTGCATGCCGGACTGGTGTTTGCCCAGCTGGTGCTCGATCCGGCAGCAGCGCCAGCCCAGCAGCATCCGAAAGCCGTGCAGGCGCTCGAGGACGCGGCGCGCGCTGGTTTCCCCCATGCTCAGTGGATGCTGTCGCAGCGCCAGGGCAGGCAGTCCACGGCCCAGCCAGGGATGCGGGCGGCGCCGCCAGGCGCTGCGGCGGCGCCGGCGTCCGGGGCCGGCGAGCGCACGCCGGCGCGCCCGGCGGACACGGCGGGCCTATCTGGCCAGCCGGGCTCGCTGCGGCCGCGGCGTCCGCAAGGCGCCGGCGCGGCGCAGTACGCCGCACTCGCCGAGGCATGGACGGCGCAGCGCTGGGACGACTATATCGAGCGCGCCTTGCCGCAGGCGCGCGCGCTGGTAAGCGAGCGCGGCGACCAGGGCGAGATACGCCGTTTCGCCCCCGACGAGATCACCCTGCTGTCGCGCTGCGCGCGCCTGCTCGACCCGGCGCTTGATGGCGTCAGCGGCCTGCAGGTGCTGGACGCCGCTGCGGTGGCGGCGCTCTGCCAAGCGGGCGAGCCCGCCGTGTTCTGGGAGCTTGCCGCGGCCGAGCATGACCCCCATGCACAGCTGGCGCTGGGTTTGCGCTGCGCGCGCATGCGGGTCGATGGCAGGCGTTGCACGAATGGCGGCGGGACGGCCAACGGCCAGGGCGCGGATGCGCATGTCGTACACGCGCAGGTTGCGCACGCGCACGTTGCCAATTTCAAGAAAGCGATCCGCTGGCTGAACCTGGCCGGAGAGCAGGGCCTGGCCGAGGCCTGGTATGCGCTGTCGCGCATCTATATCAAGCCCGAGTTCTCGCAGCGTAACGTGGCCGATGCCCAGCGCTACCTGGAGCGGGCCGCCGAGATGGGGTATCGCGACGCCCAGCTCGAATGCGGCCACAATGCCTGGCGCGCGCGCCGCGAGAACGAGAACAACGACGTGCGCGCCGTGTACTGGCTGCAGAAGGCGGCGGCCCAGGGCTCGCACGAGGCCGTCGAGCTGCTGCACAAGATCGCGCCGCGTGCCACCGCTACGCCCTACACCGAGACCGGGCGGCTGCTGGCCAGCCACGCCGAGGCGCTGGCAGCGCATCCCCTGCTGGCCGCGCGCATCGAGCTGGCGGCGCTGTTCGACCTGTCGCGTGCAGAGGCGCTGCTACTCGACGTGGGGGCCGCCGACCAGGGCCATTGCCTCGTCATCGATATCCGCGCCAGCTATGGGCGCAGCAAGCGGCGGCTGGTGATGGTGGAATCGGTGGACCAGCGCGAGGCGCTGGACCGCATCGTGCGCCTGTTCGAACAGGTCGATTGCGGCCCGGCCGGGCCGGAAGGAAATTACCGGCAGCGCCTGTACCGGCTGCGCACCTTGCTCAATGTGGCGATCCCCGGCAACGACGCCGACGGCGGCGCCGACATCGAGCTGGCGGCTTGACAGTTAAAACTGTGAGGTGGGCGGCTCGTCATTCGTGCCACTGGCACGAATGACCCCACGCGACATCAAATCTCGACTTCGCCCTCGAACACCGACACCGCCGGTCCGCTCAGGTAGACCGGCTCGCCCGCACCTGCCCAGGCAATGCTGAGTTCGCCACCGCGGGCCGAGACGCGCACCGGCGAATCGAGCAGGCCACGGCGGATGCCGGCCACCACCGCCGCGCAGGCGCCGGTGCCGCAGGCCAGCGTCTCGCCGGCGCCGCGCTCATGCACGCGCAGGCGGATATGATGACGGTCGACCACCTGCATATAGCCGGCGTTGACCCGTTTCGGGAAGCGCTCATGGTGTTCGATCAGCGGGCCGGTCTGTTCCACCTGCGCCGAGTCGACGTTGTGCACCACCTGCACCGCATGCGGATTGCCCATCGACACCACCGAGATCGGCACTGCCTCGCCGCCGACCGGCAGCGGCCACAGCGTGTCGTCGCCCTCGGGCTTGCCGTTCAATCCCGCGCTGTCGAACGGCACTTCGGCCGGATCGAGGCGCGGGGCGCCCATGTCCACCGTCACGCTGCCGTCGTCTTCCAGGCGCGGGCTGATGATGCCCGACATGGTCTGCACGCGGATGCTGCGCGCGGCGGTCAGTCCCTTCTCGAGCACGAAGCGCACGAAGGCGCGCGAGCCGTTGCCGCACTGCTCGACCTCGCTGCCATCGTTGTTGAAGATGCGGTAGCGGAAGTCCACACCCGCTTCATTCGGGCGCTCGACGACCAGGATCTGGTCGGCGCCGATGCCGAAGCGGCGGTCGGCCAGGCGCTGCCATTGACCGGCTTGCATGCCGTCGACGTCGATCGGCTGGTTGATGGCGTCGATGACGACGAAGTCGTTGCCCGCGCCGTGCATCTTGGTAAATTTCAGTTTCATGAATCAATCATACAGCGAAGGTTCACCCGGCGGACGGGTCTTGAAGCGCTTGTGGGTCCAGAAATACTGCTCCGGCGCCTCGCGCACGCGCTCTTCGATGAAGGCGTTCATGCGGCGGGTCGCTTCGACCATATCGTCGCCCGGGTAATTCTCCCACGCTGGGTAAAAACGCACGCGCCAGCCCTGGTAGTTCGGCAGATAGGTCGCGATCACCGGGATCACCTTGGCGCCCGTGGTCGCGGCGATGCGGCCCAGCGCGGTCAGGGTCGCCGCCTGCACGCCGAAGAAGGGCACGAATTCGGCATCCTTCTCGCCGAAATCCATGTCCGGCAGCATGAAGTAGGGCAGGCCGTCGCGCAGCGCGCGCAGGATCGGCTTGATGCCTTCCTTGCGCGTCACCAGGCGCACCGGGCCGTAGCGTTCGCGGCCATGGCGCAGCAGGCGATCGAAGGCCTCGTTCTTTTGCGGCACATACATGCTGCACACCGGGATCACGCGCGAAGCGACGCCGGCCACGTCCAGGCACACGAAGTGCGGGCACAGCAGGATCGTGGGGCCGTCTTCCATCGCGGCCTGCGGCACCGCCGGCTCGACCTGGATCAGGCTGCGCACCCGTTCCTCGGGCGCCCACCACAGGATCGAGCGCTCGACGATGCTGCGCGCATAGGCGCGGAAGTGGCGCCGTGCGATGTCGCGCCGCGCCGCTTCGTCGAGTTCGGGCATGGTCAGGCGCAGATTGGTCAGCGCGATGTGGCGGCGCCGGCCCATGATGATGAACATCAGGCTGCCGATCGATTCGCCGATGCGGCCGAGGATGGGCAGCGGCAGGAAATGCAGCAGCCACAGGATTCCGAGCAAGAGCCTCATGCCTTGACCTCGCCTTCGGGACCGGCCACGCCGTCCGGCTGCTTGTAGCGGTTATAGCTCCAGAAATACTGGCTCGGCGCGCGCGCGATCAGCTGCTCCATGGCGCGGTTGATCGCCGCCGCCTGTTCGGTGGCGCTGCCGCCCAAGTCGCCGTCAAAGGGCACGAAGCGCACGATGTAGCCGGCGCCCTTGGGACGCCGCTCGGCATACACCAGCAGGATGTCGGCCTTGCCCAGCTGGGCCAGCTTGGCCGGCAGGGTCATCGTATAGGCGTTGCGGCCGAAGAAGGGCGCCCACACGCCTTCGCCTTCCTGCGGTACCTGGTCGGGCAGCAAACCGATCGGCTGGCCGCTCTTGAGGGTCTTGGCCAGGATGCGCACGCCGGACAGGTTAGCCGGCGCCAGGTGCAGGTTGTGGCGCGCGCGCGCGCCTTCGACCAGCGGCCTGAGCGCGTCCTTGCGCGGCGGGCGATACATGACCGTCAACGCTGTCTTGAGCGCGATCTGCTGCGCCGTCATTTCGAAGCAGCCCAGGTGTGGCGTCAGGAACACAATGCCGCGGCCCGCGTCGAGTTTTTCCTGGACCAGGTCCCAGTTTTCCACCGTGGCATGCCTGGCAACCCGTTCCGGCCTGGCGCACCATACGAAGGCGAGCTCGATCGCGGCCTTGCCGGCTTCCGACACGGCCTGCTTCCAGTGCGCGTCATAGCCGGCCTGGGCCAGGTTGGCGCGCAGGCGGCGCTTGTACGACGGCGACAGCCAATACACCAGCCAGCCCATCGCGGCGCCCAAGGCGTGCAGGAGTGGCAACGGGAAAATAGATAAGATACGGAAAATGACTACTAACATGTCGATTGATGGGTGTCGGATCGCGTTGCGTTTGCGCGTGCGTTTCCACACCAAAATTCCAAGGAAGCGTAAAATACCACTTTATGCTGGATCCGCCGAGTTAACAGACAACTTGCGAAGCGGAATATAAATGTCGCTAAAGCGTCGCAGGCAACAGTTTGCTGCGGCAATTCATGTAAACAGTAACTGGAGCCTCCATGTCGAACGACTATCTCTTTACTTCCGAATCCGTTTCCGAAGGCCACCCGGACAAGGTCGCTGACCAGATTTCCGACGCCATCCTCGACGCCATCCTCGAGCAAGATCCAACCGCGCGCGTCGCCGCCGAAACCCTGTGCAACACCGGCCTGGTGGTGCTGGCCGGCGAGATCACCACGCACGCCAACGTCGACTATATCTCGGTGGCGCGCAACACCATCAAGCGCATCGGCTACGACAATACCGATTTCGGCATCGATTACAAGGGCTGCGCCGTCATGGTCTGCTACGACAAGCAGTCGCCGGACATCGCGCAGGGCGTGGACGAAGGCGCCGGTATCGACCTCGATCAAGGCGCGGGCGACCAGGGCCTGATGTTCGGCTATGCCTGCGATGAAACGCCAGAGCTGATGCCAGCCGCCATCTATTATGCGCACCGCCTGGTCGAGCGCCAGTCGCAGCTGCGCAAGGATGGCCGCCTGTCGTGGCTGCGTCCGGACGCCAAATCGCAGGTCACGCTGCGCTACGTCGACGGCCGTCCTGTCGCCGTCGACACCGTCGTGCTGTCGACCCAGCACCATCCTGACGTTACACATTCGCAGATCGAAGAAGCGGTGATCGAAGAGATCATCAAGACCACCCTGCCGCGCGAGTGGCTCAAGGAAACGCGCTTCCTGGTCAACCCGACCGGCCGCTTCGTCATCGGCGGCCCACAGGGCGATTGCGGCCTGACCGGCCGCAAGATCATCGTCGACACCTACGGCGGCGCAGCCCCGCACGGTGGCGGTGCGTTCTCCGGTAAAGATCCATCGAAGGTCGACCGCTCGGCCGCCTACGCCGCGCGCTATGTCGCCAAGAACATCGTCGCCGCCGGCCTGGCGCGCCAGTGCCAGGTGCAGGTCAGCTACGCGATCGGCGTGGCGCGTCCGATCAACATCACCGTGTACACCGAAGGTACTGGCGTGATCTCGGACGAGAAAATCGCGGCCCTGGTCAATGAGCACTTCGACCTGCGCCCGAAAGGCATCGTCCAGATGCTCGACCTGCTGCGCCCGATTTACACCAAGACCGCGGCCTACGGCCACTTCGGTCGCGAAGAGCCGGAGTTCAGCTGGGAGCGTACCGACAAGGCGGCAGAACTGCGCGCTGCGGCGGGTCTGGCGTAATTTGTTTCACATTCGCGTGGCCGGGTTGCGTTACCGGCTGCGCGATGTACTTGGGTTCCCGCCTTCGCGGGAACGACGTGTATATGTGCGTGTCCGAAGCCGAACTATCGACATCTGGCACCACTTTTCAACGTCGTTCCCGCGCAGGCGGGAACCCAAGTCATTTGCACACCGGCGAGGTATCCACGACCGGTCAAGCATGCTAAACTACCCCGTTCCGAGGAGCGTTGCGACAGAGAGTCTCCCTCTTTGCCAGGCTCGGATATCAAAGCAACTGCGCTCACGTTACTTTTTTCTAAACATTGAAAGGAGGGCGTGATGAACGCCGTACTCAAAGATTCCCAAGACTATATCGTTGCCGACATCTCCCTGGCTGCCTGGGGCGAGAAGGAAATCCGCATCGCCGAAACCGAGATGCCGGGCCTGATGTCGATCCAGGACGAATACGCTGCAGCGCAACCGCTCAAGGGCGCGCGCATCGCCGGCTCGCTGCACATGACCATCCAGACCGCGGTCCTGATCCGCACCCTGGAAGCCCTGGGCGCCACCGTGCGCTGGGCCTCGTGCAATATCTACTCGACGCAAGACCACGCTGCCGCGGCCATCGCCTCGGTCGGCACCCCGGTGTTCGCCGTCAAGGGCGAGACCCTGGACGAGTACTGGGAATACACCCACCGCATCTTCGAATGGCCTGGTGACAACCACGCCAACATGATCCTGGACGATGGCGGCGATGCAACCCTGCTGCTGCACCTGGGCGTGCGCGCCGAGAAAGACATCTCGGTGCTGGACAAGCCAGGCTCGGAAGAAGAGATCTGCCTGTTCAACGCGATCAAGGGCCGCCTGGCGCGTGATCCGTCGTGGTACTCGAAGCGCCTGCCAGAAATCAAGGGCGTGACCGAAGAAACCACC
>Ga0265780_10006781_pt1 | contig 14163 bp, 13 predicted proteins | sample P1T30metagenome_FD_192432 | JGI IMG/M metagenome (GOLD analysis project Ga0265780, IMG submission 192432) | Plant litter microbial communities from East Loma Ridge, Irvine, California - P1 T30 | ecosystem: Environmental > Terrestrial > Plant litter > Unclassified | place: USA: California... | reverse complement strand
CATTTCTATTTCTATATTGAACAGCGGGCTCGCCCAATCGACTTCCTTCACACTCGGTTTGGAAGTTACTTTGCATGTACTATACCCGTCAGAGCCGGCTTCGGCCTTGCTTAGTTTTGCTTTAGTACTCCAAATGGAATCAGTGTATGACAATATACAATTCATTTATACAACTTGCGATCGACCTTCTAATGCCTTGACTTTTGGTGGAATATGTACAATGCTACCCGTCTACAACGCCGATGAACGCCATGCTAACCAGGATATGCATTACCGCATTTCCTGCTGACCGTCTGTGCCCTCGACATCCTCATGCTTGACCCACACGCTCTCCATCGCGTGTCCTAGGATCTGCATGCCCTCCTCGATCTCCGCTTCGGTGATCACAAGTGGGGGAACGAATCTCAGGGTGTTTGTACCGCATGTGATGATCAACAGACCCCTCTCACGAGCAGCAGTAACGATGGGCGTAGGGTCGACATCAAGCTGGAGACCCAAGATCAGTCCCTTGCCTCTGACCTCCTTGATCTGGCTGGGAAAGCGCTGTCGGAGAGCATCGAAGTGCTTGCGGAATGCTTGCTCCTTGGCGGGTATCGAGTCGAGGATCTCTGGTGCTGAGAGACGAGACAGGATGTATGAAGCGACCCGGGATCCGAGGGGGTTGCCGCCAAATGTGGTGCCGTGGTCACCAGTCTTGATATTGTCACAGACGAAGTCGTTGACGATAGTCGCGCCAATGGGGAATCCGTTGCCGAGTGCTTTTGCGGTGGTTACAATGTCGGGATGGCATTCCTTGGGGTAGCCGCCGTGTGCCCAGAAGGTACCTGTCCGGCCTAGACCACATTGTATCTCGTCGAAGATCAAGACAGCACCGACTTCCGTGCACCTCTTTCGGAGCGCGAGAAGGAACTCGGGTGTCGCAACGTTCACACCACCCTCTCCCTGGATTGGCTCCACGATGACACCGCACGTCGCGTCAGTAACCAGGTCGTTGACTGCTTCCACGTCATTGAATGTGCCGTACTTGAAACCGGGCACCATCGGTGAGAACGGTGTCTGGTACTTGGGGTTCGGTGTCGCACTCAAACTGCCCATGGTCCGGCCGTGGAATGAGTTGTGGAACGAAACGAATTCATGCTTCTCCTTGTCCGGTGACATTGACTTCCCGACCTTGCGCGCGAACTTGATGGCGGCCTCGTTGGCCTCGGAACCACTGTTGCATATGAATGTGCGAGTGGCGCTGGCGAAGCCTCCGGTCGCGTGCGTGAGCTGGATCAGCTGCTTCGATAGCAGGCCTGTGTGCGGGTTGTGGTAGAGGTTCGAGGTGTGCATGAGCTGCCTGGCCTAGGAGGGAGTCAGTAAGCCACAATCGATGCAGTGGTGACGGACGTACCTGTTCTCCAATGACCTGCGCTACGCCAGGGTCGCAGTGCCCCAGCGCATTGACGGCGATACCAGCTGTGAAGTCGAGGTACTTTCTGTTCTCAATATCCCACATCCAGCACCCCTCTCCCTTCTCGAACATCGGTGGTGGGCGGACATAGGTCGGGACCATGTACGGTAATTGCTGGTTGACGAGGCCGGCTGTCTTGGAGGATGAGGGCGGGTCGGGTGTAGGTAGTGTGGAGTCGCGCTATAGAGTGTCATTATGGAGGGCGCTGTAGAGCGTGTGTAGGTTGGTACTCACGGCTATGGCGTCCTTCACGTCCTGTGGTAGACTGGACCCCCTAACCGCAGAGGCTGCGGAAGCAAACCGCGCGGGGACGTAGTTGATGCGAGATGGGCGCAATGTAGCGCATACGCGCTGCGAAGCCATTCGTGAAGCCATGATCATTTGCAAAATTTAGGAAAACGAACTCCAGAGCCTCATCAGATGCGTCAATCGTGACTGTTGGGCGTGACGCAACTGCCCAAAATTTTAGCGTGCATGATAAGATAGGCCGAGGTCGGAGAGTCGGAGTGCCTCGTACAAGGTGTAATTCGACAGGTGCTCTGCAGACTACATCAAGATGAGAACAACCATTTCGCAAGATTTCAAGGCAATGTAGACTTCTGGGTTATGTACTCAAATGTGTGCCCAGTCTTTTTGGTAGCATAGGATGGGAAGGGTGGGGTGGTAGGGATGTTTGGGTCGGTGGAGGGTGAAATGACAGGGATGTTTGGGTCAACGGAGGAAGGAGCGAGCGCAACAACGGCAGGAGCGACCGGTGAGCGGTGAGCGGTGAGTGGTGAAATATAACCGGCCTAATCGGGCCAAACGAGAAGAACAAAGCCTCCTTGGTGTAGTTGGTTATCACGTGGGTCTCATATCTACACATATGACTGTTCGACAGAGCAGATATCCCGAGGTCGGCAGTTCGATCCTGCCAGGGGGCAAACTTTTTGCCAGATGCCTGGCTTTTTGCTGTTACCAGTGTCGTAGACTCGCTGCGTATACTCACGTTTTTGGAGATCGAAATCAGCTGACATGTTTTTTGGTTGACAGTTCAATGCTTTTTGGCTTCATGTGCAGGCCGGTGTGTGGCAGAACAATTAAGCTGGGAGTAACATACATAGTTCTAATCTACTAGCTGGTTATAGCAGGGCCTTCACAAGTACAAGGCATTACCGCGAACAAAAGACACAGTTAGTGTCGTGAAAGAACCCAGGCCGCCGGGCACTGAGCGGTAGGCATGGAAAAGCCGTAGTCTCTCATCCAAGCATCTGCCTTCTCTTCCACGTAGTTCATCTGTGGCACTTCTCACGCAGCTTAAGCATCGTGCGTACCTACTACAACAAAACGCTACAAGAACGACCAGTGTAACAACAGAGAACCTAGAAGCCTACATCGCTGTTGCAAGTTCTCAGTTCCTTGCTTCTGCGCTGTTGTAGGCTGCAGAGTAAAGGCAGAATACGCCACCATGAAGTCTCAGTCACTACTTCCTACACAATCTGCGCCGTTCCGTCTCCCATGCGCATACTTCACGCATACAGAAATTTCGAGACATGCTGGCGTCTGGGACTCTTGGGAAGAGTCGCTCCAACCTGCAAGTATGTGAAAGCCAGTATAGACCTCAGTTCCATAGGCCGTCGTATGACGCGATGAGCGGCCGAACGTTCAACATGTGCATCTGCTACTCGATCACAACAAGGACTATATCGTAGCCATTGGTATCCAACGACTTGGGCAACCAACACCAAGGTCTGTTTCGATATCGTCAACGTCCGTGATCATTGTATGAGGTCACGAACAGTCGGAACCCTCCGCGCGTTTTGAATGCTTGAGCTGTAAGTGACCGTGCGGCCTCTGAGATCGGATCATTGAGACAGACGCAGATGCACGAGAGGAGGGCATTTGCGACTCGCTCGTAAAAGGACATCAGGCGCTTCTTCCGCAACAGCCCAAACCCGCGTCCGAGATGCAGCAGCGTTTGTTGGAAACAAAGAACTAGACAGGTCTGCAGACTACAGCATGATATAAGAAGCAAATTGGAGGATCTGACGAAGATGTAGGCTCCTGGGTGTTTGGTTTTCTCCTTGTATTAGATGACGCTCTCGGCAATACTCTTCGGAGATGTGATGGAGTTGTAGGGCGAAGAGAGGTCGTGCTGGTTCATTGGAAAGTACATAGTGCGAGCCGAGATCCATGGATGGTCGCGGTTCCGGTGTTGCGCTAGCTGGTTGGGGCACAAGCTTCCCTCGACGCGTCCGTCCGTCCAGATGGCGCACCCCGCTGCGTGTTGACCCTCTGCCATCACTTCTACCCTCCTTCTTCCCAAGTGGACCCTGTAATGTCACAAAAGGCAGCGAGCTTTTGGGAGTTTATCAGAATCTCCAAGATGCAGACAACATGGGTTCGCCAGACGCGACGCGATACCACAAAACGCCATTCACGTGCGATCGTGAGAGGTTCGCGTTGTTCAGGGGTCCTGGAGCGATGACGAAGCCCCTTGATGTCATGATCCCACGAACACCCGGATGAACCTCATCAACCCACACCTCCAATCCATCAAGATCATCGATCAACTATCTATTCCCATCAAATACATATCATTGAGCACCTGTCCCGTCTCATATCCCACGTGAAAATGCCTCCAGCGAAGAAACAGAAGACCGCGCGCGATTCCGGTGTCTTCCTAGAAGATTCGGGCAGCGAGAGCTCGGATTCCGCCTTTGAGTCGGTGCGCACCAACAGGAACGACAAGCAGAAGAAAAACAAGCAGGATAGCAGCACGGGCAAGCCCGCCGATCCGGCACCTTACGACTACGTTTGCATACCGCATCCTTTCTTCGACATTGAAGGCCGGAATTATCTGAACTGGACATTGGACCCGGACGCCTTCATTTCCTCAAAATCCGAGATCTTCAGCAAGCTCTACAAGCCCATCGACGATCAATTCAGAAAGGATGGCCTGTTTAAAGCACCGGCGAGCAAGCACCCGGAGCACAACTGGGTCATGCTGTGGGACGCGTGGCTCAAGGCGGATCTACTGGGAAGGAAGGCGAAGTACTGCGACCCAGATGCCTTTGAGATGAATTTGTATACAGACTGGCAAGGATGGGGAATGCAAGAAATTATGGAAAATATGGTAAGTGCAGTGATTAGCTGCGCGTGGTAGCTGGAAGCTGACAGTACAAAGATGGTCGAGTTTAATCAGGGCTTCCATGCCAAGAAGGACCGGATCGAGAAAATGTGGTCGGTCATCAGCGCAGTGGGACTGTGGCTGAATGAAAATGAGCACATCACCGCGCTCATCAATAACGAAGATGGCGACACAACCTGCGAAATGATAGGCTTGATGGGCTGCGCACTACTCACTGTGCTTGCGGCCATCGAAGCAGCAGGCGAGCTCAAGCCAGATTCCCGCTTCCTTGACTTGGCAATCGTCATTGCGTATTATCTAGAGCTATCGCATGATCTCCCTGCTTTCGGCATCGAAGGGCAGTGCGTTTCGTGGCGCAAGGAAGCCGTCAATTACTTCAAGAAGGGCAACCTCGACCCCGAGAAGGGAATCTTTGCGACGAAACTCCGCCTCGATAAACTGGCAAAGGTCGGCGACGTCGATGATGACTTCGCGCACACCAACGGAGAGGTCGAGAAGATCATGACTGGGTCAACGTTTTCTGAGAAGCTCGAGGCTGAAAGGGCGGCTAAAGACTCCGCTGGTAGCTCGGCGGATAACCCAGTCACAATTCTAGAAGACGATGACGCCGACAAAGAGAACGCAAACCCGAAGGCCACAGGTGAGAAGCATGTCTCTCCGCCGCCAACAGGCAACGGCAAGAGGAAGAGGGGTCTGGACAATGTCGAAAACACAAGCAATGCGAAAGAAGCGGATAAAGACCCATGGCACTGGAACGACAAGTTTAACGCGTACAAAGACAAGCGTCATCCCAAGATGGGCGGTGAACACTACGATATTACAAAAATGAGCAGGTCAGACCGAGCGGCTGCGTCGTTTACCGGCAAAGATCCCCTTGCCGATGTTCCAGTGAAAGATCTACAAGCGAATTTACTGGATCTCATTTGAGACGGGAAGATGTATAGTAGGGGCTGTAAGAGTACGGGCATGTGTCAAGAAAGTGTACATAATCTGTTAGACGCGATTACCAATTTGATTTTGTGGCATCCCAAACGCTATTGCACACACCCTCTACTGTCTACAGGCCAAATCTCCTCGATAATGCCCTTCCGATACGCATAGTACACGTTGTGTAAGTTTACTGTTGGGTCGATATGACTAGGCACCATCTCGACCCTATCTCCTATCTTCAATTCTTTACCCTTGCCTTCCTCCCAAGCGAGACTACCATGCTCATCTCCCAGAACCCCATACGTATACCCCGGCGTCTTGCACTCCGCCAGTCCAGAATCCGTCGTCAACGACTTGAGCCCCGCGTCAATAGTAATAATGTTCGGGCCCTGCTTGCTGAGAACCGTCGACAAGATAGTCAAACTCTGCGCATAGTTCGTCGAACCAACGGCATTGCGATAATCCGTATCCATGAAGAGAAAAGAGCCAGGCTGTACTTCTGTGATTCCAGGGACCGTGACACAGAACTCCGCTGTGCCCGTCCCACCAGTCGTCACCACATCGATTGCGTAACCTTCTTTTCTCAGCGCATCGGCAGTAGAGGTGAGGATCTTCATGCTCTCCAGACATTGGGTCTTGCGCTCTTCTAGTCCATGAATGTGTTGCAAATGTCCCTCGTACCCTTGTACGCCGATGAGTTTGAGGTTCTTTGAGCTGGCGACGAAACGTGCTAGGTCCGAGGCTGGCTGGCCAGGTTGCACACCCGTGCGGTGTAATCCCACATCGAGATCGATGAGCGTCATGACGGTGCCTTCGAAGCCGTTTTTTGATAGGGCTTGCTCGATTGCGCTTGCGCCTTCTATGCTGTCGACGACTATCCGCACGTCTTTGTACTTCTTGACTAGTTCCACTAACCGCGCCACTTTTGCTGCGCCGATTATCTCGCAGGTTATTAGCAGGTCTGTGAAGCCTTTTTCGCACATGACTTCTGCTTCGGAGAGTTTCGCTACACATCCTCCTTTTGCGCCCGCTTTGACCATCTTCTTCGCGAGGATAGCGGATTTCGTGGTCTTGAGATGTGGGCGGATGTTGACGCCAGTAGGGAGGAGTTGTTTCATGAGTTTATCCAGGTTGGCTTCCATGAGGTCCAAGTCCACAATCATAGACGGCGTATCCAGCGAGTCTAGCGAGTCGCCTACATTAGGAGAGTACGGCATGGTCGCGATGTGTACGAGATGCTGGTGGGACCGATGGAATGGAAAGCGCTTTTGGTGGTGAATCGTTCAAGTAGCTCGACTGAGATGAGCAACGCGTATAGTTCGGATGATACCGGGCTTAGTCACAAGTACACGCACTGCGAACATCGGACGTTGCACTCAAGATAGGCGTGTAGATGTTAGAAGTGGAAAAGTGGGTGCCTGGTCGTGATAGCCCGAAATGGTAAGCCGGAGGCCATCCCACCTTCCCGACTGAACACTAGCTTCCATCTTTACGGGCGTACATGACTTGCGTGCCCGTTGTTCCGTAAAAGAGTAGGTGAGATCTCACAACAATTCTCACATATGTCTATGTTAATAGAAAACTCGTCGGCTGGCTTCAAGGATCACAATTTAGCCACCGTTCAACATGGCTTGCGATGAAGCCGTATTCGCCAAAGTACGTACAAGGAACGTTATGACACCAAATCACGATAGCATGGATCCCTTGAGACAAAGTCGTTGCATTAGATAGTACGATTACAATCAGCGAGGCTCTCCATACGGACTTGTACCTGCGCAGTACTTCCGACAACGAGTCAAGTCCACTAAGCCAGTCATCTCCTTCACCCAATAGCGTTAGACACCTTAAGCCTTGCACCCGTTGTGTCCGCCTTGCTGCCACATGGTAACACTCTTAACCTTCATTTGTCCGCCGTCCTTCCACGTAGGCAACCACTGGTTCTTGGCCTCCCAGAAGTCGAGCTTGGCGCGGTGACTGTGGTCAATCCATGGCTTGCCGCTCTTGCCATCCTCGAACCAGCCGTTGGTGGAACCGACAGCCAGGTTCATGACGAGGTAGAACTCCTGGTCGAAGGGGGCGGCGTTGCTCTTGGCGTGCTTCCAGGGGTCGTCAAGACGGGTGCCGTTGGCATCGGCCTGGGGGAAGTTTCCGTACTTGAAGAAGGGCTGGTCGAAGTGCGTATACATGACCTGGAGTAGGCGCGTGTTGATGTAGGTGAAGATGTACTTCTCGCTCCACTGGAAGTTTGGTTAGTACTGACGAAAGGACGACAGAGACATATGAGACTTACCTCAATGCCGAAAGTGTTGTAACCGGCGGCGTATGTGGTGTGTAGCGCCTCGCGCTTGACGTTGTTGCGCCACCAGCCGTTATGGTTGGAGTCGGGACCAAAGTGCAAAGTGCTCGAGACAACGTTCCTGCCACCCTGAGCATAACTGGGATCGTTACCGCGAGATTCGGCAATATCGATCTCACCAGAGCGAGGCCAAGGGCCATATGCGTTGTCCTTGGGCAACATCCAGATAGCGGGCCACAGCCAATCACCAGATGGCAGCTTGGCGACGACCTCGATACGGCCGTACTTGATTGAGGCGCCGCGCCTAGTGTTGATGCGACCGGACTTGATGGGGTTGATGATGGTGCCGTTGGTCGTGTTGGTAGTGGCAACACAGTCACTCCAGCCGGAACCAGTGCATCCATGGCCACGTAGGTCAAGGGTGTAATTGCTTCCGAGGAACTGCTCCTCCTGGAGAGTCGGCTTGATGATGAGTTCACCGTTCTTGACGAAGACGTTCTCATCCGTACCAGTAGTCATCTCGAACTGGCCGTTGCTGCATGTTCGAGTTAGTCAATGCATGCCGATGGTCGAAGGTAACTTACCCGTAGCCGCCCAGCTCGACTTCTTTAGTCCAGACGGTCTCGTTCAGTGACTTGAAATCGTCATGGAGGATCTGGCAATACTTGTGCCTACCGATGACTCGGAAGCCGTCCCAGATCATGATGGCAGTTACCATCAGGCCAAGACCAAAGCCGACGAGGGGAAGAATTGTTCCCCATTTCTGCCTCGGGTGCGGCTTGTCGAGCCACGGCATCCCGACATCCTCGGGCTTCACGCGTCGTGAACGGAAGTACTGACCTGGCACGGGTCCGTACTTGAAGCCACTGGCGACGGACTCCTTGCCCTGGGAGCTTTGCTTACCCTTGAACTTCGGTGTTTGGGCTGAAGGGCCCCCCTCGGGGGCGTTAGTAATTTTCTCAGAGAGCTCTGAGGGATGCTCCATGATGTGCGAATCGTGAGGTGTTTGAGAAGAGATGGTTATACAGCAGGAGATGTTTTCTTGTATATTAATTTGATCTCGGTTAGTATGAGAATTACCAAATGCGCACACATCGGAATGCTGTGACCAGTAATTGCTGTTGAAGTGGTTGTGTGGAGCACATGTTCACATGGCGTACCCCTTACTAGACGTTGGCGGACGGTCAATTCTGATTGTGCAATGGAAAGACCAAGTCCCTTGGTACTGGAGTATCATTTTTTTTAAAGCTCCACCGCGAGGGCGAAAAAGCCTCTTCGGCACCATAAGGTAAGTATGGTGGTTGTCAGCCTAGGCGAGTACTGTGGAGAGAGTTGATCGTTCAAGGTGTACCGATTGGAAGAACCACTCAAAGAAGATGAAGCTCGGTCGCGCGTAGTTGTACCTACCACCGAAAGGATACTTTAGAGATGCCCACTGTTTCACGTGAACGATAAGAAAAGGTAGCACGGGATGCCTTTAAGGTATAGGATAGGTGTTCGCGTTGAGTGGTACGGACCAGCAGAACCGAACCTTTTCGCGGCTCCAGCTTATTCGCGCACTCAGCGCCCCAGGAACGCTTTCGTGTTGGGTGGGTATACATCGCTTGAGACATCCATCTCCACAACGCGCGCTTGCATCGCGCTCCTATCTATGCGCCCACGGCCAGACTCAAGTATATGCCCCACACGACACCCACAGAGCACCCGAAGACAATCCTCTTGTCTACTGGCACCCACAGGAAGCTGATAAGGCTTATCGCGGGCCAGAATTTGTATCCATCCTTCATCATCGGCCACAGCTTATTCGCGCAGTCGCTCGTGACCATGTCCATGGCGTTGACGCCCGGCTTGCCCTGCGCATTGACATAGGCCATGTAGCTCAGGAACATGAGCGTGTTGACGACGGCGCCGATGGTCTGGTCAAGCAGGAACTTGATAAGGACGTTTGTCTTGCTGAGCGACGTCTTGGTGGGGTCGGGCTTCGAGCCTGGCTTCTCGGACGGTGGGGCAGCGGAGGGCACGTTAGTAGGGAATTGGTCTTCGAGGTAGCCTTGCCAGACTATGTTGGGTGGGGTGCTGAGGACGCTGAAGAGCGCAAACTTGAAGACCGTGGCATAGTTGAGGGTGAAGGGCGTCTGGATACGTGTCAGCTACATGCGCCAGGACATTGATGATTGCGCAACAGCACGTACGCTGTCTTTGTAGGATGAGATTGCTTGCGCAAGCACGTTTGAAGTTATGCTCAGCACTGCACCCTGCAGGGTCTGCGATACTATTGACATGGTCGCGTTGCGATTGGTTGCGGATGTCCACGCCAGCGATTGAGCAATGGCAAGAGGTTGGGAAGACGTATCGCAGATATGATCAAGGCAGAAGAGGAGGTGAGAGATGTGGAGGGCTATGTGTATCAATGTGGCCAGCACACCAGTGTTTGTCGGCAGTATCAGCAATGTTTCGGCCTGGGCGAGCGCGTCCCGCGCCGACATGTTTAGTGCTGTGACGTAATCAAAGATGCAGCTCAACACCGCGATCAGGACCGCCCATCCATAGTACCTTTGAGCTTGTATCTTTCACTTTGCCGCCGACCCGTATGCGTATATCTCAATTTGCTAAATTGCACATGAAGAATATGCGAGGCCGGATGAGAAGTAGCGAACCATCTCATGCCTTCCCGTTATTGCGCCACAGTGTTTATCAATTTGTGCTGCCAACTACAAGTACAGGTGTTCCTGCCTATTGGCACCTCTAGTTTGAACAAGTTTTTGCACGTGCGCGCTTCAATACACTGATAGCGCGAGGAACTTAACCGAAAGCCGCTCGACAAACACAGAAACTCCTGCCGGGCCCGTTCATGAGACTGACCTCGCAGCACTCTTATGCTGGACCCGCTCATCCGAGCGTAACTTCTGTCTCATCCTTGGCCTCGCTCTCCCACACATCCTTCCGAATCCTCCCAAGCGCTTTGCGATATGCGACTCCTTCCACCCGCGTTACCCAGAGTACATTGACGAACTCGTACAGTCCTTTAACCCAGACGCAATCTTGATACCATTCATCGAAGCTTCGCGCATCGATTTCCCAATTCTCAACCGATCCAGCAGATATCTCGATAAGCTCACACAACTCGTTTTCAATTCGATCAGGGTCGAAGAGCGCACCCGCAACTTCAGACGGCGAGGGGGTAGTGAAAGCAAAGCTGGGAAGAGCTTTAGACGTATCCCGAGAGCGATGTTTCAGAGTCGGGGTAGACGGTGTCGAAGTTTCGTCGCGCGCATGTGAAGGTATAAAGTTGAGGCGGAGACATCCAGCCCACCGACCAGATGTTGTAAGAAGCTGCACGGAAGGACAGCCCGATGTCGTGTTAAGGAATTCCTTGCCTAGCTTGAGGAAGGCGTGTTTCGTAATACAATGTAGGTAACGGGCATTTATCACAGGTTGTCGGCGGTTCGGCTCTTCGAGGATTGGGATCGGAAAGCGAAAGGGTTGCGATGGATCGCATGAGTGTCGGACAGCATGAACATCTTCTCCCAAATTCGCAGACATGGACCATTCTGGAGGAAGATCATCCCCAAACTTGGTGAAAGCTGGCCTCCTGAACTGCGAAGGGATGCTGACTGGGTACCGCTCCGATGTTAACGTCTTAGAGTACGTCCATTCCACTGTGCTGAAGGTTCTCCAGGAAGTAAATTGGGGTATCTCTGATTCAGGCAAGTACTCAATCTGGTAGTTGGCAGCACTTCTCCAGCTTTCAGAGTTGATGATGCCTTCCCATCCTGCCCAAGACCATGAAGGTAGAATGGCGTCGTCAGCAGACAGTCGACGGGGCTTCCGTCTCTTCAGATATGCCCATGGCTGCCACAATAGCGCGGCGTCGAAGCACATCGTCGGCAAACCGGATATGAATCCGCCTGGGAATATGCTGCTCAGATGCGCGAGACAACTCACGAAAGCGTCAAGAACATCTTCCGGGAAAGTCAGATCTCGTTCATTGAACAAGGTCATGAGACGCGTATAACGTATCATATCTGGCCAAGGTGAACTGTTCAGCCCAGCAACAGGCGCGTCCGATTTGGTTGCTGTAGGGTTCGGGTTGGGGTTGGGGGTTCCAGTAGAGAGTGGCGTTGATGATGTAGAATCCTGGCATTCATGCCAAGAAGCACAGAGACACTCCCAATTGACTGTATTGTATTGGAAGATGACCCTTCGTGTAAAGAATATGTATTCTTGGAAAGTCCAACCTCGCGAGTACCATTTTGTCTCCATCAGTGACATCGCTTGCTTTGTCATATACTGCGCACCACTCAGTGGCTTTCCGTCCGGTCTCCTGAGTCCTTGTGGTATGGAAGTCTCACTTGGAGTAAGCGTCATTTTCCGATGTCCATAGAGACTCGACGCTGCTTCCTCATTTTGAGCTGCGACTAAGGTAAAAAGCGATCCGGCGTATATCTCTCCCATGGCACTCAGCTGGTGGTGTTTGGTGGCTTCGTCGTCTTGAACGATGGCAATTCGATCCACCCATAAATAAGGAAGTCCTAGATCCTTCACCAAATTGATGGTGTCTCGAAGAAGATTAGGCAACGATATGACCCCGCTGTACAGTCCGTTGTACTCTTGAAGTGCTGCCAGGTTCGCCATCGTAGCGCAAGCTGAGGTCTCTGCTCCGCCCCAAACATAACTCAAAGCGACGTAACGTGGGTGTTTAGGTGCAACTACTAGACATCCACGCTCGACGTCGCTCAAATAGGACGGGAAAGGCGAATGCATCTGTGAGGTCCTGCTACCATGACATTGTTTCCCGTGTAGTTGTTGGCATCGATCTATCCACGTTCGGATAATATTGACATCCATAGTCCCCTCATCAGGAGCTGGTATACCGATGACCGTCTTTTCCTTCTTCTTATCTATATAAGGGACAAATGGAACAAGGTGAGGGGGCATATCCTCCCATGATACATCGGCGCTGCGAGGTGAGGCCGTACCACGATGTCGTTGCCGGGTATCTGGGAAATGCACCGCCGAAGAGGCTGTTTGTCGGGCAAGTTCCTCGGCTGTATCGGGAATCCATAGCTCCGTTTGGTGGTGCAAAGGAGGTATTCCAATCCAGTCTGTGGGAGGGACTACACCCGCGCCGACATCGGCTTTCTCGTCAGTCAGCGCCGGCTCGTCTTCCTGCAATCCAGGCGATGCTGCCGTTGTGTTCATTGTGTGTGACAAGCCTGAAGCTAGGCGATATTCTCGATAAATCTGAGTTGACTGGATGTTTACGTTTCGCGATTGTAACCTGGCTCTCTACAAACTCCGACTCTAAACGCTCCTGTCGTTCTATACTGCCGTACCCGAATTCGCTCGATTACACCCTATGTTGGGCATGTATGATTCTCTCGATCATTCCCAGCTGTGAATGTGACAACGTTGGATGTGAAGGATTCTTCAAGTGGTGACGCAAAGTGAGGGGTACAACGCTGGGCGAAAAGGGCGACCAGAAGTGCCTAAACGACTTGTCGTGTCTGTTCCGGTGGCGAGGAAGATGTTGATGCGCAAGGCTGACAGTACATGTATCGACCGGTCGCGCCTCGAGTCATGGCGCTAGCTTCGGTCTCCGTCACACTACTCGTGAGCCTGAGGCTCATGTTTGTGTTGCGCGGATTGTCGTGGGACGGTAGTGACGTCGCCACTTTCGCGACTGGTCCCGTGTGCTGAGACCGGGGTGTAGGTGGCGTTGTTGTAAGATAGCACCAGACATTATCCGGTGTCACTTCTGGAGGTACTCCCGTTGATCTCCTTCGGCTATCCGGTAGTACGAAGTACTTGAGACCGTCCTCCCACGTGTCTCTAGAAGCGTTCCGTAGGAGGCCACGCCTTGCAGTGGGTAAATCGGAAGATTGCACTCTCAGGCCAATGGATCCTCTCGGTAGAAGTCCGCCATACCCTCTTTCACGGCTTTGCGGAGTTGCGCACCCGCCCTGCCCAACTCTCCACCGCCTTTGGTTGCTTGCTCCAATCCTGCGACGATTGCAGCCTCGGCTCGGTCTCGGAATAACCGTTGTCGATCTTCGCGGTCTTCATACATCTCTGCTTCCTCGTCTCTTGCAGCGCCAAACAAGTTGAGATGTGCATAAACGTTTGATCGCTCGGAAAGAACATGATGTTGAGTATGCCAAAGTGGGAAGTTGCTGTCGCTGATGTCGACGGTTGCTATTGTCTGCCTGTGGGAGAGTCCCGCGCGGAGGAAGGAAGTCAAGGCGTTCATTTGCTTGACTTGCATCTTCGTATCAGCTTTTCCGTACGATTTGGCAGTTGACCATTTGCTTGACGCTTCGCTCTGCCAACCGAGTAAACTGAGGAAGCATTTGA
>Ga0265780_10006780_pt1 | contig 14164 bp, 12 predicted proteins | sample P1T30metagenome_FD_192432 | JGI IMG/M metagenome (GOLD analysis project Ga0265780, IMG submission 192432) | Plant litter microbial communities from East Loma Ridge, Irvine, California - P1 T30 | ecosystem: Environmental > Terrestrial > Plant litter > Unclassified | place: USA: California... | reverse complement strand
CTGGTCGACGCCGGCTTCCCCGACGGCACGATCGTCGCGCGCAACGAGGCCGCCGGGCGTGCGCTTGCCGAGCGGCTCGGCTGCCGCTGGCAGGCGGAGGCGACCGGCGACGCACCGCTGCTCGTCAACGTCACCCCGCTCGGCATGACCGGCGCGGATCAGGACGCGCTCGCCTTCACCCCCGACCAGATCGCCGCGGCGCAGATCGTGATCGACGCGGTCGCCAAGCCGGTCGAGACGCCGCTGCTCCGCGCGGCGCAGGCGGCGGGCAAGACGGTCGTCACCGGCGCGCAGATCGCGACGCTGCAGGCGCTGGAACAGTTCGTGCTCTATACCGGCGTCCGCCCCAGCGACGAACAGGTCGCCGCGGCGGAGGCGTATGCGCTGAGCTGATTTGCGGACGATACCGAAAAGCCCATCAGGCTGAGGTGATCGTCACCTCGCCAGCACCTTGATTCCCGTCCGGTCCTCGAGCGCCTGCGCGCCGAGCACCACCGCGCCCAGCGGCCCGGCATTGCCGCCCAATGCCGCCGGCACGACGAACGTGTCCATGTCCGACACCGCCGGCAGCGCGACATAACCGTTGAGGCTCGCCGCGGTCGCCGCGCGCAGCCGCGGCAGCAGCCACGGATTGCCGACCATCACGCCGCCGCCCAGCACGATCCGCCGCGGCACCCCGGTTAGCGTCAGCGTCGCGAACAGCGACGACAGCGCGCCGACCACCGATTCCCACGCCGGGTGGTCGTGCGGCAGATCCTCGCCCTTGATCCCGGTCCGTGCCGCGATCGCCGGGCCGGCGGCGAGCCCCTCGACACACGCGCCGTGATACGGGCACGATCCCGCCCAGTCGTCGCCGGGCAGCCGCGGCGGGCGGACATGGCCGAATTCGCTGTGCGTCAGCCCATCGACCGGCCGACCGTGCGCGATCATTCCCGCGCCGACGCCGGTCCCGACCGTGACATAGGCGAGATCGCCCAGCCCCTGCCCCGCGCCCCAGCGCGCCTCGGCCATCGCCGCGCCGACCACGTCGCTGTGGAAGCCGACCGGCACGTCGTAACGCGCCGCCAGCCGCCGCGCGATATCGGTCCCCGCCCAGTGCGGCTTGGGGGTGGAGGTGATCTTGCCGTAATCGGGCGATTGCGGGTCGATCGATACCGGTCCGAAGCTGGCGATGCCGATCGCCGCGACGCCGCGCCACTTGTCCATCGCCGCTTCCAGCGCGGGCAGCGTTTCCTCGGGCCGGGTGGTCGGAACGCGCACTTCCTCCAGGATCGCGTCGGGGCCGCTGGAGAGCACCGCGATGCACTTCGTGCCGCCAAGTTCCACACCCGCGATCAACGGCAGTTGCGCCATTCAGTCTTCCTCCTCGGCCGCGGCATCGATCCGCCGCAGCATGTCCGTAAAGCGCGCCAGCTCGCCGGCGTCGAAGCGTCCGAAGATCCGGCGCTCCAATGCGACGGCCTGCGGCGCGACCTGCGCGTACAGCGCTTCGCCCTCCGGGCTCAAGCGCAGATGGTGCGATCGGCGGTCGGTGGCGTTCGGGGTCCGCGTCAGCAGCCCGCGGTCGGTCAGCGCGATCGCGGCACGGCTGACCGTCACCTTGTCCATCCGGCTGCGTTCGCCGAGCTGTGCCTGCGTGACCGGCGCATATTCGGCGATCAGCGTCATCAGCCGCCATTCGGGGACCGTCAGCCCGAACGCCGCCTCATACGCACCCGCGATCCGTCCACTGACCCGGTTGGAGGTAACCGACAGCAGATACGGAAGGAATTGCTCGAGATGGAGGCGTTCTACCATGGGACACCCAACAAAGGACGGGAAAGAAACGATCGGAACCAGAAGCTGAAACGTTGCATTAATGTGACACAGGGCACAAGAACACAGTACCACTTTCACGGAGTCACATTCGGGAGGCGCAACGGAGCAGACGATGGCAGCGATCACGGCGAACGGCATCCAGATCGAATATGAGGACGAAGGCCCGCGCGACGGCCAGCCGATCCTGATGGTGATGGGGCTCGGCGCGCAATTGGTTCGCTGGCCGCAGGCCATGGTCGATGCTTTGGTCGAGCATGGTTACCGCGTGATCCGCTTCGACAATCGTGACGTCGGCTTGTCCACCAAGTTCGACGACTGCGGCGCGCCGCATATCGTGTGGACTGCGATGCAGATGCAGTTCGGGCGCGTGCCCGCCGTCCCCTATACGCTCACCGACATGTCGCAGGACGGCGCCGGCCTGCTCGACGCGCTGGGGATCGACCGCGCGCATGTCGTCGGCGCGTCGATGGGCGGGATGATCGCGCAGCTGATCGCGGCGCGCTGGCCCGAACGGGTGCGGACGCTGACCTCGATCATGTCGACCACCGGCCATCCGCACTGCTCGCGTCCGACGATGCGCGCGACGGCATTGCTGCTCCGCCATCCGAAGAGCGACGATATCGAGGCGATCGTCGCGCACGGCACGATGGCCGGGCGCGCGGTCGGCGGGCGCTTCCCGATCGAGGATGCGATCATGGCCGATCGCATTCGCGCCGAAACGCTGCGCAACCGCTGCCCGACCGGCTTCCTGCGCCAGATGGCGGCGATCATCGCCGATGGCGACCGCACCGACCGCCTGCGCCGGATCACCGCACCCACGCTGGTGATCCACGGCAGCGACGATCCGCTGGTGCCGGTAGCGGGCGGGCGCGCGACCGCGCAGGCGATCCACGGCGCGCGGCTGCTGGAGATCGACGGCATGGGCCATACCCTGCCCCCCGAACTGGTCGACCCGATCGTCGCCGCGATCGACGATCACATCCGCCACCGCCGCCGCGATCCGATCCCGCAGGCGGCGTAGCGCCGGGAGCCGCGGTCCCGGATCAAATGCCGGGCGACGGACGGCGGGATGTGCTAAGGGACACCGTTCCTCCTGCAAAGGACGCGCATGTTCGTCGATTTCCGCGACCAGCCGCCGCCCCCGCCATGGCAGCCGCCCCGCCGCCGCCCGCGGCTGACGCCGCGGCAGGAGAAGACGCTCGCCGCGATCATCGGCTTCAACATCGTCCTGTTGATCATCGCCCCGATCGGCGGCGCGACGCTGATCGGCGCGTTGGCGCTGCTGTGGCGCTAACCCGCCACGACATTATATAACAAAGCCAGCAATGATCGACACTTGCCGCTTGCGTTAAGTTAAGTCTACATATTGTCATCGTGCCGGGGGGCCGCGAGTCGGGGGGCATATCGTGATGCTGGACGGGGCGACGTTGTTGATCGCCAGCATGGCGGTCCAGTTCGTCATGGCGCTCTATTTCTGGACGTTGTGGCTCGGCCGACGCGACCAGCGCGTGCATCTCTGGATCGCTGCCTCGATCACCGCCGGGGTACTCGGCTGCGGCTGCTACATGCTGCGCGGCGCCGCGCCGGAACCGCTCGCGATGTGGGCGGCACAGCTCTGCTTCGTCCAGGTCTTCGCCTTTCTGTGGGGCGGCGTGCGGCTGGTCCATGCGCGGCCGCGGCCGGCATGGATCGTGTGGAGCGGGGCGGCGGTCCTGAGCGCGAGCTGCCTGATCCCGGCGCTGGTTGCCGCCGAAGCGCTCCGCAACGTCGTCGCGACGCTCGCCTTCTCCTCTTATGGTCTGGCAATGACCGGCGACTTGCTGCGCCGCCGCCATGCGCGCACCGCGCCGACGCGCTGGCTGACGGGCGGGCTGCTCCTGCTGGTCGCCGCCGCGTCGCTGGCGTTCGCCGCCGATGCGGGGCGGCACAGCGTAGCGGTTGCCTCGCTCGTCAGCATCCCGTCGCTGCCGGCGCTGTGGCTGCTGTTCCACACCACCATCTACGTCACCCTGGTGCTGTCGCTCACCACGCTCGAACTCGGCAACGAGGCGCAGCGCCAGCGCGAGGCCGCCACCACCGACTCATTGACCGGCCTGCTCAACCGCCGCGCCTTCATGGAGCGCGCCACCCCCGCCGCCGGGCATCCGCGCGGCGCGACGCTGCTGATGCTCGACATCGACCATTTCAAGCAGGTCAACGATCTGTGGGGCCATTCGGCGGGCGACCGCGCGCTGGTGCTGTTTGCGGGCGCGCTGCTCGACGCGACCGGTGGCGTGCTCGGCGCGTTTGCGGCGCGGATCGGCGGCGAGGAATTCGCGGTGCTGCTGCCCGGCCGTTCGCGCGACGAAGCGGCGGCGCTGGGCCTGCGCATCGCGGCGCGGGTCCGTGAGCTGCGCCACACGCCCGGCGCGACGCGGATGACCGTCAGCATCGGACTCGCCGAAAGCGGCACGGCGATGGCGACGCTCGACGAGCTGCTGAGCGGCGCCGACCGCGCGCTCTACCGCGCCAAGCGCGGGGGACGCGACCGCCTCGAGCAGGACAGCGTGCCCTTCGCACCCAGCCTCGCCGCCTGACACTCTTTCCTTCGTCCCCCGAAGCTGATCGGGAGCGACGATCTCACACCACGATCTCTCCCGGCGCCGGGTGCCCGAGAAACGCCGCCGGGCTCGCGGTCGCACCATAGGCCCCGGCGAGGAAGATCGCGATCACCTCCCCTACCCCGACCGGCGGCAACGCCACCCGGTCGCCGAGCCGGTCGAGCGGCGTGCACAGGCAGCCGACCACCGACACCTCGCCGTCCGGCGTCGACCCCATCCGTCGCGCCACCGCGAGCGGATAATTGCGGCGCACCACCGTGCCGAAATTGCCGCTCGCCGCCAGTTGGTGGTGCAGCCCGCCATCGACCACGACGAACGTCTCGCCGCGGCTCTGCTTCACGTCGACGACCCGCGTCAGATAGACGCCCGCCTCCGCGACCAGCCAGCGTCCGAGTTCGATCGCGAACCGGCTGTCGCGCAGCACGTCGGCGCGCGCCGCCAGCGCCTTATCCAGCGCCGCCCCGACCGACGCGACATCCAGCGGCGCATCACCGGCGAAATACGGCACCCCGAACCCGCCGCCGAGATTGACGAGCGGCGGTACTGCGCCGGCCTCTTCCGCCAGCCGCGCGGCGAGCGCCAGCGTCGCCGCCTGCGTTTCGCTCACCGCCGCCGCGTCCAGCGCCTGCGATCCGGCGAAGATGTGGAAACCGCGCCAGTCCGCGCCCGCCGCGATCACCTCCCGCACCACCGCCGCCGCATGCTCGGCGTCGATGCCGAACGGCGAGGCGCGCCCGCCCATCTTCATCCCCGACCCGCGCAATTCCAGATCGGGGTTCACCCGCACCGCCAGCCGCGGTACGATCCCGAGCCGCTCGCCCGCCGCCAGCGCGCGCCGCGCCTCGCCCGCCGATTCGAGATTGATCGTCGCGCCGGCGGCGATCGCCGCCGCCAGTTCGTCGTCGCGCTTGCCCGGCCCCGCGAAGCTGATCGCCGCGCCGGGTTTCACCGCCAATGCGCGCGCCAGTTCGCCCGCCGAGGCGACGTCGAGCCCGTCGACCAGCGGCGCGACCCGCGTCAGCAAGGCGGGCAACGGATTGGCCTTGATCGCATAATGCAGATCGACCCCGGCCGGCAGCGCCGCGCGAAACCGCGCCACCTGCGCCGCGACCAGCGCCGCATCGTACACGAACAGCGGCGAGCCATGCGCTGCGACCAGCGCCGTCGCGTCCTGCCCGCCGATCGTCAGCGTGCCGGTCTGCGCGGCAAAGGTCGGCGGGATCGGCCCCATCGGCTTCATGCCTTTGCCTCCCTCACCGCCGCCGCGATGGCGGCGCGGTCCAGCTTGCCATTGGCGTTGCGCGGCAGTTCCGCGCGCCACTCGATCCGCACCGGTTGCATGTAAGCGGGCAGTTCACGCTTTAACCGCTCCCGCAACGCCGTCTCCGACGGCGCGGCGCCGCGCGCGACCAGCACGATCGCCTGCCCCAGCCGTGCGTCGGGCACTCCGACCGCCACCGCCTCGGCGGTCTCGGTGCCCGCAGTCGCGGCCTCCTCGACCTCTTGCGGGCTGATGCGATGCCCGGCGCTCTTGATCATCTCGTCATCGCGCCCGACGAAGCGCAGCAACCCGTCGCCATCCGCCACCACCGTGTCCCCCGACCACACCGCCGTCCCGCCATAGCGCGACCCCGCCGGCGCAGGCCGGAAGCGCAGCGCGGTCCGCTCCGCATCGCGCCAATAGCCGTGCGCGACCAACGGCCCGGCATGGACCAGCTCGCCCGGCTCCCCCGCCGCCGCCAGCGCGCCATCGGGCCGCACGACCAGCACCTCGGCGAACGGCACCGCGCGCCCGATCGAGTCGGGATGCGCATCGACCAGATCGGGATCGAGATAGGTCGAGCGGAACGCCTCGGTCAGCCCGTACATCGGGAACAGCCGCGCCGCCGGGAATCGCGCCCTGAGCGCCCGCACCATCGTCGGCGTCAGCGCGCCGCCCGAGTTGGTCAGCCGCCGGATTAGCCCCGCCACCTCCTCCGGCCATTCACTCTCCAGCAGTTGCGTCCATAGCGGCGGCACCCCGGCCAACGTCGTCGCCCCGACCCGCGCCACCGCCTTAACGACGTCGCGCGGCGTCAGATAATCGAGCGGCGCGACCGCCGCCCCCGCCGCCCAGGTCGAGAGCAACTGGTTCTGTCCGTAATCGAACCCGAGCGGCAGCACCGCAAGCACGCGGTCGTCGGGCGTTATCGCGAGGTAATCCGCGACCCCGATCGCCCCCAGCCACAGGTTGGCATGGCTGAGCATCACCCCCTTCGGCCGGCCGGTCGATCCCGAGGTGTAGAGCAGCGCGACCAGCGCTTCGGGGTCGGCCGCCGATCGCGGCACGGGATCACCCGCCCCCGCCTCGGTCGCGACCTGACACCCGTCCGGCACGTCACCCGCCGCCAGCGTCGCCGCGCGTGCGTCCTGCGTCAGCAACAGCGCCGCCCCGCTGTCGGCAAGGATGTGCGCGACCTGCGCGCGCCTGAGCACCGGATTGACCGGCACATGCACCAGCCCGGCGCGCGCCGCTGCCAGCGGCATCCAGCACGCCACCCGCGTCTTCGGCAGCCAGGTCGCGACCCGCGCGCCGGCGGCGAGCCCCAGCCCCGCCAGCCACCCCGCCAGCCGCGCCACCGCGTCTTCGGCGGCGGCATAATCGACCACCCCCTCGCGATCGATCAGCGCGGGCGCGTGCGGTTGCCCACGGAGCACATGGTCGATCGGGCGCGGCGTAGCATCAGGGGACACCATGAGAGTGGCTTCTAGGCTCAGGCGTTGCGGAATCCACCCCTTGCGCCTAACGCGGCGCCGGCTCGCCGACCAACCGTGCGGCAAAGGTGGAGGTTGCGTGATTCCCGAAGGCACGAGCGAGATCGAGGCGACCGTGCGCGCGGTGCTGGTCGACGTACTGGCGCTCGACCGCGAGCGCGTCGCGACCTTCCGCGCCGACACCCCGCTGTTCGGCGCGCTGCCCGAGCTCGATTCGATGGCGGTGGCGGGCGTGCTCACCGAGCTGGAGGACCGGCTCGGAATCGTCATCGAGGACGACGAGGTCGATGGCGAAATGCTCGAGACGTTCGGCGCGCTGGTGACCTTTGCGGCCGGCAAGGCGCTGGTCTAGAACCAAAAGCCGTTATCCGCGCGAAGGCGGGGATCCAGAACCTCTGACCTCGGGGTCTTTACGAAGACCTGCGCGTCTGTATTCCCGCCTCCGCGGGAATGACGGTTGTTCGTCGCCCCGGCCTTGAGCCGGGGGTCCCGCTTCTTCTTCGCGCCGCGGGCAAAAAGCGGGACCCCGGATCAAGTCCGGGGTGACGGCAAGATTACTCCGCCGCTTCCTTGATCGCCTCGAACTCCGCCGCGGCGAGGAACCGCTCGGCATCCAGCGCCGCCATGCACCCGGTCCCCGCCGCGGTCACCGCCTGGCGATAGACCTTGTCCATGACGTCGCCGCACGCGAACACACCCGGCACGCTGGTGCGCGTCGACCCGGTCTCGACCGCGATATAGCCATCCTCGTCGAGCGCGAGATGCCCGCGGAACAGCTCGGTCGCCGGATGGTGCCCGATCGCGACGAACCCGCCCGCGACATCGATCCGCGAAGGTGCGCCGGTGACGGTGTCCTCCAGCTCCAGCGCGACCAGCCCCGCATTGCCGCCGCCGTCGACGAACTCGCGAACTTCCTTGTTCCACAGCACCTTGATGCCCGGATGCGCGAACAGCCGCTCCTGCAGGATGCGCTCGGCACGCAACGTGTCGCGGCGATGGATCAGCGTCACGTCGTCGCTGTGGTTGGTCAGGTACAGCGCCTCCTCGACCGCGGTGTTGCCGCCGCCGATCACCGCCACCTTCTTGCCGCGATAGAAAAAGCCGTCGCAGGTCGCGCAGGCGCTGACGCCCTTGCCCTTCATCGCATCCTCGCTGTCGAGCCCCAGCCACTTGGCCTGCGCGCCGGTCGCGATCACCAGCACCTCGCCTTCGTACACGTCGCCGCCGTCGCCGATCAGCCGGAACGGGCGCGCGGTCAGGTCGACCTCCACGATCGTGTCCCACATCAGCCGCGTGCCGACATGCTCGGCCTGCGCCTGCATCTGCTCCATCAGCCACGGCCCCTGGATCACTTCCTTGAAGCCGGGATAATTCTCCACGTCGGTGGTGGTGGTCAGCTGGCCGCCGGGCTGGATGCCCTGCACCACGATCGGCGCCATCCCGGCGCGCGCGCCGTAGATCGCGGCGGACAGCCCGGCCGGGCCCGAGCCCAGGATCAACATGCGAGTCGAATGTGTCGTCATGCGCGCGATGTAGGATGGCGCGCCGCCCAAGGGAACCGCACGCGTTGCGCCCCGCGCCAAGTCCTGCTTTGGTCCGGCGATGACCGACTTTACCGCCTTGCTCCAAGCCGACCGCGGCCAGCCCGCCCGCGACCTCCACGTCGTCCACCCCGACCGCTTCGACGATTGGCTGGCCGGGCAGCCGGTCCGCGTCCGCACCGCCGTCGCCGCCAACAAGGTGACGGGCCGCCCCGGCAACCGCGCGATCCTGCCCGGCGAGGCAGCGGACGACTGGGCGATGCTGCTGGTCTGCGACGAGCCGCTCGACTCGCCGTGGCGGATCGCCTCGCTCGCCGACACGCTGCCCGAGGGCACGTACCGGCTCGCGAACGGCGGCGCGACCGGCGCGGCCGGGCTCGGCTGGCTGCTCGCGCAGCACCGCTTCACCCGCTACCGCAAGGTCGAGCCCGCCGCGCTGCGCGTGCTGCTCACCAGCGACGTCGCCGCGATCGACGAGACCGTCCGCCTCGCCGCCGCCACCGCTCGCGTCCGCGATCTGGTCGACACCGGCGCCAGCGATCTCGGCCCCGCCGAACTGGAGGCGGAGGCCGACGCGCTTGCCGCGCAGCATGGCGCGACCGTCACCGTCACGCGCGGCGACGCGCTCGCCACCGGCTATCCGATGATCCACGCGGTCGGACAGGCGGCGAGCAAGGACCGCGCGCCGCGGCTGATCGAACTCGAATGGGGCGACCCATCTGCTCCCCGCGTCGCGCTGGTCGGCAAGGGCGTGTGCTTCGATTCGGGCGGGCTCGACATCAAGCCGTCGGCGGGAATGCGGCTCATGAAGAAGGACATGGGCGGCGCCGCGCACGCGCTGGCGCTCGCCGCGCTGGTGATGCAGGCGCGCCTCAAGGTGCGGCTCCACCTGCTGATCCCCGCGGTGGAGAATGCCATCGCCGGGAACGCCTTCCGCCCCGGCGACGTGCTGACGACGCGTAAGGGGCTGACGGTCGAGAACACCAACACCGATGCCGAGGGCCGGCTGATCCTCGGCGACGCGCTCACCAAGGCGGTCGAAAGCGCGCCCGATTTGCTGATCGACTTCGCGACGCTGACCGGCGCAGCGCGCGTCGCGCTCGGACCGGACCTGCCCGCGACCTTCGTGCAGGACGAGACGCTGGCGACCGAGCTGCTCGCGGCGGGAACGGCGGTCCACGATCCGCTGTGGCGGCTGCCGCTGTGGGACGGCTATGACGACATGCTCAAGTCGGACGTGGCCGACATGGTCAACGCGCCGGACGGCGGCTTCGCGGGCTCAATCACCGCGGCCTTGTTCCTGCGCCGCTTCGTGCCGGCTAGCGTGCCATGGGCGCACCTCGACACCTTCGCATGGCGACCGTCGCCGCGCCCGGGTCGGCCGAAAGGCGGCGAGGCCTACGGCCTGCGCGCGACATGGGCGCTGCTGAAGAAGCGCTTCGGCTGATTGGGTTACGTCATCCCGGACTTGATCCGGGATCCCGCTTCTTCTTGCCCGGCTGCCAGGAGGAAGCGGGGCCCCGGATCAAGTCCGGGGCGACGTAGAGGCAGCACCAAAGCCCCCAACTCCGTCGCCCCTGCGCAGGCAGGGGCCCATGTCTGCATCGTGCCGCGGACCGCTTGACAGACAGACCACCACCCCTGTGTCAAACGGCCCGAGAAACGAAACAGCCATAGGCCCCTGCCTGCGCAGGGGCGACGGCGCATTATCCGACCGTCGCCAGCACCCTCACCCCGCCGCCTCGATGATCGGCACGAACTTCGCCGCGGTCAGGCTGGCCCCGCCGACCAGCGCGCCATCGACATCCGGCACCGCCATGATCGCGCGCGCATTGTCGCCGGTCACCGAGCCGCCGTATAAAATCCGCACCGCATCCGCCGCCTCGCCGATCAACTGCCGCATCTTCGCGCGCGCGATCGCGTGAATCGCGGCGATCTCCTCCAGCGTCGGAGTCCGCCCGCTGCCGATCGCCCAGCGCGGCTCATAGGCGAGCGTCAGCCAGTCGCCGTTCGCCTGCTCCGGCAGCGATTTTTCGATCTGCGCCTGCACCACCCGCTCGGCGCGCCCGGCATCGCGCTCCGCGCCCGTCTCGCCGCAGCACAGAATCACCGACAGCCCCTGCCGATGCGCCGCCGCCGCCTTCGCCCACGCATCCTGGCTGGTCTCGTTCTGGTATTCGCGCCGCTCCGAATGACCGACGATCGTGAAGCGCGCCCCCGCCTCGCGCACCATCGCCGCCGAGACGCTGCCCGTGTAAGCGCCGCTGTCCGCCTCGTGGACGTCCTCGGCACCGATCGCCAGCCCCGGCGCGCGCTGCACCGCCGGCGCGATCAGCGTCGCGGGCACCGCCATCGCCACATCGACCCCCGGATGCGCCGCCGCCGCCGCCGCGATCGCGTCCAGCTCCGCCAGCAGTGCCAGATCGCCGTTCATCTTCCAGTTGCCCGCCACCAGCCTGCGCCGCACCGTCATTCTCCCAGCTTCGCTGTTAAACCTGTTAGACGCGTGCGCGGCTTGATGCCAGCCGGACGTGTGCCTAAAGCGGCGAGCTTCACTCCTGTCCCGGTCTGCCTCTTCCATGCTCAGCTTCCTCCGCGGCATCATCCATTCGAAGGTCGGCATGATCGTCACCTTCGGCATCCTGATCGTGATCGCGCTGGCGTTCGCGGCCGGCGACGTCACCGGTCTGGCGAGCGGCGGCGGCATCCTCGGCCACCCGCTGGCCAGCGTCGACGGCGAGAAGGTCACCGCGGACGACATCCGCCGCCGCGCGCAGGACGAAATCCGCAGCGCACGCCAGCAGCAGCCCGACCTGGACATGGCGACGTTCGTCCGCGCCGGCGGGGTGGAGAGCCTCATCACGCGTTCGCTGACCGGGCTGGCGCTGGAGACGTTCGGCGAGGAACAGGGGATGCGCGTCAGCCGCGCCTTGGTCGGCAGCGAGCTGAAGGCGATCCCGGCGTTCGCGGGCGCGACCGGCCAGTTCGACCAGCAGGCGTATCTGCGCCTGATCGCGCAGCGCGGAATGACCGACGCGCAGGTCCAGCGCGAGATCGCGCGCGAGACGATGGCGCAGTTCCTGATCGTGCCGACGGTCGGCGCCAGCCAGGTGCCGCAGCAGCTCGCGCTCCGCTACGCCTCGCTGCTGCTCGAGCGCCGCGCCGGTCAGGCCGCGCTGATCCCCGCCAGCGTCGCCGGCCCCGCGCCGACCGACGCCGAGGTGCAGGACTGGTACAAGCGCAACGTCGCGCGGTACACCACGCCCGAGCGTCGCGTGATCCGCTACGCTTTGGTCACCCCGCAGCAGGTCGCGGCGCAAGCCGTGCCGAGCGACGCTGAAATCCAGAAGGCCTATGACGCCGACAAGGCGAAATACGCGCCCAAGCCGCTCTGCGACGTGACGCTGGCGACCGTGCTCGACCAGAAGGCCGCGCAGGCGCTCGCCGACAAGGTCAAGGGCGGCACCCCGCTCGCCGCCGCCGCGCGCGCCGCCGGGCTGGAGGCGCGCACGATCATCGCGGTCGAGCAATCCGCGCTCGCCACCCAGACCTCGCCCGCGGTCGCCGCCGCTTTGTTCGGCGCGGCGCAGGGCAATGTCGTCGGGCCGGTGCGTGGCGCGATCGGCTTCGTCGTCGCGCGCGTCGAGAAGGTCACGCAGGACCCCGGCAAGACGCTGGCGCAGGCCCGCCCGGAGATCGTCGCCGCGTTGACCAAGCAGAAGGCGAACAACGCGATCGGCAAGATCCGCGACGCGGTCGAGGATGCGCTCGCCGACAACGCCAACATCGCCGAGGTCGCGCGCGACCAGAAGCTTACGGTACAGGCCACCCCGGCGGTGCTGTCGAGCGGCATCAACCCCGACCAGCCGCAGGCACAGCCCGACGCGACGCTCGCGCCGGTGATCGCCGCCGGCTTCGCCGCCGAGGACGGCGACACCCCCACGACGGTCGGCATCGGGCAGGACGGCGGCTTCGCGATCGCCGCGCTCGACCGGATCGTTCCCGCCACGCCGATCCCGCTCGCTCAGGCGCGCGCGAAGGTCGTCGCCGATCTCACCGCCGATCGCGCACGCCGCGCCGCGCAGGCCGCCGCCAACGCGATCGTCGCGAAGGTCAACACCGGCACCCCGCTCGCCGCTGCGGTCGCACAGGCCGGCGTCAAGGCACCGGTCGAGCGCGTCGAGGCGACCCGCGCGCAGATCACCGCCAATCAGGGGCAGGTGAACCCGGTGCTCGCAATGATGTTCGGGATGAAGCAAGGCAGCGCACGTGCGATCCAGGCCCCCGACGGTCGCGGCTGGCTGGTGCTGCGCGTCGAGCAAATCGTGCCGGGCGACGCCAGCAAGCAGCCCGCGGCGATCCAGGCGACCCGGGCCGATCTCGGCCGCGCGATCGGCGGCGAATATGCGCAGCAATTCGCCAATGCCGTCGCCGCCGCGCAGGGCGCCAAGCGCTATCCCGACGCCATCGCCACGCTGAAGAAGGACCTCGTCGGTGGCGACGCCGGCCAGTAATGCCCCCGATGCGACGGCCGCGGCGCTCGCCGCCGGTCGCCCCGCGCTCGTCTGGCGGCGGCGGATCGCCGACACCGAGACGCCGGTCGCCGCTGCGCTCAAGCTGATCGAGCCCGGGCGCGGCGACTTCCTGCTCGAATCGGTCGAGGGCGGCGCGGTGCGCGGTCGCCACTCGATGATCGGCCTCGCCCCCGATCTCGTGCTCCGCGCGCAGGGCGACCGCGCCGAGATCAACCCGCGCTGGCTGGAGGATCGCGACGCGTTCGCGCCCTGCGCCGCGCCGACGCTGACCGCGTTGCGCGACCTCGTCGCCTCGATCCGCATGGATTTGCCGCCCGAACTGCCGCGCGCGCTGGCGTGCCTTGTCGGCTATTTCGGTTACGAGACGATCGGGCTGGTCGAGAAACTGCCGCAGCCCGAACAGGATGCGCTCGGCCTGCCCGACCTGATGTTCGTGCGCCCGACCGTGATCCTGATGTTCGATCGGCTCGCCGACGAATTGTTCCTCGTCGCGCCGGTCTGGCCGGACACCGCGCATACGCCGGATCGGCAGATCGCCGATGCCGAGGAACGCCTCGATGCGGTCGAGGCGCGGCTCGCCGCCGCCGCGCTCCCGCCGCGCGCGCGCGCCGAGCAGACCGAGGTCGCGCTCGCCCCGACGCTCGCACCCGGCCGCTACGCCGAGATGGTCGCGCGCGCGCAGGATTATATCGCCGCCGGCGACATCTTTCAGGTCGTGCTCGCGCAGCGCTTCACCGCGCCCTTCCCGCTCCCGGCGTTCGAGCTGTACCGCGCGCTGCGCCGCATCAACCCGTCGCCGTTCCTCTACCATCTCGACCTGCCCGGCTTCGCGCTGACCGGATCGAGCCCCGAGATCCTCGTCCGCGCGCGCGACGGCGAGGTCACGATCCGCCCGATCGCCGGCACCCGCCCGCGC
>Ga0265780_10006778_pt1 | contig 14166 bp, 14 predicted proteins | sample P1T30metagenome_FD_192432 | JGI IMG/M metagenome (GOLD analysis project Ga0265780, IMG submission 192432) | Plant litter microbial communities from East Loma Ridge, Irvine, California - P1 T30 | ecosystem: Environmental > Terrestrial > Plant litter > Unclassified | place: USA: California... | reverse complement strand
GTGGAGCGGCCCATCAACCGCTTTGGATTCCGTCACAGTAAGCTGAGACTGTTCGTTGTTCAAAAACCGACGTTGTACTCCTGAGAAGACGGGTACGCAACTATCCGATGCGGCAATGCACACTGATGATGGCTAGAATTAGGTACCTAAGATGCGCCTTGGCGTTTCGTGACCCTCTAGTCACCTAGGTACGCTATGCAGGATTAGTGATGTCACTATCTTTTGTTATTGCGACCTCGGAATCTGACAGTTGAACACAGGACGTGAGATTACTGTTGCGCGCCCCACCAGCAGCGGACGACGCTCGTCCGTTCCAATTAGTTGAGCAACCCAAGAAGACAAGGAGAAACAGATGCACCGAGATGCAGCCGTTTGTTCGTCCTAAGACCAACACCCCGCATTTTCGAGTATCACAAATAATACTGCAAGTAGTTGAACGGTTATCGACGATTCTTGGCGTCAGCAACTTGGTAGACGTAAGCGGTGTCTGATTCGGTTTCATAGTAATCTCATCGTCTACTTCTCGACTAGGACAATGGTTTATCACCTGTCATATCTCAACAGCTTACAAACCTCGACTTATAAACCTCCTTTCTACTTAGTTGGAGCACATTCCAGCTCGTTTTCAGCATCATCACGCAGCGCTTATCCCAATATCCTTGTCTACATCCTCTCCACCTCTACCCGAAAACCTTCGTAAACACCTCCAAATTCTCCTTCCCAGCCGCATACACCGCAAACACAATCCTCTCAAACCACCCCCCCAAATTCCTCCCGCTCAATCACCACCTTCATCTCCCTCGCCACCGCCCCCGGCGGACACCCATACGCTCCACACCCCATCGCCCCCAGCACAAGACACCTCACCCCATCCCCCGCCGCCATCCTTAACACCAACACAATCCTCTCCCTCAAATCCTCCAAATCACTCTCATTCGCAAACCCCTCCCCATCCTCCGTAGGTTCCGGCTGACACGGCGCCGCGACAGTAATCACGCCCAGAACATGCGGCTCAATCAAATCGACGCAGTTATTCTCCAGCGTATCTTTGAACACCACCACGCCAGGCGAGTAAATCCCCTTACACGACTCCGCGCCTAAATTCGCCCACGGATACCATTCTCCCCTCAGCGTGGCGTGTAGTGTCGACGAGTAACATAGTGCTTCTTCTTGCGTCGTGGAGAGCGTGTAGCGCCACCCGCCGCCGGGCTCGTAGTTGCTTGCGAGGTTCAGGACCGCGATCTTTCCGGATGGAGATGGGAGGGTGCGGGCGAGGGCGAAGGCGTCGGAGTTGTGGACTGTGATGGGCGCGAGGGTGAGGTTCGGATACTTGAGATGTGATTTTGAAAGATGTGGGAGTTGTGTGGTGATGAAATGGCTGTCGAGAGATCCGCCTGGTGTGGATGAAGTTGTGAAAGAGGAGCGGGAGATTGTGTCTTCACAGATTTTGCGTCGGGTTTGGAGGCCGAGCATTTTCGGTGTTGATGCTGAGGTTGATGTTGATGTTGATCGTTGATTTTGATGTTGATGTTGATGTTGATGTTGATGGTGAACCGACGTGATAGGTCTAAGCAAATCGGGAGTTTATTTAGGTGCGTGGTGTGGCTGCCTAAATCCGCCACTTCTCGCACGCCTGTCGTCTCCAAGCAAGCCACGATCTCCACGCCACATCGTCAGATGCTTGTTTTAAATGCCGCATGCTTGGCATGCTCACATCAGCGCTATGCTGCAGCGCGCGCTGTTGTTGGTTGAGTTGCGAGGGGCGGAACTCTAAACAGCCTGGAATGACGAGTCATGAGCCCGCTCATTGTATGGGGTTTCGTACAACACATAAATCGTTCTTCGCATCTAAGATTCTTCGCCACCTTTACGCATGCTTCGCAACTTACCTTGAAGTACCTCTAAGATGGCCCAGCAGACGGCTGCAGTGATAGGAGCTGGTATGTTATCGACTTCCTGATGTATTACTTCATTCGCTATAACTAACGATGATAGGGACGTGCGGTCTCTCCACATTGAAGACCTTGCGCGAAGATGGGTTTCACGTGACGGGGTTTGAGCGCAGAGAACGTGTCGGCGGACTTTGGGCATATACCGATGATCCTTCGATGACCAGCGCCCTGAAAAGTACGTCACCAACTACTCACGTAAACCAAACCTTTGGTGGCTGACATACACCCAGCTACAAGAGCGTTGATCAGCAAGCACACATGCGGCATGTCAGATTTTCCCATGCCTGACAGTAGGTGCTGGCTATTAGTTCAGCGTCCGTGTACTCAAACCAGACAGAATACCCAAGTCACCTCTCGACAGACCAATTCCAGGAGTACATCGAATCGTATGCGAGACACTTTGATCTCCTCCGAGACATTATATTTAACGCTTCATTGACTCGCGCAGTCCGCAACGAGGACGACACACGATGGCGGCTCGAAATGCTTGTCGGTGGAGAAAAACGGACCGAAGAGTTCGACAAGGTAGTGTTCTGCCACGGCTACCAGACCAAGCCTTCCATGCCGAAGTTCGAAGGACAAGAGCTATTCGAAGGACGCTTGAGCCATGCTCAACAGTACAGAAAGTAAGTGAGCAAGGCCGGTTTTGTATCACACATGATTGACCCGGGCAGCGCGAAAGGACTGGAAGACAAGAACATCGTCGTGGTTGGCATGTCGAGTACCGCCTCAGATATCATCAATAGCCTCTTGACGGTCACTCCAAAAGTCTACATGTCTCATCGTCGGGGTGGATATGTTTTTCCAACGTGGCGCAAAGGCGTTCCCAGCGACCTGAACGTGACATGGAGGCGCCGTCAAATCGTCGCGTTCTTCCAGCGCCACGTTCCAGGACTCTATCAGTGGTTTGCAGATAAAGGCCTTGCGTGGTTCATGAGTAGCCATTGGGGAAAGCTCGATCCTGCGTGGAGAATGACTCCCGCTCCTCCAGTCGCCTTATCCCTACCTGGAGCTTCCAATAGCATAGTACCATTACTAAGAGAAGGCAAGATTGTATCGATGCACGGCATCAGGCGGTTTATAGGCCCTCGCTCTGTTGAGTTCGATGATGGTACTGTCCTGGATGATGTCGAAGCTGTGATCTGCGCGACGGGTTATACTGCAGATCTCGATGTTGCGCCCTTCCTTGAGCAATCTCGCCCGCCAAGCTATGCTGGTCCCAAACTGGTGCGACTATGGATGAACATCTTTCCACCTAAATACGCCGACTCCATCGCGCTTCTCTGCCACTCAGCGTACGGCAAGAACAACGGCTTCTCCTTCAACGATGTGCAATCCATGGCTATCTCCAACATCTTTCGAGGGGTGCATCCACTGCCATCACCGGAGTCCATGAATGCATGGATCGATGTTCATCACTTATGGCTCGCGTCACGGTTTCGCGCGGAACCGCTTGGTTTCAATGCCTCCGCCGTCAAGACATGGGAGTTCCAGCAGTTCCTGCACGACGCTGCTGGCACAGGCATGGAGAAATTAGGCTACGGTTGGAAGGGATGGAAATTCTTCATACAGGACCCAAAGATGTCGCGGCTCATGAACAATGGAGTCGAAACAGCGCATGCATTCCGCTACTTTGAGACTGGGAAGAGGAGAACGTGGGAAGGTGCGAGGGACGCAATTATCAAGGCAAATGAGGCAGTGAAGGTTTATCCGTTGAAAGAAGGCGAAAAACTGCTCTGATGCTGCCAGAATCGCTGTGGTGCCAAGAACACGCAGCTTTAGGTGTACCGGTAGCTTGGCTTCCGGATGGTACGATTTTCTGGCCAGCGATTACACGAGTCAAGTGTGGGGATGCGTAGGTGCGCGAGCAAGTCTAGCGCAGAAATGGCAGATATTGGAAATCGGCTCACCCGGATGATGGGCAGCCGATGGAAATTGGCTGCTGAGCACCAACCAAAGAGAAACAGCTCGATGTAAACATCTGAACACCGAATATCCGTCGTGGGACTTCATGATGTCGTAGGAGTATATACACGTGCAATGCCTACTGATACCATCAACTACTCGAGGGTTTCCTTTCATCAGTTTTGAAGGGGCATAGCCTCACGATCTGCACTTCTCGACAAACACTGGTCGTCGTCAGAGCGATGTTGGATCTTTTACTCGTCGGCGTCGCTACCATCTCGTTGATATGGACCATCTCTCAACTGCGAATCCTCGTCCGAAACTACAATGCAGCTCGCGCAACTGGTCTTCCCATCGTTATTTGTCCATATGATCCCGATAGCGTCAGTGCCACACCCTTTCGTATTCCTCGAGCAGATAATTGCTCAAATCATTTGGACACGAACGCTCAATGGCCGCATGCGCCCTGAGCTTACATTCTCTCAGATTGCCTTCACTGTCCTTTCCGAGCCTCTGCGGTCCATATTGAAACCTATCCTTCCCGCTTCCATCTTCGCAGTTTTTGACGCGACATGCTGGGGTTGGGAGTTCCACGACAAAGGCGCTGCTCATGAGAAGTTCGGGGATGCTTTCATCATGGTCACTACTGGACACAATCGGCTTGTTTGTGCTGATCCGGCCATGTCGCACTCAGTGTTGGCTAGGCGGAAGGACTTTCTTCACCCAGAGCTCACTTTAAAGACCATGGGTATGCTTGGCCCTAATCTTGTGACGGTGAGTAGAAACCCTGTTCGATGCCGATGGTTGAGAGTCTTTTCCGAGACTCGGCACTCCATGCACGGCGAGATGAGGTCTTCAGGAAGACGCACTGACAAAACATAGGCCCGAGACGGGTCCTGGTCGAGACAGCGCCGCATCATCGCACCGTCATTCAACGAACGAATCAGCTTGGACGTGTGGAAAGAGGGCTTTCAGCAAGCATCTGCTCTGATCGACCACGTACTCTCTCCCGCGTCCTCTTCTCAGTCGATGACACTCCCTGCGCCTGGGACAGCTGACAAGTCCTCGGATTCCCTTCCTGGGCTGCGTGCGATTGCCATAAACGTTCTTACTCGCGTCGCATATGGTCAGCACACACCATTCTCCATTGCTTCCTCCTATCGCGATGCCGCCAAGGCTTTGACCTACGTTGATGGCATCGCATTGGTCGTCGACCTACTCCTTGCAGCTGTCTTTGTTCCTGCCCGCATCCTTCGATTGCCTTTCATGCCACAACTCTCCAGGAAACTAGGCCAAGCGATGGTGAAGCTACCGGACCTCACGGTTGATATGCTCGACCAAGAACGCAAGAGAAGCTCCTCCGCCAACTCTGAAGAGTTCCAAAATACCATCATGACGACACTCGTACGCCTCTCAGACCAAGGCAAGGAACAAGACGATAATCACGGCTCGTCCGACAAGTCTGTTGCGACTGGAAGCAACAAACAATATCTCACGGAAGAAGAAATCGCCGGAAACCTCTTCATCTTTACTGCTGCGGGCTTCGACACCACGTCAAACACAATGTCTTACGCGATTTGCCTCCTCGCAGCCTACCCAGAATGGCAAGCTTGGACACAAGCGGAGATCGACGTCGTTCTCGGTGATAAGGATAACGAAAAGTTGTCACTGGAAGATTACGCGACCATCTTTCCAAAGTTGACGCGCTGTCTGGCCGTCATGTTCGAAACCCTGCGCGTCTACCCAGCCGTGAGCATGTTGATCCGCACCGTCGAAACAAACCAGACCATCTTTCCATCAAATTCTAAATCCGACTCATTCGTTCTTCGAGCCCCATGTGCCGTCCACGTCAACACCATGGCGCTGCATACATTGCGCTCGACATGGGGAGCAGACACCCTGGTCTTCAAGCCCACGCGTTGGTTTCCAGAAGGTCAGGACTCAATATATGTTCCGCCTCGAGGTACCTTTATGCCATGGTCCAGCGGCCCGCGTACCTGCCCCGGCCAGAAAATGTCTCAAGTAGAGTTCGTGTCGGTTGTGATGACGTTGTTCAGGAAGTGCAGCGTGGAGCCGGTGGTCGAGAAGGGGCAGAGTGCGGAGCAGGCGAGAGAAAGATTGTTGGGCATTCTGCAGGATAGTCAACCAGTGTTGACGCTGCAGATCAATAAGCCGAGGGAGGTTAAGTTGAAGTGGACGAGGCGGTAGACTGGGAAAGATGCCCTGCTGTTAGCTGCGCGGAAGTCGTGAATCAGCGTCGAGCCGATGCGTCCCCGTGCTCTTCAGTCGCCATGTCCAACAAAAGCGCCTCAATTGGCCGATGTCACTTTGTACATTGGATCGTATTTTGATGTTATTTCTGGCGTTGCTCTGGTGGCCTCGAGTGCACGACCTTCGATTGAGCGGGGAGGAAGCGGCGCCAGGCTCTGGCTAGCCAGCCATCGCCGACTGAATTAAGGCGACCAGCGTGCGCGTCTTCGACGCCCCAAAGCTCCACCGCCCTACTTTAATGATCTCGTTGCATGCACAGCCTTATCGCACGCCTCAAGCAATAGCGCGACGTTTGCCTCAGCCATAGTCGACTATCTCGCGCAATTAAGTACTGCTGTCATGGTCCTCTGATATTTCCAATTCATCAATTGTTACTTTCGCTTCAACTCGACGTCATCACTTACAACCATTGTCATATTTACCACGCACATAGCAACACGAGTTTTTTCCGTTATCTCCATCATGTCATCTCATGAATCTCAGCCACGTGATTCGTCCTTCGAGGCCTGCAACACGTTCTTTAATATATCTGAGCTTGTCGAAATCTTTCTCAACCAATGTTCAACCAGCGAACTACTCAATTGCTCAATGGTTTGTCGGACCTGGAATGAGACTATCAAACGGTCCACGCTACTTCAACAGCACCTGTTCCTAGAACCCGTCGACGAGCAGGAACGCGTTGAACGCGTGCTCAATCCAATGCTATCGTACTTCGCACCACTGCTGGTAGCTGGACCAACTGCGGAACATGTACCATTACGAGCTAGCTTTTCACGCCCAGAGGACCTTACTTCATTGCCCTGGGCACGGAACGCATCTATGCATGCGCCTTCGCGTCGTGCGTTTGCTCGTCGAGAAGCCTCGTGGCGCAAGATGTTCGTCTCACAGCCGCCGATATCTCGCATCGACTGGTGGCATGAGTGGACTCAAGATCGATCAGGAATCTCTGGGTCTTGGGTTGCGCGCCGGATCTTCAACGGCAGCGGCGGCGGCTGGGGTCACCAGGACCAAAGTCGGGAATTCGTCACGCTGGGCATGCTGTGGGACCTTGTGGAAAGCCGCATGACGCGAGGGTGCAGCGCACGCGTACAATTCTTTCTTGAAGGCCTATCTGTGGAAGACGATCCGGATGCGCATGAACAAGAGAGGCAATGGATCGCTCAGAATGACTGGAGTCGTCGCCCATATGGAAGCAAGACACCGAGAGTCAAGCTTACCACAGAACAAACTTGGAAGAAGGTACCGTGGGCTAGTGCAGGCTTCGAGATGGAGCGGCAAGAGTGGGTGACCATGCCAAAACAACGACCGGCTTACTACGCTGGAGACGGCTTCAACACACTCTTATTGGACTGCCACTACGATGGGAAAGGGCCTTCACGGTGGTCCAGAAGCGACGGGTTTCAGTGGAAGGCATTAAATGGTGAAAGTAGTGGAAGTTGATTCCGCACCACTGTGCGTCCTAGCCAAAATTTGTGTATACACTGCTCGCGTTCTCCACGCTCTCCTTCTCGCTCTCATTCTCGCTCTGTTGTCAAAGATACAATGATGGAGATGTTTGCAAGCGTAACCCAGTATGTCTTTCGATAAGCCCTAGGCCACATGCAATGATTCGCTGTTCACTTGCATATAGTGTCACTGTGTCGTACCCAGAAAGCATGCGAGGCAGCTATAGCTGAGCGCGCTATAATCTCAGCTCGCCTCTTTCAGTTATCGTCATACCTCTCATGGCGCAGGCCGCCCGGGAAGTCCACCCATGAACCCTGCACACTTCTCGTCTCGCAATGGGGCCAGTTTTCCGTCACAAATACACTGGCACTTAGGATTGACCGCGTTGCCTGTTGGCTGCTGGCATTGATAGCTGTTCTGAAGTTAGCGTGCCTTCAGTATTGATTGCGCTTAGCAAAACTTACGTCAACTCGCACCCGCCCTTAGAGGTCACCGGCGGTGGCAATTCCTTCACCCATTCGTCGTAATCCCCGCCAATGTCCTCACATGTGACTGTTGGGTCGCCTTTGTCGTTCAATTGCTTTTCGAGAATCACGCAACTCCGCGGTGCTTTCCCGCTGAACACAACTGCTTCTTCATCTACCGGGAAAGACGGATCTGGGGCAATGATGGGTTCTTGCGCTGGTGGAGGGTCGTCAGAGACTGCATCCGATTTTCGAAGCTCGTCGTGCGGGTTTTTGTCCCAGCCCCACTTTGTCTCATACCAATAGTACTGGAAGAACCAGGCGTAGCTATCCGCTGTAAGGTACGGTTAGCTGGGTCATGGCCGGGGAGATCGCAGATGTTACCATTGACTGCGACTTCGCGGTTCACTCTCTTCCTGGCCATATCTCGCTGCGCAAATGCCTCGCAATTTGATGAGCCGTAGATGTCTACTTTTGGACCTCCTTCCGTAATAGGGCCTTTGACGTCCATAACTACCGACGGGTCAGTGTCTATGATCCGCAAAGTTGGGTTCTGCATCGGAATTTTTCCTCTTACTGTGATCCGTAGTCTTTATCCAGTCTACGTGCATTAATTCGTGAACAACAGCCCGCTCATAGGTGTCCAAGAAGGCAATCCAATTTGGACCTCTGACCTTGTCTTTCGTTCGCTCCTCCAGGTATTTCTGTTTGTCGTTCGAAAAGAATTCAGGGCAGAACAGAATCGTCCAGGCGCCATCTGCGCACCAAGTATCAGTGAAATTGGCTCATCGTACGAACGGGTTTGACTGGCTGACTCACAGGCACTAGAAGTACTGTCGATAGTACGTGCACCACTTCTGAATAGTCAGCTTCAGGACCATATTTTTGTGCTGATCAACCTGGACAAGAGCTGATGACTAGACTTACGCTTTGCGAAGGGTACAACTATTGTAAGGTCCCGTGCCATGCCGCTGATAATCGCATGTGAAGTAGATCTTCTTGATCAGTTTCTCCGGGGTTCTTTTATGTCCGTTCTTGGGGTAATTCGCAACTGATCTGATGTTCACTGTATCTGTCAGCCTTGCCTTCTAGCAAATAGCCTGAGTAGCGTACTATGAATCGTCGCGGACAATTGAAGGTCGCTGATCCCATTCTGGAGCCATAACCTGTACTCGCCAAAGTACTTTCGCCAAGCTTCAGAGTATGGCATAGAAACTGAAGGATCGACTGGCAGAGCAGTCATCCACATTGCGGCGCGTGTGGCGAAGATAATCTTGTCGAGCTGCTCCGAGGAGCAGGAGGAGAATGCTTCGTTCCAGTGTAGACCGGCAAACTCTTTATTGAGATCCTCTACCTTCCAATCCCATCCATCGCGCCTTCGAATAGAAGTGTGCTCTGGTAGAACATGCGCAGGTTGAAGAGGGGCTGCATATGCTACACTAGAGAGTAATGTGAGCGTTAAGATATGCGCCATAAATGACAGCCGACAAGAGTTTGGTCGCATGGTGTGGCTCTGAATGGAATAGATTGTTGCTGATGATATATCATCAACTCCGCGATGGATGACAGTATATAAATTGAATGATCTAGAGTAAATTTGCCGCCCCAAGCCTCTCGGTCATTAAAGCACTGTGCCGCTCCCTTACTTTGCGATTCGTTTCAACTACGTGAGGCCTGATAGATTGACGGCCCAAAAGGCTGGTTCTACCCCAGCCGACGAAAGTAACTTCTGTCGTCCCAAATGCGCCTCGGCGCCAACGGTTCAACTCGCAGCACGATCTGACGACAGCCTTATGATCGCAGCTAAAATATGTGCTGTTATCATTCGCCTTCTCGCATACCTGCCGCCGGTCACAAGTCATTTGTCGTCGCTGTCGTCGCTCTCGGTTTAAAGTCAGTCACGCTATTTTGTAAGATTTGACAATATAAGGCTATTCAAGGAAAGCTTCAAGTATTATGTAAGTCTAAACACGTTGTACCGTGCTCTGCGCAGAAGCTTAAGAGTCTGAGACCTAGGTACCTAGGTAGTGAACAAATTCGGAGTCCGAGGCATACTAACTCCAAGTATGGCCCCAACATGAAACTAGAAGCACGGGCTGCGCCGGCGGCTACAGATGCATTAGCATAGCTATCCATCTGAATCAGTCGATAGTCGATAGGAACTGACCATAGAGAAGTTAGACTGGGATTAATAATAGAACAATTATCCATGAATTCGGGAACTTAAAAGCTCGAAGCGCCAGAATTGGGAGCAAGCTCGAAGCGCCAGAACTAGGTCAAAGCTCGCGTAGGCGCCCACACTACCGATAGTCTGTAGCGCAGTACGCCTGATCATAGTGCTTACGCGCCGTTGGCAACACACGAAAACCTGTATCATTCTATCGCGATCCTCTTTTGTCTGCTTCTGCCCAAGACCGAACCTGCAGCAACATGAGATTTTTAACCACGATCATTTTGTTCGCCTTGTCTAGCGCGAATGTGATTGCATTTGCGTCTGAAAGCCCGTTCGCAATTTCTGTTTTACCAACGACGATATATGCGTCCCGCTACAATGGTTCAAGTTCAGTTGAAATTCTCAAGTACCCAACCACCATGGCGTTCCAGGAGTACTACAAGTCGTTGGTCCTTACTTTCGGAGCCTCAGTCGACGATCAACTCGACATGCACGGTCAACAAGTCATTATCAACAGCACTCTAAAACCTGCAATCGAAGCTTGGGAGAAGCAACTTGGAGTCGAACATTTCCCTGATGTTCATGCGTTCTTCATCTCCTCTGTATTCGATTGGTCATTTCGGACACCAGCCGCGGAGGTGGTGTTCCCGCCGTATACTCCAGAACGAGCGAGTAAGGAAGGCCCCGCTGAGCAGGCTGCCTATGCAGCCTACGGGTTCAATGAGTGCAAAAACTTGGGTCGCCAAATGGAAGAGTGCAAAGATGAAGGCCCCGAGAACCTAATCCTGACCTTGGAGTATGAGCGAGAATATCTGTACATCTGGATTCAGATTGTAGATTTCGAGATGGGAATCTGCCCTGTCCATAGTAGACGCTTCATTCGGGAACTTGGAGAAAGCTATCGTGAGGCAAGTCGCTCGTATTCCCCGCGCTGATTGAATTTCGACTGACCACGATCTAGACTATGGGTTTTGAAGTTTATGATCAACGTTTCAGATCTACACTAGAAGAAGTTCTGGGCGAAATAGACTCCCGATTCTACAAGCGCCAGGATGTTCGCGCAATTATTGTTGCCGGCGAAGCTTCTGTGTCAGGAAGTTTCAATCTCGCAAAACTCGCACAGGGTATTGTCGGGACAGACACGGCTAGTATCATGACGGAAATCCCTAATAATGAGGTCGTTGCCAGGGGCGCAGCAGCGTGGGCTCGAAGGACGGCCGCCCACCCTCGGCGTTTTATTGTTGAACAAGGCAACTATCCGTCTCCGCATGAGCATGATGAGCTGTAGTCACGACTATGGGCACGAAATTCTTGCCGGTATCTCCACAACTAATTGAGAATTGCGTCGTGTATGGTACGCAAAGACTATTGAATGTCGAGCTTCCAGTTCAGCAGGATTATCGTGTAATACCTTTAGTCAAATACTTCGATTGAATCCTTGCCTTGCATCTTTGGCCTTGTGGCGCGGAGAACTTAACGCGCCTACCATGGCGACCGCGACTCGGGCTGGGATTTCTGGGTCGCAACCGATTCCTATGGCGACCTGCCCGCATGCACCGAAGTTCACAATCCCTCCCTAGACGCCGGCAGCACCAAGTCCCCCATCCTATCCTCCTTTGTCTCGCCCCGGCTCGGCAAGGCGCCCGAAGACTGCGCAAAGTGACTGCAGGTGATGCCGCCCACGCAGTCTACGGATGAAAGGAAAACGTCGTCGACACGCCTGTGAGCTCACAGTACTTTGTGAACCTGAAAGAGTTCTGGAAGGACAGAAGTTTGGTGTTTGTCGTGCGTTGTCAAGCAGGATGCCGAAGGACTAGGGGTGTAGAGTAGTAGACGCTCGACCGAATAAAAAGACATTTGCTTTCTCGCATGCGTTTCTCTTGCTTCGCGTACCTTCTATGCTAGAATAAATCATGATGTCTTTTCGTGTTCCTCGAGCAGCGCGCGAATTCGTGCACTGAGTTGCCGACTGCTACGCGCACGGGCACGTTACAATAGCGCCTCAGTGTTTGGAAATGGTATACTCTTCATCCACCAGATCTGCGCGCAAAGAGACAAAGGAAACCCTCCAGGAAAAGGGTTAATAGCGGTATAGGAGCATTACCTGTACCTAATACTACCTACTTAAGTATATAGAGGCAACTGCAAAGTAACCCTAAGAGAAAAGAAGGTGGCAAGAGTATAGGCAGTAGTCACGTGTATATAGACCGAGTAGCGTTAGCCTAAAAAAGGCCGAAGGGGGGCCTTCGGCTAATAAGACTCTAGCTACGTGGCCTTAAGCCTCTACTATTAGCCTAATGAATGAACCAACTAACTAACTAACCAATAGCGCCTCGCATGCGAAACAGCGGATTGGCGTAAGAATTCGCGACGTTTAGATAATCTCCACATCTAACAACATTAGCGTAGTTGTATGTAAGCACATAAATCAATGCGATGAGCGCGCGAAGCTGCTGTGTGCACTTGCTTTCCGGCGTCGCACAACCCATCAACTTCCTCTTGACCCGACATCAACCATGCATTTTTCGAGTCTTCTCACAGGCCTGCTGGCCGTCACCACCGCTCAGGGTGCTGCGATAGGCGCGGACAACCAGCTCATCAAGCGTGCAGCTCTCACACAGGTCCAAGACTTTGGCAGCAACCCGTCGGGGATCAAGATGTTCATCTACGTTCCCCAGAAGCTGCAAGCGAAGCCACCAGTCGTGTTGGTGCTTCATGCATGCGCCTGGAACGCGAACAAGTTCTTCGGTACAACAAAATATGGACAGCTCGCCGATCAGCACGGATACGTCCTCATCTACGGACAAACACCGACAGATGGCGCATGCTGGGACGTTTCCTCGAAGCAATCGTTGACTCACGATGGTGGCAGCGACAGCACGGGCCTTGCGAACATGGTAAGGTATGCACTCAAGAAGTACAATGGAGATGCGAGCAAGGTATATGTTACTGGCGAGTCTTCTGGGGCGATGATGACTGTAAGCTTTTCCCTCCGCAGCGGGTCGTTGATGCATCGCACTAAACTGTGGAACAGCAAGTGATGTCGGCTGTCTACCCGGATCTCTTCGCTGCAGCATCCGAATTCAGCGGCGAACCAGCGGGCTGCTTCTTCACCGGCACAGTCAGAGGATGGAACAGCCAGTGCGCCGGCGGACAGCTCCACAAAACACCAGCGCAATGGGCCGAACAGGTTCGCGCTATGTATCCAGGTTACACCGGCCAGTACCCAAGGATGCAAGTCTTCCACGGCGATGTCGACAAGACGCTCAACATCGCCAGCTTCAATGAGTCGATCAAGGAGTGGTCTGGTGTATTTGGATACTCCGGCAACCCGACCCAAAGCCAGAACAACAATCCAGGTGCGAAGCTTACAAAGTACATCTACGGTAACCGGCTTCAGGGCATCTGGGGCCATGGCTTCGGCCACGTTGTGCCTACCAACGAGACTGAGGCCTTAAAGTGGTTCGGGATTACTGTAAGTATCGCCTTCTAATTTGCGCGCGATGTAACTAATAGGCTAGCGAAGTAAGTGTTACGATTATAGAGAGGAACTCTTTGATAACAACGAGAACTAACAAAGAATACTAATAGCAGAGCTATGCGCCTAGTTATATAATATACATTTTAGCTAAGATATACTATCTATAGAAGATATACTATCTATAGAAAGTATACTATCTATAGAAGATAGAACTATAAGAGATAGTATAATAGATTTCTATAAATATTAGATTTTAGAATAAGAAACCTTTATCTATATAAAAGTAGTATATATACTCTAAATTATAGAAGAAAAGTAGATCTAATATCTATACTATACTACTTAATATCTATACTACGCAACTTAATATCTATACTATGCAACTTAATATCTATATTATATAACTTAATATCTATACTATATAACTTAATATCTATACTATATAACTTAATATCTATACTATATAACTTAATA
>Ga0265780_10006777_pt1 | contig 14166 bp, 11 predicted proteins | sample P1T30metagenome_FD_192432 | JGI IMG/M metagenome (GOLD analysis project Ga0265780, IMG submission 192432) | Plant litter microbial communities from East Loma Ridge, Irvine, California - P1 T30 | ecosystem: Environmental > Terrestrial > Plant litter > Unclassified | place: USA: California... | reverse complement strand
CCGGTACCCGGTGCTGCCCGACGCGGAACCGCGCGTGCCCGTCGTCGGGTCCGCGCCTCCCGGCTGGGCGGAGCACCCGGCCGTGCCGAGGACGGCGAGCACGGCGACCGCCGTGACGATGGACCAGGTCGGAGCGCGCACGACGGGCATCCTCGCACGGCCGGGAGGGCGGCCCTGACCGGCCCCACTCCCGCTCGGCGCTCTGGACCGCTACACTGGGAGTACTCGAGGCGCCGATCGCCTCGTGCGTCGTACGGACGCCCCCGAAACTCCCGGTGCCCCGCCGATCAGGCAGGGACGAACACCGATGTATCGCGCACCAGCACTCCCCCGGAATCCCGTCCGGACGGAAGAACCCGGTGCCAGGCTCTCTGCTGCGGCGACAGTGCCCGCACCCCGCGTCCCCGACGTGGACCGCGGACACGATCCCGCCCGCGCGCTGACCAGAGCGCGCCCCAGCGGCCGGCAACGGCCCGAAAGGTCATCATGACCACCACGAACACCGCCCCCTCCGTCGACGTCCGGTTCGCCGACCTCGGTGTCCCCGCCCCGATGGTCGACGTCCTCGTCGGTCAGGGCAAGGAGAACGCCTTCCCGATCCAGGTCGACACGCTCCCGGACTCGCTCCAGGGCAAGGACGTGCTCGGTCGCGGCCGCACCGGCTCGGGCAAGACGATCGCCTTCGCGATCCCCCTCGCCGCACGCCTCGCCGCCGCACCGCGTCAGCGCCGCGCCGGTCGGCCCCGTGCCCTCGTGCTCGCCCCGACCCGTGAGCTCGCGACCCAGATCGACGCGACGCTCGCCCCCCTCGCCAAGGCCATGGGCCTGAACACGACGACCATCTTCGGTGGCGTCGGCCAGGGTCGTCAGGTCGAGGCCCTCAACCGCGGCGTCGACATCGTCGTCGCCTGCCCGGGTCGCCTCGCCGACCTCATGCAGCAGGGCCACGTGAAGCTCGACGCCATCGAGGTCACCGTCCTCGACGAGGCCGACCACATGGCCGACATGGGCTTCTTGCCCGGTGTGACCAAGATCATGCAGGCGACCCCGGTCAAGGGCCAGCGTCTCCTGTTCTCCGCCACACTCGACAACGGTGTGGACAAGCTCGTCAAGAAGTTCCTGCACGACCCGGTGATGCACTCCGTCGACGACGAGACCAGCCCCGTCGAGGCGATGACCCACCACCTGTTCGAGGTCGCCGACGCCGACGCGAAGAAGGACCTGGTCAAGGCCCTCGCCTCCGGCACCGGCCGCCGCATCCTCTTCATGCGCACGAAGCACCACGCGAAGCGCCTCGCCAAGCAGCTCTCGAGCCAGGGCATCCCGGCCGTCGACCTGCAGGGCAACCTGTCGCAGGGCGCCCGTGAGCGCAACCTCGCCAAGTTCTCGTCGGGCGAGGCCCTCGTGCTCGTCGCCACCGACGTCGCCGCCCGTGGCGTGCACGTCGACGACGTCGAGCTCGTCGTGCACGTCGACCCGCCGACCGAGCACAAGGCGTACCTGCACCGCTCCGGTCGTACCGCCCGTGCCGGTTCGTCCGGTGACGTCGTCACCGTGACGGTGCCGGCCGAGCGTCGCGACGTCGCGCAGATGATGCGTGCGGCCGCGATCAAGGTCACCCCGCAGCACGTCACCGCCACGTCGGCGGCCGTCACCGAGCTCGTCGGCGATGTGGCCCCGTACCGCGAGGACACCACGCCGGCCGTCCAGCCGCAGCAGCCGCGTCGCCAGTCCTCCGGTGACGCGGCCGGTCAGGGCCGTGGACGCTCGCGTGGTCGTGGCGCCCCCGCCGGTGGTACCGGCGGCCGCACGGGAGGCTCGTCCTCCGCAGGCCGTTCCGCCGTCGGGACCGAGTCGGCTGGTTCCGGCGCACGCCGCGGCGGTCGCTCCGAGGGCGCCGGTCGTGACGACCGTGGCGCAGCCTCCGGTCAGCGCCGCGGTGCCCCGCGTCGTGCCGGTTCGGACACCACCCGTGGCGGTTCCGCGTCGGTCTGGTCTTCGGACGGTGGCTACAGCGCCGGTCGCGCCCCGCGTGACGACGCTGCTCCCGCAGCCCGTCGTGGTGGGTCGCGCCGCGCCTCCCGTCCGGCCGGCACCGGCCGCTGACCTCGTCCTGACGGACCGATCCCGCGAACCTCAGCGCTTCCTCCGAGCGTCCTGACCTCGGGGCGTACGGTACTGGTCACCGGCGGATGCGCGAGCGTCCGTCGGGGAATCGTCCGTCGTCGGAAGGAGCACGTATGGCTGGGATCGAAGACATCAAGAACGCCGCTGAGAAGGCGGCCGGCAAGGCCAAGGAAGGTCTCGGCAACGCGACCGACAACGACCGTCTGAAGGCCGAAGGCCAGACCGACCAGGGCAAGGCCTCGGCCAAGCAGGGCGTCACCGACGTCAAGGACGCAGCCCACGGCGTTGCCGACTCCTTCAAGAACGACAAGTAACGAAGCCGGTCTCGCACCGCGCTGCAGAGCCCCCGGGTCCTCGTGGAGGACCCGGGGGCTCTGTCGTGCCGTCAGTGCAGGGCGCCGACCGAGGCGAGACCTGCGCGGAGGAGGGCGCCGCGGCCGCCCTCCATCTCGTCGGCGACGGCGTCGGACGCGGCCTCCATCGGGGTCATCCACGTGAGCTCGAGGGCGTCCTGGCGCGGCTCACACGTCCCCGTGACGGGGACGACGTAGGCCAGCGAGATCGCGTGCTGCCGCTCATCGGTGTACACCGATGCGCCGGGCAGCGGGAAGTACTCGGCGACCGTGAAGGGGTTCGGGCTCGGCGGCAGCTGCGGGAAGGCCATCGGCCCGAGGTCCTTCTCGAGGTGCCGGAAGAGCGCGTTCCGGATCGACTCCCCGTAGAGCACGCGCCCGGACACGAGCGTCCGGGCGATCGACCCGCTCGGCGAGACGCGCAGGAGCACCCCGACCTCCGTGACCACCCCGAGGCCGTCGAGGCGGACCGGGACGGCCTCGACGTAGGCGATCGGCAGCCGACGGCGGACGGAGGCGAGTTCCTCGTCCGACAGCCAGCCGGAGCCGGAGTCGGGGTCGGGATCGGGGGTACGGAGCGAGGACATGCTCTGTTCCTACCAGGCCGGACGGCGAGTCCGGTGGCCGCCGGGCTCGGCTGTGGACGGATAGCGTCGTCCACATGGTGGATGCAGCACTCGTGCAGTGGACCCGGCCGGCCGCGGAACGGGCCGGGACACCGCTCGTCGTCGCCCTGCACGGTGTCGGCTCCTCCGAGCACGACCTGCTCGGGCTGGCCCCGAGCCTGCCCGCGGCGTGGACGCTGGCGGCGCTCCGCGCACCGGACCCGTGGGGGCCCGGGTTCAGCTGGTACCCGCTCGGGACGCCCGGGTCACCCGACCCCACGGCCGTGGACGCGTCCGCGGCGGCGGTGCTCGCCTGGGTCGACACCGTCGCGGCGGACCACCCGCGGATCGGGCTGCTCGGGTTCTCGCAGGGCGGGTCGATGGCGCTGCAGCTCCTCCGGTCCCGACCGGACGCCTTCGCGTTCGCGGTGTCACTCTCCGGCTTCGTGGTCCCCGGCGCCGACGACGGCCGCGACGAGCGCGTCGCCGCCGTGCGCCCGCGGGTGTTCCTCGGGCACGGGGACGCCGACACGGTGATCCCCACCGAGGCCACCGTCCGGACCAGCGCCTGGGCGGCCGCGCACACCGCGGTGACGGACCGGACCTACCCGGGGCTGCCGCACGCCGTCTCGGCGGCCGAGCTCGCGGACGTCGCCGCGTTCATCGGCGACTGACTCCGCGGCGGTCAGTCCGCCAGGATCTGCAGGAGGTCCCGACGGAGCTGGTCGACCTTCGCGGTGGCGTCGGTGAGCTGGGCCTCCGTGGCGCTCGTCCGGTACATGTGCAGGACGCCCATCGCCTTGCGGAGCGACTCGACGAACGCGCGCTGGGTGTCGGGGACGCCGGGCGTGGACTCCCACGCGGCGGCGATCTCGTCGGCCTTCGCCGTGGCCTCGGCGCGTCCGGCGTCGGTCAGCTCGAACAGCGTCTTCCGACCGTCGCCGGTCGAGACGACGAGGTCCTCGTCGACGAGCTGCTGGAGCGTCGGGTAGACCGAGCCGGGGCTCGGCTTCCAGGCGCCGTCGGTGCGCTCCGCGATGGTCTTGATGACGGCGTAGCCGTTCTGCGGGCCCTCGGCCAGGAGGCCCAGGATCGCCAGGCGGACGTCGCCGCGTCGGCGACGCTCCCGCCCGAAGCCCGGTCCGCCGAACCCGGGGCCGAAGCCCGGTCCGCCGAAGCCGGGGCCGAAGCCGCGGCCGCCCCGGCCGCCGTGCTCGTGGTCGCCGCGGTCCCGTCCGGGGAAGCCGAAGCCGTGGTGCTGTCGCGCGCCGCCGAAGCGGGGGCCGCGCGGGGTGCTGTTCTGGTCGTCGATGGGTCGCATGACGATTCCTTCCGTGAGAATGGAGTGGTGGTGCGCGACTGTTCCGTTCCTGTCGCGATGCAATAACGATAGATCGGTAGCGATCGGTTCGTCAAGCCCCTCGTGTGCACGGTGTCCTGTCGGGGGTGCAGGGCAGGATGGGACGGACCATGACGGACGTCCTCGAGCGCTTCTCCCCCGCCACCGCCGCGTGGTTCCGTGGCGCGTTCCACGAACCGACCCCGGCGCAGGCCGGTGCCTGGGACGCGGTCTCCACCGGGCAGCACGCGCTCGTCATCGCCCCGACCGGGTCCGGCAAGACGCTCGCCTCGTTCCTCTGGTCGATCGACCGGCTGATCGCCTCGACCGACACCCCGCCGGCCAAGCAGCGCACCCGGGTGCTCTACGTTTCCCCGCTCAAGGCGCTCGGTGTCGACGTCGAGCGCAACCTCCGCAGCCCGCTGGTCGGCATCACCCAGACCGCCAAGCGGATGGGCCTGGAACCCCCGGACGTCACGGTCGGCGTCCGGAGCGGTGACACCCCGTCGGCCGACCGGCAGAAGCTCCTGCGGCTCCCGCCGGACATCCTCATCACGACGCCCGAGTCGCTGTACCTCATGCTCACGTCGAAGGCCCGCGAGACGCTCGTGAACGTCGACACCGTCATCGTCGACGAGGTGCACGCCGTGGCCTCGTCGAAGCGCGGCGCCCACCTCGCGGTGTCGCTCGAGCGCCTCGACGCCCTGCTCGAGAAGCCCGTGCAGCGCATCGGCCTGTCCGCCACCGTGCGCCCGGCGGAGGAGGTCGCCCGCTTCCTCGGCGGCCGCGCCCCCGTGCAGATCATCGCGCCGCCCGCGCAGAAGACCTTCGACCTGCGGGTCGTCGTGCCGGTCGACGACATGACCGAGCTCGGGGCACCGGCGGCCGACGCCTCCGCCAAGCCGACGAACGGGTCCATCTGGCCGCACGTCGAGGAGTCCGTGGTCGACCTCGTCGAGCAGCACCGGTCGACGATCGTCTTCGCGAACTCCCGACGGCTCGCCGAGCGCCTCACCGCGCGGCTCAACGAGATCCACGAGGAGCGTGCCGTCGCGGCGGCCCTCGACGCCGGGCGCGTCCCGGCCCTCGTCGGCGCGGACGACGAGGGCATCGCGGTCGACGACGACGACCTCGCCGTGCGCCCGGCCCCGACGCGGCCGCCCGCGCAGCTCATCGGCGGCTCCGGACAGACCGAGGGCGGCGGCGGCACGACGGTCCCGGTCCTCGCCCGGGCGCACCACGGTTCGGTGTCGAAGGACCAGCGCGCGATCATCGAGGACGACCTGAAGTCCGGGCGGCTCCGCTGCGTCGTGGCCACCAGTTCGCTCGAACTCGGCATCGACATGGGCGAGGTCGACCTCGTCATCCAGGTCGAGGCACCGCCGTCCGTCGCGAGCGGCCTCCAGCGCGTCGGTCGTGCCGGGCACCAGGTCGGCGAGATCTCCCGGGGCGTCCTGTTCCCGAAGCACCGGGCGGACCTGGTGAACAGCGCCGTCACCGTCGAGCGGATGGTCACCGGGCAGATCGAGTCGATCTCGGTGCCGGCGAACCCGCTCGACGTGCTCGCGCAACACACGGTCGCGGCGGGCAGCATCGACACGCTCGACGTCGAGGAGTGGTTCGAGCTCGTCCGACGCAGCGCACCCTTCAGCGGTCTGCCCCGCTCGGCGTTCGAGGCGACGCTCGACCTCGTCACCGGCCGCTACCCGAGCGACGAGTTCGCCGAACTCCGTCCCCGCCTGGTCTGGGACCGGGTGCACGGCACACTGACCGGACGTCCGGGAGCCCAGCGGCTCGCTGTGACCAGTGGCGGCACCATCCCGGACCGCGGCATGTTCGGCGTCTTCATGGTCGGCGAGCGGGCGTCCCGCGTGGGCGAGCTCGACGAGGAGATGGTCTACGAGTCCCGCGTCGGCGACGTGTTCGCGCTCGGGGCGACCAGCTGGCGCATCGAGGAGATCACGCACGACCGGGTGCTCGTCAGCCCCGCGTTCGGCCAGCCCGGCCGGGTGCCGTTCTGGAAGGGCGACGGCCTGGGCCGTCCGGCGGAGCTCGGTCGCGCGACCGGCGCGTTCGTCCGGGAGGTCGAGGCCTCCTCCGACGAGGACGCCCGCGCCCGTGTCGCCGGTGTCGGGCTCGACGAGCGTGCCGTCACGAACCTCATCACCTTCCTCCGCGACCAGCGCGCGGCCACCGGCCACGTGCCGAGCGACACGACCCTCGTCGTCGAGCGCTTCCGCGACGAACTCGGCGACTGGCGGCTCATCCTGCACTCGCCGTACGGCATGGCCGTGCACGCGCCGTGGGCCCTGGCGGTCGCGGCCCGCCTGCGCGAACGCCACGGCATCGACGGCGGCGCGATGGCGGCGGACGACGGCATCGTCGTGCGGATCCCGGAGACCGACGCCGAGCCTCCCGGAGCCGACCTGTTCGTCTTCGACCGCGACGACCTCGACGCCGTCGTCACCGACGAGGTCGGCGGGTCCGCCCTGTTCGCCGCGCGGTTCCGTGAGTGCGCCGCCCGCGCGCTCCTGCTCCCCCGCCGTGATCCCGGCCGACGGTCGCCGCTCTGGCAGCAGCGGCAGCGCGCGTCCCAGCTGCTCGAGGTCGCGCAGAAGTACCCGACGTTCCCGATCCTGCTCGAGACCGTGCGCGAGGTCCTCCAGGACGTGTACGACGTCCCCGCGCTCCTCGGCCTGGCCGACGAGATCGCCAGCCGCCGCATCCGGCTCGTCGAGAGCGAGACCGAGCAGCCGTCGCCGTTCGCCCGGACGCTCCTGTTCGGGTACGTCGCGGCGTTCATGTACGAGGGCGACTCGCCGCTGGCCGAGCGTCGGGCGGCGGCGCTGTCGCTCGACTCGACCCTGCTCGGCGAACTGCTCGGCCGCGCCGAACTCCGTGAGCTGCTCGACCCGACGGTCATCGCCGGCGTCGAACGCGACCTGCAGCGGCTCTCGCCGGACCGCCGCGCGCGCGACGTCGAGGGCGTGGTCGACGTGCTGCGGCTCGTCGGCGCACTCGACCTCGACGAGCTGGTCGACCGCAGCTGGCTCGCCGACACCGACCGCGCCGAGGCCGCCGAGACGCTCCGCACCGCCATGACGGCGCTCGAGCGCGACCGCCGCGTGCTCGCGTTCTCGCACGCCGGGGCGACCCGGTGGGCCGTGATCGAGGACGCCTCCCGCCTCCGTGATGCGCTCGGCGTGCCGCTGCCGATCGGTGTGCCGACCGCGTTCGTCGAGCCGGTCGCCGACCCGCTCGGTGACCTCGTCGGCCGGTACGCCCGGAGCCACGGACCGTTCGCCGTCCAGGAGGCCGCCGGTCGCCTCGGGCTCGGCGTCGCGGTCGTGCAGGACACGCTCCGGCGCCTCGCCGCGGACCGCCGCATCGTCGAGGGCGAGTTCCGGCCCGACCGGCAGGGCGCCGAGTGGTGCGACTCCGAGGTGCTGCGGCGCATCCGCACGAAGTCGCTCGCGGCGCTCCGCCACGAGGTCGAACCGGTCACGCCCGACGCCCTCGCCCGGTTCCTGCCCGCGTGGCAGCACGTCCGCGTGCCCGGGACCCGCGGTGGCCTCCGCGGCATCGACGGTGTCCTGCAGGTGGTCGACCAGCTCGCCGGCGTCGCCCTGCCGGCCAGCGCGTGGGAGTCCCTCGTGCTGCCGGCCCGCGTGTCCGACTACGCGCCGAGCATGCTCGACGAGCTGACCGCCACGGGTGAGGTCCTGTGGTCCGGCGGCGGCACGCTGCCCGGCAACGACGGCTGGGTCCGGCTGCACCTCGCGGACACCGCGGCCACGACGCTCGCCGAGGCGGCCGGTGACGAGACGACCGAGCTGCAGCGGGACGTCCTCGGCGCCCTGGCCGGCGGCGGCGCGTACTTCTTCCGGCAGCTCGGGCAGGCGGTCGGCAGCACCGACGACGCCGCGCTGACGACGGCCCTCTGGGACCTCGTCTGGGACGGCCAGATCACGAACGACACCTTCGCGCCGCTCCGCGCGATGCTCGGCGGCAAGGCCCGCTCGACGAGCGCCCCGCGCACGCGCGCCTACCGAGGCCGCCGCCGACCGACCCTGCCGACGCAGTCCGGTCCGCCGAGCGTCGGCGGCCGCTGGTCGCTGCTGCCGCTCGCCGAGCCCGACGCCACCGTCCGTGCCGCCGCGACGGCCGAACAGCTGCTCGAGCGCTACGGCGTGGTCACCCGCGGGGCCGTGCAGGTCGAGGGCGTCCGCGGCGGCTTCGCGGGTGTCTACCGCGTGCTGTCCCGGTTCGAGGAGTCCGGGCGGGCCCGGCGCGGGTACTTCGTCGACGGGCTCGGGGCCGCGCAGTTCGCGACGGGTCCCACGGTCGACCGACTCCGGACGTACGCGCAGGACCTGGACGAGGAGGAGCGCCGGAACCCCGACCGGGAGCGCCAGGCCCTCACCCTCGCGGCCACCGACCCGGCGAACCCGTTCGGCGCGGCACTGCCGTGGCCGACCGACGACGCCGGGGACGCCGACGCATCCGGTGACGCCGGCAGCGCCACCACCGGCGGTACCGCCACCGGCAGCACCGGTACCGCCGCGACGACCGGCACCACGGGTCGCGGCCACCGTCCGGGCCGCAAGGCGGGCGCCCTCGTGGTGCTCGTCGACGGGCGGCTCGCGGTGTACGTCGAACGGGGCGGCAAGAGCGTCCTCACCTTCACGACCGACCCGGCCGACCTGGCCGCGGCGGCGACCTCCATCGCCGCGACGGTCCGCAGCGGCCTCGGCAAGCTCGCCGTCGAGCGGGTCGACGGCGCCTTCGTGCTCGAAGCGCCCCTCGGCGACGCACTCCGGACGGCGGGCTTCACGGCGACCCCGCAGGGGCTGCGGCTCCGTGCATGAGGCGGGCCGGGCCTCCCGGCAGTGCGACGGACCGGAGGTGACCCGTGCCTGAGGGCGACACCGTCTTCCGCGCGGCCGCACGGCTGCACGCCGCGCTGGCGGGCAAGGTCCTGACGCGCAGCGACTTCCGCGTGCCGGCCTTCGCGACGCTCGACCTGGTCGGCCGGACCGTCGACGAGGTCGTGCCGCGGGGCAAGCACCTGCTGCACCGGATCGGCGACCTGACGGTGCACTCGCACCTGAAGATGGAGGGCCGGTGGGACGTCTACGAGCCGGGTGAGCGCTGGCGACGGCCGGCGTTCCAGGCGCGCGTGGTCCTCGACGCGGCCGACGTCTCGACGGTCGGGTTCACGCTCGGTGTCCTCGAGGTCGTGCCGCGCGACCGGGAGTCCGAGGTGGTCGGCCACCTCGGGCCGGACCTGCTCGGTCCGGACTGGGACGCCGACGTCGCGCTCGCGAACCTCGTCGCCGAACCGGACCGACCGATCGGGCTCGCGCTCCTCGACCAGCGCGTGATGGCCGGGCTCGGCAACGTCTACCGGAACGAGCTCTGCTACCTGCGCGGGGTGCTGCCGACGCGTCCAGCGTCCGAGGTGCGGGACCCGGCGCGGATGGTGACCATGGCCTCCCGGCTGATCCTGGCGAACCGCGACCGCAGCGCGCGCGTGACCACCGGGGTCGATCGGCCCGGACGACGCTTCTGGGTCTACAACCGGGCGGGGAAGCCGTGCCTGCGCTGCGGGACCCGGATCCGCTCGGGCGAACTCGGCGAGTCCGAGCTGTCGCTGCGGGACACCTACTGGTGCCCGCGCTGCCAGACATGACGCCGGACGCACCTCGGCCCCGACAGGCAGGTGCCTGACGGGGCCGACGGGGTCGGGCCGGTGCGACTCAGTGGTCGACGGCCTCGACGATGCAGCTCTCGACCTGCTTGGCTGCCTCCGACGAGGCGTCGAAGCCGGACGGTGCCTTCGTGGCGGTCGTGCCCTCGTCCGACACGGCCTTCACGGCGGCGGCGTTCACCGGGAAGACGGTGCCGGAGAAGCTGTCCGCAGTGGGGTCGGTGGTGGTGCCCCAGATCGCGACCTCGTCGTCGTTCGAGTCGTCCTTCTGGTTCGGCGTGATGGAGGCACCGAGGTACCAGCCGCCGTCCCCCTTCGTGACGCTCGCCACGTCGGTGTCGTCGTGGCGACCGACCGCCTTGTCGATGGCGTCGACCGCGTCGCTCGACGCGACCTGGCACGGGGCGGTGTTGCGCTGGCCCGGGTCGGTGCGCTGCGCGGACTCCTCGGAGCCCGGCACCTTGCCGACGGGGTCGCCGTTCTGCGCGCCTGCGGTCGCGCAGCCGCCGAGCAGCATCCCGATCGTCGCGACGCCGAGGACGGCGGCGGTCATCTTCCCTCGCGTGGTCATGCCGGACACGGTAGGCGCTGGGCGGTGTGTCGACGCCCAGAGCCCGCGTCCCCCGGCTCGTGCGGGCCGGGGGCGCGAGCGTGCGGTCGCTCAGGCGGCCGCGGACCGCTCGGCCAGGGGACGACGACGGAGCGTCGCCTGGCGCAGTGCCGGCGGCTCGTACTGCTGGTCGAGGCGGCCGACGTCGGTCCCCGGGGGGACGATCGCGTCGATGCGGTCGAGCACCTCGTCGCTGAGCGCGACGTCGGCACCGGCGAGGAGGTCGTCGAGCTGCTCCATCGAGCGCGGACCGATGAGTGCGCTCGTCACGCCTGGGTGCGCGATCGCGAAGGCGAGGGCGAGGTGCGTCATCGCGATGCCCGTCTCCTCGGACAGTGCCACCACCTGCTCGACGGCGTCGATCCGGCGCTCGTCCTGGTTGTGACGGAACATCCCGACGCGCGCGAGGTCGCTCTCCTGACCACGGCGGAAGCGTCCGGTGAGGAGGCCGCCGGCCAGCGGACTCCACACGAGCGTGCCCATGCCGTAGCGCTCGGCGGTCGGGAGCACCTCGCGCTCGATGCCCCGGTTGAGGATCGAGTACGTCGGCTGCTCGGTCCGGAAACGTTCGAGACCACGGCGCTCGGAGGTCCACTGCGCCTCGACCTGCATGGACGCGGGGAAGTCGCTCGTGCCGATCGCGCGGACCTTCCCGCTCCGCACCAGGTCGGTGAGCGCCGACAGGGTCTCCTCGAGGTCCACGGTGTCGTCCGGCCGGTGTGCCTGGTACAGGTCGATGTGGTCGGTCTGCAGGCGGCGGAGCGAGTCCTCGACCGCCCGCATGATCCACCGGCGCGAGTTGCCGCGCTGGTTCGGGTCGTCGCCCATCGGACCGTTGAACTTCGTGGCGAGGACGACGTCGTCCCGCCGGCCTGCGAGCGCCTTGCCGACGAGGGTCTCGGAGCCGCCCTGGGAGTATCGGTCGGCGGTGTCGATGAGGTTGATGCCGGCGTCGAGAGCGCGGTGGACGATCCGGATCGAGTCCTGCTCGTCGCCGTTGCCGATGCGGCCGTCGGTGCCGAGCATCATGGCGCCGAGCGCGACGGGGCTGACCTGGATCCCGGTCCGGCCGAGGGTGCGGTACTGCATGGGTGCCTCCTGTCAGTGGCGTCTCCCGCTGCCGTGCCGTAGTGTGACGACAACCGGAACGCTCTTCCGGAAGCATACGGAACGCCGTTCCGTTTCCGCAACCCCTGCGCGTCCGCCACGTCGGCCGCGCTCGACCTCCCGGAGAGGCGCACCCGTGCGAGCCGATGCCCGTCGCAACCTCGACGCCCTCACCGACGCCGCGAAGACGGTCTTCGCCCGTGACGGCGTCGACGCCCCCGCGAAGGTGGTCGCCGACGCCGCGGGGGTCGGGGTGGGCACGCTCTACCGCCACTTCCCGCAGCGGTCGGACCTCGTCGTGGCGGTGTTCCGGAACGCCGTGGAGGCATGTGCGGACGCCGCCGACGAGCTCGCCGCGGCACACGCACCGGACGAGGCCCTCGCGCGGTGGCTCCAGCGGTTCACGGAGTTCGTCGCGACGAAGCGGGGCCTGGCCGCGGCCCTGCACTCGGGCGACCCGGCGTTCGAGGCGCTCCCCGCCTACTTCCTCGGCCGGCTCGGCGACGCCCTGACCGGGCTGCTCGACGCGGCGGCCGCGGCCGGCACGATCCGGGCCGACGTCGACGCCCCGCAGCTCCTGCGCGCGGTCGCGGACCTCTGCCACGGAGCGTCGACCCCGGAGCAGAGCCAGGCGATGGTCGCGCTGCTGGTCGACGGCCTGCGGTGGCGGGCCCGGGTCTGACCTGCAGGCTCGGGCCCTGAGTCCGACGTGCGAGCCCTGACGTCCGAGCCCCGGTGACGGTGTCGGCCGTCCGACTGGCCTGCGCGCCGAGACTCCCCTACGGTCGCCACGTGACCGTCCTGCTCCCCGCCCTCGCCGGTCTCGGCACGGGCCTCGCGCTCATCGTGGCGATCGGCGTCCAGAACACCTACCTGCTCCGGCTCGCCGTGAGCGCCGGCATCCGGGTCGTCGCGGCGGCCGTGGTGGTGTGTGCGGTGTCGGACGCGGTGCTCATCGTGGCCGGGGTGCTCGGCGTCGGCGCGGTGGTCGAGCGGTTCCCCACCGCACTCGTGGTGGTCCGGTTCGTCGGCGCCGCGTTCCTGCTGACCTACGGCGTGCTGGCAGCGCGCCGGGCCCTGCGGCCGTCGGGGGACGCGATCCGGGTGACGGCGGAGGACGACGGTGTGCTGCCCGCGGTGCACACGGCGACCGCGTCGGGGCCGCGGCCGGCGGGGCGATCGGGGGCCGTGCCTCCCGGCCGTGGACCTGTCGGGACGGCCACCGACCGGACCGGCCCCACCGTGCGCACCGCCGTGCTCACCATGCTCGTCTTCACGTGGGCGAACCCGCACGTCTACCTGGACACGCTCGTGTTCCTCGGGTCCGTGGCGAACCAGCAGGGCGTCGACGACCGCTGGTGGTGGACGCTCGGCGCCGTCGCGGCGAGCTGCCTGTGGTTCGGGGCGCTCGGCTTCGGCGGTCGGCTGCTCCGGCCGCTGTTCGCCCGGCCGGGGACCTGGCGGGTGTTCGACGGCTGTGTCGCCGTGGTCATGCTCGCCTTCGGCGTCCTGCTGGTCGTCGGCGCCTGAGCGGCGCGGCATCGGCCGGCGCCGCGCGTCGGCCGGCGTGGCCCGGCGCCGCCCGCCGTGGCACGGCGCCGCCCGCCGTGGCACAACGGAAGACGGCTCGCGCCACGGGATGCAGTGGCGCGAGCCGTCTTCTGTGGTGCGGCGCCGAACGGCACCTCGAGGGGACTACTCGCCGCGGCCGACGCGGCTGTGACTGCGGCTGTAGCCGAAGTAGACCGCGAAGCCGATGACGAGCCAGACGACGAAGCGCAGCCAGGTCTCGACCTCGAGGTTGAGCATGAGCCAGAAGCAGAGCACGGCGGACAGGATCGGGACGACCGGCGACCACGGCACCCGGAACGAGCGAGGTGCGTCGGGACGGGACTTCCGGAGCACGATGATGCCGATCGACACCAGCACGAACGCGGAGAGCGTGCCGATGTTGATGAGGCCCTCGAGCTTCTCGACCGGCGTGAACCCGGCGAGCAGTGCGACGACGATGCCGGCGATGAGCTGCACGCGGACCGGCGTCTGCGTCTTCGGGTTCGTCACCGAGAACCAGCGCGGCAGCAGGCCGTCGCGGCTCATCGAGAAGACGATGCGGGACAGGCCGAGCAGCAGCACCATGACGACGGTGGTCAGGCCGATGAGCGACCCGATCGCGATGATGCCCGCGGCCCACGGCAGCCCGACGATGTCGAACGCGGACGCCAGCGACGGGGCGTCCTCCTGCGCCAGGCGCTCGTACGACACCATGCCCGTGATGACGATGCTGACGCCGACGTAGAGCAGCGTGACGACGCCGA
>Ga0265780_10006776_pt1 | contig 14166 bp, 12 predicted proteins | sample P1T30metagenome_FD_192432 | JGI IMG/M metagenome (GOLD analysis project Ga0265780, IMG submission 192432) | Plant litter microbial communities from East Loma Ridge, Irvine, California - P1 T30 | ecosystem: Environmental > Terrestrial > Plant litter > Unclassified | place: USA: California... | reverse complement strand
GTGGCATAGGTACGCTGGCAATATTGAAGTGATCACTAAGGAGGAAGCCATGCCAACCGGCTCAAGTCCCAAAAGAGAGCGCGAGTACAAGGAAATCAAGGCCAAGGTGAAGGAAGAAGGACGTTATAAGGGACGCGAGGAAGAGGTGGCAGCGCGGATCGTCAATAAGCAGCGCGCGGAGCACGGCGAAACCAAGACCGCCAGCCACCGCACGGATAGCCGGCAGTCGACCGCTAAAGGTAGTGGCTCTAGTTCTGGGGGACAAGGCGGCACGCACGCGCAGCACGTCGCAGCAGGTCGTCAAAGCCACAAAAACAAATAGCGCTGATAAGGAAGTAACTTGCCTAAAGTGAGCTTGATTTTCACAAGCCGCGTGTTCGACACAGCGTACTTGATCTTATTGCGCAAGCACACCCTGGCGGGGCTTAGACGGGGGGCTGCCTAGAGTCGCCGTTCATGGCAGTCGCTATCGGCCTACGCTCCCGTGTCCGACAATTAGGGGTAGCTTGCGGCTTGAATTGGTACACAGGCAACGTTTAGACACTTCTAAAAGTTACTTGGGGAGTAGGCGCAGCCAACCGCACAATCGACCATATAAGCGCTGTGTCGCTGGCGAGTGGACGTTTGGACGATTCGGTCGGCAAGTATCGTGAACTTTATCTCCGTGGCCTACCGGAGATAGACCGGACACGAGGACTTCCGCTTCCGGAAACGAAAACGCCGATCTGTATGGATCGGCGTTTCGTGAGGTATGTTCTTGGTGGCCCGGGGCGGAATCGAACCACCGACACAAGGATTTTCAATCCTCTGCGCTGGCAACCGAGCGACCAGCCCTGGGCTTACGCCGATTCCTGGCGGGCGGGCAGCTTCCAGCCCGGCCGGATGAAATGGCAGGTATACCCGTTCGGATTGCGTTCCAGATAGTCCTGGTGTTCTGGCTCGGCCTCCCAGAAAGGTCCAGCCGCGACGACCTCGGTAACGGCCTTGCCGGGCCAGAGACCGGAAGCGTCAACGTCGGCAATGGTCTGCTCGGCCATGCGCTGTTGTGCATCGCTGAGATAATAGATGCCGGAGCGATAGCTCATCCCCCGATCATTGCCCTGACGGTTCTCCGTGGTCGGATCGTGAATCTGGAAGAAAAATTCGAGGATCTGGCGATAGCTGATCTGCCCCGGATCGAACACCAGTTCGAGCGCTTCTGCGTGCGTGCCATGGTTGCGGTAAGTGGCGTTGGGTACGTCTCCGCCAGTGTAGCCGACGCGCGTCGACAGCACGCCGGGTATACGGCGCAGTAAGTCTTCCATGCCCCAGAAGCAGCCGCCGGCCAGGATGGCGGTTTCAGTTTGCGGTGTCATTGATTCCCTTTGCTTGAACAGGTAATGGACCAAAAGAATACATCTTTCCAAGCTGGTCTGTTCGTCGCCGCGCCTGTCGCGCATCGGCCCTCCCATTGCACGGGCGTACGTATTCTGCGGGCGTACCCTGGCAGGCACAAAGACTGCGTCCGTTAGGAATGCTTACGCGGAACAATAAAGCCACCTTGCAGTATGGTCGGTGTGCGTTGTCTCTGATCGAGGGATGAATGTCCAGAAATGGGCCGGACGCAAGAACTGCGGATCCACAAACAAAAACGCCAACCGATGATGGTTGGCGTTTTGCTTGGGATATTCTTGGTGGCCCGGGGCGGAATCGAACCACCGACACAAGGATTTTCAATCCTCTGCTCTACCAACTGAGCTACCAGGCCAAGAGAGGCACGATTATAGCCAGCGTTTTTCAGGTGCGCAACCCCTTGTTGACGATTTAACCGGGGCAAGCCAGGAAAATGAAAGATGGGCGAAAGAAATCTGCCACAAGCCACCAGCGCCGGCCGAGCATGGCTAACAACTGCCGCTGCCGCCCCTCGCCATCCCCGGCGCAGGGCCCGGATCACAGGCATGCGGCCAAAAGTAGCAACTCGCTATAATGACCGCCATGACCACGCTCACGACCTCCACACTCCGGACCGATGTCTGCATCGTCGGCAATGGCGCCATCGCCAAGACCGCCGCCCTGGGTTTCGCCCAGGCCGGCCACAGCGTGACCCTGCTGGCGCCGCCGGCGCGGCAAGCTGCCGAGACACACGCGTCGTCGGCCGCCGAGCGACCGTGGGATATCAGGGTCTACGCCCTCAACCACACTGCCCACGACCTGCTGGCCTCGCTCAAGGTCTGGGGCGCGCTCGATCTGGCGCGGGTCGCCGCGGTCGACGCGATGGACGTGCGCGGTGATGGCGAGCAGGGCGGTAACCTCGGTTTCGACGCCTTCGGCGCCCGGGTCGGCACCCTGGCCTGGATAGTCGAGGACTTCAACCTGAATCAGGCGCTCGACGCTGCGCTCAAATTCGCCCACAACGTGCAGCGGGTCGAAGGCCGCGCCTGCGAGCTGGCCTGCAGCGAACAGGGCGCCGCGGTGCGCCTGGAAGACGGCCGCCGCATCGAGAGCGAGCTGCTGGTCGGGGCCGACGGCCGCGAATCCTGGGTGCGCGGCCAGTGCGATATCGGCGTCGACTACCGCATGTACCACCAGCGCGCCATCGTCACCAACTTCGCCTGCGAGAAGCCGCACCACGGCGTTGCCCACCAGTGGTTCACCTGCAAGGAAGGCATCATCGCCCTGCTGCCGCTGCCGGGCAACCGCGTCTCGCTGGTGTGGTCGGCTCCCGAGACCCTGGCCGATACGCTGATGGACGAGTCGCTGGGCGAACTGGCGATCCGGCTGGCCGAGTATGCGGACGACAAACTGGGCGCCTTGCGTCCCCTGCAACCCGAGGCGGTGGCGGCGGTGCCGCTGGCGCTGGTCAAGCCACATGCCATCGTCGCGCCGCGCGTGGCGCTGGTGGGCGACGCCGCCCACGCCGTGCATCCGCTGGCTGGCCATGGCATGAACCTGGGCTTCGGCGACGTGGTCGACCTGCTTGCCACCGTGCGCGAACGTGAAGAGCGGCGCGCCATCGGCGATGAGCGCGTGCTGGCGCGCTATGCCCGCAAACGCAAGGAAGATGTGGTCATGATGCAGCTGGCGACCGACGGCCTGGAGCGCCTGTTCGGCGCTAATCTGGAGCCTTTGCGTGTCGTCCGCAATCTGGGCATGAACTTGCTTGATAGAATGCCCGCTGTGAAGCGGCGCCTGATGGCGCACGCCATGGGCAAGTCATCCATCTGAGGAACACTAGCATGATCAAAATGAAGCTCGCCGTATTGCTGGCGACAGGACTGCTCGCATCGTGTGTCGAAGCGCAGAGCACGGTCGAGGCCACCATCAAGAAAGCGCTCGAGCCGCGCCTGGGCGGCGCCAAGATCGAGTCGGTCAAAGAGACGCCGTATGGCGGTGGCGGCCTGTACGAAGTACGGGTGGCGGGCGACATCCTGTACACCGACAAGAAGGGCGAATACCTGGTGATCGGCCAGGTGTACGACGTCAAGAGTTCGCGCAACCTGACGCGCGAGCGTATCGACGAAGTCAACAAGATCAAGTTCAGCGACTTGCCGCTCGAAATGGCGCTCAAGCAGGTCAAGGGCAACGGCAAGCGCATGATCGCGGTCTTTGAGGATCCGAACTGCGGCTACTGCAAACGCCTGCGCCAGACCACGCTCAAGGACATCGACAACGTCACCATCTACACCTTCCTGTACAACATCCTGTCCGAGGATTCGTTCACCAAGTCGAAGAATATCTGGTGCGCGCCGGACCGCAACAAGGCCTGGGACGACTGGATGCTCAACGCCAAAGTGCCGCCGGCCGCGCCAGCCGCCTGCGAGTCGCCGAACGACAAGGTGCTGGCGCTGGGCCAGAAGATGCGCATCACCGGCACGCCGGCGATCTTCTTTGCCGACGGTTCGCGCATCCCTGGCGCAATCGACCTCAAGTCGCTCGAGGCCAAGTTCGATTCGCTGGAAGCCAAGCCAAAGTAAGCCGGCGCGGCTTCGTTCAATCAAGGGCCTCGATGCTGACCTTGAACATCAACGGCCGCGACCTGCAGGTCGCGGCCGATCCCGCCATGCCCGTCCTGTGGGCCTTGCGCGACAACCTGAACCTGACCGGCACCAAGTACGGCTGCGGCGCCGCCCTGTGCGGCGCCTGCACCGTGCACCTGGACGGCAATCCGATCCGCCTGCATCACGCCCATCTCGGCGGTCGTCGGCCAGACCGTCACCACCATCGAGGCGATGCAGGACGATGCGGTCGGCAAGGCGGTCCAGGATGCCTGGGTGCGCCACGACGTGCCGCAATGCGGCTACTGCCAGAGCGGCCAGGTGATGAGCGCCGTGGCGCTGCTGCGCACTCACCGGCGTCCGCTCGACGCCGACATCGACAACGCCATGAGCGGCAACCTGTGCCGCTGCGGCACCTATCAGCGGATTCGCGCGGCCATCAAGGATGCCGCCGCGACCCTCGCGGCCTGACCTCATGGCGCTGACCGCCATCCTGCTGGCCGCCGGAAGAGGGCGCCGCTTCGATCCGGATGGCGTGCGCAACAAGCTGTTGCAGCGCCTCCCTGGCGGCGACCTGGTGGTGGTGGCCAGCGCACGCAAGCTGCTGGCGGTGTTCTCGCGCGTGGTGGCGGTGGTGCCGCCCGACGATGGCGGCGTGCGCGCAGCCTTGCAACTGCTCGGTTGCGACGTCACGATGTGTCCGGATGCCGACAGCGGCATGGGCCTGTCGCTGGCGCATGCGGTCCGCCACTCCCTGCAAGATCACGTGCCCGCCCAAGGCTGGCTGGTGGCGCTGGGCGACATGCCCTTCGTCGACCCGGCCACGCTGCGCGCGCTGGCGGGCGCCATCGAGGAGGGCGCCGGCATCGTGGCGCCGCTGTTCGACGGCCGGCGCGGCAATCCGGTCGCTTTTGGTGAGGCCCACCGCGATGCCTTGCTGGCGCTCGATGGCGACCAGGGCGCCCGCCGCCTGCTCAAGGACATGCCCGTGACGCTGCTTGAGGTCGACGATCCGGGCGTCCTGCGCGACATCGATTCGCCCGCCGATCTCCCTGCTTGAAGCATCCGCCACGCATGGTACGCGTTTTGCGGTGCACAAGGGAATCCGATTACACTATGGCCTGTTCGGCGCGTCCCGAGAGACCATCAAGAAGATCATGAAAAAGCCATCGCAGAAAAAGCAGAGCGCAATTGCCTACACCATCGTCCCCAAGGACCTGGCAGGCCACCTGTTCAACGTGACCGTGACGGTCGCCAGCCCCGATCCCGATGGCCAGGTGTTCGCCTTGCCTGCCTGGATCCCGGGTAGCTACATGATCCGCGAATTCGCCCGCAATATCGTGCGCATCCGTGCCGACAGCGCCGGCAACGCCGTCGCGTTGACCAAACTGGACAAGCATTCGTGGCGCGCCGCGCCGACCGCCGGCCCCTTGACGCTGCACTACGAGGTGTATGCCTGGGACCTGTCGGTGCGCGCCGCCCATCTCGACCAGACCCACGGCTTCTTCAACGGCACCAGCGTGTTCCTGCGCGTGGTCGGCCAGGAAGCCACGGTTCACCAGGTCGATATCCAGCGCCCCGGTGATCCTGCCGCCAAGACCTGGCGCGTCGCCACCGCGATGCCCGAAGCCGGCGCCAAGCGCTATGGCTTCGGCGCCTACGCCTGCGCCAACTACGACGAACTGATCGACCACCCGGTGGAGATGGGCGACTTCGAACTGGCCAGCTTCAAGGCGCACGGCATCGCGCACGACATCGTGATCACTGGCCGCGTGCCCAACCTGGACATGTCGCGCCTGCAGGCCGACCTGAAGGCGATCTGCGAAACCCAGATCGCGTTCTTCGAACCGAAGACGAAGCGCGCGCCGCTCGACCGGTATGTCTTCATGACGATGGCGGTGGGCGACGGCTACGGCGGCCTGGAACACCGCGCCTCGACCGCCCTGATCTGCGCGCGCGCCGACCTGCCGAGTACCGCCACGCCGAAAGGCGCCGAGCCGGGCGAAGGCTATCTGCGCTTTTTGGGCCTGTGCAGCCACGAGTACTTCCATACCTGGAACGTCAAGCGCATCAAGCCGGCCGCGTTCGCACCCTACGACCTGCAGAACGAGAACTACACGCCGCTCCTGTGGCTGTTCGAAGGCTTCACCAGCTACTACGACGACCTGATGCTGGTGCGCGCCGGGATCATCGGCGAAGCCACCTACTTCAAGCTGCAGGCCAAGACCGTTGGCGGCGTGCTGCGCGGTAGCGGGCGCCTGAAGCAGAGCGTGGCCGATTCGAGCTTCGATGCCTGGAGCAAGTACTATCGCCAGGACGAGAACTCGCCGAACGCGATCATCAGCTACTACACCAAGGGTTCCCTGATCGCGCTGGCGTTCGACCTGACCATCCGCGCCAAGACGAATGGCGCGAAGTCGCTGGACGACATCATGCTGGCGCTGTGGGAGCGCTATGGCCGCGACTTCTATCAGGGCGCCGGGCGCGGCGTCACCGAGGCCGAGGTCGAAGCGCTGTTCGATGAGGTCAGTGGCCTCAAGCTGAAAAACCTGTTCGAACGCCATGTCCGCGGCACCGACGACCTGCCGCTGGCCAAGCTGTACGCACCGTTCGGCGTCAAGCTGGTCGACGAGCGCAAGAACGGCAAGCCGTCGCTGGACGCCGGCGTTGGCCGCGATGCGCTCGGCGCCAAGCTGACCCAGGTGCATGAGGGCGGGGCGGCGCACCAGGCCGGCCTGTCGGCGCTCGACGTGGTGATCGCGATTGACAACCTGCGCGTGAACGGCGCGCCGTCGAATGTCGATACGCTGCTGGGGCGCTACCGCGTAGGCGACCGCGTCACCGTGCATGCGTTCCGGCGCGACGAGCTGATGGCGTTCGACGTCACGCTGCAGGGCGACCGGGTGGCGGGCATCACCCTGACCCAGGCGGTGGCCGGGCGCAAGTCGACGGCGCTCAAGCGGCCGAGCGCGGTGTAGGGCTTCGTTCAGGTAGCCTATCGCATCCAACGTGGGGTGGACGGCTCGCCGTCCACGCGTCCAGCCACCTTCTGCCGCATCGCACAACATGCTATCTTTGTGATTTGTTCATCACACGATAAGCCTCCATGCCGACTCTGTCACGTATCGCCGCCGCAGCCCTGCTGGCGCTGTCCGCCACCTCCGCCCTGGCCCAATCGGCCGCCCCGCTGAAAAACGACGTCGTCAAACGTGTCGACGCCATGTACCCATGGCTCGAGACGATCTATAAAGACCTGCACACGCATCCCGAGATCGCCTTCCAGGAAGTGCGCACCGCGGGCAAGCTGGCTGGCGAGATGCGCAAACTCGGCTTCACGGTCACTGAAAAAGTCGGCAAGACCGGCGTTGTTGCGGTGTTCAAGAATGGCGCCGGTCCGACGGTCCTGGTGCGTACCGACATGGATGGCCTGCCGATGGAAGAAAAGACCGGCTTGCCGTATGCCAGCCGCGCCCGCACCACCAGCGAAGGCCGCGACACCTTCGTGATGCACAGCTGCGGCCACGACATCCACATGGCCAGCTGGCTCGCCACCGCGCGCACGCTGGTCGAACTCAAATCGCAGTGGAAGGGCACTCTGGTATTCATCGGCCAGCCGGCCGAGGAAATCGTGTCCGGCGCCAAGGCGATGCTGGACGACGGCCTGTTCAAGCGCTTCCCGAAACCGGATTACGCCTTCGCCCTGCATTCATGGCCGCTGGCCTATGGCTCAGTGGGCTACAACGACGGCCCGGTGTCGTCGAACTCGGACTGGCTCGAGATCACCTTCAAGGGCCGTGGCGGCCATGGTTCGGCGCCCGATAAAACCATCGATCCGGTGACGATCGCGGCGCGCTTCGTGGTCGACGTCCAGACGGTGGTCAGCCGCGAGAAGGATCCGAAAGAGTTCGGTGTGGTCACGGTCGGCTCGATCCAGGGCGGCACGGTCGGCAACATCATTCCGGACAGCGTGCAGGTGCGCGGCACGATCCGCTCGTACAGCCCGACGGTGCGCGCCAAGCTGCTCGAGGGCGTGCGCCGCGTGGCCGAAGGCTCGGCTGCGATGGCCGGTGCGCCGAAGCCCGATATGCTGATCGGCGGCGGCGGCCAGGCGATCGTCAACAGCACCGAGCTGGTGAACAAGACCGAGGTGGTGTTCAAGGAAGCGTTTGGCGAGGACAAGGCCAAGCGCATGCCGGCCATGACCGCCAGCGAAGATTTTTCGCTGTACGCCAACGAGGGCGTGCCGTCGATGTTCTTCTTTACCGGTGTGTATGATCCGAAGGATGTGGCCGAGGCCGAGCGTGAAGGCGGCAAGCCGATCGCGTTCAACCACTCGCCGTTCTATGCGCCGGTGCCGGAACCGTCGATCAAGACGGGCGCGCAGGCGATGACGCTGGCGGTGTTGAACGTGCTGGGTAAGTAATCGCAGCAGCATCCCTTTGGGGTGGACGAGTTTCCCGTCCACGCGTTCAATTCACAGTTGAACAGTGATGCATCTGGTAGTTGAACGCGTGGACGGCAAAGCCGCCTCGCCGGCCGCGTCCACCCCACAAGAACAGCCAGTACGGCTACGCCTTCAGGCAATCCGCGCAGCGCCCGTACAGCGTCAGCTCATGACGCTCGACACTGAACCCCTTCGGCGCCATGTGATCGATATCGCCCGGGCAGGCATGCACATCGAACACGCGCTGGCACACGGTGCACTGGAAGTGGTGATGATGGTGCTCGGCCGCGCTGGTCGACTCATAGCGCGCGCCATCGCCCGGCAGGGTAACGACTTTCAGCGCCCCATCGTCCACCAGCGATTTGAGATTGCGGTACACGGTCGCCATGCCGAGCTGGGTGACCTGCTGGCTGGCCTCCGTCAGGATCTCTTGTGGGGAAAGAGGGCGGCGCGCATGCTCGATTGCATGCAGGATGGCTGATTTTTGACGTGTATTGCGTTGCATAGGCGAAGAATACCTCAAAGCACAGCGACAGGGCCAGAAGGTGCTTGAAACGCTAATGATAATGCCTTATCATTTGATGATTAATGATAATGGCTTATCACTAACGACCGTGGCAAGCCGTGTCTCACCATCCTGTAACGCCAATCGCACATCGAGGAATGACCATGCCCGACTTCACCTGCAAGCGTACGCCGCTGACCCTGGCGCTGATGCTGGCCTTCAGCGCGCCGATCGCCGCCAACGCGCAGACCACCACCAGCCGCACCGCGTCGGACCCGGACAGCGTGCCGACCGTGGTCGTTTCCGCCAGCGCCCTGGGCGTGGTGGACGACGATATGGTTACGCCGGTGACGTCGCTCGGCGGCAGCGAACTGGTGCGCACCCGTGAGTCGACGCTGGGCGAGACCCTGGCTCACCTGCCGGGCATCACCTCGAGCCACTTCGGCGCCGGCGCCAGCCGCCCGGTGATTCGCGGCATGGACGGCCCGCGCGTGAAGATCCTGTCCGATGGCGCCGAGATCCAGGATGCCTCGACCATCAGCCCCGACCACGCCGTTGCCTTCGAACCTGTCTTGGCCGAGCGCGTCGAAGTGCTGCGCGGCCCGTCGTCCCTGGCCTATGGCGGCGGCGCCGTCGGTGGTGTGGTCAACATCATCGACCGCAAGATCCCGACCGCGATGCCGGAGAACGGCCTGGAAGGCAGCGCCGAAGTGCGCGCCAACTCGGCCGCGCGCGAAAAGACCGGCGCGTTCGAGTTCACTACCGCTGCCGGCAGCAACCTGGCCCTGCACCTGGAAGGCGTCAAGCGCGACGCCGACGACTACCGTGTCGGCAAGGATTGGAGCGAAGGCCGCCACGTCCTGGGCAGCTACAAAGAGAGCGAGACCGGCACCGTCGGCCTGTCGTGGATTGGCCAGAACGGCTTTATCGGCGCGGCCTTCACCAAGGAACGCACCGAATACGGCATCCCGGGCCACAACCACGAGTTCGAAGGCTGCCATCCGCATGGTTCGCACCTGCACTGCGGCGGCCACGAAGAAGAAGAGGGTCACGACCATGACGAGGAAGGCCACGACCATGACCATGAGCACGAACACGGCGAAGTGCCGATCGTGAAACTCGACAGCGAGCGCTGGGACATCCGCGGCGAGTACCGCAACCCGGTGGCCGGCATCGAGCGCGTGCGCATGCGCGCCTCGTTCACCGACTACGTCCACGACGAATTGGAAGACAACGTGGTCTCGACCTCGTTCCGCAACAAGGGCCACGACGCCCGCCTGGAAGCGGTGCACGCGCCAATCGCCGGCTGGCGCGGCGTGTTCGGCCTGCAGACCACGCGCCGCGACTTCTCGGCGGTGGGCGAGGAGGCCTACGTCCCGCCGACCCTGACCAAGAAGCACGCCGCCTTCCTGACCGAGGAATACAAGCTGCAGGACTGGCGCTTCGAAGCGGCCCTGCGCCACGAGTGGCAGGACATCAAGGTCGACGCGCCTGGCCTGCATGACAACGATGCGCGCGGCACCTCAGCGTCGGTCGGCGCGGTATGGAAGTTCGCGCCGGAATACTCGCTGCGCGCTTCGCTGTCGCGCAGCCACCGCCTGCCGACCGCCGAAGAGCTGTACGCCGATGGCGTCCACCTGGCGACCGCCACCTATGAAGTCGGCAACCAGGACCTGGAAAAGGAAACCTCGAACAACGTCGACCTCACGCTGCGCAAATTCGCCGGCGACACCACCTTCTCGGTGAGCGCCTTCCACAACCAGGTCGACAACTATATCTATGCGCATACGCTGGACAATCACGAAGGCTTCCAGCTGGTGGAGTACGCCCAGCGCGACGCCACCTTCACCGGCCTGGAAGGCGAGGTACGCCAGAAGCTGAGCGCGAACTACAGCGCGACCCTGTTTGGCGACTATGTGCGCGCCCGCTTCGACGAGGGTGACGGCAGCCGCAACCTGCCGCGCATCCCGTCCGCGCGCATCGGCGTCAAGCTCGATGGCGACTGGAACGCATGGCATGGCATGGTCGAGCTGTACCGCGTCGGCAAACAGGACAAGCTGGCCGAGTTCGAGACCGAGACCGCTGGCTACAATATGCTCAACGTCGGCGCCCACTACTCGACCCGGATCGGCGGTGTGCCGACCCAGTTCTACGCGCGCCTGAACAATCTGACCGACGAACTGGCGTATAGCCACACCTCGTTCATCAAGAACGCGGCGCCGCTCACCGGCCGTAATCTGACTGCGGGCATTCGCGTCATCTTCTGACGCGCGTCGGTCTGTCATCTGCAGGCGCAGGGCGGTAACGCCCTGCGCCGGTTTTTCTTTCGTCGCGTCCGATTGAGCGCCAGCGTTGAATGCTTAACGATAATCGGTTATCATTAGATTTCACTGATGATGACGTCGTTGTCACCATCGCGCATTCCGCAATCACAGGCTTCTCCCCATGACTCATTTCACTGGCAAGCGCACGCCGCTCGCGTTGGCATGCATGCTGGCCCTTGGGCCCCTCGGCGGTTCGAGCGCCTATGCCCAATCGACCGCTGCCTCCGCAGAGAAGGAGGCGAGTCGCGTATCGACGGTGGTCGTCTCCGCCAGTGCGCTGGGTACGTCGAGCGACGACATGGTCACGCCGGTGACGTCGATCGGCGGCAATGAGCTGGTGCGTACACGCCAGTCGACGCTGGGTGAAACCCTGTCCGCGATGCCGGGGATTACCTCGAGCCACTTCGGCGCCGGCGCCAGCCGCCCGATCATCCGCGGCATGGACGGTCCGCGCGTAAAAATCCTGTCGGATGGCTCCGAGATCCAGGATGCGTCCACCATCAGCCCGGACCATGCTGTTGCCTTTGAACCGGTCCTGGCCGAGCGCATCGAAGTGCTGCGCGGCCCGTCGGCGTTGGCTTACGGCGGTGGCGCGGTGGGTGGCGTGGTGAATATCCTCGACCGCAAGGTGCCGACCGTGATGCCGGCGGGCGGCCTGGAAGGCAGCGCCGAGGTACGCCTCAATTCGGCTGCGCGCGAAAAGACCGGCGCCTTCGAATTCACGACTGCCGCGGGCAGCAACCTGGCGCTGCATCTGGAAGGCGTCAAGCGCGACGCCGGCAACTACCGCGTCGGCAAGGATTGGCCGGATGGCCGCCGCGTGCCGGGCAGCGACAAGGAAACCGAGACCGGCACCGTCGGCTTCTCGTGGGTCGGCCAGGACGGCTACCTGGGCGCCGCCTTCACCAAGGAGCGCGGCGAGTACGGCCTGCCGGGTCACGGCTTCGAAAACGAAGCGGGCGAGATCGAGGCGCCGGTGGTTGACCTCGACAGCGAGCGCTGGGACGTGCGCGGCGAGTACCGCAATCCGGTGGCCGGCATCGAACGGGTACGCCTGCGTGCGTCGTTCACCGATTACATCCATGACGAAGTCGAAGGCAGCGCGGTCGCGACCACCTTCAAGAACAAGGGCCACGATGGCCGCCTGGAATTCGTGCACGCGCCGCTGGCCGGCTGGCATGGCGTGTTCGGCCTGCAGACCACGCGCCGCGCTTTCTCGGCGATCGGCGCCGAAGCCTATGTGCCGCCAACGCTGACGAAGAAGCACGCCGCCTTCCTGACCGAGGAATACAAGCTGGGCAATGTGCGCTTCGAGGCCGCCGTGCGCCACGAGTGGCAGGACGTGGAAGCCGAAGCGGACAAGCCGGACAGCCACACGCGCGGCACCTCGCTGTCGCTCGGTGCGGTATGGAAGTTCGCGCCGGAATACTCGTTGGGCAGCTCGCTGTCGCACACGCACCGCCTGCCGACCGCCGAGGAACTGTATGCCGACGGCCCGCACCTGGCGACCAATACCTTCGAGATCGGCAATCCGAACCTGGTCAAGGAAACCTCGAACAACCTCGACCTGACCCTGCGCAAGTTCGCCGGCAAGACGACGTTTTCGCTGAGCGCCTTCCACAACCAGATCGGCGACTACATCTATTCGCAGACCCGCGGCGAACTCGATGGCCTGCAGCTGATCAATTACGCGCAGCGCGACGCCACCTTCACCGGCCTGGAAGGCGAGGTGAGTCACAGCCTGTCCAGTGTCTGGAAGGCCACGCTGTTCGGCGACTACGTGCGCGCGCGCTTCGATGAAGGCCCAGGCAGCCGCGACATCCCGCGCACGCCGGCGCACCGTATCGGCGCGCGCTTCGAGGGCGACTGGGGCGCCTTCAACGGCATGGCGGAACTGGTCCGCGTCGGCAAGCAGGACAAGATCGCCGAATTCGAGACCGAGACCGGCGGCTACACCATGCTCAACCTGAGCACGCACTATTCGACACGCATCGGCAATCTGCCGGCGCAGCTGTACCTGCGCCTGAACAATGTGACCGACCGCCTGGCCTACAGCCACACCTCGTTCATCAAGCAATATGCACCACTGACCGGCCGCAACCTGACGGGCGGCCTGCGCGTGCTGTTCTGACCGAATCCATCCACCGGCGCGGACGGGCATGACGCCTGCCTGGCCGGCTTACAGAAAGGAGCAGGGTGCATGAAATCCCTGATCAAATACGGCGATGTCGCCGGCATGGCGGCATCGATCCTGTGCCTGGTGCACTGCATGGCGATGCCGCTGGTGCTCCTGGCTTTCCCGATGCTCGGCCTGGCCCACGTGCACGACACCTTCCACGACACCCTGATCGCGGCGATCACGCTGCCGGTCTTGCTGGCGCTGATTCCTGGCTACCTGAAGCATCGCGACAAGACCACGCTGATCATCGGCTGCACCGGCCTGGCGTTCTTCTTGGGCGCCGTGTTCGTCATCAGCCCGATGTTCGGCGAGACTGCCGAAGCGGCCTTCGCCGTCATCAGTGGCTTCATGCTGCTGTATGCGCACCTGCGCAATCGCCGCCACTGCAAACGTTGCGCCACGCGCGCGCAGGGCGATGGCGCGCACGCCGCGCCGGCTCCGTGCAATATCCGTTAGGCGCCTGTCACAAGCCGCTGCGCTGCGGCCCGGCCAGTGTCCTCAGCTGGAAGCGGTAGCGCTCGCCGAACAGGAAAGTCTCTGAAAACGTCGTCAGGTGGATATGCGGCGGCCCCAGTCCGTCGGGTCGGGGCAGCGGGCCGCTGCGGCGCAGTGACGCCAGCGCCACTTCGGAGGCGCCCCGGTCGCGCGAGCGCTGTACCTGGATGTCGTGCAGCTGGCCGGCCCGGTCGACCGAGATATTGACCACCACCACCGCCGGCAGCATGGGCGGCAATTGTCCC
>Ga0265780_10006775_pt1 | contig 14166 bp, 15 predicted proteins | sample P1T30metagenome_FD_192432 | JGI IMG/M metagenome (GOLD analysis project Ga0265780, IMG submission 192432) | Plant litter microbial communities from East Loma Ridge, Irvine, California - P1 T30 | ecosystem: Environmental > Terrestrial > Plant litter > Unclassified | place: USA: California... | reverse complement strand
GACCTCACGGGTGGTGGACTCGGCCGGATCGAGGGGTTCCCGCACGTCGGCGGTGTGGCGACGCGGGCGAGCAAGGACCGCCTCCTGCGTCTGCTCGAAGAGCTGGCGGCCATGCTGACGACCCGGGAGCGCGTGTTCCGCGACCACGGCATCGACTCGCTCGCCATGCTGCGGCGACTGCACGCGGCGGGCGAGGTGCCCGAACTGATCTCGGCCGACGTGGTGCTCGTCGTCGACGGCACCGGTCAGCTGCGCGGGGACTTCACCGAGCTCGAGACGGCGTTCGGCGACCTGCTGCTGCGCGGCGGCAGCTACGGCCTGCACGTCGTGCTCGGGATGACGCGGTGGAACGAACTGCGGATGGCGCAGCAACCGCTGGTCGGCACCCGGGTCGAGTTGCACCTGAACGATCCGGCGGACTCGGTCATCGGTCGCAAGCTGGCCCAGACCATCCGGGCCGACCAGGCCGGCCGGGCCCTGACCGACGAGAACCTGTTCGCCCAGGTGGCGTTGCCGGTGCTGGACGACACGGACGACGACGAGGTCGGCGACGCGCTCGAGGCCCTCGCCCGCCGGTCCGCGGCGAGCTGGAACGGCCCCGCGGCCGCACCGATCCGCTTGCTGCCCACCGAGCTCTCGCCGGACGAGCTGCCCGACGCGTTGGACGAGCCCGAGGCCATCCCGTTCGGCCTCCGGCAGGACACCATGCAGCCGGTCGCCCTCGACCCGGGCGCCGACCAGCACCTGCTCGTCTTCGGCGACTCCAAGGCCGGCAAGTCGACCCTGCTGCGCGGACTCGTCCGCGGCTTCGTCGACCGGGCGACACCGGACGAGCTCGTCGTGGCCCTCATGGACCTCCGTGGCGACCTCGTCGCCGAGGTGCCCGACGACTACCTGGGCGGGCACGCCTCGACGAGCACGGACGCCCGCGCCCTCGCGGTCGCCGTCGCCGACGAGCTCGCCAAGCGCCAGGCCGGCGACCGCGACGCCGGGCCGCGCATCGTGGTGGTGATCGACGACTACGACATCGTCGCCTCGGGGGGCACCGAACCGCTCAAGCCACTGCTGCCGTTCCTGCCGTCGGCGCGCGACCTCCGGCTGCACGTGTTGATCAGCCGGCCGGTCGCCGGTTCGGCGCGGGCGCTCTACGACCCGGCGCTGCAGACGCTGCGCGACACGGGCGGGTCGTCGTTCATCATGTCGGGCGAGCGCAGCGAGGGACCGATCGTGCCGCAGGTCTACGCCGAGCAGATGACCGCCGGTCGTGGTCGGCTGGTCCGTCGCGGCCAGGCGCCGCGCATCGTCCAGGTGGCCCGGTTCGAGGCCGACGTGCGAGCCGACGCCGAGCGAGCCGACACCGAGCCGTCCGACGCCGCCGGAGCGGGCTCGTGACGGGCCGGACGGTCGTCGTGGCGGGCGTCGCCGGCGGCGTCGGGACGACGACGGTCACGGCCCTGCTCTTCACCCAGCTCTCGGGGGAGTCGGTGCCTCGGCTGATCGACCACTCGGGCGGTGACCTCGGGACCCGGCTGACCGGGGGCGACGACGCGCCGCGGGTCGACCACGAGCTGACGCTGCACGACCTCGGCGCCCACGCCGACGGCGCCCTCCTCGACCTGCTCGACGACGCGAGCGTGTTCGGGGTCGTCGTGGCCCCGACGACCCCGGTCGGCTTCGCCGACGCCCAACGGGTCCTCGCCCGCATCCGCGAGCGGCACGGGGTCGGCGGCCTGCGCCGGGTGATGCTCGTGGTCGTCGGCGTCTTCGGCGAGCACCGGACCACGCGCTCGAGCGAGGCGCTGCAGAACGAGTTCGGCCGTCGCTCGCTCGTCGTCGTCCCGCGCGACCCCGCCCTCGCGGCGGGCGGTCGCGTGCCGCTCAACCGGCTGACCCGGGAGTCCCGACGGGCCCAGGGCGAACTCGTGTCGTACCTGCGCGAACGCCTGGCGAGCCACCGCGACGCGCGCTGAGGCGCCGGTCCGCGCCTCCGGCCGGGACGCGAGCCGCGCCTCCTCGTCCGACGGGCGTCAGCGCAGGGGCTCGATGAGGTGCGGGCCGTTGTTGCGGACGTTGTTCGCGTCCCGGCTCACCTCGTGCTGCACGAGGTCGTGGGCGACCTCGAACGAGTCCCGGTCGAGCAGCGCGAGCAGCTCGTCGGCGTCGAGGCCGTCGCCCAGCCAGTCGTCGTACGAGTCGGGGCTGAGGCAGGCCGGCATCCGGTCGTGCACCTCGCCCGGTGCCACGTGGGCGTCGCGCGTGATGATCGTCGTCGAGAGCACCCAGCGGTCGGGGTCGTCCTCGCCCTTCGAGGGGTCGGGCCACGCGGTGACGAGGCCGGCCATGGCGAGCCCGGCGTCGGGCTGGTGCACGTAGTGCGGCTGCTTGCCGGTCTCGGTCACGACCCACTCGTAGTACCCCTGCGCGGGCACGATGCACCGGCTGGTCGCGAACGCCCGGCGGAACATGCCGCTCGTCGCCACGGTCTCGATGCGTGCGTTGATCGGCTGCGGACGCTTCTTCAGGTCGGGGTACCACGACGGCACGAATCCCCAGCGGGCGCCGGGTAGCTGCCTCTCGCCGTGCCGCTCACGGACGACCGGCACGACGGTCGTCGGAGCGACGTTGAAGTCGTCGGGCAGGGGCCCCAGGCCGTCGAGCAGGCTCGGCAGCAGATCGGACGTGGCCCGGGCAACGACGTAGCGACCGCACATGCCGACAGTCTGCTCTTCCGCGGAGGGGTGTGACGGTGGTTCACTGTGGCCGTGGCGCCGCGTGGGACGGCGACACGGTGAGAGGGTGGTGACCATGTCCGACGAGCAGAACCCCGCGCGCGGCTTCGTCGTCGCGGGCGTCGTGCCCAACTCGGGCGAGGCCGTCGTGGCGACCGCGGCCGACCTTGCGGCGCGCTACGGCACCGGTCTGCTCTGCGTCTCGGTCGAGCCCGACCGGCTCGCCTTCGCCGAGGGCATCGACGGCACCGTCCTGTCGTACCCCCTCGACCCCGACGACTACACCGAGACCCTGTCCTTCGACGCCGACCTGGAGGCGCGGCTGCGGCCGGTCGCCTCGGCTCGCGGCGTCGAGCTGCGCACCTCGATCGTCGCCGGCGACCCCGCCCGGTGCCTGTCGCACCTGGCCGAGCAGCTCGACGCCCCGCTCATCGTCGTCGGCAGCCGCGAGGCCGGCCTGCGGGGCAGCGTCCGTGAGTTCTTCGCCGGCTCGGTCGCGCTGCACCTCAGCCACCGTCAGCACCGGCCGGTCGTCGTCGTGCCGCTCGCCCCCGTCCCCCGCAGCCAGACGCTGCCGTGGGAGGACGAACTGTGACGCGAGGCCGCCGGTGACGGGTGCCGCGCGCCCTCGCGCCCCGCACCTCCGTCCGTCCCTGATCGCCCTCGTCGCCCTGGGCGGCGCCCTCGGGACGGCCGCACGGGTCGGGGTGACGCTCGTCGTGCCGTCGTGGGGAACGTTCGACACGGCGATCTTCGCGATCAACGTCGTCGGGGCGTTCGTGCTCGGCGTCCTGCTCGAGCGGTTGCTGCGCTCCGGGCCCGACGAGGGCGGGCGTCGCCGGCTCCGACTCCTCGTGGGGACGGGCGTCCTCGGCGGGTTCACGACCTACAGCTCGCTCGCGACCGAGACCGCGGCGCTCGCCGGGGCGGGGGGAGGCGACCTCGCCGTCGCCGCGCTCTACGGACTGCTGAGCCTGGTGCTCGGGGTGCTCGCCGCCGCGGCCGGCATCCGGGTCGGGGCACGTCTGGCGGGGCGCGCCTCGTGAGCCCGCTGCTCCTCGTCGCCGTCGCGGCGGCCGGCGGGATCGGTGCCGCCGCGCGCTTCGTCGTCGACGGCCTCGTCAAGGACCGCCTCGGCTCCGCCTACCCGTGGGGCACGACCGTCATCAACGTGTCGGGCTCGTTCGCGCTGGGGCTGGTGACCGGCCTCGCCCTGCAGGCGGTCGTCGCGCCCGAGTGGAAGGCCGTCCTCGGCACCGGCCTGCTCGGTGGGTACACGACGTTCAGCACCGCGAGCGTCGAGACGGTGCGGCTGCTGGCGGCCGGGCGACGTGGGGCCGCGGTCGCGAACGGCCTGGGCATGCTCGTCGCGTGCGTGGGCGTCGCATCGCTCGGGCTGTGGCTCGGCTCGCTCGCCTGACGAGCTCGCCGGCCTGACGGGCCGGAACGCCGAGTGGGCAGGAACTGTCCTTCGGTGGCTGGTGAAGGACCTTTTCTGCCCACTCGACCCGCGCCTCCGGGGGATGGCGACGAGGAAATCCCCGCTCAGGCGTGCGTCTCGCGCTCGTGCCCCGCGTGGTCGGCCGGCTCGAGCTGGAACGTCGCGTGCTCGACCGAGAAGTGGGCGGCGAGGCACCGGTCGAGGGCGTCCAGGGTCTCGTCGACCTTCATGTCGCAGAACACCTCGCGCTCGACGACGACATGCGCCGAGAAGACGGTCGCCCCGCTGGTGATCTGCCAGGCGTGGACGTCGTGTGCCGAGACGACGCCCGGGGTGTCGCCGATGTGCGTGCGGACCGACTCGAGGTCGATGTCGCCCGGAGCCGAGCCGAACAGCACCCGGATCGCCTCGCGCAGCAGCGACCAGGCCCGTGGCACGATCATCGCCGCGATGATCAGCGACCCGACCGAGTCGGCCTGCGTGAAGCCCGTGGTCAGAACGACGACGGCGGCCACGACGACGGCGGCCGAGCCGAGCAGGTCGCCGAGCACCTCGAGGTAGGCCCCGCGCATGTTGATCGAGTGCGTCGCCCCGCCCCGCAGCACGAGCAGTGCCGCGACGTTCGTCGCCCCGCCGACCAGGCCGACGACCAGCATCGGCAGCCCGAGCACCTCGTGCCCGCCGACCGCCACGAGACGGGAGACGGCGGCGACGGCGACCGAGAGCGACACGGCGAGCAGCACGAGGCCGTTGACGAAGGCGGCGAACACCTCGGCCCGCCGGTAGCCGTAGGTCTGTCGGCCGCTCGCGGGTCGGGCGGCGACGATCGTGGCCACGAGGGCGATGACCAATCCGGCCAGGTCGGAGAGCATGTGCCCCGAGTCGGCCAACAGCGCGAGGGAGCCCGAGAGCCAGGCGCCGACCAGCTGGGCGACGAGCCCGAGGGCGATGATCGCGATCGCGAGGCGGAGCCGTCGTCCGTCGGCGGCGACGTGTCCGTGTCCGTGGTCGTGGCCCATGGGCGCCTCTCGTCGGGATGAGGGTCGGGGTGGCGGATCGGGGTGGGTATCCGTCCGGCGGATCGGCCCGCCGGATCGGTCCGCCGGCGTTCCGGGCCGGCGTCGAATCTACCGGCGCCCGACGGCGACGGCCACCGATCCGGGCAGTCGATAACGAGTCTCGATCCCTGCAACGACGCCGATCGGGGCGCGCCGGGCGGACGAGGAGGCGCGGGTCGGCCCCGCCTGGGAGCCGCCCCCACCGCGCATGGTTCAGTGAGGCATGACCGACTCGACCGAGACCTCCTCCGCCTCCCTCGGGGAACCCGCCCGCGCCTCCTCGTCCCTCGTCGCCGTGACGGGTGCGACGGGTGCCGTGGGCGGCATCGTGGCCGCGCACCTGTCCGAGCGGGGCGTGCCGCTGCGGCTCGTCGTGCGCGACGCCGCCCGTGCGCCCCGGCTCGACGGGGCCGAGGCCGAGGTCGCCGTCGCGACCTACGGCGACCGGGAGGCCTCCGTCGAGGCGCTGCGCGGGGTCGAGACCCTGTTCATGGTGTCGGCGGCCGAGGCCCCCGACCGCGTCGACCAGCACCGCTCGTTCGTCGACGCCGCCGTCGAGGCGGGCGTGCGGCACGTGGTCTACACGTCGTTCGCCGGTGCGTCGGCCGAGTCGGTGTTCACGCTCGGGCGGGACCACTTCGCGACCGAGCAGCACATCCGCGAGTCGGGGCTGGCCTTCACGTTCCTGCGGGACAACTTCTACCTGGACTTCATCCCGCTGTTCGCGGACGAGCAGGGCGTGATCCGCGGCCCGGCCGGCGACGGGCGCGTGGCGGCGGTGGCCCGGGCCGACGTCGCTGCGGTGGCGGCCGTCGTGCTGCTCGACCACGAGTCGCACGCCGGGGCGACCTACGACCTCACCGGGTCCGAGGCGTTCACCCTGACCGAGGCGGCTGCCCGCCTCACCGCCCTCGGCGGGCGGTCGTTCACGTTCGTGGACGAGACGGTCGACGAGGCCTACGAGTCCCGCCGCGTCTTCGAGCCGGAGCCCTTCCAGGCGGACGCCTGGGTCAGCACCTACACGTCGATGGCCTCGGGCGAGGTGGCGCAGGTGACGTCGTCCGTGCGCGACCTGACCGGACGCGACCCGCTGACGCTCGAGGTGCTCTTCGCCGGAGGCGTCCAGCACTGACCCTGCCCGATGGGCCCCCGGGCCGTCCGTCCGGGCGGCTCAGGGCACGCGTCGCGACGACAGCACGCCGCTGACGCCGAGCACGACGACCGCCGCGGCGACGCCGATCATCGGGATCTGCCAGTTGCCGCTGACGTCGTGCAGCCCGCCGATGGCGAGCGGGCCGAGCGCCGCGATCGCGTAGCCGCCGCCCTGCACGAGGGCCGACAGGCGCCGCGCCTCGACGTCGGTCGACGCCATGCGCACGATGACGATGAAGATGATCGTGATCCCGCCGCCCTGCGCGGCTCCGCCGAAGATCGACCAGAGCAACCAGTGCTCGGGGGCGAAGAGCAGGCCCAGCGGCATGGCCGACCAGAAGACGGCGATCAGCCCGATGACGACCGCCGGCCGCACGCGCAGGGCGAGGAACGGCACGCCCAGCGCACCCACGACCGCGAGGATCTGGAACACCGACGAACTCGCGCCGGCCGCCTCGCGGGTGAGACCGACCTCGTCGCGCAGCAGCGTCGGCATCCAGGCCGTGAGCCCGTAGTAGCCGAAGGCCTGACCCGAGAACGCCAGCGTCAGGCCCCAGGTGGTCCACCGACGCAGCAGCGGGGTGGCGCTGCGTCGGCGCTCGCGTGCGTCGGCCTCGGCCTCGCCGGGCTCGACGACGTCGATGCCCCCGGTGAAGACGTCGGTCGCCGAGGAGGCGCGGTGCCGGTCGTCGACGTCGGCCTGCGACCCCGGCACCACGGCCACGCTGCCGCCCCGCACCGCCACGCGGGGGCCCACGGCGATCGACCAGACGACGGCGGCCAGGACGGCGAGCAGCCCCCAGGTGACGAGGGCCAGGGGCCAGCCGACGACCGAGGCGATCGGGGCCGTGGCCAACGACGTGATCATCGATCCGACGTTGAGGGCCGAGGTGTAGATGCCCGTGACGAAGCCGGCCCGCTCGGGGCTGAAGTCGCGGCGGATGACGACGGGCAGCACGACGTTGCCGATCGTGATGGCGACGCCGATCACGATCGTGCCGACGTAGAGCCAGACCGTGCCACCGGCCGTGCGCAACAGGGTGCCGAGCAGGACGCCCGCGAGCCCCAGCGTGACGGCCCGCTCGGCGCCGATGCGGCCGATCAGGGCCGAGGCGAACGGGCTGGCCACGGCGAAGCAGAGCACGGGGATGCTGGTGAGCAGTCCGGCCACGACCGCCGTGAGGCCGAGGTCGGCGCTCATCTGGTCGAGCACGGGAGCGGGGGCCACGATCGGCCCACGCATGTTGAGGGCGATCAGCACGATCGCGAGGGTGAGCAGCCAGGCGGCGGGCGACCGCACGACGGCCGCGGCGCGGGTCACGCGGCGCCGCGCAGCAGGGAGACGCCCAGCAGGTCGGCCACCTCGTCGACGTCCGCCGCGACGGCGACCGCGCCGACGTGCTCGTCGGGCTCGCCGTAGCCCCAGCCGACCAGGATCGTGGGCACGCCGTGCACGGCCGCGCCCTCGACGTCGTGGCGGCGGTCGCCGAGCAGGACGGGCCGCGAGAGGTCGGCGCCGCGCGCCCGCAGGCGCTTCAAGGCCTCTTCGACGACGTCGGCCTTGGTGTTGCGCACCTCGTCGTCGGAGGCGCCGGTGATGACGTCGAGGTAGCGGTCGAGTCCGTGCGCCCGCAGGATCGCGGTGGCCGGGGTCTCGGGCTTCGAGGTCGCGGTCGACGTGGGGATGCCGGCGGCGTGCACGGCCGCCATGAGGTCGGGCACGCCCGGGAAGACCTCGCCCTCGAGGGCGCCGTGGGCGAGGTAGTGCGCACGGTAGAGCCGCATGGCGTCGACGAGGCGCTCGCCGTCGAGGCCGAGGCGCACCTCGAAGCTCTGCGGCAGGGGCGGGCCGACCCAGGCCATCAGGTCGGTGGCGGAGGGCACCGGCAGGCCGAGTGCGCCGATCGTGTGGGCGAGGCTGGCGGTGATCGCGGGCGCCGAGTCGGCGATGGTGCCGTCGAGGTCGTAGAGGACGGCCGTGTAGGGGAGAGTCATCGCCCCCAGCTTAGGGATCGGGGGTCAGCGCGGGACGGCCCGCAGTGGCCAGGTCGCCACGGCCGGGACCGCGGCCCGGGCCGACGGAGGCGTCACGGTCTCGAACGACCACATCGGGTCGTCGAGGCCCCGGGCCAGGGACTCGAAGAGCGGGGTCGCCTCGCGTTCGGCGGTCAGGGTGTCGAAGATCGGTGAGGTCACGGGTTGCTCCTGCGGTCGATGAAGCTCGTAGCAGGAATATAACCCTGAAATGTGAGTATCACAAGGGTCTTGGCGTGTCGTCAGAAGAGGCGGGAGTGCGAGTCGTCCAGGCCGCGCATCGCGTCGTAGTCGAGCAGCAGCGTGCGGATGCCCCGGTCGTGCGCCAGCGTGCGGGCCTGCGGTTTGATCTCTTGTGCGGCGAAGACGCCCGTCACGGGGGCGAGGTGCGGGTCGCGGTTCATCAGTTCGAGGTATCTGGTGAGCTGCTCGACCCCGTCGATGTCGCCTCGACGCTTGAGTTCGACGGCCACGGCCGCACCCTTCGCGTCGCGGGCCAGGATGTCGACCGGCCCGATGGCGGTCATGTACTCGCGCCGGACGAGGGTGTGGCCCTCGCCGAGCAGGTCGATCTGTTCGGCCAGCAGCTTCTGCAGGTCGGCCTCGACGCCGTCCTTGGTCAGGCCCGGGTCCACGCCCATCTCGTGCGAGGAGTCGTGCAGCACCTCGTGGATCGAGACCACGAGGATGTCGGCCGTCTTCGCCTGGGTGACCTTCCACAGCTCGACGACGCCGGCCTCGCGTTGGTCGTCGTCGGGTTCGACCGTGCGGATCGTGCAGGGCGGGCTCATCCAGTTGAGGGGCTTGTAGCTGCCGCCGTCGGAGTGGACGAGCAGGCTGCCGTCGCTCTTCACCATCAGGAGGCGCGTGGCCAGGGGCAGGTGGGCGGACAGTCGACCGGCGTAGTCGACCGAACAGCGGGCAATGACGAGGCGCACCCGACGATCCTACGGGGCGACGAGAACGGCCTCAGATCACCGTGTTGACATGCATTCATATGTGAAATACATTCATGACAGATGGTCGGCAGGAGACCACCGAGACGCTTCCAGGAGGAACGATGCCCCACCCGATGCCCGCCACGACCCGTCCGCTGCGGACGACGACCCACGACACGGCCGAGCTGCTGCTGGTCGACCTGGCCACGGCGCGCTACGCACCCGGCGACTCCCTCGACGTGGACACCGTCGTGCGGGAGCACCGGGTCACCCGCGGCGAGGTGCACCTCGCCCTCTTCGAGCTGAGGCGCATGAAGGTCGTGGTGCGGGCTCCGTTCAGCGGGGCCCACGTCGTCGTCTGGCACCGGCGCTTCAACGAGGTGCTGCTGCGCGACCTCGTGCGCATGATCTCCGTGGCGTCGACGAAGGCCACCTCGCTCGAGGACGTCCCCGAGCCCGGTGTGCGCCGACCGGCCTGCACCGCTCACGGGCTGGTCCTGCCGGCGGACGTCGCACACTTCCTCGATCTGACCCGGGCGATCGCGCAGGTGCTCTCGCCGTCGGCCCGCCAGCACGTGCTGGACGACCTGTTGCTGCCGCTCGAGATCCTCTGCAGCGCGAGGGCCGTCGCGGTGCACGACATGCGGCCCGCCCTCGGCGAGACCGTCCGCGGCGCGATCGTCGACCTCATGGAGGCCGCCGCGCACTACGGCGACTGGGCACAGCTGCCCGGCCTCGCGTCCGACTACGTCACGGCCCTGGGCGTCGACGAACCGCCCGTGCGACCCGTCGACTGACACCCCGCCGACCGTCACCGGCCACCCGGAGGCCGTCCGGCCCCGTCGGCTAGGCTGCGGCAGCATGAGCCGGGCAGAGGGCGACGTCGCCGCCAGGCCGACCCTCGCGTCGGTCGCGCGGGTCGCCGGGGTGAGCGCGAGCACCGCCTCCTTGGCCTTCAGCGGCACCGGACCCGTGTCGGACGAGACCCGCGCGCGGGTGCTCGCCGCCGCCGACGAACTCGGCTACGCCGGGCCCGACCCGCGGGCGAGGTCGTTGCGTCGCGGGCGCTCCGGCATCGTCGGGGCCGTCCTCGAGTCCACGCTCAGCACGGCCTTCCGCGACCCGATCAACGTCGCGATGCTCGACGGCATCGCCGACGTGACCGGGCCCGCCGACAACTCGCTGCTGCTGCTCACCGAGAGCGCGGGCGAGCGTTCCCGCCTGCTCGACGCCCCGGTCGACGCGGTCGTGTTGTTCGGCTGCAGCACCCGCCTCGACGAGTCCGTGTCGATCATGCGGCGGCGCGGCATCCCCGTCGTCTCGATCGAGGCCCCGCCGACCGAGGGCGTGCTCGACATCGCCGAGGACAACGTCGGCTCGTCCCGCCTGCTGGCGCAGCACCTGCACGACCTCGGCCACCGACGGGTCGCCGTCGTCGCCCTCGAACTCGGCCCCGGGCGCTCGACCGGCGGGCAGGACGACGAACTGACCGACGAGCGGGTGGCCCGCGGCACCTCGTGGCCGACCCTCGAGCGCCTGCGCGGCACCCGTGAGGTCTTCCCCGGCGTGGGCGGCCTGGCCACGCGCGGCAGCTGGACGAGCGAGGGGCACCGCGCCGGCCTGCGGCTGCTCGACGTGCCCGAGGCCGAGCGGCCGACGGCGATCGTCGCGCAGAGTGATCTGCTCGCGTCGGGCGTCATCGCGGCGGCGGACGACCTGGGCCTCTCGGTGCCGGGCGACCTGAGCGTCGTCGGCTACGACGGCGTGCGGCTCGACGACCCGCGAGCCGCCGACCTCACGACGGTCGTCCAACCCGCGGTCGAGAAGGGCCGCGCGGCCGGTCGCGCGGTGCTCGCGCTGCTCGCCGGCGACCCGGTCGAGGGCACGACCTTCACGAGCGTCTTCCGCCCCGGGTCGACGACAGGGCCGCCCGCACGCTGACTCCGCGCCGGGGGCGTGTGCCGGGCGGCGTGACGCTCAGCGCGCGCCGACCACCATCCACCGGTCGGTGCGGGCCCGCAGCCCGAGCGTGACCGCCCGCGCCCCGATGTACGCGAGGCCGAACGCGAGCCAGAGCGCGACGGCACCCGACGTCGTGGCGCCGACCCGCGCCTCCACCGGGAACAGCACCGCGAGGTAGGCGAGCACGCTGACGACCGACGCGATCGCGAGGTAGCGGGCGTCGCCCGCGCCGAGCAGCACGCCGTCGAGCACGAACACGAAGCCGGCGAGCGGGATGCCGACCGCCATCGCGACGACCACCGACGGCAGCAGCGCCTGCACGCCCGGGTCGGGGCTGAAGACGGGCGCGAGCACCGGCGCGAGCAGGGCCAGGACGGCGCCCAGCACCACGCCGCCGCCGACGCCGAGCAGCATCAGCCGTCGCGTGATCGCCCGCACCCGCTCACGGTCACCCTGCCCGAGGGCGTGACCGACCATCGCCTGCCCCGCGATCGCGAGGGCGTCGAGGGCGAAGGCCAGCGTGCTGAAGAGGGTGAGCGCGATCTGGATGGTCGCGAGGCCCGTCACCCCGGCGGAGGCGGCGGCCGCGACGGTCGCGAGGAGCGCGGCCCGCAGACCCGCGTTCCGCACGAGCAGCCAGCCGCCCGCCTGCGCGGTGCGGCCGACCCCGGCGAGCCCCGGGCGGAGGTCGGCGCCGACGGCCCGGGCCGCCCGCACCGCGATCACGACGTAGACGGCGGCCATGCCCCACTGGGCGACGACCGTGCCGGCCGCGGAGCCGGCGATGCCCCAGCCGAAGCCGTAGAGGAACAGCGCGTTGAGGCCGGCGTTCGCGGCGAAGCCGACGGTGGCGACGACCAGCGGCGTCCGGGTGTCCTGCAGGCCGCGCAGCAGGCCCGTCGCGGCGATCACGAGCAGCATGCCGGGCAGGCCGAGCAGCGAGACGGAGAGGTACGTCGTGGCGGCCGCGGCGACCTCGTCGGCCACGCCGAAGAGGCCCACGAGCGGCTCGGCGACCACCGCGCCGGCCCCCGCGACGACGATGCCGACGAGCAGGGCGAACCACATGCCGTCGACCCCGGCGCGGATCGCGCCCCGCTGGTCGCCGGCCCCCAGCCGCCGCGCGACCGTCGGGGTGGTCGCGTAGGCGAGGAAGATCAGCAGCCCCAGGGCCGTCTGCAGGATCACGCTCGCCACCCCGAGCCCCGCGAGCGGCACCGAGCCGAGGTGGCCGACGAGGGCGGTGTCGGTGAGCAGGAAGAGCGGCTCGGCCACGAGCGCCCCCAGCGCCGGCACGGCCAGGCGGAGGATCTCGCGGTCGAGGGGCGAGCGGAGGCGCACGCTCAGTCGGTGCCCCGGAGCCGACCCAGCCCGTTCATCACGTGGAACACCACGATGGCCGCGACCGTGCCGAGGATGATGCCGCCGAAGCTCGCGCCCCCGAGGGCCAGGGTGAAGTCGGCGATGCCCATGATGAGCGCGACGCCGGCGGTCAGCTGGTTCTTCGGGCGGCTGAAGTCGACCCTGTTCTCGACCCAGATGCGGATGCCGATCACGCCGATGAGCCCGTAGAGCGCCGTCGTGACGCCGCCGAGCACCCCCGGCGGGATGGTGAAGATGACGGCGCCGATCTTGGGCGACAGCCCGAGCAGGATCGCCACGACGCCGGCGACCCAGTACGCGGCCGTCGAGAAGATGCGGGTGGCGCTCATCACGCCGATGTTCTCGCCGTAGGTGGTCGTCGCCGAGCCGCCGCCGAGGCCGGCGAGCACCGTGCTGAGGCCGTCGGCGAAGAGGGCGCGGCCGGTCAGCGGGTCGAGGTTGCGCTTCGTGAGCTGGCCGACGCCCTTGACGTGGCCGACGTTCTCGGCGATCAGGGCGAGCACGACGGGCAGGAAGCCGAGGTAGATCGGCAGCTGCCCGAGGTCGAACGCGGGGGCCGTGAAGGTCGGAAGTCCCACCCACGGCGCGGCCGCGACGGCGCTGTAGTCGACGGCGCCCGCGATCACGGCGGCCACGTAGCCGACGACGACGCCGACGAAGATCGACAGACGGCCGAGCAGGCCCTTGAACAGCACGGCGCTCAGCACGACCGCGGCGAGCGTGATGAGGGCGATGCCCGGTGAGAGCGCGAAGTTGTCGCGGGCGGCCGGGGCCAGGTTGAAGCCGATCAGGGCGACGATCGAGCCGCTGACCACCGGGGGCAGCAGGGCGTCGATCCAGCGGGTGCCCGCGAGGTTCACGACCAGGCCGATCACCGCGAGCAGGGCGCCGACGACGATGATGCCGCTGAGTGCGAGGGGGATGCCGCCCACGTCGGTGGCGGCCGCGATCGGGGCGAGGAAGGCGAAGGACGAGCCCAGGTAGCTGGGCAGCCGGTTCTTCGTGATGATCAGGAAGAGCAGGGTGCCGATGCCGGAGAAGAACAGCGTCGTGCTCGGCGGGAACCCGGTGATGATCGGCACGAGGAAGGTGGCGCCGAACATCGCGACGACGTGCTGGCCGCCGAGGCCGATGGTGCGCGGCCAGCTGAGCCGTTCCTCCGGGGCCACGATCTCGGTCGGGTCGACCGTCTTGCCGTCGCCGTGCAGTGCCCAGGGGAGTGCCATGCCGAGAACTGTACTGGGGGTGCCGTTTCCTCCGTGTTTCCTGAGACGGCCTCGTCAGCTCGGGCCGCAGAGGGTTCGGCCCGGCCCGCCGTCGGGGGCCTCACCTAGGCTGACGAGCATGACCAGCGACGCACTGAGCAGCGGAATCCAGACCGACGAACTCGACCCGGCGGTCCGCCCGCAGGACGACCTCTTCCGGCACGTCAACGGCGCGTGGATCGACCGCACCGAGATCCCCGACGA
>Ga0265780_10006774_pt1 | contig 14167 bp, 9 predicted proteins | sample P1T30metagenome_FD_192432 | JGI IMG/M metagenome (GOLD analysis project Ga0265780, IMG submission 192432) | Plant litter microbial communities from East Loma Ridge, Irvine, California - P1 T30 | ecosystem: Environmental > Terrestrial > Plant litter > Unclassified | place: USA: California... | reverse complement strand
ATAGTCTCGGGATCAGCACCACGCTTGACGAGCTCGTCGACGGCTTCGGCGCCACTGGTGCCATACCCAGCGACGACGACGTGACCATAGAGATGACGCTGGATGATGGTCATGCGCCACTTGTCCCAAACATTTTTGAGCAGGAAGTCATACGCCGTCCCCAGAAAAATGATCCATACAAAGAGCCTGACCGGTGTGACGACGAACGTGTCGAACATGCGCGCCTGAGTGGTCACGGGCACGATGTCGCCATAGCCGACGGTAGTGACCGTGATCATCGTGAAGTAGAGCACATCGAGGAAGCTGATCGCGCCGTCGATGTTGTCGCGCAGCCCATCACGGTCGAACCAGTGACCGAATAGCGCGATAGCTATGAGCGCAGAGGCAAGCCCCACCCGCCATAGCAGCCTGAGCCAGACCGGCGTTCTGCCACGCCGTCTTAGGGTAAAGCTGCGTCTATGTGGACGGGTCATAGCTTGGTCTACGCGCCGTACCGATCGACCGGAAGGGTTGCCGATCACGTTTGAGCATCGCGGTTGCGGGCCAAGGCCAATGGGTCAAACGTACATGAGTGTCAGACGTCGTGTCGGCCTACCGGACGCCGAACCCCGCAGTGCTGCTTTCGCCATCATCGGTCCGCTCGCGACCGGCGACGACGTTTTCGAGTTCCGCTAATGAATGAGGTACGTCGAGGTGTTGCGCGCCAATGAACAACCGTGACCCATTACCTTCGGGCACCGCATGGGTCAGCTTGTCGATATCCACCAGCGCCTTACCCTGCGGCAGTATCTCGATCTGAACAAATCGCATGTCATTTCTCATTTTGCGTCTGACGGCCGGATTGCCACGCGGTCGGTAACGAACCGCTGAGCTGAGGGTGTGGCATCAACTCGCGTCATCTGATGGCGTGGCTGAATTTTGCTTCGAGCGAGATGAACGAATGGCCGAAGTTAGTAAACGAGTAGGGCAGTCTGAACGTCAGCAAGTGGGTCTGGAAGCAGATGCCGTGCTCTGGCAGCCCTCAATGCGTTAAGGATGCTTCATACCACCATCTCACGCGACGTTGACATCGACTGATGCACGTATGGCCCTCCGCTCACTTTGATGGCTTACCCAAGCCTCGGTGCGTTCGCAGCAACGGCATCGAACGGTGATCGTCCGGCCGCGACGGACGATCCACCTTCTGTCCGGTTTGGTCCCCAAAGCCCCAATTGACAGCGGTTAGTGCAAACGTCGCAAACCCGATAAGCTAATTGGTATAGACGAGGGTTTGATTCTGGTTTGTAAATAGGTATGCTACTGATCAATTAGCCGTCAGGCAATTATGATGGGAGCGGGAATGAGGGGTGTGGTGCTGCTGGCGATCGTGACTGCGGCGGCGGCCCCGATCAGCGTTAACGCCGAGATCGTAACGGCTAACGCCGCAGGGCCCCTCGCTGTCGCTATTCGCAATGCGAAGCCCGGCGACACGATAGTCATGGCGAATGGTACTTGGTCCGACATCGCCATCGTGATGGCGGGACGGGGGACTGCAGGACATCCCATCACATTGCGCGCCGAACACCCTGGCAAAGTTGTTATCACAGGCCGCTCAAGCCTTAAGATCGCCGGCCGTCATCTGGTCGTGGCGGGCTTGGTATTCCGGGATGGATATGCACCGAACGGTGAGGTGATCGCTTTCCGCAACGGATCCAAGGAATGGGCGGAACATTCCCGGCTGACCGATGTCGTCGTCGATCGGTTCAATCAGCCCGATCGCCGCAAGGAGGACCATTGGGTTGCACTATACGGCCGCGATAACCGCGTTGATCACGCGCACTTCGAGGGCAAGGAGAACGGCGGGGCGATGATGGTCGTGGTACGCGATGCTGCGCGGCCGCTGGATAATCGTCACCGGATCGACCATAGCTATTTCGGACCGCGACCCGTGCTGGGATCGAACGGCGGCGAGACGATCCGCATCGGTACGAGCACGGAATCGGCTAGCGCCTCGTATACCATCGTCGAAGACAATATCTTCGAGCGCTGCGACGGGGAGGTCGAGATCGTCTCGGTAAAGTCGGGTGGCAACATCGTCCGGCGTAACGTGTTCCTCCAGTCGCAGGGTTCGGTGGTCTTGCGCCACGGCGACGGCAATCTGGTCGAGGACAACGTCTTTCTTGGCGGCGGCATCGCGCATACCGGCGGCGTTCGGGTGATCAATCGCGGCCAGATTGTCCGTGGTAATTACATGGAGGGGCTCGCCGGAACCGAGTTCACCAGCGCGGTCACGGTGATGAACGGCGTACCGAACTCGCCAATTAACCGCTACGTACCCGTCAGCGACGCGGTGATCGAGCGCAACAGCGTCATCGATGGTTCGCGGATCACGTTCGGCGCAGGCGCGAGCGACGAGCGATCCGTGGCGCCGACGGCAACGCGGTTCACGGACAACCTCATCGTCAATACCGGCGGGGCCGATCCTTTTCGCGCGGAGGCGTCCATCGCCGGTATTCGGTTCGAGGGGAATGTCCGCACGACGACCGGTTCGCTGGCGCTTCCGATCGATCGCAGGGCGGTAAACCTCGCGCGTGCCGCCAATGGCCTGCTGTATCCGACCGACAAGGCCTTTGCCGAACTTGGTGCATCGCGCGCGCTGAAACCCATCGCGAAGTCTGACGTGGGCGTGGCTTGGTATCCAAAGCCGGCGAGCATGGTGGTCGCGTTCGGGAGCGGGCACGTGCGGCCCGTGGTGCGTAACGCCGTCGAGCTGGCCAAGGCGGTGGCGACCGCCGAGACCGGTGAGACGATCGCGCTGTCGCCCGGACGCTATCGGCTCACTGCGCCGCTGGTGGTGGATCGGACACTGACACTTGCCGGGCCGGTCGGCCGCACGGCGGTGATCAGCTACACGCCGGCAACGCTGTTCGTCGTCCGCGACGGAGGCAGATTGCGGCTCGAACATCTTGCCGTCTCCGGTGCAGTGACCCCGAGCTTGTCTGGCAATGCGGTCATCCGTGCCGCGCCCATGCTGTCCAATTATTCGATCGAGATCGACGACAGCGGCTTTTCCGGCATGGCGCAGGCGTCCGGTTTCGATGTCGTCGCGACTGCCGAGGCTTCGCTGGCCGACCGGATCGCGATCCGCGGCAGCGACTTCGCGGACATATCGGGGGCCGTGATCGCGGCGCATGCGGAGACAGGCACGAAGGGCCTTTACAGCGCTGAGCACGTGCTGATCGCCAATTCCCGGTTCATGCGCGTGGGAACGATCGCAGACGTGTTCCGCGGTGGTGCCGACGAGAGCACCTATGGTCCCCATTTTCGGCTGACGGGGTCGACCATCACGGACAGCGGCAAGCCGGCGGGATCGATCCTGCTGTCGGGCGTGCAGGAGACGGACATCAGCGACAACCGGTTCGCGCGCAGCGGTGGAATCGTCGCGGCGCACAGCGTCGGGTCGCCGCTGACCCGTATCGCCGACAACGTCTTCGTCGACACCGCGACGCCCGTCGTCCGCGAACTTTTTCACAAGGGGCCACCACGAGCCCTCATCGCCGAAAATACCGTGAGAGGATCCCAGTAATGCGCGTATCGCGCCTTTTCCCCAGTATGGCGGCCGGCCTCGCCATCGTCGCATCGATGGCCTCTGCACAGTCGGTGGTCGCTCCCGATCCGGTCGATGCACCCGTCCTGTTCAAGCCTGCCGCGATGGCGGCCATGGCCGGACCGGGCGCGAAGTCTCCGCTGTTCGGCGAAGAGCTGCGCCGGGTTCGCCGCACGGTCGATGCCGCGATCAAGGCGGGGATCAACGTTCCGGTGCCCAAGGACCCCGGCGGCGGGGCCACGCACGAGCAGCACAAGCGCAACTACATTTCGCTCTATGGGGCTGGGATCCTGTACCGGATCACCGGGGACCGCATCTACGCCGATTACGCGCGGCGCATGCTGCTCGAATATGCCCGGCTATATCCAACGCTCGGGGCACATCCGGCGGCCGCGAACGAGGCGGCGGGGCGGCTGTTTTGGCAAAGCCTCAACGACAGCGTCTGGCTGGTCTATGCGGTGCAGGGCTATGATGCGATCCGCGACACGCTGTCGGCCGCGGATCGCAAGACGATCGACGATGATGTGTTCCGGCGCATGGCGACGTTCCTCTCGGACGGCCAGCCGAAGATATTCAACCTGATCCACAACCACGCCACCTGGGCGGTCGCGGCGGTCGGTATGACCGGGTACGTGCTGCGCGACCGGGCGCTGGTCGACAAGGCGCTGAAGGGATCGGACCTCAGAGGCAAATCGGGCTTCATCGCGCAGGTCGACCAACTGTTCTCGCCCGACGGCTATTATACCGAAGGGCCCTATTACCAGCGCTATGCGATGCTGCCGTTCGTGCTGTTCGCCAAGGCGATCGAGACCAATGATCCTGGCCAGCGCATCTTCGCGCACCGCGACGGCGTGCTGGTGAAGGCGATCCGCACATCAATCCAGCTGACCTATGACGGCTATTTCTTTCCGCTGAACGACGCGATGCCGGACAAGAGCCTGAAGACCGACGAGCTCTATCAGGCGGTCGCGATCGGTTATGCCGTGACCAGGGACCCGACCTTCCTGTCGATCGCGCAGTGGCAGGGGCAGACCGTGCTGACCCCCGACGGACTGCTCGTGTCGCAGGGTCTGGCGGCAGGCAAGGCCCAGCCGTTCGTCTATACCTCGCAGCTATTTAGCGATGGACCCGACGGCAAGCAGGGCGGCATCGCGGTCATGCGTGCCGGACCGGGCGACCGCGACGAAGTGGTGGTCGCGAAGAACACCGCGATGGGCCTCGGGCATGGCCATTTCGACAAGCTGAACTGGCTTTTTTACGACAATGGCAACGCGGTCGTGACCGATTACGGCGCCGCTCGCTTCCTGAACGTCGAGAGCAAGGACGGCGGGCGATACCTCAAGGAAAACGAGAGCTGGGCAAAGCAGACCGTCGCGCACAACACCTTGGTGGTCGACCAGGCCAGTCATTTCGCCAGCAAGTGGAAAGTCGGCCAGACGCTGGCGCCGAAGCAAATCTACTACTCGGGCGACGGCGCGACCAAGGTCAGCATCGCGGAAATGACCGGTGCCTATCCCGGCGTCGTCTTCCGCCGGACGCTGGTGCAACTGCCGATCCCCGGCGGTGCGGCGCCGGTGGTGGTCGACCTGCTGCATGCGGCCGGCAGCGCGCCGGCGACCTATGACCTGCCGTTGCACTATAGCGGGCATATCACCGACGTCGGGTTCCCTGTGCAGTCGAACGGCAAGGCGCGGCCGGTGCTCGGGACGGCGAACGGGTATCAGCACATCTGGGTCGATGCCATCGGTACGCCCGATGCGACCAACGCGACGGTCACATGGCTCAAGGGTGGCCGGTTCTACACCTATCGCGCGCTGCCCCCGCAGGGAGCGACGATGATCCTCGGTGAGAGCGGTGCCAACGATCCGCGGTTCAACTTGCGTCGCGAGCCGATGCTGATCCAGCGCGTGACGGGCGCGACCACGACGGACTTCGTCGGCGTACTCGAGCCGCATGGCGCCTATGATCCGTCCGCCGAGACGACGGTGGGCGCGAAGTCACGGATAATTGCCCTGCACCATGTCCGCGGCAAAGGCGGCGATGTCGTAATGCTCGATCTCGGTAACGGCGGCGCCGTCACGCTCGGCATCGCCGGGAACGCCGATCCGGCGGTCGTACACAGCGTCGCGATCGAGGGGCGGACAGTCAGCTGGAAGGGGCCGTTCGCGCGCTTCGATACGCCCAAGGCGGTGAAATAACATGGTCGCGACGTCGAAGTCTCCTCAGGTCGACGGGCCTGGGCGGAAAATCCAGGGGCTGCGCTGGTGCGTGATCGGGCTGATCGGGCTGGCGACCGTCATCAACTATATCGACCGCAACGCGCTGGCGGTGATGTGGCCCGCAGTGTCGAAGGACATCGGCGCGGACAAGGCCGATTACGCGCTGCTCGTGACCGTGTTCATGCTGGCCTATGCGGTAGGCCAGTCGCTGTTCGGGCGCATTCTCGACGTGATCGGCACGCGGCTCGGCTTCGTGGTGTCGATCGCGGTGTGGTCGCTGTCGATCGCCTTGCACGCGACCGTCCGCTCGCTCGGGATGCTGGCGGTGCTGCGCGTCACGCTGGGCACGAGCGAGGCGGGCAATTGGCCGGGTGCGGTGAAGGCGAATGCAACCTGGTTTCCGCCGCGGGAGCGCGCGCTGGCGCAGGGCATCTTCAATTCCGGCGCGGCGATCGGCGCGATCATTTCGGCGCCGCTCGTGGCATTGCTGTATGTCCAGATCGGCTGGCGCGCGACGTTCCTTATGGTCGGTATCCTTGGCTTCCTTTGGCTGTTGCCGTGGCTGTGGCTATACCGCGGCGATCCCGACGCGCATCCCTGGCTGACTGAGGCCGAACGGGCGCATATCAACGGTGCGCACGAAGACGGCGCCGTGGCGTCGACCGGTTACGCGCCGACGATGCGCGGACTGCTGCGACATCGTCAGAGCTGGGCCATCATCGTCAGCCGCTTCTTCCTCGATCCGGTCTGGTGGCTGTTCGTTTCTTGGCTGCCGATCTATCTCGCGGAGACGTTCGGGTTCGACGTCAAGCAGATCGGGCTGTTCGCCTGGGTGCCCTATGTCGGCGCGATGCTCGGCAGCCTGAGCGGCGGCTGGCTTTCGGGGCGTCTGATCCAGGCGGGCTGGCCGGTGCTGCGCGCGCGCAAGGTCGTCATCACCGGGGGCGGGGCGATCATGCTGCCGGCGCTGCTGCTGACGATGGGCGCGGCGACGCCGCTGGCCGCCGTGCTGCTGATCGCCGTCGTGCTGTTCGGTTTCCAGGTGGCCATCAACAACATCCAGACGCTCCCGAGCGACTATTTCGCTGGCGGTGCGGTCGGCAGTCTTGCCGGGATCAGCGGCACCGCGGCGGTTGCCGGCACGCTGATCACGACCTGGCTCGTGCCGAGCATGACCGCGCAAAGCTACGCACCGATCTTCGCGCTCAGCGCGGCGATCGTTCCGGTTTCCATCGCCGCACTCTGGCTGCTGGGCGGCTCGCACGCTCCGGTCGCGCCCGAGAGCGACATTACCACCACGCACAAAGGGTTACGTCCATGAGATTCACGAACAAAACGGCCATCGTCACGGGTGGCGGGCGCGATATCGGCAAGTCGGTCTCGCTCCGACTTGCCAGCGAAGGCGCCAAGGTCGTCGTCAACTATCGCAGCGACGAGGCTGCGGCGCAGGCGACCGTCGACGAGATCACCGCCGCGGGCGGCACGGCCCTGCTGTTCCGCGCGGACGTGACGAAGGCGGCCGAGGTCACGGCGATGGTCGAGGCGACGGTGGCGGCATTCGGCGGGACGATCGACATCGTCGTCAACCTCGCAGGTGGGATGATCGCGCGAAAAACCATTGCTGAGATGGACGAAACGTTCTTCGACACGGTCATGGACCTGAACCTGAAATCGGCATTTCTGGTGACCAAGGCGGCGCTGCCGTACATCCCGAGCGGTGGGTCGATCGTCAACATTGCCTCGCTCGCCGGACGCGATGGCGGCGGGCCCGGCGCGACGATTTATGCGACTTCGAAGGGTGCGCTGATGTCGTTGACGCGCGGTTTGGCGAAGGAGCTCGGGCCGCAGGGTATCCGCGTGAACGCGCTGTGCCCGGGCCTGATCGGTACCAGCTTCCACGATATCTTCTACAAGCCCGAGGGGCGAAAGGCAACCGCAGGCAACACCCCGTTGCGGCGTGAGGGGCATCCGGACGAAGTCGCCTCCGCGGTCGCGTTCCTGGCGTCCGACGATGCGTCGTTCCTGACCGGCACGAACGTCGATATCAATGGCGGGTTGTTCTTCTCGTAAGACCAGGCGTCCGCAAGAAGAGGGAGAGGAATTATGCGCAAGACGGTCGTAATGTTCGCAGCGCTATCACTGGCTACTGGAGCTTCGGGGCAGGGCGTGCTCAGGCCTCGTACCGAAGCGCCGCCGATCCAGGCGTACAAGATTGTCCTTGTGGGGGACTCGACGATGGCGCCCGGCAGCGGCTGGGCGTCCGCGTTCTGCGCTAGCCATGTGAAATCGTCGATCGCGTGTCTGAACATGGGGCGTGGCGGGCGCAGCACGCGGAGTTATCGCGAGGAAGGATCGTGGGCGATCGCGCTCGATGAGGCGAAGGTGCGTGGCTACAAAGCGACCTATGTGCTCATCCAGTTCGCGCACAACGACCAGTCAGAAAAGCCGGAGCGTTGGACCGACCGGACGACTGAGTTCCCCGCGAACCTGAAGCGCTATGTCGAGGAGGTTCGGGGGGCAGGGGCGATCCCGGTACTGGTAACGCCGTTGACGCGGCGCGACTTCAAGGACGGGAAGTTGCAGAATACGTTGGCGGAATGGTCCGACGAGGTGCGGAAAGTGGCGACCGCGATGAAGGTGCCTCTGGTCGATCTTAACGCGCATAGCGCCGCGCTGGTACAACAACTCGGCGCGGTGGATGCGGCGAAGCTTGCGATGGCCGAACCGCTGCCGGCCGAAATGGCGGCGGCACAGGCAGGCACCACCCTCAAGGCGCGGACGGCGGAAGAGGTGAAACTGCCCGAGGCGCCCCCCAAGCCCAATGGTCCACGTGGCCAGTTCGGGCTGAAGTTTGATCACACGCATGTCGGCGCGGCAGGCGCGCAGGTCTTTGCGCGGATGGTGACGCAGGATCTGGCGGCAGCGGTGCCCGCGTTGCAAAGCCAGCTCGTGCCCTGATCAGCCTATCGGCGGACATCCAGACCGCCGGCGAGGAAGCTGTCGATATCGTGCTGGTCGAACAGCGCGGCATCGCCGGTGAGGCTGTGCTTGAGGCAGGTCAGCGCTAGGCCGTACTCGATCGCCAGGGCTTCGCGGCCGTCCTCGTCATCGTTCCCCATCAGGCCGTGCAGGACACCCGCCGCGAAGGCATCGCCTGCACCGATCCGATCGACGATCCCCGCCACTTCTACGTCGCGCGTCTGCCAGGAGTCCGATGGGGTATCGAGCCGGGCGGTAATCCAGTGGCAGTCGACATGCGCGATTACGCGCGCGGTGGATGCGATCCAGCGGAGATTGGGGAAGGCGGCGAAGGCGGCCTGGGCCGCTTCGCGGCGCCGTTCGGGGCCATCGCCTGAAAACGGCGCATCCAGCAGCAGTGTCATGTCGCGGTGATTGGCAAAGAACAGATCGGCGTGTGCGACGAGTTCCCGCAGGATGGCGCGGGGATCGCTGTCCCAACTTTCCCACAGGCGAGCGCGGTAGTTCGCGTCGAAAGATATCCGGATGCCGCGCGCGCGCGCCGCCCGCATCGCCGTCAGGGTCGCGTCGGCCATCTCTGGGCCGAGTGCAGGCGTGATGCCCGAGACGTGCAACCAGCGGGCGCCGTACAGCACCGTATCCCAGTCGACTGCGCGCCAATCTGTCGTGGCGAACGCGCTGCCGGCACGGTCGTAGGTCACGTCGCTCGCGCGTAACGACGCTCCTTGCGTCAGGAAATATAGCCCGAGCCGCCCCGGCCCGTCGGCGATCCGCGTCGTGTCCACGCCGGCGCCACGGAGAAACGTCCGCGCGCGCCTGCCCAGCGGTCCGCTCGGCACGACGCTTGCAACCGCGCTGCGCCACTCGAGCGCAGCCAGGGCGACCGCGACATTGGCCTCCGCCCCTCCGATCCGCACGCCGAGCGTATCCGCCTGGGCCAGTAGCGACCCGACAGGGGCGGTAAGTCGCATCAGCACTTCGCCAAAACACACGATGTCCGCGGGTAAATACCGTTCGGGTTTCATCACATCCGATCTCCTAGTAGAGGATTGCCCTATAGGTATGACAAACTGGTATCCACATATTTATCAAACCTCATTGACACAGTGCCTGATGACTCGGCATTGATCGGCAAAACAAAATAGGAGTCGAGGGTGAGGATGTCGCCACGCACCATTAAGATCGCAGCCGCGCGCAAGCGGCGGGCCGCCCTGTTGGCAGGCGCCGCACTGGCGGTACTCGTCGTCGGTACGCCCGCGGTTGGACAAGCGCTTCCGGGCGCGCAGACACCTGCGCCGGATACGCAATCGGCAGTCCCATCCGTTCCGGCACCCGCTGCCGCAGAGAGCGCGACAGCCGACCCCGCTGTTCCGCCATCCGCACCCTCGAGCGATGCCGACATCGTCGTGACCGGGATTCGGCAGACATTGCAGAACTCGATCAACGTGAAGCGCAACGAGACTGCGATCGTCGATGCACTATCGTCGCAGGATATCGGCGACCTGCCGGCCTTGTCGATCGGCGAGGCGATCCAGACGATCACCGGCGCGACCACGCACCGCGAGAAGGGCGGCGCGTCCGAAATCTCGCTGCGGGGGCTTGGTAGCTTCCTGAGCAACACGACGTTCAACGGACGTGAAGCGACGAACGGCAGCGGCGACCGCGCGGTCAATTTCAACCAGTTCCCGTCCGAACTGGTCAACGGCATCAAGATCTACAAATCGCAGCAGGCGAACCTGCTTGAAGGCGGCGTCGCCGGTTCGATCGAACTCCAGACGATCCGGCCGCTCGACTATGGCAAACGCGCGCTGCAGGTCGAGGCAAAGGCTAACTACAACCCCTATCAGGACCGTATTCGCGGCGAGAGCGCCTGGGGCTGGCGTGGTACCGCAAGTTACATCGATCAATATGATCTCGGCTCACTCGGCAGGGTCGGCATCGCACTCGGCTTCCAGCGCAACTCGGTGAACAATCCCGAGGAGACCTACGCCGGCAGCAGTACATGGGTCGCGTGCAACCCCAACGTCGTCGTTGCGGCAGGTAACTGCTCTGAGGTGACCCGCGAGCAGGGAGCTGCGGGAACACCGTTCTACCTTACGCCGAACTCGACGATTTTCCGACAGATCACGGAGAAGGATAAGCGCAACGCCTTCATCGGTTCGCTCCAGTGGCAGCCCTCCGATACGCTCGATATCAACTTGGATTTCCAGTATTCGAAGCGGGACTACAGCGAGGACCGTCATGATCTGACCCTGTCCGAGACGCGCTACGGCTTGAAGAACGTCCAGTATGACGACCAACATCGCCTGCTCTATGCCGAGGGCCTGACCTCCGTGGAGTCGACCGGCAACCTGCTGACACGCGACGAGAAATATATCGGCGGGGGCGGCAATATCGCCTGGAAACCCACTGACCGGCTGACGATCACGGCGGATGCCTCCTATTCGCGCACGGAACGGCGGACGCTCGAACGTAGCGTGCGCCTGCGGACCGATCCGCTGGACGTCAACGGCGTACGGACGCCGCTGAACAACCAGCGTGTGCCGTACGTCTATGACGCGCGGAACGGGTTCGCCCCCACCGTCACGCTCGATCCACGGTTCAACGTGAACGACTGGAAGCTGTTCAGCGACGACGCCCGCATTCGTCGCGCGGACGAGTACAAGACTGACGAAATCCTCGCCGGTCGTTTCGACGTCGCGTACACGTTCGACGGATTTCTGAGCCGGATCGACGCAGGCGCCCGCTATTCGCACCGACGCTATACCGCCTATGACGATCTGGTCGAAACGCTGCAGGATGATCGCACCGTGGATCGTGCCGTCAGCGAAAAATGCCGTACGGCCTTCCCGCAACAAGGCTTCCTTTCCGATGCGCCGACGCAGTCCATCACCAGTTGGGCTACGTTCGATACGCTTTGCCAATTCCAGAATTATCTCGGCACCGCAGATCCGGGCGGCAACGCGGACGTTCGCTCGGTCGCCAATGCGGATGTGAATGAAACGGTCTGGTCGGGCTATTTGATGGGGTCGTACAAGGGTAATCTCGGCGACCTGCCGGTCCGCGGCAATTTCGGCGTCCGCCTCGTCGATACGAGGCTAACGTCCGTCGGATTGCGAAGCGGCCTTGACGTCGTGACGGGCGCCGATGGTTCAATCTCGCTTGTCGGTACCGGTGCGTTCGACGAGGTGACGATCAAGAACAGCTATTTCCGTGCGTTGCCCAGCGTCAACGCCAATTTTGACTTGGCGAGCGACGTCATACTGCGTCTTGCGGCGTACCGAGCGATGTCGCGACCGGCGCCGAGCGATCTCGCAGGCGGGCGGACCGTGCGGCTCGAAGATGGCACGGGGTTCGGGTCGATTGAGGACGCGCTCGGCCAGATAATCGCCAACGGCAGCCCGCGGTTGAAACCGATCATGTCGTGGAACGGCGATGTGGCGCTCGAATGGTATCCGAACCGCGACACGATCGTCTCGGGGACGGTCTACTACAAGCAATTCGCGGGCGGCTTTGTGCCGGTGACGATAGATGAAGAGTTCGAGATCGACGGGCAAACGGTGACCGTGCCGGTGACGCAACGTCAGAACAGCGACGAGAAAAGCCGCGTCTATGGACTGGAAGTGACGCTTTCCAATCGATTTTCGTGGTTGCCCAAACCGTTCGATGGCCTGGGCGGCAAGGTGAGCTACAATTACTCGGATTCGAATTTCAAGAATTACGATATCCGTCTGGGTGACGTAACTGATCCGTCGACCGGAGTCGTCACGCCCGGGATCGTTCCGCCTGCAAATCTTAGTGGCTATTCCAAACATGTCGTCTCGGGCCAGCTCTATTACCAGCTGGGTCCGGTTTCGCTCCAGGGCATCTACAATTACCGATCGAAATATTATCAGGATTTCGTCGGTGGTAATTCGCAACTTCGATATGTCCGGGGTTCCGATACGCTCGATCTGCGCGCCTCCTACAACATCAATCGCAATGTCTCCTTGAGGCTGGAAGCGCTGAACGTGTTGAACGAGCCCAAGGTGACCGACATGCCGGTCGAGGGAAGCAGTCGCCAGTATCACTATTACGGCGCCAAATAGTTTGGGGGGGTGCGCGTCCGACTTTAAGAGGCGCTTAGGCTCGGCGACTGGCGGCTTTTCATTGGCGTGTGAAATTGGTAGGACAACCGAAGGATTAAAGGATTTTGCAGCGCCATGGCCGAGCGTCGTCTGTTTCAGGAAGTTGCGGATCGCATTGCGGGGATGATCGCGGAGGGCGTTTTCCCGCCAGGTACGCGCCTTCCTGGGGAACGCGAGCTCGCCGAGCAATTCGACGTCAGTCGCGTCACGATCCGCGAAGCGGAGATTGCGCTGCAGGCGACCGGGGTCATCCGTATCAAGACCGGATCGGGCGTTTACGTGTCGGATACACCGGCGGCAAAGCCCGGCGAGCTTCCTGCGGTCAGCGCGTTTGAATTGACCGAGGCACGCTCGCTGTTCGAATCCGAGGCGGCGGCTTTGGCGGCGCCGATCATCTCCGACGACCAGATCGAAGTGCTGGACGCGTTGTTGAAGGACATGGCTGAGGAAGGGGCGGATGATGATCGCATCACCGAAATCGACCGTGCGTTCCATCTGACCATAGCCTCGGCATCAGGCAACCGGGCGATCACGCACACGGTAGAGACTTTATGGCGCATGCGGACCGAAATTCAGGATGTCCGCGATACGCACAAGTCGGTGTGTCATCATGACGCAAGCGTACGTCACCGTGAGCACGCTGCGATTGTAGACGCCCTGCGGCGACGGGACTCTGTCGCAGCGCGCGCGGCGATGCGCCAGCATTTCAGTCGCTTGTTAGAAGCGATGCTGGATGCGACCGAACAGCGTGAAGCGCAGGCGCTCAAGCTGAAGTCCGCCGCGAGCCGCGCAAGGTTCCTGATGAGCGCCCAGTTGGTATAAATCGCTTATGTCGCAAGGCGGCGGCTGACTGCGCTCTTGCTAGGACATCAGGCAGATAAGCCTTGCCGTCTATTTATCTCAATCGGTTCAACAGGTCCGCGGGTAGCTTCCTCAAAACTCAAGCTCCGGCAGTCGCAATTCGTTGAAATGAACGAATGTCTGAAAATGGGGCGCGCATTCCGGCTGCGGAATGACTGGAAGTGGGTCTTAGGCGCACAGCTCCCTAATCCGCCGCATATGATCTTGTAGGCATCTCTCTCGGGGCGAAGCGCGCATTTCATCCCAGCAACTTTACCTCTTACCAGCCATCTCAGCCCCACATCCCAGAGAAACGCGGCGATCTCCAGCCGCCAAGGGAAAGCACGCCCAAGGCGTACTCCTGTCACAGAGGTCCGGTTTCGGTGTCAAAGGATAAAGCGCTGGATGCCCCGTGA
>Ga0265780_10006771_pt1 | contig 14169 bp, 13 predicted proteins | sample P1T30metagenome_FD_192432 | JGI IMG/M metagenome (GOLD analysis project Ga0265780, IMG submission 192432) | Plant litter microbial communities from East Loma Ridge, Irvine, California - P1 T30 | ecosystem: Environmental > Terrestrial > Plant litter > Unclassified | place: USA: California... | reverse complement strand
GACAGCGCCCGCAACAGCAATCCTATTCAGATCCAACTGCAACTCCGGCTGCGATCGAGCCAAATCCTCAAGGAACCCCAACACCTTGTCTGCGACGACCTCAAAGTCAGGCCGAAGAGGAACCCCCGACTTCTTCAACAGCAAACCCTGCCCCGGGCCTTCTAGTAGAAGCACGGCATAGCCCAGTTGCGGGCCCGAGTAACCGAACAGGAAATGCAGCTCTTCTTTTGTAGAATCAGCACCGCTGAAGTACAGCAGAAGTGGTATTTTGCCCGGCAGTCTCGCCTCTGGAGGAGGAAGGTACAAGTACGCCGGCATACTAACCCCGTTCTCATACGGAACATCCACCAACCTAACCGCCCCATCCATAAACGCCGTTGCTCTTACAAACGCTCCAACCGACCTCTCCGACAACGGTACAACTCTCGGGTCATCATTGAGAAACAGGTACGAAGCCGCGCGGAAATAGTTCGACGCGCGCAGGTACCCGTTCTTCGCCATGGCGCTTAGCCCGTTCTTAGCAGCATTCTCTGCGATTGCTTCAGCCCGCTCTCCTTGTTCTTTCCACGCCGAGTGCCAGGATTCTGGATCGTTTTTCTTGATTTTGGAGGTGGCGGTCAGGAACTCGGCTGTGTCGCAGCCGCCGGCTGAGGTGCTGCCGAGGAGACGGGTCAGCTCGAAGTCGAGGATGAGGTTGTTGAAGAATTTGAACATGGTGGGTTTTGCGCGAGATTGATGCGCGCTGTTTTGGGTTCAATCTGTTGGTACTGTGGACCTGTGTGATACTAGCAGATGATGAATCTGGTCGCTTCTCTGTTTGACAAACTGAAGCGCCCTGTCGAAGTATCCGCAGGTACTTTTTTCGCAACGATTTGGTGGGCCTCGAACTGCCTCGGTGCCTCAGCTCCACACCCGATTGGTTTCGATCTTTTTTGCAAGTTCCGATTCGGTGCTGACACGCCACTACTGAGTTCGTTGTGCTGCCTGTCGTGCATTGCCGAATTCGGGACTTTTGCAACCGGCACTTTACATGTCCGGCCAGTCCCTTCACGCTGCGGACATGGCCAACATGTCGACGAACTTTCGGTATTACCTCTGATCTCTCCATTCTTGGTCCTTATTGCCAGTTTCTTCATTCCACCGGCCCAGTCGAATCAAACGAGCTCATACCCAAACGAAGATGGCTGCCCCTCCAGAAGTCACAATGCATGACCTCACAGGTTCCTGGTTGCTAGTAAGTCACTCCAGACACTCTCTGAGTCGTCTCCCCAATCCGTCCAACCACCGCTAACAACCGCAGAACAAAACCTTATCCGACTCGCTCGACCCCGCCTTCGTCTTCCAAGGCATCCCATGGATAATCCGCAAAGTAATCAGCCTTGCCACGCTATCCATGAAAATCGCCCACTCGGTCGACGAAGCCGGCATCCCAACCATGATCTTCACCCAAGCCGCCTCCGTCGCAATCGCCGGACTGAGCGAAGAGACGGAGACGCGATGGCTAGACGGACGAGAAAAACTCCATTCTTCGTCCTTGTTCGGCACATCTTCTGCTCGGACTCGGATGATCTGTCTTGATACTGCTACAGGGTATGATGGGAAACCGCTGGACGCGGAGTTGACGAAGGATTTTCTACGGGAGGGGAAGAAGGGCGAGGAGGAACATCTGTTTGATCTTGTTGTGCATCAGACTAAGGGGTGGGTTATGGAACAGATATGGGGGTTTGGTATGCTGAATGGAGAGAGGAGGCTTTTGAGGGTTATGGGACTGAAGAAAGGGGGTCAGGCGGTTTATTGCATGGCTTGGTATGATTGGAAGGGGAGAGATGGTGGTAATTGAAAGGCTCTGTTGCCTTCACCCAGTCGCAAGTATCTAGATACTCAAAGCCGTTGTTCTATACTTCTAAGGTTCTTGACTATCAAACTATTTGTGACTATGCGACCTACATGCGACCAGTGTGCGTTACAAAGGTCTCAGTGTGTCAAGCTTTCTCCTAACTTGTATTCGCCATTCAGACCACTGCTGCTCATCATGAGAATATCGCTACAGAAAGGGCCGTGATGCTGCCGAGATACGTCATCATGACGTACCAGATGCGCTAGTGCCCTGTTCCAACAATATGAGATAGCAAAGTGGCATTGAAGCATACTACACTCCATACGGTATATACCCAGCCACCGCATCTAGCATCGCGCGATCATGTTCTCCCAACCTACAGCAATAATCAGTCCATCACCAGTCATCATGTCTCCCAGCTCCCTCACCACGGAGACCAGGCCCTGACAAAGTCAACAGCATAGTCTTTCTTCGTCCCCAAGAACCCTACGCCATACAGGAGCCAAACAACCCACTGAGGAATATACAGCGGAAACTTGGCCTGCTCCGTTAACCCACGCCCTTCATATTGCGGCCCACCAACCTCGCCGCCAACAACACGGTCCGCAAAGTCACTCATACCAAGGCCTTCACCGATGCCCAGCTCAAACCACATCAACATGTGCTGGGTCTCGAACCGCCACTTCTTGTCTCGAGCCGGCGACACAAACTCGAAGACTCCGCCGGTGTTGTTGTCGTGATACGATCCTCCGCATTCTCCACCGCTGTTATACGTGTCTAAGAAGTAGTCCTCGGTCTCGGAGACGTCTCCAACTCGCGTGCCCACTAGAAGCTCGTCGTCGTAGAAAAGAACGGCCGAGGTGAACTTCTTGCCCAGATCTTCTCCTACGCGTGATACCACGTGCCAGTAGGCGATGGTGTAGGGCCCTGCCCAGAGACGTAGAGCTACCCAGCTCTCTGTTAACGGAAGCCAGCCATCTTTGGCCCAGAGACGGGTTGAGCCGCCTCTACCGCTGAATGACAGCTTCTGTCCAGATCCCAGAACACTGTCCATGACCACTTCGCCACCGGCGACAGGCTGGCTGTAGTAGAGGTCGGGTGAGAGTAGCGCGGCGTCTGCTGCATTCTCGCCCTCTGAACCTGGTGTCGAACCGTCGGCGTGGACTGGGGGTGTGGTGGCTGATAGCTTGTATGTGCCGCGTATGCCTGGCGAATCGAAGACGAGCTTGGAATGTTTGAGGTCCTTGGTGGTATAGAATGAGTATGATTTCCCCGTACTATTCCAGATGCCGTAGGTATAGCCAGGGCAGTCCAGAATGGTGGACTCCTCGAGGTACTCGAGTAGCTTGTGATGCTTGCCGTCCCCAGTGTTGGCGAAAAAGTCCACTCGTAGGTTGCCTCTGCCAAAGTAGTGCATCGAATAGTCGCGTGAGAACATTATCGCCAAGAGTGAAACGCCCGTGTGGGACATGCCATCGAATTCCCATTGCTCCCAGTTGGTCTTATTAATGAGTGGGTTGATCTTTATCGAGTTGATGGGATCAGATGGGGATGATGAAAAGTTGTTGGGACCGTCGAGCACTTCGAAAGCTGTGCTCCTGCTAATGGTACAGGACTCGTCGTCCCATTTTGGGTTCAGGTCGTCATCAACGGGAAATTCCGAGGGACCTAGAGGTAGCTGATGCAGGTTTGCGGCGGTGAAAAGACAGAGGAACGACGCAAGGATGAGTGCCGTGAACATCTTCGACATGGTACCGGAGCTGAGCTACTGCCTGATCACTGCGGTGAGTCGGCTGGAACAACGGACTTCGCTCACGTATTACCTTCATTATACGGGTCGAGCATGGGTTCAAGGTGTTTCTCTTTCTCACAGCACTGCAAAAAGTCCCGAAAAGTCCTGGTATACACTTCGCTAGCTCTAGAAAGTCCCGACCTTGCTCTGTCAACTTCCGAACCCCCGAAAAGCACCAATAGCTACCACGTTAGAGTCCCCCCGCCTGAGCTGAGAGGTATGTAGTAAGCTTACTATCAGAGTGAAAAGCAGCGAGCTGCATCTCGGGCACGCCATGAATCCAGGTGACTCGGCATACTAGGATTGCGCTTCTCTACAGAGTACCAAACCATGGCAACATCAATTCTCCCAACGCTGCCCCCATTACGGCAGGCTGTCGTGCAGTCAGCCACGACAGCCGGGTCCTTTGACCTCCGCACTGACCTGCCCATGCCAACCATGTCACCTGACCATGTACTCATCAAGGTGAGTGCAGTGGCAGTCAACCACTGGTGAGTTTTGGCTGTACGCAGTGCATGTGAGACATATACTGACTTCGCACGTCTATCTCTGTAGCGACTACAAAATGCCAGCCCGAATACATTGTCCCAACACGGTCGACGGCTGCGACTTCTCAGGCGTGGTCGTGCGTGTTGGCGACGCTGTTGCCAGTACTCCCGGCGGTCTGGAAATTGGCGATCGCGTTGCTGGCGCTCAGATGGCCTCTCAGGCTCGACGACCCTGGTCCGGTGCCTTCACTGACTACATCGCGGAGAAACCTGACAACCTGTGGCGTGTTCCCGACCACTTCTCTTGGGAGCAGGCGGCTTCGATAGGTTGCGCTGTGGCCAGTAGCGTGGGAATGGCGCTTTGGTGGGAGATGAAGCTGTCTGGAACGCCCGAAGAACCAACGAAAGACCCCAAATTCGTTCTGGTCTATGGTGGATCCACCGCCAGTGGAACCTTTGCCATGCAGCTGTTGAAGATGTGAGTGACCCATTGTTTCCCTTTCGCTACGAAGTGTCGTGAGCGTATGATGATTGATCTAACGTATTCGTAGGTCGGGCTATAGAGTCATCACGACCTGCTCTCCCAAGAACTTCAAGCTTGTGGAAGAATATGGAGCCGAGAAGGCGTTTGACTACCACTCGCCGACGTGTGGGGAAGATATACGAGCATACACCAAGAACTCGCTGGAATATGCACTAGATATCATTACCGAAGCGAGGTCTATCCGCCAGTGCTACGCGGCTATTGGACGTGGTGGTGGTAGATACATCGGTTTTGAGCTTCTGCCGGATGAACTCATGGCCACAATGAGGAAGGCTGTCAAGCCAAGCTGGGTCATGGGTTTAGAAGTGGCCGGATTAGAGTTGGAATTACCAGGAGGATACTATCGCAAGGCAAACCCTGAGCTGCATGACTGGCTTCATGGGTGGATCAAGCGCTTCGCCGCCTTGCTCGACTCCAAAAAATTGAAACCACATCCCATGCAGATCAACCCGGGCGGATTAGCCAAGGTCATTGACGGACTGGGAGTCTTGCAGCGTAAGGAAGTCTCAGCGCAGAAGCTGGTATATCCTTTGTATGACTATTAGATAGTAATGATAGCCCATTCCGACTTGATCTAGTCGTCAAGAAATGTCATTGACTCCTTGATACTGGCTCGTATCGACTCTACGTACGAGCTGCTTCCATGCAGTGACTTGACATCCTCCTGTGCCATAACGGTCCAAAACAGCCGGAGTCGTTGCGCACTGGAGAAGATACCCGAAGCGGCCGCGGTGGATGAGGCAACTGCCTCGCCTGAGAGACAATATTCTGCTGGAATCCCCATGCAACACTCTAGGGTTTGTACCTGGCCCTGAATTGCGTCTAGAATGCCTATAGCATACGCCTTGAGGGGCATGTCTTGAAGCGCAGAGACACCGCCGATGCGGAGTACCGACTTGACCTTGATGGTCTTGTACGACTCTGGCGACACTTGGCAGAGATATTTGTGGATGCGCTGGAATAGGGAGTCGAAGAGCCTCATCAACGCAAGGTAGCTAGACAGAATTAGGAGTAGGGTTTCCGTGTTTAGTGTATGTTCGGTCTGCATGTGTAGCTGCCTCGCTGGTGTGAGGTTTTGGATAATCCCGGTGAACTCTTTGGTGCATGTCAGGAGTAAAGCTGCTGGATTCTCGACATCTCTTCCCGCAGCCTCATCCTTGCAACGCTGTTGAACTTTGGAAGCATTTGAGTAGTATGTGTCAATTGTCGCGATGCGCTGGTCTATCTCCTCTCGGAACATTACTAGAGAGCTTGCGGCGGTGGAGAATTGCGGTAGTGGCGTTGGGTCGGAAATCTCCCCACAACTAAGTAGCGGGCCAGTATTCGAATCAAGACCCGTGCTAGGAACTCCTTCCATATGAAGCATCATGTCGAATTCATCGTTTGCACCTGGAAGTCCCTGAAACTGATCCGCTAGGGAGACGCTGTCTGCCCCCGACATGGGACTATGATCCATCGAAGAGGGATAAGAGTCGAAGAAAGCGGAGATGTCGCCCGTCGCACCCCAGAAATCTGGTAATGGCTCATAAGCAGTGGGGTCTCTTGGCGAAGGGAGGTGCATGGCGGAATCATTCGCTTGTGTAGGCGTGGGAACCATTGATGTCGCAGTTGCATGAGCGTTTTCGTGGTTGACATCTCGCAACGTCGACGGGCGTTGGGCTCTGGGCGAGGCGACGGCATGACGCTGCTTGGGCGGTCTTCCAGGGTGACCGGCGGCGCCTGTTACGCATTGCGCGCCCATGTAGCAGCAGCGAGCGCACGCCGCCGTGCTGTCTTGGGCTCGAAGGCATCGAACCCGCTTTGCCCTGCACTGGTCGCAGGCGGAGCGGCGAACTGCGGACTTGTGCATAGTTGGTGTAGTGCTTAGATAGGCGCGGAAATGGGAATGCAACCCAACCGAGTTAAAGGAGATATTTCGTATGATTTGACCAGGCACGGCTGACTGTTGTTGCGTGAATTAGTCACGTGGGGAAACCCCCCGAGGAGGGTTTGTGATTAGCCAATCAGCAACGATTGTCCCACTTTAAACCCGGGCCATGTCGAGGTGCGTGTGAAGGAGCGTAGTAGCCGTCCTTTGGAGTTCACGGTGGCACGCGATGCATTCTGCCTCGTGTACTTTGATTTGAAGCTCTGGAACTCTGTATATCAGATAATCGTTGTTAATAGCACATAGTTGAGTTGTGGATTTAAATGTTCATTCCGCTAGGAAAGACTCTATGTATGCGGTGGCTTGCATCGAAGCAGGGAAGTTTCCCGCAAACTTCGATACCTGTAGCTAGTGCTGGGTTGGCCTTGGTCTATCAAATCCTATTCTGTTGGCATTCAGGTAATAGAATCACGATGCTGGAGCCTCAGCCTTTGTTGCACCTTTCGCTTCCTCCTCGGTGGGCTTGTCTTTACTGTCTGTCATGCCAAATTCAGTGTCGTTCTCCCTTCTAAGCGGTACTTGCTTCAGCAAAGCAGCAGCAATGAAGCCTACTCCACCAAAGGCGATGGCAACCTGCCAGGATCGCTGGAGCGCGGTGCTCTGTACAGATATTACTTGCGCACGCACCTGAGCGGACAGTGTGTCAAGGAAGTCGAGCTCGGCTGCCGCGTATGCGCCGCCCGTCATAAACTGAGCAGCTACCATCTTGTCGCTGATGGCACCTGAGCGAGCCAGCTGCGCAGCGCGGTTGGTGTAGGTGGTACCGGCGATGGCCACGCCCCACAAAACGCCGAAGCTTCGCATGAAGCCCCACGTGGCCGTCGCTACTGCTGTATCCTTGTCGCTCAGAGAGGCTAGTAGCGCGGGGAGCATGGCCCCCATGCCGAAGCCCGCGCCAAAGGATTCAATCACCTGGAAGCCCACCCACGCGCCTGCACTCGACCTCTCATCCAGGAGCGTGAATACGCCAAACCCGATGACGATTAAGGCGAAGGAAGTGGCGAGAATGGGCTTGTAGCGACCGAACTTGCTGAGTAGCAACCCGCCGCCGATAGCGCCTGGGAGAAGTGCGAGGATGGTGGGAAGAAGATAGATGCCGGCCTTGTATGCATCTACTGCGAGAACGCCTTGGAAGTATACTGGGAGGAAGTAAAGCGCCCACATAGTGACAATACCGTGGAGAAAGGCGAGGAGGAAGACGATGAGGCTCATAGAGTTGCCGAAGAGATGGAGTGGCATGATGGGATTTGGCGTCAGGCGAGCATTGCCTTCAAGTACGATGAAGCCCCCCAACGTGGCCAACCCAAGCAAGAGCGGTACGAGGACTTGGTAAGATGACCATGGATATTTTCCTCCTGCCCAGCTAACGGCAAGTAGGACCGGGGCACAACCACTGACGAAAAGTGCGTTGCCCAGCCAGTCGAGGCTCGAAGCCTTGGTGGCCCAAGTCTGAGATTTGTCGTATTTGACCTTCAGAAAGGCGAATAGCAGTACGACCGCAACGCCGCCGATGGGAAGAGCCATGTAGAAAGCCCAGCGCCAGGTGCTGTAACTCACGAGCAGTCCGCCAAAGAAAGGACCAAGAGCAGCACCGAGACCGACCATGCCAAACACGGCGCCCATGTAGGTTCCCCTCTCTCGAAGCGGTACTAAGTCGCAGATGATAATCTCACAGAGGACGGCGACTCCTGCTGCTCCAATCCCCTGTACCACTCGACCGCCGATCATTTGGGATATGTTGGTCGCTCTGCGCATTCATCTTCTCATCAGCAAAGACTTCGAGCTTGACACGAAGAAATTGGATCGCGAGTCGGATTTCAAGGGTGTGATAACTTACCCGCCACAAACGCCACTCCCTATCATGAAGACGACCGCTGATATGATCATGGGCCACCGACGACCGAATACATTGGCGAGCTGTCCATACATGGGCATCAAAGAGGTCCTATCTGAATCAGTTACGGGTTCGTCGCTCAGGCACAAGGCTCTCTGGGGCAGAAGCCTTACATGGTCAAGAAGTATGCATTAGAAACCCAGATGAATTCTTCGCCCCCACCCAGATCGGCGACGAGAGATGGCATAACCGTCGAGGTAACTGTGGCCTCCAAAGCCGTGAGAAGGCTCACTAGTGAGAGGACGACCATGATGGCCCAGAATCTTGGACCTTTCTGGAACTTTGGCGGGTTCTTTTCCGTTGTCGCATCCTGGGCATCGACCGAAGCTTCATTTGACTCCGAGTTCGGAGCGGCTGGGTTTTGCTGTGTCATCTCACAGAACAGGAAGGACGGCTGGAAGGATCGTTTGATCTTTTGGGCGATAGGCTGACCGTGTGGTTGGTACCAGGTTTGTAGTACGATGATGCGCAGGCAATGGGCTGTGTTGAAACCTTGGTACAGGAAGTTGATGGAACGTCCGGAAGTATTCGCACCTTTGGTTGCATGTGAGGAACTGTCTGTGACTACGTATTCAAGGCTGCAAGAAGCCTGGCCATCACCGCGGAGGGTTTTACTGGGTGGGCCATAGTCAACCTCGCAGGGTTTTGCGATCCTCCGCGGCTAGATGTTGGAAGTGGAATTATTTCAGCTCGGTCGACAGGCTTCCTGCAGGTGGCTTGGAAGCTACTGCTTTCAAGTGTGACAAAGCCCCCAAACACATGTTGGTAGACACCTCGCTGCCTTCCACCGGTGTATACATTCCGCACCTTGTTTTGGTTAGCGTTCCGGCAAAAGCGCCGGCACGAAGTAATATTGAGCCACATCTCCAGCCACAGATGGTCACCGCAACACTTTCCGTAAGCATCATATCTAGGTACACCCGCATGTCTCATGTACATATTCAATCCAACGAGCAGATGACGCAATAGATGACGACGGCTGTTAGCGTGACGAAGATAGGATAAAGCCTTAATCAAACCGTCGCGGAGAAGTCCATGTGAGGCCCCCTGGCGTGAGTTCGCAATCAGATCCCCACCCACCTGGGCAGCCCACGGGTGGCTCCTACGGGTGGCCCAACGGCCCGCCGCCGTATCCCGCGTTTGGGGTCGCACTGTAACGCAGGCTTTCAAGGTTGGGTCGCACCTTCGGGTCGTACTGTCACGCCTTCGCTTAATGAACGAATGGTTTGCCATGCGTCCTGCAAGTTCAAAAGTCTCGGCGACCTTGAATCCTTCACGGCAAGTCCCATTACATCCCGCCATTTGGACGAGGAGCCAAACGGGTGTCCTTAGAGACATTGGCTATATCTTCCATCCACTAACACATTGCATTCATGCCACAGCTGCACACCTCAGCTAGCATTCGGCTCCTCCTCGTTCAACGCTCGGGAGAGCAGGTTTCTTGATTGAGTGGTCGTTGGGTCTCCACCACCAACTCTCTGCCTGGCAGCAGCACGCCGCTCTGGGGCCTGCGATAAGAACCTATTCTGCGGGATAAGACAACAATAGAGTCAGTCCTATCATCTTCCTCGTGTTTTACAAGGTTCTCTGCTGTACATCATTAGCCTCACGTAAGCTGGTCATAGCAATATCGCAAGCTTGCCGAGAAGTCTCACTTGCTTCTTTAGCTGAAGACTAGCCTCAATCCATACATTGGGGAGTCACGGCATATAGTTCGCACTATCACCGTCGCTCGTCCTTACCTGTCTAGGTGCTACCGACCTAGCATGTCCTCGCATGATTTACTCGCGGACCTTTCTTTGTTCCCAACATGCCACGTCTAGATTCTTCCAGCTGCTTCTCGGGTTGCAAATCGGGTTCTATTGTGGAGACCCCAAAGAAAGAAAAGTCCCAACAGCTGGCATGTGACAGATGTCGAGGTCAGAAGCTGCGATGCATACGGAGCTCGAATTCCAAGGCCCCTTGTGAGAGGTGCCAGAAAGCCGGTGCAACGTGTATCATCGATACCGGGATACGGATGGGTAGACCGAGACGGGCAGACAAGGAGCAGTCTCGAGAGAGCAGCGACAGTGCTCACGACCCATCCAAACCCACGCGATCATCACCTCTTCCCAACGCTGTATCGCAAACGAGAACCGCTGTCGACTTTACCATGGACAGCGACGCTTGGCTAGTACATGATCTCGACGATACACCGATTGACCCAACGTTACAAAGTGTCACAGTTCAGTACCTGGACCCCTTCGACTTTGCACTCGCTGGGGAAGCCACACTCGAAGACGATTCGATGAATCTACCGACCGAACACTTCCTCCTTCCGACGATGGATCTTTCCACGGGCCAGTCCATTCCAACACTCACGGAAGACGAACGACCTACAATCGATTCTACCGAGCCACTCCACGGACGCGGTTGCTTTTCACTCATGCGCCAAGAGACAATGCAGGAGTTGTCAGACCTGAATATGCAGCTGTCCCGACAATTGGGGGCCGCAACCTCTACAGGGGCCGGGTCAACGAACATCCACTCGGGTTTGGGTCTGACAGCTTTGGCTACACCACCAGAGGAGAACCGTACTCTCTGCGATACTGTCATCTCTATGACGCAAAGCCTTCAAACCTACCACAGGCTGCTCGTCGACATCGTCGGACCCAATCACTCGGCTATCTACGACTCACACGACAATCGCAAGTCTAGCACTGTAGCCAGTAGTTGGCTGAGTCCAATCGAAGGATTGGACGTTGATGAGTCAAGAAGCTACATGTCTGACACGACAGGCCGATCGCCGCTAAAAAGGCGTCGAACAGATAGCAGTGTTGACTTCGCTGTAGTGCACCAGACGTCTCATAGCAGTAGCGTTGACATGCCTACGAGCCTTCTTTTACTCTCCTGCCACGCAAATCTCCTACACCACTGTCGAAATACCTTTTCCGCCATTCGAGCAGCGCTACTCGCCACACGCCGCCAAATCAATCTCTTTACGATCTCGTTTCTCAACATAGTTGACGTCTCCTTGCCTCCCGATCCGGACCTGCAGATCATTGTTCTTATTCAAGCTGTAATTAGAATGGTAGATAGAATTGGCCGTTTACTGGGCTACCCGAATGATCGCGAGGCCGGCTCAGATGGCGATGGATGCGAGAGCGATACTCGCGACAGTGTTATCCCCCGGCACCTCCTCGAGCTGATGCTGAAAAGTGAAGGATGCGGAAATGGCTCGGCAGATAGAGCAGGGACCAAGGCGCTGAAGGAGGAGATTCGCAGACTACATGAGCTTGTGTACAAGCCAGTGTAAAGGATACCGATGTGTGACAATATCGAGCGGTATTGCGAGCAAATAGATCCTCATACATACCGTTAATGAAACGATAGATAAGGTATCACTGCCCTCTGTAAACTTCACAAATTGTATTCTCCGGCACTCAGTCTTGGCAAGATACCCCCACAAACTCTAAGACGCCTTCAGGTGTTACGAATCATTACTGAACATACACCACGCCCGTGAATATGACGCTTCCCAGATTCAAGGGGGTAATTCGAGCCGAATGGGCTTCGGTGGATTTTCTGGGACGTGGTAGCCGAGTGGCGTGATATGCACGCGCTGTCAGACGGTCAGACGTGCCCAGGTGTTCGGGACTTTCCAGTTTTCCCACAACACACGTCCCACACACCTTCGGAAGCAGAAAAACTGATGCAATTGCAGGGATAAATTGCGAGCAACAAGGTGACCTTTCAGCTATCATCTCCAAAGCGTCGCAAATGTCAAGGATTACTTGATTTGGAAGCACGGAAATCAGCTTCTTGAACTCTACCAACATTGAATTCTTACCCACTACCCATCGGCCAGCCATGTCACTCGCGGAGATTGCTCTCCGGCTTCTCCGCCTCAGTCCGGCGCTCGTATCCTCCATGACCCTCATGTTCGCCCTCGATGAGCACCTGATGTTCGGAACTTGGGTGCAGGACCCCATCCGCCCGTTAGCAAACTCTATTCTTCCCGCCTGGTGGACTAGGGGCGGCCTTCGATGGCAGTGGGTGCTGATCGTCTTCTACCCCGTCGGCTACCTTCTCGGCATTCTCAACCTGCTTATACCGGGACATCAGTTCGGCTCGACGACGTGGTATGCATGGGGACTATTCTTCAGTTTAGCTCATATGCTGTTTGCACCAACGGCTCTGCGCCGCATAGCAGCTATCGAGAAAAACATTCCACATGGTAATGTTGTCATCTCCATGGAGTCTTGGCTTCGGATGAATTGGATCAGAGCTTGGACTACAGATCTGCCGGCTTGGTTGTGCTTTATTATCGCTGCGCTTAAAGCGCTGTGATGGATGATTGCAAGCAGGTTGACGAGGACGATGTGAGCGACGGGGTCAAAGGGGGCGGGAGTGAGAGGGCGGAGTACGGGTGGGGGCAGTAGATTACAATCTCTAAGCTCGCAATATATGGCCAAGGCGGGTATAAAAAGAAATTTTGAACCACACTAAATGCCCAACAAGGTCCTTTTAGGCGTGCGATATGCTCACGATACGAGCTTTGTAGCGGATGATTGCACACGTTCACGGATATCTAAGGGATGAAGCTTTGATCGTTTGCGCCCCGACCTCAGGACCCACTCACTAGCCTCGCGCTAGCGGACCGTCTGCCGGAGGCTCTTTGATTCGAAGAAACTTTCTTACTAGATGATGAAAGGCTCGTCGCTTTTGGGGATAGGCGGTATACACGATTGGTATACATACAGCTGATATAAGCCAAGAGCTCGTGATTTATTGATAGGATACCCGACAAAGAGAAATATTGCACGCGCACAGCTACAACGATAACGCCAGGTCACCGAAGTGCATGGTACATTGTCCAGCACAATATCCATGGCCCTCATAATACCCCTCTCTACTACTCCAGATACAGCGCAGCGCAGCACATTAACAAAAGAGCAGTGTGCGGAATGAAGCTTTCCTTCAACTGCAAGTCAGAGTAAAGCCCTGTTATAGACAAGACGACGCCCATTGGCAGCCCGATACCACGGAGGCTCGGTACCCAGAGTACGACCGAGAGGAAGGCACTGACGCCGAGCATGAAAGCTTTCAGCTGCTGATCCGAAGGGTTCAGCCACCATGAAAACAGCACTCTATTGTGGTCCGGTAGTCTCTCTTCGAGATTTTTAGAGAAACCAGGCGTGAGCTTCGTGGTCAGGCGCGCTTGCATGGCGATAGCGAGAAAGAAGACTAGCGACTTGCAGATCCAGTCACTTATGACTGGTCCTGAAGGCATGTTTTCTGTAGGAAAGTGAAGAAGGCCTTGAAGAGATAAGGTTAGCATGTTGCACACGTTGCCTTATTGATGAACGAACTTACTATGCCTGATGCTGGTGTCCTTGCCTGGATGATCCAATGGATCAACGACTCGATTCGGCCTCGCTGGACTTGGTCACAACTGCGTGCTCGCTTGGATAGGTAGAGATGAACAGGAAGTATGTTTGCGGGTCGTGTTTGACGGTCGAATGGGCAAGAATGTGGAGGAAAGACCTATCCGTCTATATATTGTGTCATCATTTCGGTACTTACGATTTTCCTTCACTACAAGCGGGTGCAGCCTCAGCGCTACTACAGGATAGTACCGATACCGTGGCCCAGCAGACTATTCGGTATTTTTGTTGCCCATATTGAAAGAGAAAAGTACCGACGTT
>Ga0265780_10006769_pt1 | contig 14171 bp, 12 predicted proteins | sample P1T30metagenome_FD_192432 | JGI IMG/M metagenome (GOLD analysis project Ga0265780, IMG submission 192432) | Plant litter microbial communities from East Loma Ridge, Irvine, California - P1 T30 | ecosystem: Environmental > Terrestrial > Plant litter > Unclassified | place: USA: California... | reverse complement strand
GAACGCGATCAGCAGCGACAGGATGAACTGAACGATGATGATGAAGCTCGCCACGTCCAGCAGGATCTGGACGATGTTGAGCAGCATGATGAAAAACGAGGCCAACGAAATCTCCCGACGCTGCGATCGTCCGATACTAGCTTAGACAGAGCGGTCGCGCGACCGTTTACGCGTGGACCAGCGTACCTGCGCCGCGCTTGGTGAAGATTTCGAGCAGCATCGCGTGCGGGACGCGCCCGTCGAGGATCACCGCCGCCTCGACGCCCTGCTCGACCGCCATCACGCACGTCTCGAGCTTGGGGATCATGCCGCCGCTGATCGTGCCGTCGGCACGCAGCGCGGCGACCCCGGCGGGGTCGAGATCGGTGACGAGTTCCTTGTTCTTGTCGAGCACGCCCGGCACGTCGGTGAGCAGGAAGAAGCGCTTGGCGCCGAGCGCGGCGGCGATCGCGCCGGCCATCGTATCGGCGTTGATGTTGTAGGTCTGGCCGTCGGTGCCGTGCGCGATCGGCGCGATCACCGGGATCACGCCCGCCTCGGACAGCGTGTCGATGATGCGCCGATCGACCGCGACGGGTTCGCCGACGAAACCGAGATCGACGTGACGCTCGATCCCCTGCTGCCGGTCGGGGGTGGAACGTCCGACCTTCTCGGCGGTGACGAAGCTGGCGTCGCGGCCAGAAATGCCGACCGCGCGGCCGCCCGCCTGATCGATCCAGCCGACGATTTCCTTGTTGATCGATCCCGCCAGCACCATCTCGGCGATCTTCGCGGTCTCGGCATCGGTGACGCGCAAGCCATCGACGAAGCGCGATTCGACGCCGAGCCGCTTGAGCATCGCGCCGATCTGCGGGCCGCCGCCATGAACGACGACGGGGTTGATGCCGACCGCCTTCATCAGCACGACGTCCTCGGCGAAGTCGCGCGCCGCCTCGGGATCACCCATCGCGTGGCCGCCGTATTTGATGACGAAGGTCGTGCCTTCGTGAAGCTGCATATAGGGCAGCGCCTCGACGAGCGTTTCGGCCTTGGCGAGCAGCGATGCATGGGGCGTATGATCGGTCATGCGGCGCCGCTTACAGGCTTCCGCGCGCGCTGAGTAGTCTTTGCGCGCGCGGAATCATGGCGTCGGATCGGCGGTGCAGCGATAGACGATCTTCTCGTTGGGTGCGGAGGGCAAAGCCGCGCGGATCGCGCCCTGTTGCGTCGCGAGCGCGGCGCGCGCGGCGGGATCGGCCGAACACGCCTTGAGCGGGATTTGCGAGCGGATCTTGCGCAGCGCATCCATCTGGTCCGCACCGAGGAAGTAGCGCAGCGCGGTGTAGCTCTTCGTCGCGGGATCGAACTGCAACAGCGATGCGGTCTGTTCTTCGTTGGGGACGAGGAAGCGGTCCCATTTCGTCCCGTCCTCGGCATATTGCGTGCGGCCGTTCATGCAGCCGTCCTGGCCCCAGTCGAGCTTCACGGGATCGGTCGAGGAGGAGACGATTCGGCTGCGCTCGGGCACGACCGAGCAGACCAGCTTGCCGGTCGCGGGCTCGCCGGCGAGTGGGGTCGGCGTGGCCGTCGCCACGGTCTCGGGCGCCAGCACCGGGTCGCCGGTCGGGCGGTTGAAGAAGACGATCGCCGCCGCGACCATCAGCAGCAGCCCGCCCGCGCCGACGCCGATCGCCCAGCGCCGTTGGTTGCGCACTTCGAGCAGCCCGGCACCGCCGATGGCGAGCGCGCCGAGTACGAGCAGCACCGCGGCGAGCGCCATCACGTCTTCACGGTTGTTCTCGACATCGGCGCGCGCCTTGGCCAGCGCGGCTTCGTGCGCGGCTGCGGCCTTGACGGCGGCGTCACGTTTCATGGCATCGGCCTGAGCGCTCGCCTGCGCGTCGGCGTCGCTGTCGCGCTTGAGCGTGTCGGCGAGGCTGGTGCAGGGCAGGCCGACCGCGCTGTACGGCTGCTTTGCGGCGGCGAGGAAGGCGGTCAGTTCGCTGTCGGCGATCGCGAAGCCGAAGCTGGTGTCGCCCTCCTCGCTATGGGTGATGGCCGAGTTGACGCCGAGCACGCGCCCGCATGGATCGAGCAGCGGCCCGCCCGAATTGCCGCGCGCGATGCCGGCGGTGTGGAGCAGCACTTGCACGCCCGACATGAGGCGCCGCCCGGAGAAGACCCCGCCGGTGCGGATCGGCGTGAGCGGGTGGATGTAATCGGTCGCCGATTGCGCCGTCGCCAGATCGACGTTGCCCGGATAGCCGAGCGCGGTTACGGCGCTGCCCTCGTCGACCGGGCCGCTGTAGATCGCGACCGGTGGCAGCCGCGCACCACTGAAATCGATGATCGCGAGATCGCGCGTGGCATCGAGCGCGATAACCTTGCCCTCGTAGCTCTTGCTGCCCTCCGACGGCACGATGCCGACGACGACGTTGTCGGGATAGCGCTTGGCCAGCTCGACGACGTGCGCGTTGGTGACGATGCGGTTGGGCGCGATCGCGAAGCCGCTGCCGTGGCCGAAACCGACGACCTCGCCATCGACCATCGCGATCGTGACGACGCGCACGACGCCGCGCGCTGTCGCGCCGATATCGTCGGCGCGCGCCGGGGCGACGAGCGCGAGCGCGGCGAGCAGGAGTGCGCAAAAGTGGCTAAGGTTGCCTATGATGCGCACGGTCGGCGCAAGGGAGCGGCGGCGGAAGGGGGTGCGATCGGACGGAGCGGTCATCCGCTCGATTCTGACAGGTAGCGCCCGAGTAGGACAGTGCAAAAGCGACCGGCCAACTCCGGGCGCGGCTGACCTGATCAGATGCGAAACACCTTCACCGCCGTGACGGCGCCGTTCACGAAGGCTTTGCCGCTGCATAGCAATGCCTTGGCGTCGGCTGGCGCATCCGGCCCGGCGACGACGGCGACATGCGTTTCGTCGTCCTGCGGCACAGGGACGTGCGAGCGGTCGAAGATGACGACGGTCGTCGTGCCGTCGTTGCCGATCTGGCTGGCTTGTCCCCAGACGATTTCATTGCCCCAGATGAACGCGGCGAGATCGTCCGGCCCCCAACCGGGGGAGTCTGCGCCGACAGCTTTGATCGTCATTTGAGGTCTCCCAGAAGCGTGTTCGGATCATCCCAGGTGGCGACCATTTGCCTGGCGGAGTCGACGTCGCAGATCTTTGCGGAGATATAGGTCCTGATCGCGTCGGCGAGTTCCTGCGGCGTTTTATCTTGCGGATCTAGCACCAGACCCAAGCTGCCGGGGCCGGCGATCGTAGCGAGCGTGGGCTTGCCGGCGTCATCGGTCAGGCTGTCGAGATACGCCATCATCTCGGCGCGCGGGCGATAGACGTCGGGTTTGGGCAAGCAAGCCTTGAATTCCGCCGTATAGAGCGCGTTGGCGGCTTCGACGTGTTTGGCGGCGGCGCTGGTAAGCTGCTGTAGCGCGGTGTCGAGATCGGCGGCGTCCTGATATCGCGACAGATCGATATCGGCCATCGCTAGCGTATATTGATCGGCGGTTTTGCCGAGGCCGCCGGTCAGCGACGCTCTCGCCGCTGTACGCGCGGCGTTCATTTCGTCGATCAGGGCGGGCAAGGTGCGTTCGTAGAACAGATCCTTGTTGAACGCGGCGCGGCCGCCGACCACCGCCGTCGCGCCGGCCGACAGAATATGCGCGGTCTTCTCGGCCGCGAACGATGCGCCGCCGGTCAGCCCGAGCGTGGCGACGTCGAGAACGAGGTTGGTGCCGCGTGCCTGTTGCGCGAGACCGGTCAGGAACGCGCGGTAGCGGGCATCAATCGCGCGCATTTGCAGGATGACATAGGTGTCGCGAATCTCACGCCGGTCGTTGACGTCCTTCGCAGAACCGCGCGTCCTCCATTCCGCCATTGCCGTTTCGAAAGGGTAGGTTTTCGCTGCCGCCAGCTCCGAAGACACCGTGCGAAGCGGGTCCGGTCTGGCGTTGAACGACGCGCACCCCGGAAGGACCAGGAGCGCCATGACGCTGAAGAACAGAGTGGTTCCCCGAATGCATTCCGAGCCTGTCATCGCAATCCCCGCATGTTGCCGGATGGTACGCGTGTCTCGGGAACAAAGAGATTTGCGATCTTAGACCATGCAGGCCCGAGGTGACAATTGCGGAATGGCCGGAGCAGCCGAAATGGATATTACAGGAAACTATACGGATCGACATCCACCACCACGCGCACCTTCGCCGACCATTCCACCCCGCCCAGCCACTCCCGGATCACGTCCTGCACGTCGAGCGCGCGTTTGGCGTGGACCAACAGGCGGAATCGGTGGCGGCCGCGTAGCATGGCGAGCGGGGCTGGGGCCGGTCCATAGACTTCCATCGCGTCTATCCTCGGCGCGGCGCGGCCGATCGCCTTGGCGGCGTCCTGCGCGGCGTTCTGGTCCTCGCTCGACACGACGATCGCGGCGAAGCGGCCGAACGGGGGTGCGCCGGCTTCGCGGCGGCTTTCGGTTTCGGCCGCGTAGAAGGATTCGGCGTCGCCGGTGATGAGCGCGCGCATCACGGCGGCGTTGGGGCTGTGCGTCTGGAGATAGACGTGGCCGGGCTTGGCACCGCGCCCGGCGCGGCCGGCGACCTGCATGATCTGCTGGAAGGTGCGCTCGCTCGCGCGCAGATCGCCGCCTTCGAGGCCGAGATCGGCGTCGATCACCCCGACCAAGGTCAAATTGGGGAAGTGATAGCCCTTGGTGATGAGCTGGGTGCCGACGATCAGGTCGATATCGTGCGCCTCCATCCGGCCGACGAACTCGGCGGCTTTGGCGGGGGACCAGATCGTGTCCGAGGTGACGACCGCGACCTTGGCTTCTGGGAAGAGCAGTTTTACCTCGTCCGCGATTCGCTCGACGCCGGGGCCGACCGGCACCAACGTATCCTCGGTACTGCATTCGGGGCAGACGCGCGGGACCGGCTCGGTGTGGCCGCAGTGGTGGCAGGCGAGCCGGCGCACCAGCCGGTGTTCGACCATCCAGGCGGTGCAATTGGGGCATTGGAAGCGGTGGCCGCAGGTGCGGCAGAGCGTCAGCGGCGCATAGCCGCGCCGGTTGAGGAACAGCAAAGCCTGTTCGCGGCGGCCGAGCGTCTCGTCGATCGCTTTGACGAGGCGCGGGGCGATCCAGCGGCCGCGTTCGGGCGGTTCGGCGATCAGGTCGATCGGCGCGATCGACGGCATTTCGGCGGCGCCCCAGCGGCCGGGCAATTTCACTTCAGCGTAGCGGCCGACGGCGACTTGCTGGCGAGTCTCGATCGCCGGCGTGGCCGAGGCGAGGATGACCGGGCACGCCTCGAACTTGCCGCGCATCACCGCGACGTCGCGCGCGTGATAATGAACGCCCTCTTCCTGCTTGAAGCTGGTCTCGTGCGCTTCATCGACGATGATGAGGCCGAGATTGGCATAGGGCAGGAACAGCGCCGAGCGCGCGCCGACCGTGACCAGCGCCTGACCGTCGGCGATCTGCCGCCAGGCGCGGCGGCGTTGCGATTGGCGGAGGCCCGAATGCCACGCGACCGGCGCGCAGCCGAAGCGCGCGGCGAAGCGCTTGAGGAAGGGTTCGGTGAGCGCGATCTCGGGGAGGAGGACGAGCGTTTGCTTGCCTTGCGCGATGGCGGCGACGACCGCTTCGAAATAGACTTCGGTCTTGCCGGACCCGGTGACGCCATCGAGCAGGGTGGGCTGGAAGCGGCTCGCCTCGACATCGGCGACGAGCGTTGCGGAGGCGGCGCGTTGGTCCGCGCTGAGCGCTGGCGCGCCGTGGCTTGGATCGGGGAGTGGGAAGGGCTGGTCGATATCGACCGAGACGGGTTCGATCGCGCCGGTTTTGACGAGGCCACGGATCACCGCGTCGGACACGTCGGCGATCGTGGCGAGTTCGCGGATCAACCCCTGATGCGCGCCGATCCGTTCGAGCGCCTGTTCGCGTTGCGGGGTGAGGCGGTCGGGCATTTCGCCGGTGGCGCGATATTCGGTGACGAGTTTCGCCCCTTCGAGCGCCGAGGTCGAGGCGAGCGCCATCCGCGCAACCGCAGCGGGGGCGGCGAGATAATAGTTGGCGGTCCATTCGATCAGCCGCCTGAGCGGGGTGGCGAGTGGCGGCACCGGCAGCACGGCGAGCAGATTGCGCAGGCGGTTGTCGCCGACTTCGGCGTCGGACGGCATGCGATCGGGTTCCCAGACGATGCCGAGCAACTGGCGCGGCCCGAGCGGCGCGACGACGACAGAGCCTGGCTCGACGTGCATGCCGTGCGGCACGCGGTAATCGAGCGGGCCGAGCGCGGAGTTCATGACGAGGACGCGGGCGCGGGACATGGGTTGCGTATCTAGGTGGCGACGCGGCAAATGGCCATCTCGTCGCCCCGGCGGAGGCCGGGGCCGTTGCTTAATCTGGCGATTCTGGTGCCCACCACGCAGCGGCCCCGGCCTGCGCCGGGGCGACGGTTATTTTGCCATCGGGCCTTTGAACGCTGTGCCGAAATAGTCGCCCTTCACCCAGCGAGGGCGGTCGGGGGCGTCGGCGAGGGTGCGGGCGATCTGGTAGTTGATCTTGACGAACTCGCGGCCCGCCGCCCAGTCGAACGGCAGCGTCATGTCGTCCGAGGGCTGGTGGTAATGGTGTTCGAGGAAGTCCTCGGTCGCCGCCTTGCCCGGTCCGGCCGGTCCCGGCGTCAGCGAGATCGAGGGTACGCCCTGCCGCACGAAGCTGTAATGATCGGTGCGGACGAAATCGGCCTGATCGGGGTCGGGATCCGGCGTGAGCGCGAGGTGCTCGGCGGCGGCGACCTGCGCGACCGTCCGGCCGATGCTCGACCGGTCGGCACCGAACGCGACGAGATCGGTGAAGCGGTAGGTCAGGATCGGCATGTCGAGATTGACGTTGGCGACGATGTCGTCCTTCGGCACGGTCGGGTGGGTGGCGTAGTAATCGGAGCCGATCAGCCCCTTTTCCTCGGCGGTGACGGCGAGGAATAGCACCGATCGCGCCGGTGCCTTGCCGGACGCCTTGAACAGCTTGGCGGCTTCGAGCAGCGACGCGACGCCGATCGCATTGTCCATCGCACCGTTGTTGATCGTATCGCCGTTGACCGGGCGGGTGATGCCGATGTGATCGAGATGCGCGGACAGCACGACGACCTGTGCGGCGCGCTTCGGGTCGCTGCCGGGCAGGCGGCCGACCACGTTGCTGCTGTCGGCGTGGCTGATGTCGAAGTGTTCGCTCGCCTTGAGCGTCACCGCGAGCGGGCCGGTCGGGACGGTGCGGCCGGCGGTATCGGCAGCCTTGACCGCCTCCCAGTCGATCGCCGAGTCGGCGAACAGCTTGGCCGCGCCGGTGAAGCTCAGCACGGCGAGGCTGGGCGCGCCGGGATCGCGCGGTGTGCCGTCCGGGTTGGCCCAGGTCACGCCGCGATCGTCCCAGTTGCGCGCGGCGCGATCGAACGGGAGGACGCTGGCGAGCTGGGTCGTCCACAGATACACCATGCCGACCGCGCCGTGTGCGGCGGCGATGCGGGCGCGATCGATCCGGCTGCCGAGATGCGCGGCGACTTCGCTGTTGAGACCTTTGGGGCCGCTGTAGAGCACCGCGACGATCTTGCCGCGCACGTCGAGCCCGCGATAATCGTCGCGTCCGCTTGCCGCATCGATCACGCCGTAGCCGGCGAACACCACCGGCGCGGCGATATCGACCTTCGCCGCCGGCGCGGTCCCGCGCAGCGTATAGTCGGTGCCGAACACCAGCGGCGCGCCGCCCAAGCTGACGACCGGCTCGGCGGTCGCTTTCGAGACGAACAGCGGCACTTTCTGGAACCAGCCACCCGCGTCTCCGGCGGGGGCAAGCCCGGCCGCGCGCATCTGATCGGCGACATAGGCGGCGGCCTTGTCGTAATCGGGCGTGCCGGCCTCGCGGCCCCTCAGCGCATCGGATGCGAGATACGCGACATGCGCCTTCATCGCGGCCTGATCGGCAGGGAGCTGCTGAGCGCCGGCGCCGGTCGCGAGGCTGATGGTTCCGAGCAACAGGGCGGCGCGCTTCATGACGGTATCCTTTTTCACGATTGCTGTCTTGGTATAGGAAAGCGCGCGAATGGAAACTGCGAACCCCAAGGCCTTTGCCGAGCATCTCGCCCGCGACCGGCGACGGTCGGTGCATACCGTGCGCGCGTATCAGGCGACGGCGGAGCGGTTGCTCGCGTTCCTGCAGGCGCATCATGGCGGGCCGCCCGCGCTGGACGGGCTGACTGCGGCGGATCTGCGCGCGTTTCTGGCGATGCGGCGCGGGGACGGGCTCGGCAACGCCTCGGCATCGCGCGAGCTTTCGGCGGTGAGGGCGTTTCTGGGATTTGCCGGCGTGGTGGTGCCGCGACTGGCCGGTCCGCGAGTCAAGACGGGCGTGCCGCGCCCGATCTCGCCCGACGAGGTGATCGCGCTGGCGGATGAGGTTGCCGAGGACCGCGACGAAGCGTGGGTCGGCGCGCGGGATCTGGCGGTACTGCTGCTGCTCTACGGCGCAGGATTGCGGATCGGCGAGGCGGTCGGGCTTACGGGCGCGGTGTTGCCGCTCGGCGAGACGCTGGTCGTCACCGGCAAGCGCGCCAAGACGCGGATCGTGCCGCTGCTGCCGCAGGTGCGCGCGGCTGTGGAGGCGTATGTTGCGTTGTGCCCGTATGCGCTTGGGCGTGAGGCGGCGCTGTTTCGCGGTGCGAAGGGCGGTCCGCTCGCGCCGGCGCTGATCCGCCGCGCGGTGCAGGCGGCGCGGGTCCGGTTAGGGCTGCCTGAGCGGACCACGCCGCATGCGCTACGGCACAGCTTCGCGACGCATCTGCTTGGGCGCGGGGCGGATCTGCGCGCGTTGCAGGAACTGCTCGGGCACGCGAGTCTGGGGTCGACGCAGGTCTATACGGCGGTCGATGCGGCGCATCTGCTCGACGTGTACCGGAACGCGCATCCTCGGGCGTGAGCGCCTGGGGCGTTTTGCACGCGGAGGCGCGGAGGCGCAGAGAGAAAAAAGGGGAGAGGGCCTGCGGCGCTTTTTCCTCTTTGCACCTCCGCGCCTCCGCGTGAATATCCGCTACCTCCCCGTTCGTGCTGAGCTTGTCGAAGCACGTGCGCAGACCGATGCCGTGTGCGTGGGGCACGCCCTTCGACAGGCTCAGGGCGAACGGGCGGGAGGCATTCGATTCGCCAGTAAGCGTTCCTACACCGCGAGGTTTTCGGTCGGCACCGAATAATAACTGGCGACGCGGTCGGCATAGGCCTGGTCGAACTCGGGGGCGTTGTTGGCCCAGCTTGGGCCGCCTTCGAGCACGCGGCGGTCGATCGTGACGACATACGCGTCCGAGATCGGATCGAAATCGAGCAGCGCGAACGGCAGCGGATAGAAGGCCTTGCCCATGCCGAGGAACCCGCCGATCGTCAGCACCGCATAGAGCGAATGGCCGCTGCGCTTGTCGATCATGAAGGCGTGGACCGAGCCGATCCGTTCGCCGTCACGGCTGCGCACCTTCATCGCGTCGCTGCGGTTCGAGGAGATCAGCAATTGCGTGGCGGGTTGGTCGGTCATGCGGGGTTCCCATCTGTGTCGTTCGCGTAACGGATGGGTGGCGGTGGCGGTTCCTGAGCGTAGCTACGCGGCATTTCGTCGCGCGGATGACGCGGACGGTTGAGCCGGGCGCGCGCATCGCCCATAGCACCGCCATGCGCGCACGTTTACCCCTCGGCCTCGCCCTCAGTCTCTTCGTGGCGGCGTGCGTCGAGCAGGCGGCGCCGCCACCGCCGCGCCCCGTACCCGTGCCGACCCGGCCGGCGCCGCCGCTCCCACCGCCGCCGACGCCGACTGCGGCGGACTGGCGCGACTGGCCGCTGACGCCGGGCGACTGGGTGTACCGGCAGGACGCGCGCGGATCGATCGCGCTGTACGGCACGCCGGGCAGCGACGCGGTGCTGACGCTGCGCTGCGACACTGCCGCGCGGATGGTGTATCTGTCGCGCGCCGGCGCAGGCGGGGCGGCATCGGCGACGCTCCGCACCACCAGCACCGCGCGCACGCTGAACCTGACACCGACCGGCGGCGCGACGCCGTATCTCGCGGTGGCGCTGACGCCGCGCGATTCGCTGCTCGACGCGATGGGGTTCAGCCGGGGCCGCTTCGTGATCGAGCAGACCGGCTATCCGACGCTGGTGATCCCGGCCTGGGCCGAGATCGAGCGCGTTACCGAGGATTGCCGGAAGTAACGGGCGCTTTCATTCCGTTCTTACAACGTCCCGCGTTCGTCCCGAGCGAAGTCGAGGGACATGCGTCGGGCGTTGCGCAGTGTGTCTCGACTTCGGCCCTTTGGGCCGAAGTTTATCCTGAGCGGCTGGCTTGCCAGCCAGCCGAAGGGCTCGACACGAACGGCTTGAGGGTCGCGTCGATCCGCCATTAATGGTCGTGCGCTGCGCCTGACGCGACATCCGCCGTGGGCAGGTAGCGCGGCGCGACGCGGGCGTGTGAGGCCTGTTCGTACATATAGCCCGCATCGAGCACGGTCTGGTCGCCCATCGCCGTGGCGATGAACGATAGGCCGACCGGCAGCCCTTTGACCAGCCCCATCGGCACGGTGAGGTGCGGATAGCCGGAGACGGCGGGCAACTGGCTCGCGCTCGGGCCTTCGCCGCCGTCGCCCGAGACGGTATCGCTGAGCCAGGGCAGGCCGTAGGTCGGTGCGACGATGAGCGTGGCGTTGGCCTGCGCCAGCATCGCGTCGATGCCTTGTTTGCCCGCCAGCCGCCGTGATTTGGCGACCGCGCCGAGATATTCCGCGTCGGTGAGGCCGGCGGTGTCCGCTGCGGCGATAAAGGTCTCTTGCCCGAAGAACGGCATTTCCGTCGCCCGGTTGGCATCGTCGAACACGATAACGTCGGCGAGGGTGCGTGTTTTCACCGTTGCCGGGGTGGTGGCGAGATAGGTGTCGAGATCAGCCTTCAACTCGGTGTGAAGCACCTGCGTTTCCGCTTCGCCGAGGCCGTCCAGCTTGGCGCTCTCGACGTCGACCAGCACCGCGCCCTGCGCTTTCAGCACGGCGAGCGCGGCGGCATAGGCGGGCTTCATCGCCTCGGGCATGTCGGGGTGGAGCACCGCGATCCGCACGCCCTTGAGGCTCGCGCGCTTGAGGTCGGCGGCGTAGGAATGCGGCGCAAAATACTGGATGTTGCGGCTCGCCGGATCGGCGGGGTCGAAGCCGACCATGCCATCGAACAGGATCGCGGCATCCTCGACGCTGCGCGCCATCGGGCCGGGCGTGTCCTGACTATGGCTGATCGGCACGACATGGGTGCGGCTGACGAGGCCGAGCGTCGGCTTCAACCCGACCAGCCCGTTCATCGCCGAGGGGCATACCACCGATCCGTCGGTCTCGGTGCCGACCGCGGCACCCGCGAAACTCGCCGCGACTGCGGCGCCCGAGCCGCTCGACGAACCGCAGGCGGTCCGATCGAGCGCATAGGGGTTGCGCACCAGTCCGGCGACGCCGCTCCAGCCGCTCATCGCGTGATCCGAGCGGATGTTGGCCCATTCGGACAGGTTGGTCTTGCCGAGGATCACCGCGCCGGCAGCGCGCAGCCGCGCGGCGACGGGCGCGTCGCGGCCGGTGACGTTGTCCTTGAGCGCAAGGCTGCCGGCGGTGGTGGCGATCCGGTCTTTGGTCTCGATATTGTCCTTGATGAGCACGGGAATGCCGTCGAGCGGCCCGAGCGGGTGGCCGGCGCGGCGGCGGGCGTCGCTCGCCCGCGCCATCGCCAGCGCGTCGGGGTTGAGCGCGATGACGGCGTGGAGCGCCGGACCTTTGCGGTCCATCGCCGCGATACGGGCGAGATACGCGCGAGTGAGGCTCTGGCTGGTCGCCTTGCCGCTGGCGAGGCGGGCATCGAGCTGGACGATCGAAACCTCCTCGACCGTGTTCTGCGCGGCGAGTGGTGCCGCGACGAAGGCCGCAGTCAGCAGGAACAGTCCGGAACGCATCTCTTTCCCCGTCGCCATCGTATATCTTCCGCCGGTGCGAAGATCGGGCGGATGATGCGGGAGTCGCGCCGATCGGGCAAGCGGCGCGAAGGGATGGTGTTGTTCGCGCGCGTGATGCTATCGTTCGGCAGCGCCCTTCAGAGGCGAATAGGTGAGGTGGGCCGGAGGCGGCCCTGAAAGGTGAAGCAAGCAGCGATGTTCGATGCCTTCAGACGCCGGTATCTCGACGTGCTCGGCTCCATCTACATCTACAACGAGCATCGCGGCTACACGAGCATCGACCGCGTGCTTGAGGCGGTGCAGGCGCATTGCCCGGACGACGCCGCGTTCATCGCCGCGATCCGCAAGCACCGTGCCGACGAGCGCAAACATTATGTGATGTTCCGCCGCTGGTTCGAGCTGCGCGGGTGTATGCCGCTGTCGGTTGATCGTGCGTGCGGACACATCGACCGTTTCGTCGAGATCGTGTTCGGCTCGACCATCGACGACCTGGACACGCAGAAGGTGATCGCGAGCGAGGCGATGTTCGAGCGGCTGTGCCGGGTCATCATGCTGACCGAGATGCGCGGGATGAAGCAGGTAGACGTGCTGCTCAACTCGCGGCTGGTCCGCTCGGACCCGGTGCTGATGAAGATCTTCCGCATCGTCGAGCGCGATGAGCCGAGCCACTGGCAACCGTATCAGGACTGGCTGGTGCGAACCGGCCGTCCGCAGGCGAAGCGGCGCGAGAAGCTGATCGATTTCTGGATTCACCGCGAACTGCTGTTCCTCAAGCTGCCGATGCTGTTCCTCAACCCGTGGCTGCCGCGCAGCCGGGGCTGGGCGGATGCGGGGGAGATGCAGCCGCAAGGCTGAAACGGCGCCGCCGTCGCTGGAAGCTCGCCCCGCGACACGCATCCAATCTCGAGACATCGGATCGAGTTCGCCCGATTCGGATGATGAAAGACGCGATGTTGGTCGTGGGCGTGTATGATCGCGCCGGCCGGTCGCCGAAGCGCGTCTCGGGAACGGGCGCTCTGGATAGAGCTGCGAACACCGCAGCCAAGTTTCGTGTGCGTAGAACATCCCGCCGGACGCGTGGTTAGACGTCGTTCGAAGGCATTTTCGGACAGGAGAGCAGCCATGGCGGCAACCGCAAGCAAAGCCACGGGGACCGTGACGTGGACTCCGACGAACAAGGTGATCGGCGCCGGCCTCTCGGGCGCGATCGTCGCGATTGCGGTTTACGGGGTGGACACGTTCGCCGGCGTTCACATCCCGCCCGAAATCGCTTCGGCGCTGACGGTCGTGGTGTCGGCGGCGGCGGCTTATCTCACCCCGCCCAGTATCGATCAAACGACGATGTAGGTCACGCCACCGCGAGCTGCGGCACGAACGTGCGCGACGGCGCGCGCGCCGCGCTCAGCGCCTCGGCGATCGCGGCGGCGGCGGCGTTGGCGCCTTGTTCGCGCGCGACCTGGTTGCCGATCCGCTCGGCGGCATCGCCATAGTCGCGTTCGTCGAGCAGCCGGGCGATCATCGGCGCGGCTCGGGTCGCGGTGAAGCGGTGTGCCTTCATCGAGAGGCCGACGCCGAGCCGCTCGATACGCTGGCCGTGATCATATTGATCGCCCATGTGCGGAACGACGAGCTGCGGCTTGCCGGCACGGAGCGCTTGCCCGGTGGTGCCGGCGCCACCGTGGTGGACGATCGCCGCCGCTGCCGGAAACAGCAGCGAATGCGGCGCATAGGCGCATCGGAAGATGTCGTCGTCGGTCTGCGCCTCGCCCGCGCGTCCGGTGAGCAGGATGGCACGCCGGCCAAGCACGCGCGACGCAGCGACCGCCTCGGCGTAGAAATTGCCGGGGCAGTGAACCGCGAAGCTGCCGAGCGTGAAAATGACCGGAGCCGGCCCTTCGGCGAGGAACGCCGCCAGCTTCGGATCGAGCGTTTCCTCGGCGCCGCTCTGGCTGTCGAAGATCGGGAAGCCGACCAACCGGATATTGCCCGCCGCATCGGGCGGGAGCGGGCTGAAATGGCGCGAATAGGTGGCGAGCGTCAGTGCCGAGCGTTCGCTGGCTTCGAGCAGCCGCCGTGCGCTCTTGCGCGGCAGACGGTGCGCGGCGCGGACGCGCGCGATCTGACGCCCGCATTTTAGCTGCACCGCCACACGCATGACGCCATACACTGCGCGGT
>Ga0265780_10006768_pt1 | contig 14174 bp, 3 predicted proteins | sample P1T30metagenome_FD_192432 | JGI IMG/M metagenome (GOLD analysis project Ga0265780, IMG submission 192432) | Plant litter microbial communities from East Loma Ridge, Irvine, California - P1 T30 | ecosystem: Environmental > Terrestrial > Plant litter > Unclassified | place: USA: California... | reverse complement strand
TTCTCTGTATTGTCAATAATGAAAGCGTACTCCAAAAACTGATTCTTAAGCTCAGTTTCAGAGATAAATTGCTCTTTTCTTGAACATTTTTGATCATCAGCTACCATCGTTAACATGGTACTTAAGCTTACTGCCCTTAAATATTCGTGCAGCCTGTATTCAAATTTATTGCTAATGGTAACCGGATGCCAAACCACCAGTTTACTTTTGAATTTTGCTATCGGAAAAGCATACAACGCATTTAACTGTTCTTGCCGAATGGCTAAGAACTCATTCTCTCTTAAATCGACATCAAAATCTTTTGAAAAAGGATAAAGGATAAATGCATGCTCGAATCTTGGTGCCTTAGAAGGCAAAGGTTGTTGATTGAGATTATGGAATGTTAAAAAATCGTTCAGCTCTTTCATCCCCTCTTTACTTTTGGCAATACCGATGTATAATAGCTGATGATCCAGTCTGAACTCTATTCCTGTAATTGGTTTAAGATGATAAGGAACATTTCCAGTTTCGATTTCAGTTTTCGGCACCTCATGTTTTTGCTTCTCACATTCGCGAATAAATTCAATAGCACCAGTAGAATTATTAATATCCGTTAATACTAACTGGCGGATTTGTAATTCCCGGGCCTGCCGTACAATTTGCTTAATGTCAATCGTTCCGTATTTTAAGCTGTATGAAGAATGTACGTTTAAAAACATTTTGTCTTATAGCATTTTGGGTTTACAGTGATGTAAATATTTTGCTGCAAGCTTCAATTAATAAGACTCTCGGTTTTCGGTTGCATTACGTTCATCCAAACCAAGCCAAAACTTAAAGCATTTTCACATAGCAACATTCCGTAAGCAGGCTATCCATCCAATTTGGTAGCCGTACCTAGATCAGAATTTATAAATGTTCTAATTCTCGATCTTTTCCGTTCTGTAACGTTTTCATCTTCATCACCAGCTTGCTTTTTCGGTTTTTTTCTGGGGTTATATTTAATTATTTTTCCGTTTTCGTCTCGCTCCGGTCGCTTAACAATGCAGGCCTTAACCACCGATTCAACACCGTAGTGGTTTCGCACTTTATCCATCGCCTGATATAAATCATATTCCTCTTCGGAAGTATGGTACAACCCAATCTGCTCAAAACCATTAACCAGGTGAGATAGCTTAACTCCAACCAAGCGCAACAACATTCTTTTGCTGTAAAGTTTTTTAAATAAATCGTGGGCCTTTGCAATCAGCAAGGAATCTAACGCAGTATATGGAATTCGGGCTTGCTGCGTAACGGTTTCAAAGTTGGAATACCTAATGGTAACGGTAATGCAAGCCGTTAACTTTTGCTGGCTTCTAAGATCGAATGTTAAATTGGTAACCATTCCGCTCAATATGGCTTTCATCCTGGAAATGTCCATGCTGTCGCTTTCAAAAGTAGTTTGGGTACCGATGGATTTTCTTTCCCGGTACGGAACCACAGGAGAAAGATCAATTCCGTTTGCTTTTTGCCAAAGACCCAAACCGTTCTGACCTAAAATTTTAAACATCAAATCCTGAGGAATTTCAGCCAAAGTCTGAATTTTCCGAACGCCCATTTCACTCAACTTTTTATAAGTCGCATCTCCAATACCAGGAATTTTATGTACTGGTAAAGGATTTAAGAATGGGCGTACCTCAGGAAAAGCGATTTCCATTTCACCGTTCGGCTTACATTCATTCGTTACGATTTTCGATACTGTTTTATTTACAGATAAGCCAAATGAAATAGGTAAACCCATCTCTTTGATAATGGTTTGGCGCAACTCTGAAGCAAATTTCATGCAGCCAAAAAACTTATCCATCCCAGTCATATCGATAAAATGTTCATCAATGCTAGCCTTTTCAAATAGTGGAACACGCTCTGCTATGATTTCGGTAATTTCATGCGAAGCTTTTGAATAATCGTCCATATTTCCACGTACAAAAATAGCTTGCGGACAAAGCTGCTTGGCCATTCTGCCTGGCATAGCAGCATGAACGCCAAATTTCCGGGCCTCGTAACTGCAAGAAGTAACCACGCCCCGATCAGAGTTACCACCAACAATGACAGGTTTACCTATAAGTTCAGGATTTTTTCGCAGCTCTACTGATACAAAAAATGCATCCTGATCCATGTGGATAATATGTTTGTCTTTATCAATCATCATCTTGGATTAAACATGTAATTATTCGGAGCGAACAAATCAAAATTACTAATTTTATTAGTACAATACATTGATTTAATTAATTTTTTATCAACAAATTACTAACAATATTAGTTTTATCTAAACAAAAAAAATGCCCTGATCGCAAAATCAGGGCATGTTTAATATCAATGTTTATGCTTGTAAGTTTGAAAATTTTATTGCTTAACAATTTTAAATTCTGTTCTTCTGTTCAACTGGTGTTCAGCTTCGCTACATGCTACGTTGTTTGCGCACTTGTTTAAAAGCTCTGTCTCCCCATATCCTTTCGCGGTAATACGATTTTTATTTACACCTCTCGAGATGATGTACTGCACTGCAGATTCAGCTCTTTTTTGTGATAACGTTAAGTTGTACGCATCCTTACCGCGGCTATCTGTATGTGAGCCAAGTTCGATCCAAATGGTTGGATTATCAACCATGATTTTAACCAATTTATCTAACTCCACGGCAGCATCCGGACGAATGTTCCATTTATCGAAATCGTAATAAATGTTTTCTAACCTGATGGCTTTGTTAATTTCCACAGGCTCCAAATGCAAATCCTGTTTAAGCACTTCGGATGTTGTTAATCCAATCGTTGCCAGATTCTCACTATCCGAGCGGTAATTCGTTTTCTCAGCAATTACATTGTATTCTGTTTCTGCTGATAAATTGAATTTATAATCTCCATTATCATCAGCTTCTGTTTTAATAGTTCCACCGTTAATTTTAGCAAGTGTAACCAGTGCATTTGGAATAGGTTGATTTGTTTTCTTATCAAAAACGGTCCCTTCCAATCTGAAAGCGATAATCATTTTCTGATCGATCGAGTAAATATCATCACTACCTAAACCATTGTTACGGTTGGATGAAAGGTAAGCAATACCACCTTTTTCATTCAGGCTAAAGCCGAAATCATCTTGCGGAGAATTAAACGGATAACCCATATTTTCGATTTTGCCAATGCCTGCGCCATCTCTTAGTGCCCGAAACACATCAAGACCGCCCATACCCACATAACCATCGCTGGCAAAAAACAAGTTATTATTGGCATCGAATACCGGACTCCTTTCATTGCCTGCCGTATTTATTTCGGCCAGGTTAATTGGTTTTCCCCATTCGCCGGCATCATTTTTTAGCGAAACATAAACATCCGTTCCACCCTTGCCACCAGGCATATTCGAAGCAAAGTAAAGGCTTGTTCCGCTGGTGGAAATAAATGGATCTCCAACTGAATATTTATTTACATCATTATATGGAAAAGCAACAGGTTCTCCCCAACTGCCATCAGTTCCTTTGGTGCTGCTGTAAATCTCTACATTAACCGTACTGGGCTTATTTTTCACTTTTTCCAGATCATCCGGTATTGGCGTCATGGTGAAATACATGATGTTGCCATCAGCAGTAAAGGTAGCAGAACCAACGTGATATCTTGTTCCGGTTTTAATTGGAAAAAGGGAGATGCTATCAGTCTTAGAACGTTTGATATACAGTTTCAGGTAACCATTTCCTGTCCAACCGTAAATTTTCTTATCGGGTGTTTTGGCGCCATCAAATTTCAAAAACGGGGTACTTTCTTTCGATTGAAACCTAGTATTGGTTCTGTCTGATGTAAATACAACCCCACCCTGATAACTGGTAGCACCCCAGTCAGATTGATTGCTGTTTAATTCTTTTTGATTAATCAACTCCACATTCTTCGGATTTTTCATCCACTTCAGCGCAGAATCGCAAGAAGCAAGCCATACCTCCTTTTGCTGTTCTGTTACCTCTTTCTGTTGATCAATGTAGGACAAATATTGCACCTTGGCCTCGCTGTATTTGGAATTACTTTGCAATGCCTTTGCATATCCCAAAATATTATCGGTCTTGCTACCTGGTAATTTTGATGCAATGGCATACCAACTTTCTGCCTGCTGGTAATTGTTCATGCTGGCATAGGCGGTGGCCAAACGCTCAGCAGCATGCAGGCTTGCCTTCTTTTTATAGGCTTGCTCATACAAATCTACGGCTTTGGCATAATTGAAAAGCTCGTATTGCTTATCAGCATCTTTAAGTACATATTGAGCTTTTGAGCTAACGCTAAGAGCGAGCAGAAAAGATAAGAAAAGTGAGGAGCGTAGTAAAAATTTATTCATTCTGTTGTTTAATAAAAATCTCAAAATTAAAGTTTTAATGTGATTTAAAAAACTCTTGGCGTTGCCATTCTAATGTTAGGTTTGATGAAGGAGTATGAAATGGAAATCTCGTGTGTTCCTCCGCTATAGCCTTGCAGCGGGCCGATTGAAAAATCGTAGCCATAACCAATTCTCAATTTCTCCGTCGGGAAAATCTGAATGGCTGCAACCGCAGAGTTTCTAGGGGTTAAATCCCGTTGCAGATAACTTTTATCATAAATTTTTACGCCTGTACGATAAGATCCACCCACCCATAAAAATTCTTTAATCATTAAGAAAGCATTAACATCCAAACTTGTTGGTCCGCCACGGTCATCTTTCAGCAAAAAGGACGGCTTAACCTGAAAATCTTCGTTAATAGGAAAAAGTGCACCAGCTGTTAAATAGTAGTGAGGCTTTGGCTGTGGAATGAAAGCATAACGGTCAATATTGATGTAAGTTGCGATCAGGTTATCAGCAGAGAAGCCTGCATAAAACCTATCGTTGGCAAAATAAACACCTGCTCTGGCATCTGGTACAATGGTACTTTGAACGCCAACCGGTTGAAAAGGTTCCGGATCGTTTGGATTTAGTCTTGAACCATCTATTCCTAACTGCGCCATACCCACGCCCAATCCCAACGCCAATCTTGAACTTCCATCATCGTTCAAACGAATCCGGTAGGCATAGTTACCATATACTGCAAGGTTGGTTTGCGCACCAAGCTTATCGCTCGATACCTGAAGTGCCAAGCCAACGTTTCCGCTGTTTGCAATTGCATCAACAGCCAACGACATGCTTTTAGGCGCACCTGTAATGCCCGTCCACTGGCTTCGGTAAAAACTGTGCACATTCAAAACCTCTTTGTAACCCGCATAAGCCGGGTTGATGTAGATCCCGTTGAACATGTACTGGCTATATTGCGCATCCTGCTGAGCAAGAACTGGTCTCGCAAAGAACAAAATGGAAAACGCAGCTATCAATAATAATTTCTTCATTGTCTTAATATCTTATTGGGAAATCAAGTTTTAAACTCCTGATTTCCCTTAGCCTCTTATCTTAATTTTTAAACGCTCTGATTAATGTAATGTATCCTTTAAATACTTCCATTTCTTCACTTCCTGCTTTTTTAACCCGCAACAAATAGTAGTATGTGCCTTCGTTCAGTCCCTCACCTGTCCAGTTATTCTGGTAGCCTTTGGCTCTGAATACTTCATTACCCCAACGGTTAACAATTTGTAATTCGTTAGATTGATATTGATTCAAACCTCTGATTTCGAATACATCATTGATTCCATCGCCGTTTGGTGTAAATAAGTTCGGTACCGTAATACCGATAAAGTTTGCATTAACAGTTACCGACGCCACATTGGTATAATAGCCGTTGGCATCTTTAACCCTGTAGGTAAACACATCATTGCCGGTGAAACCAGGATTTGGCTTATAGGTGATTGTACCATCGGCATTTACAATAATGCTACCATTTTTAGGTTGTGATACTACCTCTATTGTCAGCTGATCGAAAGTTGAGTTTCCAGGGTCGTCATTAGCCAAGACATTTATTACTACCGGAGCATTTGCAACTGTGCCACCCAAATCATCGACCGCTCTCGGCGATTTAGGGAATGAAATCACCGTTGGCGTGTTGTTGGTTTCTGTTGTACCAGAGACGTCGCTAACATTGGCGCCAGCCAAAGTTTTTGCATTTACGGTAGCTGTATTTGTAACCGTACCCAAATCTTTGTCTGCCTGCGTGAGTGTGTAAATCTCGGTATGAATAACAACTGCTCCTGGCATTAAGCCTCCTGCAATGGTAATTACCTTATTGTTCAGGCCGAGTTTGGCATCGCTTAATGTAAGCGTATTAAGCGTAGCCGGACCTGTATTCTTCATGGTGAAAGTGTAGGTAATTTTGTTACCAGCAAAACTTGCTGTTTTAACCAAGGTGATGGCGCCGTTAACACTAAAGCCCGTTACCGTTGGCGTATCATTGGTTTCTGCTGTACCTGAAACATCACTTACCGGAAGATTGGCTGGAGTTCTGGCCGTTACCGTTGCTGTATTGGTTACGCTTCCGGCATCTTTATCACCTTGTGTTAATTGGTAAATAACACTTTCATTAACTGTGGCACCAGGAAGTAGATTTCCAGATAAAGTTCTGTTTAATCCAAGCTTCGCATCAACTAAATTAATCACGTGGAGTGTTACATTTCCAGCGTTTCTAATACTAAAGTTGTAAGTAATGCTGTTGCCATCTGCACTTACCGTTCCTGTTTTAACCAATGTTATGGTTGATGCAGGATTGATTAAAGTTACCGTTGCATCATCAACAGCTGCTGTAGCCGGATTGTCTGATTTATCTTTGGTGATGGTACCGCCATTTGGTGTATTTGCTGAAGCACTGGCCTGGTTACTAAATGAACCGTTGTTTACCTCTGTTAACGTTAAGGTATGACGAGCCGTTACCGTAACGCTTGCCCCAGGTATTAAATTGGCGATACTAGCCGGAATAACTGAATTCGCATCAGCACCAGCATCAGCAACCGCAACATTAGTTAACGTTACATTGCCTGTGTTGGTTACCACAATGTTGTAGTTGATTACATCACCCACTTTGCTAACGGTATTGGTTGCAACTTTAGTTAGGCTCATGGATGGAGCTGCAACCAAAGTAATGGTAACCGGGATGGTAACAGTAGTTATTCCGCCTTTACCATCGCTAACCGTAATGGTGAATGAATCATTCCCTGCATAGCCGGTTGTTGGTGTATAGGTATAAGTTCCATCAGCGTTAACTACAACTATTCCATTAGCTGGCGCAGTGGTTAGCGTGAACGTTAACGGATCGCCATCTACATCACTAGCAGACACAACTCCTGTTTTAGGGGTATTCATTGGCGTGGTAATCGCTGGTGAAGTTGCAACCGGCGCATCATTAACCGGAGTAACGGTAACGTTGATCGTCACCGAGGTTGTTCCACCTTTACCATCGCTCACCGTTACCACAAAACTATCACTTCCATTGAAGTTTGCTTTTGGTGTGTAAGTGTATGTTCCATCAGGTCTTACCACAACGGTTCCGTTTGTTGGAGGTGTTGTTGTGGTGAACGTTAATGGATCGCCATCTGCATCTGTTGCAGTGATTGTGCCGTTAACCGGGCTATCTTCTGCTGTTGTGACGGCTGGTGAAGTTGCTACAGGAGCTACGTTTGTTGGTGCAATGTTTGCATTAACCGTTACTGTTGTTGTTCCTCCTTTACCATCACTCACTACCACTGTGAAACTATCTGTTCCGCTGTAGTTGTTGTTAGGCGTAAAAGTGAATGTACCATCAGGATTAACCACAACCGTACCATTTGCAGGTGGATTACCCAATGTGTAAGTCAATGGATCGCCATCAACATCAGTCGCGGTAACTTTTCCTATAACTGTTGTGTTTTTGTTGGTATTCACTGTTACTGGTGAAGAAGCTACTGGCACATCGTTAACCGGGATAACAGTAATATTAATTGTAACGGTGGTTACTCCACCTTTGCCATCACTAACCGTTACCGTGAAACTGTCATTCCCGTTAAAGTTTGCATTTGGTGTATAAGTATATGTTCCGTCAGCTCTTAACACAACCGTTCCGTTTGTGGGAGGTGTTGTTGTAGTAAAGGTCAATGGATCGCCATCAGCATCAATAGCCGTGATTGTGCCGTTAACCGGTGTGTCTTCTGCCGTGGTTATCGCAGGAGAAGTTGCAACCGGAATATCATTAACAGCTGTTACCGTTACGTTGATGGTGACTGTGGTCGTTCCACCTTTGCCATCGCTAACATTTACCACGAAATTATCGGTTCCGTTGAAGTTTGCATTTGGTGTATAGGTGTAAGTTCCATCAGGTCTTACCACAACAGTTCCGTTTGTCGGAGGTGTTGTTGTGGTGTAAGTCAATGGATCGCCATCAGCATCAGTAGCCGTGATTGTGCCGTTAACCGGTGTATCTTCTGTTGTGGTTACCCCAGGAGAAGTTGCGACCGGAATATCATTAACAGCTGTTACCGTTACGTTGATAGTGACTGTGGTCGTTCCACCTTTACCATCACTGACAGTTACAACGAAACTGTCGGTTCCGTTGAAGTTAGCAGCTGGGGTATAAGTGTATGTTCCGTCTGTTTTCAACACTACCGTTCCATTTGTTGGAGTTGTTGTGGTGGTGAACGTTAATGGATCGCCATCAGCATCTGTTGCAGTGATTTTTCCATCAACTGGTGTATCCTCATTGGTTGAAATCGCTGGTGCAGTTACTACAGGTGCCGAGTTTTGGATGGTAATCGTTACTACAGCTGTAGATGATTTCGCTGCATCCAGTTTATCCGTAATCTGATATTGTAAAGTATATGTTCCTGGCAATGTTCCAGCCAGAACATTAACTGCTCCAGTTGCCGGATTAATATTGATGTTATTATTGGTAGTCGATATTTGAACAATCGTTACGTTATTGATAGTGGCTTGAACTCCATTATTGTAAGTATCGTTTGCTAAAACATTTGTTACCGCTATTCCACCGGTGGCACCGTTCGCAGTTCCACTATCATCATTGGCTAAAATCGTACCTGATGTAACCGTTACTGTTACACTGGTAGTTTTGGTCTGCCAAGGATTTAATTTATCCTCAATTTGATAAGTAACAGTGTAAACACCTGCTGGTGTATTAGGTGCAACGCTTACCTTACCTGTTGTTATATCTAAAGTAACTTGAGGGTTGGTAGTTGAAACCAGGGTTAAATTCACATTTGCCAAGGTAGCAGGCGCTCCATTGTAAGTGTCGTTAGCCAATACGTTTTCTACAGCTGTTCCACCATTCGTAGTGTTTGCAGAACCAGTATCGCTGGTGGCAATTAAATCTGGGGCGGTTACAATTAACGTTACAGTAGCCGTTACAAACTGTCCTGGATTTAATTTATCCTCAATTCTATAAACCAAAATATAAGTTCCTGCTGGTGTATTTGGCAATACATTTACAGCGCCAGTTGTTGTATTTAAACTAACGTTTGAATCGCTTGCAGACACTTGTGATAGGTTAACCTGAGCAAGTGTTGCAGGTGCACCATCGTAAGTATCGTTGGCCAATACATTCGATATTGCTGTACCGCCAACTAAACCGTTAATGGTAGCGGTGTTCGCGTTGGCAACTACAATTGGTGCCAATACTTCAACTGTTACTGTAGCATCTTTAGTTTGTCCAGGATTTAATTTATCCTCGATTTTGTAAACCAAAGTGTAAGTACCTACCTGTGTATTCGGTTGAACTTTAACAGCTCCAGTTGCTAGATCTAATGTAACATTCTGATTGCTTGTAGATACTTGGGTTAAAGTAACATTTGCTAAAGTAGCAGGGTTACCATTATAAGTATCGTTGGCCAATACATTAGTTACAGCCGTACCACCTGCATAAGCATTTGCTGTTCCCGAATCAGCATTTGCAGCCAAAACAGGGGCATTTACAGTTACAGTTACGCTGGCAGTTTTAGTTAACCCAGGATTTAACAAGTCTTCGATTTGATATACCAAAGTATAAGTACCTGCAGGTGTATTCGGCGCAAGCGAAACTTTTCCAGTGGTTACATCTAAAGTAAGGCCTGTATTATCTGTTGATACCTGCGTTAATTTAACATTGCTTAATGTTGCAGGTGCACCATTATAGGTATCATTTGCCAATACATTTTCAACTACTGTACCACCTGCAAATCCATTAGCTGTTCCATTATCAGCAGTTGCTACCATCACTGGGGCATTCACGACCACTGTTGCAGTTGCTGTTTTTGTTAATCCTGGATTTAATAAGTCTTCAATTTTATACACTATTGCATAAGTACCCGCTTTGGTATTTGGTAAAACATTTACCGCTCCCGTTGCCGGATCCAGGTTAACGTTTGGACTGGTGGTTGATTCTTGCGTTAAGTTAACATTGGTTAAAGTTGCTGCAGTACCATTGTAAGTATCGTTAGTTAATACATTGGTAATTGCTGTACCACCAGCTAAACCATTCACTGAACCATTATCTGCATTTGCAATCATTTCTGGTGCATTCACAACAACCACTACTGTTGCTTTCTCAGTTAAACTTGGATTTAAATTATCTGTGATCGTGTAAACCAAATTGTAAGTGCCCGCTTTAGTGTTAGGGTCAACAACTACTGCACCATTAGTGGTGTTTAGTTTAACGCCTGGGTTACCCGTAGAAACTTGTGTTAGGGTAACATTGGCTACACTTGCAGGTGCACCATTGTAGGTATCGTTAGCCAATACATTAATAACGGCTGTACCACCTGTTAAACCATTTGCAGAACCAGCGTCATCCACAGCGTCCATATTTGGTGCGCCAACAGTTACCACAACGGTAGCCAGTTTAGTTACACCAGGATTTATTATATCTTCAATTTGATAAACTAGCGTGTATGTTCCTGCAGGTGTATTTGCAGCAACGATTACTGCGCCAGTTGTTAAGTTTAATTTAACGCCAGGGTTAGTTGTTGATACTTCTGTTAGGTTAACATTACTTAAGGTTGCAGGTCCGCCATTGTAAGTATCGTTAGCCAATACATTTGGCACAGCTGTTCCACCAGTGAAACCATTTGCAGAACCTAAATCTCCATTTGCAACCATTACTGGTGCATCTACCACAACTGTTGCGGTAGTAGTTTGTTTTGATGTAGGATTCAGCTTATCAATGATATCATAAGTGATTACATAAGTACCAGCTTTTGTTGCAGGATCTACACTAACTGCTCCTGTAGTGATGTTTAAAGTAACTTTTGGATCAGTTGTATTTATCTGAGTCAATGTTACATTGGTAGTGGAAGCCTGACCGCCATTATAAGTATCGTTAACCAATACATTAGGAATCGCAACACCACCAGTTACACCATTTATTGCGCCATTATCTGCATTTGCAACCATTAATGGTGCATTAACAGTAACTAATACTGTAGCTTGTTTAGTAGTACCCGGGTTTAATTTATCTTCAATTTGATAAACCAGTGTATAAGTATCTGCTTTGGTATTAGGATCAATAGTTACTGCTCCGGTAGTGGTATCTAATTTAATACCAGGGTTAGTTGTTGAAACTACAGTTAGTGTAACATTGGTTAAACTTGCAGTTGCACCATTGTAGGTATCGTTCGCCAATACATTTGCTACAGCCGTGCCACCTGCAAAACCATTTGCAGAACCCGCATCATCTGCTGCTGCCATTGTTGCAGCACCAACAATTACCGTTACGGTTGCTTGTTTGGTTAATCCTGGGTTTATTTTATCCTCAATTTCGTAAACCAAAGTGTAAGTATCGGCTGGTGTATTTGGATCTACCACAATCTGCCCAGTCGTAACATCTAAATGCACTTTTGGATTACTTGTAGAAATCTGTGTTAGGTTAACATTTGTTAATGTTGCTGCCGAACCATTGTACATATCGTTTGCCAATACGTTTGGAACAGCCACACCTCCTACAAAACCATTTGCAGAACCTGTATCTGCATTTGCGATGATTACCGGAGCATCAACCGTAACAGTAGCTGTAGTACTTTGGATTAGTGCTGGATTTAATCGATCAACAATATCATATGTAACTACATAAGTACCCGCTTTTGTATTCGGATTCACTTTAACTTCACCTGTTGCAACATCAAGATTTACGTTCGCATCAGTTGTACCGTTTTGAATCAAACTAACAGTTGACAAAGTAGCCGGAGCACCATTATAAGTATCGTTAACCAATACATTCGGGATAGCCACGCCGCCTGTAATTCCGTTAACTGCTCCATTATCGGCATTTGCAATCATTACTGGTGCATCTACGGTAACCACTACAGTTGCTTGTTTGGTTAATCCTGGATTTAGTTTATCTTCAATTTGATAAACCAGATTATATGTTCCTGTAGGTGTATTTGCTGCAACTGTAACCTCGCCAGTAGCTGTATTTAGTTTAACCCCAGGATTAGCGGTTGATACTTCTGTTAAAGTAACGTTGGTTAAGGTTGCAGTTGTACCATTGTAAGTGTCATTTGCCAATACGTTCGGAACAGCTGTTCCGCCAGCGAAACCGTTTGCAGCACCTGCATCATTTGAAGCTACTAAATCCGGCGCTCCAACAGTTACCACTACAGTAGCTTGTTTAGTTGATCCAGGATTTATTTTATCTTCAATCTCGTAAACTAAGTTATAGGTTCCAGCTAGTGTATTTGGAGCAACAATAACCTCGCCTGTAGTGATGTTTAGTTTCACTCCAGTGTTTTCCGTTGAAACCTCACTTAAGTTAATGGTAGTTAAAGTAGCACCAGATCCGTTGTACATATCGTTAGCCAATACATTCGGAACCGCTACCCCACCAGTAAAACCATTCGCCGAACCCGTGTCGCCGATGGCCGTCATTACTGGCGCATCTACTACGACTGTAGCAGTTGTTCTTTGGGTTAAAGTTGGATTCAGGTTATCAATGATATCGTAAGTAACCACATAAGTTCCTGACTTGGTTGCTGGATTTACATTGATGGCACCATTTGTAAGATTCAAATTAACTTTTACATCTGTAGTACTGATTTGAGCCAATGTTACTGTTGCAGTAGTCGCTTGAACGCCATTGTAAGTATCATTAACTAAAACATTTGGTATAGCGATACCGCCAATTACGCCATTCACAGCACCATTATCTGGATTCGCAGCCATTACCGGAGCAGTTACTGTTACAAATACATTAGCTTGTTTTACTTCATTTGTATTGACTTTATCCGTAATGCTGTAAACAAGCACGTAGTTTCCGGCAGGAGTAGCAGCTGGAACTGTTACAGTCCCTGTTGTAACATTTAATTGGATACTGGCTTGCGTAGAGATTAGTTTAATTTCTACACCTGCTGTATTTGCAGGTGCATTGTTAAATAAATCGTTTGTTAACACATTTTGAACCGCTACTCCACCAATAAATCCGTTCACAGTACCATTGTCATCAACCGCAACCATTGGTGCTGCTGTTACTGTAATGGTAACTGTTGCTCTATCGGTATTAATAGGATTTAGTTTATCCTGTATTTCGTAAGCAAGTGTATAGGTTCCTTCTGGAGTACCTGCTGCCACATTGATTTTCCCTGTTGCTACCTCTAAAGTAACACCCGGATTGCTTGTTGAAATCTGACTGATGTTCAGGTTTGCAAGCGTTGCTGGCGCACCGTTGTAAGTATCATTAACCAACACATTAGCAATTGGAGTACCACCAGAAATACCATTAATAGCAGCAGCATCATCTGTTGCAACTATAGTAGGAACACCAACAGTCACTGTGACAGTGCCTTGTTTGGTTTGTCCAGGGTTTAGTTTATCTTCAATCTGATAAACCAAAGTATAAGAACCGGCAGGTGTATTTGGCGCTACGTTTACAGCACCAGTTGCCGGATCTAGGTTTAAGCCTGGGTTAGTTGTTGAAACTTGTGTTAAGGTCACGTTTGTTAAACTCGCAGGGCTCACACCATTGTAAGTATCGTTCGTCAACACGTTTGGAACGGCAACTCCACCAGTAAAGCCATTGGCAGTGCCCGTGTCAGTATTCGCGTTCATCACTGGTGCATCTACGGTTACCGTTACACTCGCCTGTTTGGTTTGACCAGGGTTCAGTTTGTCTTCAACCTGATAAACCACAGTATAAGTTCCGGCAGGTGTATTCGCTGCTACATTTACAGCACCTGTTGCAGGATCTAAAGTTACACCAGTATTCGTAGTTGAAACCTGTGTAAGTGTCAATTCAGTTAAATTGGCTGGTGAACCATTGTAGGTATCATTCGCCAGTACATTAGGTACAGCGG
>Ga0265780_10006767_pt1 | contig 14175 bp, 14 predicted proteins | sample P1T30metagenome_FD_192432 | JGI IMG/M metagenome (GOLD analysis project Ga0265780, IMG submission 192432) | Plant litter microbial communities from East Loma Ridge, Irvine, California - P1 T30 | ecosystem: Environmental > Terrestrial > Plant litter > Unclassified | place: USA: California... | reverse complement strand
TGATGCTGGGGCTAGTGGCCAAAAACGCCATTTTGCTGGTAGACCGCGCCAACCACAACCGCGCGGCCGGGCAGCCCCTCGCCGCCGCGCTGCTCGAAGCCGGCACCACCCGCCTGCGGCCCATTCTGATGACGACCCTGGCCATGGTGTGCGGCATGCTGCCCATCGCGCTGAGCGGCGCGCCCGGCGCCGAGCTCAAAACCGGCCTGGGCTGGACGCTCATCGGCGGCCTCAGCTCCTCCATGGTGCTCACGCTGGTGGTGGTGCCGGTGGTATACGAGGTGTTTGCAAAGCTGCAACAGCGGCTAGCCGGCCGGCCGCGCCCGGCTGGCCCGGCTCTGGGCTCGGTGTCTACGGCAGCTGCAATTCTAGGTCTACTGCTGTTCGCTACTACAACTCACGCCCAAGTCCCTACCCTACCCGCGCCGGCCGAAGTACGCCTGAGCTTGGCCGACGCCGTGGCCCGTCTGCGCACCGAAAGCCCCGAGCTGGCCGTGGCCCGCCTCGACGTGGCGCAGGCCGAAGCGGGCCGCCAACTGGCCGCTCGTGCCCGCTGGCCCACCATCAATGGCTTTGGGCAGTACCAGCACAATTTCAAGCCGCCGGTGCTGTTTTTTCCGAGCGTGGCGGTGGACCCGGCCAGCGGCGAGCTGCGCTTCGGCAACGATAATTTTCAGACCATTGAGGCTGCCCCGCGCCATGTCTATAATGCGGGCGTAAACGTGGCGCTGCCCCTGTTCCAGCGTGAGCTGGGGCTGCGGCAGCAGCTCGCGGGCACCGCCCACACGCTCAGCGGCCAGCGCCTGCGCACCGCCACGGTGCAGCAGGTGGCGGCTGTGCAGCGCCTCTACCTGCAAGTGCTGCTCACGCAGGGCCAGGGCCGGCTGGCCGCTCTCACCCTGGCCAATGCCCGCCGCCACCTACTGGAAGCCAGGGGCTTGCACCGCGCCCAGCTGGCCCTTGATTCTGACACGCTACGGGCTTTTGTGGCCGTGGCCAATGCCCGTGCCCCGCTGGTCCGCCTCGAACGCACCGCCCGCACCCTCACCACCGACCTGGCTACCCGCCTGGCCCTGCCTCCCGGCGCGGCCGTGGTGCTCACCGATTCGCTCACGGCCCAGCCCAGCGCCGCACCGCTTGCCGAAAATGCCCTGGTAGAGCAGGCTCTGGCGCGTCGGCCCGAACTACAGCAAATTGATTTACAAGCCGCTATGCAGCACCAGCAGGTAGCCATTGCGCGGGCCCGGGCGCTGCCTTCGCTGGCTTTCTACGGGCAGTACAGCACCACTTCGCAGGCCAGCGACTTCACCCTGAGGGGCCTGAATTGGCCCCAAACAACCTACGCCGGCGTGCAGCTGAGCGTACCCATTTTCAACGCCACCACCCAGCTGTACGTCGAGCAGGCGCACTTGCAGGAGTTGCAAACTGCCCAGCAGCGCCGCGCCCTTACCACCCTGGTGGCCGGCGAGGTGCGCCTGGCCTTGCAAAGCCTGCGCACCGCCCAGGACCAGCTAGCCCTGCAAGCCCTCACGGTGCAGGCCGCCGCCCGCGCCTACCGCCTCGTGCACCAGCGCTGGTACCTGGGCCTCACCAAATACACCGACCTGGCCGACGCCGAGGAGCAGCTCAACCAAGCCCGTGCCAACCGCCTGCAAGCCTGCTACGACTACCGCACCGCCGAAATCGACTTCCAGCAGGCGACTGGCGTGGATAGCTGATTATGAAGTTTTTACAAGCCAATATGACCATCATGCTGAGCGCAGCGGAGCATCTCTACCGCCTCATCCGCACCGTTCAACGAAGCGATAGAGATGCTTCGATTCCGCTGCGCTGCGCTCAGCATGACAGGTACATTGGTTTGTAAATTATAATTAACCCGTTCACCAACTTATAATTAACCCGTTCACCAACAAAGCATTAACCTTTTTTAATGAATTTCCTCTGGCTAACTCTTCTGCTCCACCTAACCCCCGCACCCCATACTGCTCCGCCCGACCCCTACCTGGATACCTGGCTGGCCGAAGACCAGGACGGGCGCATCGAAATCACCCGCCAGGGCGCGCTGTATACCGGCCGTTTCGTGGGGTTTAAGGATGTGGCGGCCTCGCGCCGGCAGGGCTACGAGCTGGGCGCAGTGGTGCTGCGCAGCTTCCGCCCCGCTGGCAGCGAGCTGGCCGGCAAGGTCATGGACTGGTCGGCCCACAAAGAATACGGGGGCACCCTGGCTGCCACCGACGCCCGCCACCTCGTGCTCAAAGTGAAGGTGATGGGCGTCACAGCTCACGCCGAAACCTGGACCCGCCTCACCGGCCCAACTGCCCAGTAGGGACCTTTTTAACTTCTTATACGCTTCTCGATGACTGTGTTACCAACTCGCCAGCCCAGGCTGGGCAGCTGCTTAGCGCTGCTCGGCGCCCTGCTGGCTGCTAGCCCCGGCGCGGCCCAGGAGCTGCGCGCCCACCCGTTGCCGCCCCGCCCCACTTGGCTCACGGCCGCGGCCGTGGGGCCCTCGTTTCCGATTGGTCCGGTGGCAACTCAGGCGAATAGCGGTATCGCCCTCAGCACTACGCTCGAATATGGCTTTCGCCGGCCCCAGGGTTTGTGGCTGCGCGGCACCCTGGATGCCATTCAGTTTTCGGCCACCCAGCAATTGGCTGGCCCCGGCTACGCTTACTCCTTGAAGCTCAGCAACACGCTCACCTCGCTGGTGGTGGATGTGGGCTACCGGCGCGCCTACGGGCGGCTGGGGCCGTACGCGTTTGTGGGCGCGGGCGGCAGCTACTTTTCGTCGTCGCAGCTCGATGGAGAGCAGGCCGGGCAGGCGCAGCACCTAGGAGCTAGCAGCGGCTACGCGCCCACCGTGCGGGCCGGCGCGGGCCTCGAATACCGCCTCTACCGGGCCCGCCTCATCCCGTATGTGGAGGTAATGGCGCAGGCCGTGCCAGGCCAGAATGTGGGCGGCGAGCGCCTGTTTTTTCTCACGCCGCTGGTGGGTATCAAATTTCCCCTCTAGCTTCACGGCATGGCTTGTGGTTGATATGGCGGCTTTTTTGCGCTGGTTTCGGTGGCTGGGTATTCCGGTGGTGGGCGGGCTGTTTTTTGCGGCCCTAGCCATCCTGTACCCGGACTCAGAGCCTAATACGCCCCGCTGGGGTAGCTTTGGCGGGCCCGCCCTGGCGGCGCTGGTGCTAGGGCTGGGCCAGGCGTACCTGATTTTTGAAAGCGGCATCGCCCTCTCGCGCTACCTCGACCGCCACCTCACCTGGACGCGCCACCCCAGGCGGCGCATCTTGCTGCAAATGAGTATGCAAGTGCTGGTGGCCCTGGCGGTAACCTGGCTGGTGGGCGAAGTCTACGTGCAGCTAGGAGGCTATGACACGGCCGCTCACCCCGTACTGTTTACCGACCTGCTGCCGCTGCTGCTGCTGAGCTTGTTCACGGCTTTTTTGCTGTCGGGCACCTACATCGGGGCATCGTTTTTTGCCTACTGGCAGGCCGAAATAGCGGCCCGCGAAGCTGTCACCGCGCAGGTAACCCAGGCTCGCCTGCAAGCCTTGCAACAGCAGCTCGACCCGCATTTTCTCTTCAACACCCTCAATACCCTCACCGCCGTGATTGAGGACGACCCGCCGCGGGCCGTCACCTACGTGCAGCGCCTGGCCACCGTGTATCGATACGTGCTGCGCCACCAGCACACCGCCGCCGTTACGGTACGCGAGGAGCTCGACCTGGCCGCCGCCTATCTCTACCTGCTGCAAACCCGCTACCCCGAGGGCCTGCGCGTAACCCTGGAAGTAGCCCCCGCCCACTACGCCCGCCGGGTGCTGCCCATGGTGGTGCAACTGCTCATTGAGAACGCCGTGAAGCACAACCGCAGCGAGCCCGATGCCCCGCTGCTTCTGCGCATCTACTCGGGCGAGGAGTGCTTGGTGGTCGAGAACAACTACCAGCCCCTACCGCGCCCGGCACCCTCGGCCGGCGTGGGCCTGCCCAACGTGGCCCGCCGCTACGAGGCCGCTGCCCCCGGGCACCCGGTGCGCGTGGAGCAAACGGCGGAGGTGTTTCGGGTTCGTATTCCGCTGCTGCCGCTGGGGTAAGGGCGTAGCTTGCGGGTATCCGCCAGGCCACCGTTGTTTCTAAGCCTAAGCCCATGAACATTCTGATTATCGAAGATGAGCAGCCCGCCGCCGAGCGCCTGCGCCGCCTAGTGCTGCGCCTGCTGCCCACGGCCGTGGTGGTGGGCCTGGTGCCCTCGGTGCGCAAGGGCCACGAGTGGCTAACCCAGCACCCGCTGCCTGACCTCATACTGGCTGATATTCAGCTTACTGATGGGCTCAGCTTTGAGCTGCTGCGGGCGCTACCCCGGCCGGTGCCCATCGTGTTTTGCACCGCGTATGATGAGTATGCCCTGCAGGCCTTTCGCCACAATGGCTACGATTACCTACTCAAACCCATTGAAGAAGAGGCGCTTGGTGGGGCGCTGGCCCGCGTGCAGCAGCGCCAAGCCAGCGCCCCGGCCGGCCCCGACCTAGGCCAGCTTACGCAGCTGCTGGCCGCGTTTCAGCCCGCACCCGACTACCGCCGCCGCTTTTTGGTGCACCACCGCGACGAGCTGCTGGTGGTGCCCGCCGAAGACATTGCCTACCTCTACTCGGAGCACAAAACCACCTACTTGGTGCGGCCCGACGGCACCCGCTTCGCCCTCGACGAAACCTTGGAGCGGGTGGAGGCCAGCCTCGACCCGCTCCAGTTTTTCCGCCTCAGCCGCCAGTACCTGGCCGGGCTTGCGGCCATTCAGAAAGTGCACAAGCATTTCGATGGCAAGCTCTCGGTGCAGCTTATCCCGCCGCCCCCGGCGGCAGTTCTGGTGAGCCGGCTCACCGCTCCGAGCTTTAAAGAATGGTTGAATCGTTAAGCTAGTAACGTAGCTTATAGCTGCTGACAACTCGCTGGTAATGAAAATTAAACAATGTCGCACGCCCGGGCCAGCCAAAAAATCGCATTAGCGCGTGGGTGTGGCGGCCTCGTTCATGGCTCAATAGTTTGGTCACGCAAGGTTCCTTTCCGACCACCGGGCCGATGTGCCGCGCCTGGCTTTGCCAACGGCCGTCAGCAGGCTGGTGAGCGATACGTGCAGGTAATCGACGGGTAGTTCAACCAGTCGGTCAATGAGCGTGTAACCATCGCCTAGGCGCAGGCCGCCTTCCTGGGGTTACTCCGGCGAGAGGCGGTAGCCCAGCAGAAAGGGCCGGGTGGCCTGCCCCTGGATAACCCGCTGCGCCTCCCGTACTACGGCCAGCGGAAAGCGCAGCCGATTTTCCAGTGGGCCGCCCCACTCATCGGTGCGCTTATTATAGCAGGGCGAGAGGAAGTTTTGCAGGAGGAACCCGTGGGCTCCGCGCAGTTCCACCCCGTCGAAGCCCGCCGCAATGGCCCGCCGCGTGGCCGGCCCAAACGCAACGCGCCGGCAGTCGTGGCGGGCGGCCAGGGAGCCCGCCAGCGGCACGCTCAGGAAGGACCCTCACGCCCAGACAAAACAGGAGCAGCCCGATTTGGCCTTCGTTGAGGTGATTACGGGCTTTGGCGAATGGGACCAAGGGGGCCCAGGCAGCCCCTCGTAGGCCGATGATAAAAAAGAGTATTCAGGTCGAAACCTGTTTCGCTTTGCCAGGTTGCGTCGCAATAGGTGAAGGCAAGGAACGCATGAAAGGCGGGTTGTTTTGGCGGCAAGCGCCCGTTTGTGGTTCGGCAGAAGTAAGCAGCCCCTTGCCGCTAGGCCGGCAGACGTCCGTTTCCGAGCCAGCCGCCGGCTCAGGACGGGAAATGGAAGAGTAGCATCCGAAAGCCGGGTTGCAAAAGGCCCAACTAACCCGACGCGAGGACTCGGCGCGTTAGCTGGTTATTTCGATGGGATTGCCGTCGGGGTCCGCGATGACGCTTTGGTAGCGGCCCTCGGCGGTGGGGCCCGGCTCGCGAATAATCGGGTAGCCGGCCCGGCGGAGCCGCTCGGTTAAGGCCTGCACGGTGGCCGCACTGCCGCTCGCGAAAGCCAAGTGGGCGTACCCGACCACGGGTCCCCGGCCCGCCGCCAGCAGCTTCGCCGGCTGCATCAATTGCAATCGGGCGCCGCTGGCGAAAGAAAGAAAATAGGCGGAAACCTGCCGGTCTGGGTCGCGGTACCAGCCCGTTGCTACCGCGCCAAAATACTCGCCATAAAATTGACGCGCCCGTTCGACGTTCGGGGTCCAAAGCGCGACGTGGTCAAGGGTCGAACAGAAACCCCCGCTAAGAAGGCTCAAATAATAAGCATTTATAAGTCAGACGCTTTTGTCATTAAGCCAGCTGCAAGTTCTTGCTGCCAAGCTGTTTGCTGACTCCCATTCCTCGTAAGTGCTGCTTGCAAGAAGGTACCAACCCTGCTTAAACCTAATGGCTTTTGCGACTGAAAGCGGCTTAGCAGGGTTTTCTGTTATTATTCTGGTGCGACCCCTACAGCTTCTACCTAGACGACTCCCGCACTACTAGCTGCGTAGCCAGCACTACTTGGCGCGGGGCTACTTTGCCCCTTGTTTGTTCTAAAAACAACAGCGCAGCCGTGCGCCCCATCTCAAATGTTGGGTGCATTACCGACGTCAGCGTTGGCTCAACCACCGTAGCGTGATACTCGTCAGTGAATCCTACCAAAGCTACATCAGCCGGGATGCGCAGGCCCTGTCGCCGTATCTCCTTCATGGCCGCGAACGCGGTGGTGTCGTTTACGCCGAAAATGGCATCGGGCGGCTGCGGAAGGGCTAGCAGCCGCTGCGTGGCTGCCGTGGCGCTATCCGCGCTCATATCGCAGGACACGAGTAGCGAAGCCTCAAAAGTAAGCCCCTCGGCAGCAAGCCCTTAGCGGTAACCCAACATGCGCTCTTGGCTGATATTGAGGGCCGGTGGGCCCGCAATGTGGGCAATACGCCGCCGGCCCTGGGCCGCAAAGTGCCGGGTGATACGACACGCTGCCGCTTGGTTGTCAACGACTACAGTGGGCACTTCGGCTGGCCGGCACACCCGGTCGAAGAATACGAGCGGAATATCGGCGGCCAGTAGTGGGTCGAAGTGGGCGTAAGTGCGCGTTTCCTGGGCTAGGCACATGATGATGCCCTCCACGCGTAGCTGCAGCAGATTGCTGATGCACTCTTGTTCTTTCTCGAAGCTCTCATAGCTGCACCGGATAACGATATAGTACCCGTGCTCGATGGCCACGCTCTCGATACCGCTGATGATGGAGGCAAAGAAATGAGTGACCAAAGCCGGCACAATCACGCCAATGATGCGGCTGGCATTTTTGAGCAACCCAATGGCCAGCGGGTTGGGGCTGTAGTGCAACTCCTGCGCTAGCTGCTGCACCCGTTGGGTGAGTTCGGAGCCGATATCGGGATGGTTGCGTAGCGCCCGCGACACGGTAGATATCGACACATTAAGCGCCTGCGCCAGTGTCTTCAGTGAAACGGGACGTTTACTCATGATTCGTGCTCTTAAGGTAATAATTGGGTAATGATACAGGCTACAAGGCGCAAATAGGATGAGTTTTCTATTCGCCCCCCAAACCTCCACAGTAGTACTTACCAGAATGGGCCTAAAGCCGGTGCGTAGGCCCATTTTACTTATTTTTTCTCCGCAAAGCTTTGCGCAAAGCTTTGCGGAGAAAAAACACCAATTGACTGATAAGCAGTTGATTTTATTGCCTTAGTTTTGGTCACTACAAGCCTTTCAGAGGCAATTGGCTGCTCGCTATTTCATCCCACCCACCCCATGCACTACCGCCAAATCGGCCGCACCGATATGCACGTATCATCCTTGAGCTTAGGGGCTTCGGCCCTGGGCGGGGTGTTCGAAGCCATCGACCCGGCGCAGGGTGTCCGCACCGTGCACGAGGCCGTGGCGCAGGGCGTCAATTTTATCGACGTGGCCCCGTACTACGGCTTCACGAAGGCCGAAGCGGTGCTGGGCCAGGCTTTGCGCACCTTGCCCCGGCAGCAGTACCTGCTTTCGACCAAAGTGGGTCGCTACGGCCAAGACGGTCAGAAAACCTGGGACTACAGCGCCGCCCGCGTGGCCCAGAGCGTAGACGAAAGCCTGGCCCGCCTGCACACCGACTACCTCGACCTGCTGAGCGTGCACGATGTGGAATTTGCCGACCTGGAGCAGGTTATCCACGAAACCATTCCGGCCTTGCACGCCCTGAAGGCAGCGGGCAAAGTACGCTACGTGGGCATCACGGGCTTACCTTTGGCCAAGCTGCGCTACATCCTCGACCGGGTGCCGGCCGGCACGCTCGATACGGTGTTGTCCTTCTGCCACTACTGCCTAAACGATGATGCGCTGGCCGACCACGTGGCATACTTCGAGGAGCGGCAGGTAGGCATCATCAATGCCGCGCCGCTGGCCATGGGTTTGCTCTCGGCGCAGGGGCCGCCGGCCTGGCACCCGGCCTCAGCCGCCCTCAAAGACCACGCCCGGCGGGCAGCGGCGCACTGCGCCAGCCAGGGCTATCCGATTGAGCAACTCGCAATTCAGTTTGCAGTGAGCCACCCAGGGCTGGCCACTACGCTGGTGAGCGCTGCCTGCCCGCGGCTGATGCAGCAAAACATCGCGTGGGCCGCCACGCCCCCCGACCCCAACCTGCTAGCTGAGGTGCGCGCGCTACTCCACCCCGTGCTGGGGGAGACCTGGGACAACTCCTAAGCGCCTGACTTTGCTGCTCTTTCATTTCTACGCTGTCCTTCCTCCCACCCATGACTCACCCCGAAAGCACCCGCCCTGCCTCGTTCAAGCGCTACTGCAAGGCGCTGAGCCTACAAGCCGACGCTAACCTGCTGGCCATCTACCGCCGCCTGCACGCCCCCGGCGCCGCTTGGCCCGAGATTACGCAGGGCATGCGCGAGGTCGGCATTCTGGACATGGAAATATATCTGGTTGACAATCAGGCGTTCATGATAATGGACACGGTGCCTGATTTCGACTACGACCAAGCCATGAAGGTGCTAGCCACCAAGCCCCGGCAGGCCGAATGGGAATCCCTGGTATCCCCGTTTCAGCAAACCACGCCCGATGCCACCGCCGCCGAAAAATGGCGCCTGCTGGAGCGCATCTACAAGCTGGGCGCCTAGGCGGCCTCAACTCGCAGGCTCTCCTTGCTGGCCCTCTACTTACCCTCTCCAATCCCACCCGTGACTGCTGCCCGCTCCACTACGGTTGCCGTTGGCCTGATAACCTGCCTATTCTTCCTCTGGGGCTTCGCCTTGAATCTGAACCCGATTCTGATTCCGCACCTCAAGAAGGCCTGCCAGCTTACCGATGGCCAGTCAGCGCTCATCGACTCGGCCTCCTACCTGGCCTATTTTCTGCTGGCCCTCCCGGCCGGGCAGTTTATGAAGCGCTTTGGCTACAAGGGCGGTATGCTGCTGGGGCTCGGGCTATTTGCCATCGGCGCGCTGCTGTTTTACCCGGCGGCGGCGCTGCGCTCCTACGCCTTTTTTCTGGGTGCGCTGTTCGTTATCGCCTCCGGCCTCACGTTTTTGGAGACGGCCGCTAACCCCTACATCACTGGCCTGGGCAGCCCCGAGGGCGCTACGCAACGCCTGAATTTTGCGCAGTCGTTCAATGGCTTAGCAGCTACGCTGGCGCCGCTGCTAGGCGGCATTTTTATCTTATCGGGCCACAGCCCGAGCAGCGCGCAGCTGGCCGCGCTGTCGCCCGCCGCGCTCGCGGCCTATCTCGACCACGAGGCGGCGGCCGTGCAGGTGCCCTACCTGCTCATTGGGGGTTTTGTGCTGCTCATCGCGCTGCTGCTGTGGCGCACGCCGCTGCCCGCCCTGGCCGAGGAGGAGGCCGACACGGGCGCCGAGGGTACCCTATGGCAGCAAAAAAACCTGCTTTTTGGGGTACTCGCTCAGTTTTTCTACGTGGGCGCGCAGGTTTGCGTGAGCAGTTTCTTCATCCGCTTTGCGGGCAGCGTGGCGGGCATGGACGAAAAGCTGGCCGCCCAGTACCTGGCCGTGGCCTTGTTCGGCTTCATGGCCGGACGCTTTTTAGGCACGGTGCTCATGCGCTTTGTGCCCGCCGCACGGCTGCTGGCCCTCTACAGTGTACTCAATGTGGGCTTGCTGGTGCTGGCCACCACACTGCACGGCACGGGCGCGGTGTACGCGCTGCTGGGCGTCGAGTTTTTCATGTCCATCATGTTTCCGACCATCTTTTCGCTGGGTATCCGGGGGCTGGGGGCGCGCACCAAAGATGGCTCGGCGCTGCTCGTGATGGCCATTGCGGGGGGGCCGTGCTGCCAGTAGTAATGGGCCACGTCTCCGACGCCAGCACCATTCAAACCGCCTATCTGGTACCCGCGCTCTGCTTTTTGGTGGTGCTGGGTTTCGCGCTACGCAATAGCAGCGTCAAGCACCTCACGCTTTCTACGGCCCACTAGGTCTGCGGCCTGCCCTTCTATCTACTGCCTTCTTAAATTATGAACACCCTCACCTGCCTTGCCCCCGGCACCCTGGCCTACCAGCAGCGCCCGGCCCCCACGCCCCGGCCGGGCGAGGCGCTGCTGCGCATCCGGCGGGTGGGCATTTGCGGCACCGATTTGCACGCCTATGAGGGTACGCAGCCGTTTTTTAGCTACCCTAGGGTGCTGGGCCACGAGCTGGCCGGCGAGCTCTTGGACACGGGCGGCGCCGAGGGCTTTGCCGTGGGAGACGCCGTGACCTTCATCCCCTACCTAAACTGCGGGCACTGCGTGGCCTGCCGCGCCGGCAAGCCTAATTGCTGCGTGCACATGCAGGTGTGCGGCGTGCACGTAGATGGCGGCATGGCCGAGCTACTAGCCGTGCCGACCACCGCGCTGGTAGCCGGCCAGGGCCTGGGCTACGACGAGCTGGCCCTGGTAGAGCCGCTGGCCATCGGGGCGCACGGCGTGCGGCGGGCCGCTGTGCAGCCCGGCGAGTGGGTGCTGGTGGTAGGCGCCGGCCCCATCGGCTTAGGTGTGATGGAGTTTGCGCGCATTGCGGGCGCCCAGGTCATTGCCCTGGATGTCAATGAGCAGCGGCTGGCTTTTTGCCGCGAACGGCTGGGCGTAGCCCACACGATTAATGCGCGCGGCGCGGACGTGGCCGTCGAGCTAGCCGCCCTCACCGGGGGCGACATGCCCACGGTGGTTATCGACGCCACTGGCAGCCTGGGGGCTATCAACCAAGGCTTTGCCTACCTGGCGCACGGCGGGCGCTACGTGCTGGTGGGCTTGCAGAAGGGTGATATCAACTTCTCGCACCCCGAGTTTCACAAGCGCGAGGCAACACTGCTGAGCAGCCGCAACGCCACTCGCCAGGACTTCGAACACGTGCTGGGCGCTATGCGCGCCGGGCTGGTGCAGCCCACTACTTACATCACGCACCGCGTGGCTTTTGAGCAGGTGCGCGAGGAGTTTGTCACCTGGCTCGACCCTGCCAGCGGGGTTATTAAAGCCATGATTGAGCTGCCCTAGGTGCCGCGCCACAAGTTGCCCCTAAAACCGCCCCAAGTAACTCGCGCTGACACCTGCTACCCGCCGTGCAGGAGCTGTGGCCCATTCCACAGCCAAAGAGAGACTTGCAAAAATTCAGCTAAAAAGTCTGATTACTAAGTAAGTAGCTCGAATTTTTAGTCCGCGAGTAGCGGATACCGACTCTACCCTGTCGCGGACTGCAAGTCCGCGACAGGGCGCAATTACCCTTCATTCACATCCCCACCTGACAATGCATAGAAGAAAGCTGCTCAAAAGCCTCGCCCTGGCTGCCCCGGCCGCGTGGCTGCCCAGCGTAGTGGCGGGCCTCAACTGGAGCCCGCTGGTGCCGGCCGCCAGCCCGTTTCAGCCCACCTGGGATTCGCTGGCTCAGTACCAGACGCCCGAGTGGTTTCGGGACGCCAAATTTGGCCTCTGGGCGCACTGGGGGCCGCAGTGCCAGCCCGAGCGCGGCGACTGGTACGCCCACCGCATGTACATGGAGGGCTCGGACCAGTACAAGTTTCACTGCGAGAAGTACGGCCACCCGTCCAAATTCGGCTTCAAGGACGTGATAAACGAGTGGAAGGCCGAGGAGTGGAACCCCGACGAATTGGTGGCTTTGTACAAGAAAGCCGGGGCCAAGTACTTCGTGTGCCTGGCCAACCACCACGACAACTTTGACCTCTTCGACAGCAGCCACCAGCCCTGGAACTCGACCCGCTTAGGTCCTAAAAAGGACCTGGTGGGCGGCTGGGCCAAAGCCGCCAAAAAACAGGGCCTGCGCTTCGGCGTGAGCGTGCACGCCTCCCACACCTGGAGCTGGTTTGAAACGGCCCAGCGCGCCGACAAAAACGGCCCGCTGGCCGGCGTACCCTATGATGGCAACGTGACCACCGCCGATGGCCAGGGCAAGTGGTGGCAGGGCTACGACCCGCAGGCCCTCTACGCCCAAAATCACCCCCTGAGCCAGAATAGCCAGGAAGACCGCATGATATATAAGCAGTGGGAATGGGGCAACGGCGTGACTCCGCCCAGCAAGGAGTACTGCGAGAAGTTCTACAACCGCACCATCGAACTGCTGGACAAGTACGAGCCCGATGTGGTGTATTTCGACGATACGGCCCTGCCGCTGTGGCCCATCAACGACACCGGCCTGCGCATCGCGGCGCACATGTATAACACTAGTGCCCAGCGCCACGGCGGCCGCAACGAGGCCGTTATCCTGGGCAAAATCCTGACGCCCGAGCAGCGCAAGTGCCTGGTTTGGGACATCGAGCGCGGCCAGAGCAACGAAATCGAGCCCCTGCCCTGGCAAACCGATACCTGCCTGGGCCAGTGGCACTACGACCGCCGCATCTACGACAATCACGGCTACAAAAGCGCCCAAACCATCATCCACACCCTTATCGATGTGGTGAGTAAAAACGGCAACCTACTAGTGAACGTGCCCGTGCGCGGCAACGGCAGCATTGACGACCAGGAGCGCGCCATCGTGGAAGGCATTGCCGCCTGGATGCAGGTGAATGGCGAGAGCATCTACGCCACCCGCCCCTGGAAAATATTCGGCGAAGGCCCCGCGCAGGAAAAGGCTGCCGCCCTCAGCACCCAGGGCTTCAACGAAGGCAAAGGCAAGGCTTTTGGGGCCGAGGATATCCGCTACGTTACGAAGGGCAAAACCTTGTTTGCCACTGCCCTGGGCTGGCCCACTAGCGGCCGCTTGCTGCTCAAATCGCTGGCGGTGGGCGGGCCACACTACGCCGGCAAAGTCAAGCAAGTAGAGCTGCTGGGTGCGCCGGGCAAGCTCAAGTTTGAGCATACCAAAGAAGGTTTGGCCGTGGTGCTGCCGGCCCAAAAGCCCAACGCTATTGCCTACGCGCTCAAGATTATGCCGGCCTAGCCGCCCTAAAGATTAGCATCGGACTGGCGAAAGCCGCTCACCCAGCCTAGACTATTCAACGAATTCTGCCGGCCGACAAAAGGCTGCTAGCTGACCTACAAGCTACTCTGCTAGGCGCTTAGCCTTATGTAATAGCCTACTCCCGCAACACTATCTGGGCTGGCGCATTCTCCACGCCGGCCCTGCGATTTCTATTACCCACCCCGGTCGCTACCGCGCCCACTTATTCTACTCTCATGCAGGCAAAGTCTATACTCCTATGCGGAGCCCTACTGCCCCTAACCGTGGCAGCGGCTCCTCTTTCCCGCCCCGACTGGGCGCGGCCCGCCCTCACCCAGCCCACGGCCGACATAACCATTACGGGCACGGTGCTCGATGAGAAAGGCGAGGGCATGCCCGGCGCCACGGTGCTGCTCAAAGGCACCACGCTGGGCACGGCCACCGATGGCAGCGGCAACTTCACGCTGCGCATCCCCGACGGCACGGCCTCGCCGACGCTCGTTATTTCCTCCATCGGCTACGTGAAGCAGGAGCTGCCAGTGGGCGACCGCACCACGTTTTCCATCAAGCTGGCCCCCAACGCGCAGGACCTCAACGAGGTGGTGGTGGTGGGCTACGGCACCCAAAAGCGCTCCGACGTAACGGGCTCGGTGGTGTCGGTGCCGCAGGACCGGCTGGAGAAAATTCCGGTGTCCAACGTGGCGCTGGCGCTGGCCGGCGCGGTGGCGGGCGTCAACATCACCACCACCTCGAGCGT
>Ga0265780_10006766_pt1 | contig 14175 bp, 13 predicted proteins | sample P1T30metagenome_FD_192432 | JGI IMG/M metagenome (GOLD analysis project Ga0265780, IMG submission 192432) | Plant litter microbial communities from East Loma Ridge, Irvine, California - P1 T30 | ecosystem: Environmental > Terrestrial > Plant litter > Unclassified | place: USA: California... | reverse complement strand
TCGGCACCTTCGACAACGGCGCCACCACCACCGAGCTGCGCTTCCTGGCGCGGATACAGTCCGCCACTCTTGGTGCGCAGGCCGAAAGTTGCCGCGCCGCGTTCGTGAAAGGCCTGCGCTACGTCCTGAACGCCCAATATCCGAACGGCGGCTTCCCGCAGGTCTACCCGCTGCAGGGCGGCTACCACGATGCCGTCACCCTGAACGACGACGCCATGGTGCGCGTGGTGGAGCTGCTGCTGGACGTGGCGCAAGGCCAGGGCGACCTGGCCTTCGTCCCGGCCGCGCTCCGGGAGGAAGCGCGCGGCGCCGCCGCCCGTGCCGTGGACATGTTCGTCGCGGCCCAGGTCGAAGCCGGCGGCCGCCGCACCGGCTGGGGCCAGCAATACGACGCACTGAGCCTGGCGCTGGCCGGCGCGCGCAATTTCGAGCCGGCCGCGCTGGCCAGTCCCGAGACCGCGGGCGTCCTGATGCTGCTCATGCGCCTGCCCGAACCGTCGCGCGCGGTCCAGGACGCGGTGCATGCCGGCGCCGCCTGGCTGCGCTCCGTCGCCCTGCGCGATGTCGCCTTCACCGCCGATCCGATCGAGGCCGGCCGGCGCCTGCTGACCAAGCAGGGCGCGGAGCCGATCTGGTCGCGCTACTACGATCCCCGCACCATGCGGCCCGTGTTCGGCGACCGCGACCGTAGCATCCACGACGACGTCAACGAACTGCAGATCGAGCGCCGCAACGGCTACGCCTGGTTCGGCAGCGTGCCGGCGCGCGCGCTCGAGCGCTATGCCGCCTGGTCGCAACCGAGACAGGCGCGCGTGATCCTGGTCGGCGACTCGACCATGGCGCCCAAGGGCGGCTACGGCGACGCCCTGTGCCGGCGCCTGGAGCCGGCCGTAGCCTGCATCAACAAGGGCCGCGCTGGCCGCAGCACCAGCAGCTACCGGGCCGAAGGCCACTGGGACGAGGTGCGCGGCCTGCTGGACCAGAACCGCCAGTACGGCGCTACCTATGTCCTGGTCCAGTTCGGCCACAACGACCAGCCGGGTAAACCAGGGCGTTCGACCGACCTGAAGACGGAATTCCCCGCCAACATGGCCCGCTATGCGAGCGAGGTGGCGGCCAGCGGCGCGACGCCGGTGCTGGTGACGCCGCTGGCGCGCCGCAGCTTCGAGGGCGGCAAGCTGGCCGACTCGCTGGCGCCCTGGGCCGCCGCGACGCGCGCGGTGGCGCTGCAAGAAGGCGCGCGCCTGCTCGACCTGCATGCGGCGACCATGGCCGCGTTTGCCGAACTGGGCCAAGCCAGGGCCGTCACCCTGGGGCCGCCGCCCAAGCTTGAGGCCAAGGGCCCCGACCTGACCCACCTGAACGACGAGGGCGCCGAGATCGTCGCGCCGATCGTGCTGGCCGGGTTGCGCAAGGCCGTGCCGGCGCTGGCGGCGGGGGAGGAAAAGCCATGAACCGCCGCGAGCTGCTTCTCCTGGCCATGTCGCTGTCCCTGTCCGGGTGCGCGTCCGTCCCGGGCGCGGGCAAAGCCAAACCGCGCGTGATCGTCTCGACCGACATCGGCGGCACCGACTTCGACGACTTCCAGTCGCTGGTGCATCTGCTGCTCTACGCCGACCTGATCGACCTCGAAGGCCTGCTGGCCTCGCCCTGGGGCGTGGGCCGCGGTCGCAAGCGCCATTTGCTGGCCATCGTCGACGCCTACGAAAAGGACTATCCGAACCTGAAGACCTGGTCGAGCGCCTATCCGACGCCCGCTTACCTGCGCGGTATCGCCAGGCAGGGCGGATCGGACCTGGCGCTGCCGCCGGGCTGGGGCGAGCCGACCGAGGGGTCCAACTGGATCGTCGAGCGGGCGCGGCTTGACGATCCGCGTCCGCTGTGGGTGCTGCTGTGGGGTGGCTTCGAAGACCTGGCCCAGGCGCTGCACGACGCGCCCGACATCAAACCGAAACTGCGCGTCTACATGATCGGCGGCCCGAACAAGAAATGGTCGAACATGGCCTACGACTACCTGATGCGCGAGCATCCCGACCTCTGGATCATCGAGAACAACTCGACCTACCGCGGCTGGTTCGAAGGCGGGGACCAGTCGGGGGACCTGGGCAACCAGGCCTTCGTGGCGCGCCACGTCAAAGGTGTCGGCGCGCTCGGCGACTACTTTGCCGCGATCGCGCCGAAGGTCAAGATGGGCGACACGCCTTCGCTCGCGTATGTGCTGGGCGCCGACCCGGCCGACCCGCGCCGTGGCGGCTGGGGCGGCAGCTTCGTGCGCGCCTGGGACAGGCCGCGGGTCGTGTTCGATGCGCCGCCTGCGGCGGATGACGTGGTCGAGACCTTCGCCATCATGGAACTGGTCTACCGTCCCACGGGCCAGGCGCCGGGCGCGCCGCGTGCCGCCATGGTGGTCGACAGGCAGGAATTCCCGGGCTACCCGCAGCCGGACGGCAGCTGGCGCTTCCTGTTCTCGCCCAAGGAAGACAAGGCGTGGAGCTACCGTATCGCCAGCGATCATCCGGGCCTGGACGGGCAGACCGGCGCCTTCACCTCGCGCATGGCGCCGCCCGAGCGCGCGCGCCAGCCGTCCAGCCGTTATCCGAACTGGTGGACCGACGATCCCGACCCGGCGCTGCGCGAAGGACCGCACCAGGGTGCCAAGACCATCAGCCGCTGGCGCGCGGCCTTCCTTCGCGATTTCGCGGCCCGTCTGCGCCGGACGCAGACGGCTGCGCCCCGTTGACCGGGCTGTCCTTAATCCGCCGCCAGTTCCGCCATCAATGACCTGAGCCACTGGTTGCCCGGCTCCTTGTGGAAGCGGGCGTGCCAGAACAGGTTGACGTCGAATTCCGGCACCGGGACGGGCAAGGGCAGGTAGGTCAGCTTGAAGGGCGCCATGCTCTCGCGCACATAGCGCTCGGGGACGGTCGCGATCAGGTCGGTGCTGGCCAGGATGTGGCCCAGCGCGATGAAATGCGGCACGCTCAGGCGCACGTTGCGCCGCACCGCGCGGCGCTCGATCGCCTCGTTCACCATGGCGTGGCCGGTGCCGGCCGCCACCACCACCACGTGCTGCGCGCTCTCGAAATCCTCCAGCGTCATGCTGCCCTTGTCGAGCGGATGGCCCTGGCGGAACAGGCAGACGTAGCGCTGCCTGAACAGCAGGCGCTGGAAGAAGCCCGCCTTCAGCTGCGGCAGCAGGCCGAAGGCGATGTCGACCCGTCCCGATTCCAGCTCGTCGCTCAGCACCACGCTGGTATTGCGCACGGTGCTGATCGTCACGCCCGGCGCGATCTCGGCCAGCCGCCGCATCAGGCGCGGCAGGAAGTGGATTTCGCCCAGGTCGGTCATCGCGATCGTGAACTTGCGCTGGCTCGCGGCCGGATCGAACTCCAGCTGGCGCTCCAGCGTATCGCGGATCGTGGCCAGCGCCTGCGCGATCGGCTCGGCCAGCTGGCTGGCGTAGGGCGTCGGCTCCATGCCGCGCCCGGTGCGCAGGAACAGCTCGTCGCCCAGCATGCGGCGCAGCCGGCTCAGCGCATTGCTCACGGCCGGCTGGGTCAGGCCCAGGGTCTCCGCCACCGCGGCCACGCGCCGCTCCTTGTACAGCTCCTGGAAGACCACCAGCAAGTTCAGGTCGATGTCGCGCAGGTTCAGCATACGAGGCTCTTCATAACATTCATAAAATCTATTTTATGGATTCATGGGATTTTGTTTTTTTATTTTAGTGCGAAACCTATACTTTTCTCCAGGAAGTAATAACTGACATTCGGAGACGGAATGAAGCTGAGCATCCAACCGATGGACCGGGTGGTCGACGCCGGTGCGGGCGCCAATCTGCTGGCGGTGCTGCGCGAACACGCCATGCCGGTGTCCTACAGCTGCACCGCCGGGCGCTGCGGCACCTGCCGCTGCAAACTGGTCGAGGGCAGCGTGCTCGACGCGGGCCGGCCGGTTGCCGTCGGTGGCAGCCTGCTCGCCTGCACCAGCGTGCTGGACGGCGACTGCACTATCGAAATCCCCGAGCCGGACGAAGTGATCCAGCACCCGGCGCGCATCCTCAAGGCCAGCGTGGTCGAGGTCGACGCGCTGACCCACGACATCCGCCGCCTGCGCCTGCGTCCGGCCAGGCCGCTCGCCTTCTCGCCGGGCCAGTACGCCACCCTGCAGTTCACCCCGGAGCACATCCGTCCCTATTCGATGGCCGGCCTGCCGGGCGACGCGGAACTGGAATTCCACGTGCGCCTCGTGCCCGATGGCCTGGTGAGCAGCTATGTCGAGCGCGAACTGCAGCCCGGCGACACGGTGCGCGTCAGTGGCCCGCTTGGCACCTCCTACCTGCGCACGAAGCACGAGGGACCGATGCTGTGCGTGGCCGGCGGCACCGGCCTGGCCCCGGTGCTGTCGATCGTGCGCGGCGCCTTTGCCGCCGGGATGAGCAACGACATCCACCTGTACTTCGGCGTGCGCAGCCGGCGCGACCTGTACGCCCTGGACGTGCTGGAACGCCTGGCCGAGCGCCACCGCAACCTGCACCTGCACGTGGTGGTGGCCGACGGCAGCGGCGCCGATGGGCAGCGCAGCGGCATCGTCACCGAGGCGTTGGCCCGCGACTGGGCATCGCTGGCGGGGTGGCGCGCCTACCTGTGCGGCGCGCCGCCGATGGTGGAAGCGGCCAGCGAACTGGCGCGCGCACGGGGCGTCCGGCCCGAACACATCTATGCCGACGCGTTCTACGCGAAGGCAGCCTGATCCCAAGGAGAAAGCATGGACATGCAAGCAAGCGGCACGCTGGCAAACGACACAGGCGTACGGCAAGCGCGCGCCGACTTTTACGAGCGCATCAGCGGCGACAACATGACGCCGCTGTGGGAAGTGCTGGGCGCCCTGGTGCCGAAGTCGCCCCGCACCCCGGTGGCCCCGGCCCTGTGGCGCTACGACGAGGTGCGCGGCCACGTCATGGAAGCGGGCCGCCTGATCAGCGCCGAAGAGGCCGAGCGCCGCGTGCTGGTGCTGGAAAACCCTGCGCTGCGCGGCAATTCCTCGATCACGCAGTCGCTGTACGCCGGCCTGCAGCTGATCCTGCCGGGCGAAGTGGCGCCCGCCCACCGGCACACCCAGTCGGCGCTGCGCCTGGTGCTTGACGGCGAGGGGGCGTACACCGCCGTCGACGGCGAACGCACCACCATGCGCCGCGGCGACTTCATCATCACGCCGTCCTGGACCTGGCACGACCATGGCAACCTGGGCACGGAACCGGTGGTGTGGCTCGACGGGCTGGACATCCCGACCCTGCGCTTCTTCGACGCCGGCTTCGCCGAACACGGCAGCCAGGCCTCGCAGCAGACCGCGCGCCCCGAGGGCGATGCGCTGGCCCGCTACGGCCACAACATGCTGCCGATGGATTTGCAGCAGGCGCCGTCCGACCCGACCAAGGTGTTCGTCTACCCGTTCGCCCAGACCAGGGAAGCGCTCGAGGGCATCGCCCGCACCGAACCGGATGCGCACGTCGGGCACAAGCTGCGCTACGTGAACCCGGCCACCGGCGCCTCGCCGATGCCGACCATTGGCGCCTTTGCCCAGCTGCTGCCGGCAGGTTTTGCCACCCGGGCCTACCGCAGCACCGACGCCACTGTCTACGTCTGCCTGGAAGGGCAGGGCAGCGCCCAGGTCGGCGAGGAGACCTATGCCTTCGGTCCGAACGACATCTTCGTCGTGCCTTCCTGGCACGCGCTGCGCCTGCAGGCCGAGGCGCAAACGATCCTGTTCAGCTTCTCGGACCGCCCGATGCAACAGGCTCTCGGCCTGTGGCGCGAAGAGAAAATGCAGTAATCCCACTGGAGAACCCCATGAAATACGCAGTTCCACCCGCACCGGTCTACACCCTGCCAGTCGTCGGCAGCGACGCGCAATTCCCCGTCAACCGCATCTTCTGCGTCGGCCGCAACTACGCCGCCCACGCGCGCGAGATGGGCAAGGACCCCGACCGCGATCCGCCGTTCTTCTTCATGAAGCCGGCCAACGCGACCGTCATCGCCGGCAGCGAGGAAGTGGCGATCCCGTACCCGCCGAAGACCGCCAACTTCCACCACGAGGTCGAACTGGTGGTCGCCATCGGCAAGGGCGGCGCCGGCATCCCGGTAGAGGGGGCGCTGGACCACGTGTACGGCTACGCCGTGGGCCTGGACATGACCCGCCGCGACGTGCAGCTCGAAGCGCGAGACAAGGGCCGTCCCTGGGAGTTCGGCAAGTCGTTTGCCAAGTCGGCGCCGATCGGCCCGATCCACCGCGCGCTGGATGTCGGCCACGTGAGCGAAGGCGAGATCGCGGTGACGGTCAATGGCGAAGACCGCCAGCGCTCCGACGTGTCCAAGCTGATCTGGTCGGTGGCCGAGTCGATCGCCTACCTGTCCGAGTACGAAACCCTGGAGCCGGGCGACATCATCATGACCGGCACCCCGGAAGGCGTGAACGCGGTCAAGCCGGGCGACCTGATGGTCGGCACGGTGGCGGGCCTGGGCGAGATCCGGGTGCGCGTGGCCGGCTGACGGCCCTTACACGTAACAGGAGACAGCATGGGAGACACCCCAGTCGTTTTCCCCATACGCCCCGTGTGGGAGTCGAAAGAAAGCAGCAGCCGCATCCCGTTCTCGGTCTACACGGACGAGGAGAACCACAAGCGCGAGCTGGAGCGGCTGTTCTACAAGGGCCACTGGTGCTACGTCGGCCTCGAGGCCGAGGTGCCGAACGCGGGCGACTTCAAGCGCACCGTGGTGGGCGAACGCTCGGTGATCATGGTGCGCGATGCCGATGGCGGCATCAACGTGGTCGAGAACGTGTGCGCCCACCGCGGCATGCAGTTCTGCCGCGAGCGCCACGGCAACCGCAAGGAGTTCGTCTACCCCTACCACCAGTGGAACTACAAGCTCAATGGCGACCTGCAAGGCGTGCCCTTCCGGCGCGGCGTCAAGCAGGACGGCAAGGTGCAGGGCGGCATGCCGAAGGAGTTCAGGACCGAGGAACACGGGCTCACGAAACTCAAGGTGGCGGTGCGCGGCGGGGTGGTGTTCGCCTCCTTCGACCATGCCGTGGAGTCGCTGGAAGACTTCCTCGGCCCGGACATCCTGGGCTACTTCGACCGCCTGTTCAACGGCCGCAAGCTGACCATCCTGGGCTACAACCGCCAGCGCATTCCGGGCAACTGGAAGCTGATGCAGGAGAATATCAAGGACCCCTACCACCCGGGCCTGCTGCACACCTGGTTCGTCACCTACGGCCTGTGGCGCGCGGATAACAAGTCGCAGCTGGTGATGGATGCGCAGCATCGCCATGCGGCCATGATCTCGACGCGCGGCAGCGGCGGCGCCAGGTCGGAAGTGACGGCCGGCGTCACCAGCTTCAAGGAAAGCATGGAGATCCAGGACAAGCGCCTGCTCGACATCGTGCCCGAAGACTGGTGGGGCGGCCCGACCGCCGTGATGATGACCGTGTTCCCGAGCGTGATCTTCCAGCAGCAGGTCAACAGCGTCTCGACGCGCCACATCCAGCCCGACGGCAAGGGCGCCTTCGACTTCGTCTGGACCCACTTCGGCTTCGAGGACGACACGCCCGAGATGACCCAGCGCCGGCTGATCCAGGCCAACCTGTTCGGCCCGGCCGGCTTCGTGTCGGCCGACGACGGCGAAGTCATCGAGCTGTCGCAGTATGGCTTCGAGCAGAAACCCTTCCACCGCGCGGTGGCGGAACTGGGCGGCTACGGCGAGGAGAACACCGACCACATGGTGACCGAAACCCTGATCCGCGGGATGTACGGCTACTGGCGCAAGGTGATGGAGGACCCGGCATGAACACCAACGACGACACCGGGGTGTACCTGGCGCTGGCCGGGCTGTACGCCGATTACGCGGCCGCGGTCGACGCCCAGGACTGGGAGCGCTGGGTCGGGTTCTTCCTGGACGACTGCGAGTACCGGGTGCAGCCGCGCGAGAACCACGAACGGGGCTTTCCGCTGGCGACCCTGGCCTTGATCAGCCGCGGCATGCTGAAGGACCGCGTGTACGGCATCAAGGAGACGCTGTTCCACGACCCGTACTACCAGCGCCACGTGGTCGGCCTGCCGCGCATCCTGCGCCGCGAGGGCGACCTGATCGAGGCCGAGGCCAACTACGCGGTGTTTCGCACCAAGCTGAGCAAGGAAACGACGGTGTTCAACGTCGGCCGCTACCTCGACCGCGTGCGCATCACGCCCGAGGGCCTGCGCTTCGCGTCGCGCCTGTGCATCTACGACACCGAGATGATCCCGAATTCACTGATTTACCCGATCTGAGGCATAGCATGGCAAACAACTGGCTGGACGTCGTCGCGCTCGACGACGTCCCTGAAGACGATGTCCTGGGTGTGGACGCCGCAGGCAAGGACCTGGCGCTGTACAGCGTCGACGGACAGGTCTACGCCACCGACAACATCTGCTCACACGGGCACGCCCGCCTGTGCGACGGCTTCCTGGAGGGATTCGAGATCGAATGCCCTCTGCACCAGGGCAAATTCGATATCCGCGACGGCCGCCCCACCTGCGAGCCCGTCACCGTAGCGGTGCGCACCTACCCGGTGCGGATCGACGGCGGCAGGGTGTTCGTGGACCTGGCCTGAAGTTCGCCCAGACCCGGCCCAAAGCAGGCGGCAAGCGGCGCAAGACCGCACCGCCATTACCATTCAAGGAGACACCATGTCCGCAACAACACAAGTCGACGTCCAGAAGCTGATCGATTCGAGCCGTTTCTCCGGCTACCAGTTCCTGATCGCTTTCCTCTGCTTCGTCATCATCGCCATCGACGGGTTCGATACGGCGATCATCGGCTTCATCGCGCCATCGCTGCGTACCGACTGGGGCCTGTCGCCCCAGCAGCTCGGCCCCCTGCTGTCGGCCGGCCTGGTGGGCCTGGCGGCCGGCTCCTTCCTGGCCGGTCCGCTCGGCGACCGCATCGGGCGCAAGACCATCCTGGTCCTGTCCGTGTTCTTCTTCGGGATCTGGACCCTCGCTTCCGCCTATGCGGATTCGCTGTTCACCCTGACACTGTTCCGCTTCCTCACGGGCCTTGGCCTGGGCGGCGCGATGCCCAATGCGATCACGCTCACCTCCGAGTACTCGCCCCAGCGCAGCAAGTCGATCGTGGTCACCATCATGTTCTGCGGCTTCACCCTGGGCTCGGGCCTGGGCGGCGTGCTGGCGGCGCACCTGATCCCCGAGCACGGCTGGCGCAGCGTACTGCTGCTGGGCGGCTACGTGCCGGTCGCCTTTGCCGTCCTGCTGTGGTTCCTGCTGCCCGAGTCGGTGCGTTTCCTGGTGCTGCGCAAACCCGGCAGCGACAGGATCGCCGCCACCTTGCGCCGCATCGTCCCGAACGGCGTGCCGACAGGCGCCCGCTTCGTGATCCCGGAAGCGCCGGTCGGCGTAAAGAAGTCGCCAGTGGCCCAGCTGTTCGCATCCGAACTGCGCTTCGGCACCCTGGCCCTGTGGGCGGCCTTCTTCATGAGCCTCCTGATCGTCTACCTCTTGACCAACTGGCTGCCGACCCTGTTCAAGGACGCCGGCTTCCCGCTGGCGAAAGCGGCCCTGGTCGCGGCCATGTACCAGGTGGGCGGCACCGTCGGCGCCATCCTGATCGGCTGGCTGATGGACCGCTACGATCCCTACCGCGTGCTCGGCCTGTCCTACCTGGCCAGCATCGGCTTCATCGCCCTGATCGGCTTCATGTACACCGACCTCCTGGTGCTGAACCTGGCCGTGGCCGGGGTGGGCTTCTGCGTGAGCGGTTCGCAGATCGGCGCCAATGCGCTGGCGGCGTCGTTCTACCCGACCAGCAACCGCGTGACCGGCGTCAGCTGGGCCCTGGGCGTGGGCCGCTGCGGCGCCATCCTGGGCTCGCTGATGGGCGGGGCGCTGCTCGGAGCGGGGTTGGGCTTCTCGGCCATCATCCTGCTGCTGGCGATCCCGGCCCTGCTGGCGTCGGTATCGGTGTTCGCGATGGCGCGCCGCTATGGCGCGGCGTCCGCGAACGCGGCCGCACGCGCAGGCGCGGCCGCCGCGCCGCTGCCGGTGCGCTCGTCGACCTGATTCTTCGATTCCAAAGGCTTCCATGAAACTGCACAGCTTCTTCAATAGTTCGACTTCCTTCCGCGTGCGCATCGCGCTCGCGCTCAAGGGCCTGCCCTTCGACTACGCCGGCGTCAACCTGCGCAGCGGCGAGCAGGGCGGGGACGCCTACCGCACCCTCAGCCCGGCCGGCATCGTGCCGGTGCTGGAAGACGGCGAGTTCACGCTCACCCAGTCGCTGGCCATCGTCGACTACCTCGACCGCCGCTATCCACAACCACGGCTGCTGCCCGAGGACGCGATCATGCGCGCCCGGGTGCTCGAGATCGCCCAGACCATCGCCTGCGAGATCCACCCGATCAACAACATCCGCGTGCTCAAGTACCTGACCGGCACGCTGGGCGTGAGCGAGGAGCTGAAGAACGCCTGGTACCGGCACTGGGTGGACGAAGGCCTGGGCGCGGTCGAGGCCCTGCTGGCCAAGCTGCCGGCGGCGCCGTACTGCGCCGGCGACGCGCCGACCCTGGCCGACTGCTGCCTGGTGCCGCAGGTGGCCAACGCCCAGCGCATGGGTTGCGACCTGACGCGCTTCACACGCGTGCTGGCAGTACACGAGCACTGCATGCGCCAGGAGGCTTTCCAGCAGGCCGCACCGAACAGGCAGCCGGATTACATCGGCTGATTGCAGCCGCCGGCGGTTCGCGCTTGATCCCGCGCGAACCGCCGACACGACAACACCATCAGGAGACACACATGACCTACGTCGCACAACGCGGCGCGATGGCGGCCGCCGCATGCCTGGCCGGCCTGTTCGCCGCTCCCGCTTTCGCCCAGAACAACGTTACCGTCTACGGCCTCGTCGACGTGGCCCTGGCGCGCATGAACAACGCCGATGCCGCCGGCAATTCGGTAACCCGCATGCCTTCGCTGACCGGCAGCCTGCCCTCGCGCATCGGTTTCAAGGGCGAAGAGTCGCTCGGCAATGGCCTCTCCGCCGTGTTCGCGCTGGAGGGCGGCTTCGCGCCCGACACCGGCGTTTCCAACCAGGGCGGGCGGCTGTTCGGCCGCCAGTCCTGGGTAGGACTCAAGGGCCGTTGGGGCACGCTGCAGCTCGGTCGCGTGATGAACATGACCTTCTACGGCACGCTGAAAAGCGACGTGCTGGGCCCGAACCTGTTCTCGATCAGCAGCATCGACCCCTACATACCGAACGCGCGCAGCGACAATGCGCTGGCCTACATGGGCAGCTTGAAGGGCTGGACCGTGGGCGCCAGCTACAGCCTGGGACGCGATGCTTCCGCCGCCGGCGGACCGTCCGCCACCAACTGCGGGGGCGAAGTGGCCGGCGACAGCCAGGCCTGCCGCCAGGTGACCGGGCTGCTGGGGTATGAAACCAAGGCCTTCGGCATCAACACCACCTGGGACCAGATGCGCGGCGGCAGGGGCGCGGCGGGCGGCCTGGCCGGCAGCGGCAACACCGACCGCCGCGTCGCCGTCAACGCCTGGGTCATGTTCGGGGCGACAAGGGTGGGTGGCGGCGTCATCGACCGTAGCCTCGGCGCCGTGACCGGCCTCACCGAATCGAAGCTGTTCTACCTGGGCCTGAGCCATCCGCTGGCCGCACGCGTGACCCTGGACGCCCAGGTGGCGCGCAAGGCGGTGGACGGTTCGCCCGACGACACCAACATGCTGGTCGGGCGCCTGACCTATGCGTTCTCGCCGCGCACCGCCGTATATGGCGCCATTGGCCGCATGGACAACCACGGCCAGGCGGCCATCGCGCTCGACACCGGTGGCACCGTGGCCCCGGGCCGCGCCCAGAACGGCCTGATGGCCGGCCTGCGGCACGCGTTCTGACGGGGTCCAGCTTCTTCTCACGCCGTGGTAAAAAGGCGCTTGACCCTGACGCAAGGTCAGGGTTGACAGTCTGCCTGCGGAGGAAACCTGGATGAGCAAACGCTATACGGTACAACAACTGGCCACCCTGTCCGGCGTGTCGGTGCGCACCCTGCACCATTACGACCGGATCGGCCTGCTCGCCCCGGCCTTCCTGGGCGATAACGGCTACCGCTTTTACCGGGCGGCCGAGCTGCTGCGTTTGCAGCGCATCCTGCTGTTCCGTGAATTCGGCATTCCGCTGGCGGCCATTGCCAGGCTGCTCGAATGTCCACACACGGAACAGGTGGCGCAGCTGGAGCTTCAACGCGCCACCTTGCTTGCCGAAGCGGAGCGCTATCGCATCCTTGCAGGCACGATCGACCGCACGATCGCGTCGCTCACGAGTCTAGGAGAGACAACGATGGCACACGAAGATCTGTACAAGGGCCTGGGCCCCGACCGCCAGGCCGCCTACCGCGCCGAGATCGCGGCGCGCTACGGCAGCGATGCGGTCGAGCGCGCCGACACGGCGCTGGCCGGGATGGGCGAGGGCGGCCGCCAGGCCATGGTGGACGAGCTGGCGGAGATCGAGCTGGCGCTTGCCCAGCAGCTGCGCGCGGGCGTTCCCGCGGATGATGCGCGCCTGGCGCCGCTGGTCGCCCGGCACCGCGCCTGGGTCGGCAAGATGTGGGGCAGGGAGTGCACGTTTGAAGCGCATGCGGGCCTGGGCGAGATGTACGCCGCGCACCCGGATTTCCGCCAGCGCTACGAGTCGATCGCGCCCGGCCTGACCGACTTTATCAATGCCGCGATCCGCACCCACTCGCGGGCGCGGGCAGCCTGAGCGGCGTCACAAGGGCAGGGCCGTCTCGTACTTCACCTCGCGCAGGGCGACGCTGGTGTTCAGTTGCGAGACCCCCGGCAGCTTGAGCAGGACGTTGTGCAGCAGGTCGTGGTAGGCGTCCATGTCGGCCACCATGACCTTGACGATGTAGTCCGAGGTGCCGGTCACCTCGTAGCACTCCATCACCTCGGAACAGGCCTTCATCTGCGCTTCGAAGGTCTCGACCACGCCGGCCTCGTGCCGCGTCAAGGAAACGTGCAGCACGCACACCAGCCCCAGGTCGAGCTTGCGGCGTTCGAGCAGGGCGGCGTAGCGGCGGATGTAGCCGTGTTCTTCGAGCTCCTTCTGGCGCCGCCAGCAGGGCGAGGCCGACATCCCGACCCGCTCGGCCAGTTCGTTGACGGACAGGCGGGCATTCTGTTGCAGTTCGCGCAAGATGCGCAGGGATGCGGCGTCGAGGTTGAATTTGTCCATGTTGAGCACCAAATCGAAATAATTTGCCTATTCTGAAGCAAAACCGGACAAGTTAGAAAAGTTATTTCCCGTCGCGGGACTATCATGTTCCACAATAGACAAGCCCTGCAGGGCTGCACGTGGAGACATGATGGGAACGATGCACGACGAGGTCGCAAGTACGGGTCCGGCCGGTGAACTGGCCGATCCGTCCTACCGCCTGGACGACAACCTGAAACGCAGCCAGGGCCGGGTGTTCCTGACCGGGACCCAGGCCCTGGTCCGCCTGACCCTGATGCAGAAGGCGCTCGACGAGCGGGCCGGCCTGAACACGGCCGGCTTCATCTCGGGCTACCGCGGCTCGCCGCTGGGCGCGGTGGACCAGGAAGTGTGGCGCGCGTCTAAAATCCTGCAGCAGAACGCGATCGAATTCCTCCCCGCGATCAACGAGGAACTGGGCGCGACCGCCGTGCTGGGCACCCAGCAGGTCGGGGGCGATCCGAACCGCACCGTCGATGGCGTGTTCGCCATGTGGTACGGCAAAGGCCCCGGCGTGGACCGCGCCGCCGACGCCCTCAAGCACGGCAATGCCTATGGTTCCTCGCCGCTGGGCGGGGTGCTGGTGGTGGCCGGCGACGACCACGGCTGCGTGTCCTCGTCGATGCCGCACCAGAGCGACCATGCCTTGATGGCCTGGAGCATGCCGGTGCTGAACCCGGCCAACATCGAGGAATACCTGGAGTTCGGCCTGTACGGCTGGGCCCTGTCGCGCTTCTCGGGCGCCTGGGTCGGCTTCAAGGCGATCTCGGAAACGGTGGAGGGCGGCGCCGTGGTCGAACTGCCTGATGCGCCGAGCTTCAAGGCGCCGGAAGGCTTCACGGCATCGGCCGACGGCCTGCACTACCGCTGG
>Ga0265780_10006765_pt1 | contig 14175 bp, 15 predicted proteins | sample P1T30metagenome_FD_192432 | JGI IMG/M metagenome (GOLD analysis project Ga0265780, IMG submission 192432) | Plant litter microbial communities from East Loma Ridge, Irvine, California - P1 T30 | ecosystem: Environmental > Terrestrial > Plant litter > Unclassified | place: USA: California... | reverse complement strand
GCAGGGTGCGCAGGCCCAGCGCCCGCGCCTCGTGCTCAGCTTGTTGCAGTAAAGCCTGGGCGATGCCCCGGCCGTGGGCCGACGGGGCTACGGCCAGCCGGTGCGTCACAAGGGCCGGCTCGGTAGCGTCCCAGTCGGCGTCGGCGTATTCGGCATCCTGGTCCTGGGTGAGAGCGGCCACGCCCGCCAGCTCGCCGCCCAATTTAGCTACCCAGAGGTGATTTTGGGCAATGTCTTTTTCAAAAACAGCCTGGTTTGGGTACTCGCTGGTCCACTGGTAGTTGCCGGCGGCGTTCATCAGCGGCACTACCGCTTGTACCAGCGCCACGATGGCCGGTAAATCGGCCACCGTGGCGCGGCGGATAGTTAAATCAGTTGTCATTGCCAAACTTACCCACGCCGCAGCACCTCGGCCGCGTCCTTAGCGAAGTACGTCAGAATAGCGTCGGCCCCGGCACGCTTGATGCTCATGAGCACTTCCATCATGGTTTTTTCGCCATCGACCCAGCCGTTGAGAGCAGCGGCGCGCACCATGGCGTACTCGCCCGATACGTTGTAGGCCGTCACGGGTAGGTTGGTGTGATTTTTCACCTCCCGAATGATGTCGAGGTAGCTCAAAGCAGGCTTAATCATCACCATGTCCGCACCTTCGGCTTCGTCGAGCGCCAGCTCGCGCAGGGCTTCGAGGCGATTGGCGGGGTTCATCTGGTAGCTCTTTTTGTCGCCTTTTTTGGGCGCCGAGTCCAGCGCATCGCGGAACGGGCCGTAGAACGCCGAAGCATATTTGGCGGTGTAGCTCATGATGCTAACGTGGCTGAAGCCGTTGCTATCCAGCACGTCGCGTATCCAGGCCACGCGGCCGTCCATCATGTCGCTCGGGCCGATAATGTCGGCTCCGGCACGGGCCTGCGCCAGCGCCATTTGGCCTAGCACTTCGAGCGAGGCGTCATTAAGAATTTCGCCCGAGTACACGTCTACCACGCCGTCGTGGCCGTCGCTGCTGTAGGGGTCCATCGCTACATCGGTCATGATGGCCACTTCGGGGAACTGCCGCTTGATGTCAGCTACAGCCTTCAAATACAAGCCGTTGAGATTAGTCGATTCGCGGGCCAACCGGTCTTTCAACCCGTCGTTGATGCTAGGAAAAGGCGCGAAAGAGTTAATGCCTAGCTCCACCGCCGCGCCCACCTCGTCGATAACGCGGTCGGCCGAGTAGCGGTAGATGCCAGGCATCGATTTCACCTCTAGCTGCTGATTTTGGCCTTCGATGATAAAGAGCGGGTAAATAAAATCGTGGGCCGTGAGGCGGGTTTCCTGCACCATGTCGCGGATAACCTGTGACTTACGGTTGCGGCGGGGGCGGTGCGTGGGGATGAGAGACATAAGCGGAAAAAGCAAAAATGGCGGCTAAATAGCCTGTATATAACCGCCAAAGCCCTGCAAAAGGTTGGCTCGCCGCTGCACAGGCAGCGATTAGTATTATGGTGCTATGCTTACGAAACCCACTTGGCCAAGCTGTTATAGCTGCTACCGCTGGCCCTGTTGCTGGCTTGTAAAAAAGACCAGGCTAACCCTGTTGCCGCAGGTATCTGGCTTTCGACCAATAAGGTGGAAAGTAGGGGTGTAGCCATAAAAACCCACTTTCTCAGCCGTGCTAAGGCAGCCCAATACCTAGTTGCCAGCAGTCAGGGCCGCCATTCGCTTGCGGGCTTCGGCAATGGCCGGGGCGTGGGCGTTGGCCCAGCTGCTCATGACAATCACGGTGCCCAACAGGCCCTGCCCCAGCTCAGTCAGTTCGTATTCCACGCGGGGGGGCACCTCGGCGTACACTGTGCGCGTCACCAGGCCATCGGTTTCGAGGGTGCGGAGCGTGACGGTGAGCATCCGTTGCGAAATGCCCGTGATGCGGTGGCGCAGCTCGTTGAAGCGCAAGCTGTCCGTGCTACCCAGGTGTAGGATGCTGAGCATGGACCATTTATCGCCGATGCGGCTCAGAATATCGCGCACGGGGCAGAGGCCGGTTGCGTTGGCCCGGGCCGCAATGATTTTTTTGGCGGCGGCCTGAATTTTAGTGCCTTGAGTGTCAACAGTGGTTACCTCCATGTGCCTTAGGTAGAAATAAATGCCTTCTTGTGCTGGAAAAAAAGGCCGGATACCTTTGAGTTATTAAAAGTAACCATTGGCCCTTTAACCACCAACTACCATGCTTGCCATCACCGGCGCTACCGGCCACCTTGGCCTGGCCACCATTCAGGCCCTGCTGGGCAAAGTTGCCCCTTCCGACATAGTAGCCGTGGTGCGCAACCCCCAAAAAGCGGCCAGCCTGCTCCCGGCGGGCCTCCCCGTGCGCACGGCTGACTACAACGACCCCGCTGCGCTGGTGACGGCCTTCCAGGGCGTGGAGAAGGTGGTGCTGGTTTCGAGCCGCGAGCTGAATACCGAGGTACGCATGCGCCAACACCAGCACGTGCTGGATGCGGCTATGCAAGCCGGCGTGCGCCAGGTGCTGTACACCAGCGTCTTAAATCCTTCGCTGACCTCAACGTTCCAGGCTTCGCCCAGCCATCTGCTGACGGAAGAGGCGCTACAGGCTTCGGGCCTGGGCTACACCATCCTGCGCAACACGCTGTACCTGGATAATTTGCCGGCGCAGGTGGGCAACGGGGCTGTGGCCAGCGGCAAGGTGTACGCGGCTGCCGGCGACGGCCGGGCGAGCTACGGCCTGCGCACAGAAATGGGCGAAATCCTTGCCAACGTGCTTACGTCCGAAGGCCACGAAAACCAGGTTTACGACATTGCCCCCGGCCCTGCTTACTCCTACGGCGACATCGCCACTACCTTGAGCGAGGTAACGGGCCAGCCAATAGCCTACGCGTCCCTTTCACCGGAAGCGCTAGCGGCCGGGCTGCGTGCGAACCAGGTACCCGAAGTCTTCGCCAACCTGCGCCTAGGGGTAGATGAGGCGATAAAAAACGGCGAATTCGCCGCGCCCACCGATACGTTTGAGCGCCTGCTCGGCCGCAAGCCCACCGACTTAAAAACGTATTTGACAACGGTGTACGGCAAATAAGGGCTTCATTCCTAAGCCGTAATCCGGCCTTTAAACTACGTTTACCAACCAGCTAGTATATGAAATTGCTTGAGCCTTTTGAGTTGGGTCCGCTGGCGCTGCACAACCGCGTGGTGATGGCCCCCATGACCCGCAGCCGCGCCACGCCCGAGGGTGTCGTGGGCGAGCTAACGGCGACCTACTACCAGCAGCGGGCCTCCATGGGCCTGCTCCTCTCCGAAGGCGTCAATATTTCGGCGCAGGCGGTGGGCAGTCCCTTCACGCCGGGCCTGTACACCGATGCGCAGGTAGCTGGCTGGAAGCTCGTTACCAAGGCTGTGCACGACGCCGGCGGCCTCATCTTCGCCCAACTCTGGCACACGGGCCGCGTGGGGCACTCCTCGGTGCGCAACGGCGAATTGCCCGTGGCTCCGTCGGCCCGGCGCATTGAGGGCCAGCAGCACTACACCCCCACGGGCATGCAAGACTACGAGGTGCCCCGCGCCTTATCAACGGACGAGGTGCGGGCCGTGGTGCAGGACTACCGCCGGGCCGCCGAGCGGGCCAAAGAAGCCGGCTTCGACGGCGTGGAACTGCACGGCGCGTTTGGCTACCTGCCCAACCAGTTCCTGGTCGACGGGGCTAACCAGCGCACCGACGAATATGGCGGCAGCGTGGAAAATCGCAGCCGCTTTGTGCTGGAGGTCATGCAAGCCCTCGTGGACGTGTGGGGACCTCAACGGGTTGGCATCAAGCTCTCCCCGTCCACCCCCTACAATAATATGCTAGACAGCGACCCACAGGCGCTTTTTAGCTACCTCATCGGCGCGCTCAACCACCTGCCGCTGGCCTACCTGCACCTGATGCAGGCCGGCGAACTGCCAGCCACCGACCAGTTTGCGAACTGGCCCCAGGACGTAGTGGGCACGTACGCCGCGCTTTACCAAGGCACCCTCATCGCCAACCAGGGCTACACGCAGGAGTCGGCTGAGCAAGAACTGGCCAATGGCCGGGCGGCGCTCATTGCTTTCGGCACGTTGGCCCTGGCCAATCCGGACCTGCCTGCCCGCTTTGCGCAGCACGGCCCGTTCAACCAGCCCGACCGGGCAACCATGTACGGTGGCGCGGCCCACGGCTACGTCGATTACCCGACGCTCGCGCAGTAGCCGGCGTGCCCGCCAGCAATGGCTAGCATAAAGCCCGAGAGCCTTCCTTCGCAGGTGCTAACGATTTAGTTTAGAAACCTATTTCCCTCATCCACTACCGCATTCACTATTAATTGGTGAGGTGCTGAATGAGGGGGCATGTCGTGCTGGAAGTCTGCTAATTGGCTTTGTTATTCAGTTTGCTCGCTCAGGCTCTGCCAAGTTCAGTGGCTTGCTCACTGCACGTTTGCTCCCATTTGATGCCATCAACAGCGCAGTGCGGGTGGATATGACTGCGCCCACCAACTGCAACTTACCTACCTCCAATATTACTGGCAGAATAAGTAAGAGTGACACCCTGACGCGCTCTTTAATAGGTAATACTAGCAGAACATGCCCCGTCGATAATGCTAGCAGTGCGCCAGCGCAGCCTGTCGGCCGAACTGGTGCGTTAGTGCCAAGCTAGCCGCCCTGCTTAGTTGCCCAGTAAGGCAACTAAGCAGGGCGGCTACTTTTTCTTTTTGCCCTTGCTAAAGAGCGAATACAGTAGAAACAGCACTACCAAGCCCGCCGCCGTGTAGCCCAGCGCCGTGAAGAAGCCGACGCTGAAAATCAGGTTGACCAGCGCCGCCAAACCCGCCAGCACGGCCAGCACTACCCCAATAAAAAACAGTGCCACCCGGCCCAGGCCGTTCTCGGCCACACCTTCGGTGGGGCGCTGCCGTTGCAGGCGGTGCGCGAGCTGCTTGGCAACCGGAGCCGCGATACCCGCCGTAGCCAACCGCGCAATCGGCCGCAACACACTGGTGCGTTGCAGCCGCTGCACCGCGGGCAGCGGCTGGGTAGCCGGCAGTGGGGTAGGGGCGCTAACGGCGACGGCCGGGCGAGTAGCCACTACCGTCGCGGCCTGCGTCGAGTCGAAGGGTAGGGTAGGGGTAGCGACCGCTATGGGCTCCGCGGCAGCCGATTTTGGCTGCAACACGACTTGCGCACTGTGGCAGCTGGCTAGCAGCAGCACCGGCGCCAGCAGTAAGAGTTTTCTCATGAAGCCTTATACTCAAAAAGCGCGGATAACGTCGGCAATTAGCGCGCAGGCGTCGCGTAATTCGGCCTCCGTAATTACCAAGGGCGGCGCAAAGCGGATGATGTCGCCGTGCGTGGGCTTGGCCAGCAGGCCGCGCTCCATGAGGGCCACGCACACGTCCCAGGCGGTGCGGCCGTCGGGCGTGGGGTTGATAACCACGGCGTTGAGTAGGCCTTTGCCGCGCACCTCGTCTACTAGTTCCGGGATTTCGGCTTGTAGCTGCCGCATTTCCTCACGAAAAATCTCGCCCAGGCGCATGGCGTTTTCGGCCAGGTTTTCATCGACCAGCACGTCGAGTGCGGCCTGCATTACGGCGCAGGCCAGCGGGTTACCCCCGAAAGTAGAGCCGTGCTGGCCGGGCTGAATGGTGAGCATAATCTCATCGTCGGCCAGCACCGCCGATACGGGCAGCACGCCGCCGCTCAGCGCCTTGCCCAAGATGAGAATATCGCCGCGCACGTCCTCGTAGTCGGTGGCCAGCAGCTTACCAGTGCGCCCCAGCCCGGTTTGAATTTCATCGGTGATGAGCAGCACGTTGTGCGTTTTGCAGAGTTTGGCAGCCTGGGCCAAATAGCCTTCGCTGGGCACTACCACGCCCGCTTCGCCCTGGATGGGCTCGACCAAAAAGCCGCATACGTGCGGGTCTTTCAGGGCTTCGCCCAGCGCTTCAATATCATCATAGGGTACTACCTGGTAGCCCGGCACGAAAGGGCCAAAGCCGCCCGTGCTGTCGCCATCGGTGCTAAACGAAATGATGCCCGTGGTGCGCCCATGAAAATTGTGCTCGGCCACGATGATGCGCGCTTGATTGGGCGCGATGCCCTTTTCCTGGTAACCCCATTTGCGGGCCAGCTTGAGGGCAGTTTCCACGGCCTCGGCTCCCGAATTCATCAGCAGCGCCTTTTGATAGCTAAATAGCTCGCAGAGCTGCTGCTCGGCCGCGCCCAGCCGGTCGTTGAAAAAAGCCCGCGAAGTCAGCGTCAATTGCTGTGCCTGCTCGGTGAGCGCCCCGATGATGCGCGGGTGGCAATGACCTTGATTAACAGCCGAATAAGCCGATAAAAAATCGAGGTAGCGCTTGCCTTCTACATCCCACAGGTGCACGCCCTTGCCCCGCGTGAGCACTACGGGCAGCGGGTGGTAGTTGTGGGCGCCGTACTGGTCTTCGAGGGCCATAAAGCGCTCGGCGTGGGTTACGAAGTGGGTGGGGGAAGCCATAGGAGTAGAAGGATAAGCTGCAAAGAGTGGTGTAAATTTACGCCGCTGCTAGGCGCACGTTGTCTCCCGGCTCTTTTCGCCCTTGTCCTATGCTTCGCCGGTTGGTATTACTCGCTGCTATTCTGATTCTTAAAATAGCAGCGGCGCATGCGCAAGGGCTGCTGTTGCCAGCGCCCCTGCCGGGCTACGGGGCCGAGGGCTTGCGGCGCCCAGTGCTGACCTTGCCCGGCGGAATGGTAGCCGCACCGCGGGCCGCCGCCCCCATCCCTACGCTGGGCGCGGCGGCGGCTTATCCGCCTCTGAATGCCCCCGCCCAGCAATTTGGACAAGTGCTGCCCGACAACCGCCTAGTATACTATCGCCAAAATTCACCGGTAGCCACCGGTGCATCATTGGCGGGGGCGGTGGCCGGCTGGCTGCTGGGTGCCGACCCGCGGGTGCAGGCCTACCAGCAAAATCGACAGTTTACGGGCCGCGACAATACAATGCCAATACCCCGGCAAGCCCGGCCCGACGACCTGCTGCGCTAGACGCATCCCTCCCTATGCCCGACGACCCGCGCCTCGCCGCTTTTGCTGCCCAGCCGCTCCAGCCCGGCGATTTTTACTACACGCCCGAGGGCTACATGGTTTTCACCGAGCAATACCACCGCCGCCGAGGCTTCTGCTGCGGCAACAACTGCCGACATTGCCCGTGGCGGAAAGTAAAATAGCAAATGAGTAGCTGAGTAAGGTCAGATTTTTCCCGGCTTACCTCCCTTTTTGAGTTGCAAAATCGCAAAAGAGCAGCTTAGTAAGTGGTTTGAATTTACCCATTTACTCACTTACTCATTTACTATTTGGTAGTTGGCTAAAAAATGCCGATATTTGCGGCCCGTTTCGGAATAGCATCAACTAACCTTTCTATATCATGGCCCGAGTTTGTGATTTGACCGGCAAGCGTACCCGCGTAGGTAACAACGTGTCGCACGCCAACAACAAGACTAAGCGCAAGTTTTACCCCAACCTGCAAAAGAAGCGCTTCTACATCCCGGAGCAAGATGCTTGGGTAACGCTGAAAGTAGCGGCTTCGACCATCCGCACCATCAACAAGAATGGCATCATGGCCACCTTGAAGAAGGCTAAGGAACAAGGCTTTATCACCTACTAGTTCGCCAGAATCAGTACCTAGTTTTCGGGCCTATCTACTGCGCCGAAATCGAGCGAGCCACCTCGGCCGCCCGGTTCCGGCGCTGCTGCTGAAACGAGTAAAGGGTTATATCCCTGGTTTTCGGTGCGCAGAAGTCAGGCCAACAAGGGGTTGCGGTTTCCCTAAAAAAGCCGTACCTTTGCAAACCTAAATCAAAAATTAACTCCCCCCTCCCGTCGCGATGGCCAAGAAAGGAAACCGGGTGCAGGTTATCATGGAGTGCACCGAGCACAAAAACTCGGGTATGCCGGGCACCTCGCGCTACATCACTACCAAGAACCGCAAGAACACCCCCGAGCGCATTGAGCTGAAGAAATTCAACCCGATTCTGCGTAAAATGACTGTTCACAAGGAAATTAAATAACCTGAGTCATGGCTAAGAAAGTAGTAGCAACGCTGAAAACCGCCACCGGTAAAGACTGGGCGAAAGTAATTCGCGCCGTGAAATCGGAAAAAACCGGTGCCTATACCTTCCGCGAGGAAATGGTACCCGTAGACAAAGTACAGGACGCGCTGGCTGGCAAATAAGCTGCCTGCGCCTCCATAACGTGAAAAAGTCCCACCTTCGTGGGACTTTTTTCGTGTAGACCAATTTCCTTTCCCCAACGGTCATGCTGAGCTTGTCGAAGCATCTCGCTGCACCGTTGTTAGCGTATTGATTACTGCGCCACGCGAGATGCTTCGACAAGCTCAGCATGACAAGCCAAGAATATGGGACTCTTCGATTTTTTTAAGAAAGACAAGGAAAATAAGGAGCAGCAGCAAGCCCTCGACGAAGGCTTGCAGAAAACCAAAACCAGCTTCTTTGACCAGCTTAGCAAGGCCGTGGTGGGCAAAAGCACCGTGGACGAGGCCGTGCTCGACGACCTCGAAACGCTGCTCGTGCACGCCGATGTCGGCATCGACACCACGGTGAAGGTCATCGACCGCATCGAAAAGCGCGTGGCCCGCGACAAATACGTGAGCACCAATGAGCTCGACCGCATCTTGCGCGAAGAGATTGTGGACCTGCTTGATGCGCACGGCGATACCACTGGCTCGCGGGCCATCCTGGACCGGCCCGATAGCCCCGGCCACCCCTTCGTAATCATGGTAGTGGGCGTGAATGGCGTGGGCAAAACCACGACTATCGGCAAGCTGGCGCACCGCTTCCACAGCGCCGGCAAAAAGGTGGTGCTCGGCGCGGCCGATACCTTCCGGGCGGCCGCCGTGGACCAGCTCATCGTGTGGGGTCAGCGGGTGGGCGTGCCCGTCATTTCACACGGCATGAACACCGACCCCGCCGCCGTGGCCTATGACGCCGTGCTGAAGGGCGTGGAAATGGGCGCCGACGTGGTTATTATTGACACGGCCGGCCGCTTGCACAACAAGGTGAACCTAATGAACGAACTCAGCAAAATCAAGCGTGTGATGCAGAAGGTAATCCCCGAAGCGCCGCACGAGGTGCTGCTGGTACTCGACGGCAGCACGGGCCAAAATGCCTTCCTGCAAGCCAAAGAATTTACCCGTGCCACCGAGGTATCTGCGCTGGCCATTACCAAGCTTGATGGCACGGCCAAGGGCGGCGTAGTTATCGGCATCAGCGACCAGTTCAGCATTCCGGTGCGCTATATTGGGGTGGGGGAGAAGATGACTGATTTGCAGCTATTCGACCGGCACACGTTTGTTAATTCATTGTTTAAGAAGTAGTTTGCTGAAGTGCGTTGCCGCCTGAAACGTAGTAGCGGAATAATTTGGCGGTAGCCCGCGTTTACGGTTAGCTTTTACTTTCTTATTATGCGCAATCTTGTTTTGGCTGGCCTGAGCGTGGCGTTGTTTGGGCTGGCCGCCTGCGGTAGCTCGGCCACGACCACCCAGACTATTCCGTCGGTGTCGTTCAGCACCCAGATTAACGTTACCAACCAGCAGTACCAGGCCCTGCGCTACGACAATGGGGTGGTAGTGCTACCCATGTCGGGTATTGCGGGCGGCGGGGTAAAGGGATTGTTCGTAGTGCGGCTGAATGCGAGCACCTACCGGGCCTACGACCGCAACTGCTCGTACCAGCCCTACGATGCCTGCTCACTGGTGAGCCTCGACCGCTCGCGGCTGTTTTTCAGGGACACGTGCTGCGGTTCGCAGTTCGATTTGCAGGGCCAAGTAACTGGTGGGCCAGCCAACCGCATGTTGCGTTCGTACGCTACGAGCTTGAACGGTAGTTTATTAACGATTTCAAATTAAATTTTGACAAGTTTTTTTGCCGCTGGCTTGCAAATTCAAAAAGCGTCTTCCTATCTTTGTGGCCCGAAAGCGCCGGTTTCGGATACAAAAAGCTTCCTTAGCTCAGCCGGTTAGAGCATCTGACTGTTAATCAGAGGGTCCCTGGTTCGAGCCCAGGAGGGAGCGCTTTTTCAATGTGATACCCGCCCCGAAAAGGCGGGTATCACTGTTTTTAGCCAGTCTGGTAGTAGCTGCCTATTAATGCAACCTAGCCTAAATACCCGCTGTGGTAAAGCCGAGGATGGGCGCGTCTTCGCCCTCGCTGAGCTGGAATACCGGCTCGGCGGCCGCCATTTCGTAGCGCACGACCACATCGGTTTCGAAGGCGACAAAATACTGGCACAGCAACGCGAGTGCCTTGGCGGGCCAGGCGTCGGTGAGGTAGGCCTCCAACTCGGGTACGGTTAGGCTTTGCAGGCTGATTTCGAGGGCGGGTAGGGTTTCCCGGTATTCGCCGCCGAGCACCATATCGGTGCCCAGGCTGAGGTGGCCCAGCGTGCCGCTCGTGGGCAGCGCGCCCGCCGCGGCGGCCGGCAACGGGTGCCGCTGGGGCGGCAGCACGCGCAGCTGCACGGGCTGGCCCAGCACGCTCTCGAAGCAGTGGCGGGTGCGGGGCAGGTCGCCCACGATGTTGCAGGCCAGCGGTAGCAGGTACAGCAGGTTGGTGAGCACGGCGGGCGGCAGGCCGGCCTCGGCCAGGCCCCAAAAGCGGGCTAGCGCCTCGTTGTACCAGTGGGCCGCCAGGCTGGTAAAATAGCGCCGCTCCTCTTGCTCGATGCCGACGCGGAAACGAAAGAACTCCTGTTCGAAAGGCAGGAAAAACAAGCGAGTGGCTTTTTCGCGGCGGCGTTGCGTGCGGCTGTCTTCCACCATTTCGGCAATGCCGACCGGGTGCCCCGCGCCCGTGCCGGGCTGGTGAAACACCTGCTGCGGCAGGGCATCGTAGAGCCCTTCGCGGTGCACCTCCAGCACGGTGCGCACTACCGTGTGGTGGCGGCGCTCGAAGGGCTCGTCGTAGACCTCGCCCAAATCGCGGCGGTAGCGGCGGGCAAAAATACCCACCGGCCGCACCAGAAAATCCTCAAACTCGTAGCCTTGGGCCAGCAGCTCGGCCATGATGACCTCGAGGCGCAGGTCGAAGGGCTGGCGGCGCAGGTGGGCCAGTAATTGCCGCACCGACGAGGGAGAAGAAGTAGACATCAGACCAGATTAAAAAAAGACGCGTACCAAGCTAGCCAGCGGCTGCCCCTGCCTACGCCGGCCCGCCGCTATGGGTTGGCCCGGCCGGGGCCGGCAAATATTGCCCCGACCGCTAGATTTCCCGTACTTTGGCAAAACTAGCCGCTTGGCTTTTTTCAGTCGTCTTTGCTTGTTTCATGCTTCCCGACCCCACTTCCCAGGCCCGCTCGGCCGCCAACAGCTCCCTTTCCAACCTGAGCTCGCAGGTGCAGCGCAGCAAAGTGTTTATCAGTCTGCTACTTTACGTGCTCCTGACCGTACTGGGATTTGGGCTGATGGGGCTGGCGGCGGTGCGCAGCCCGCTGGGGTACCGGCTCACGTTTGGGCTGTTGCAGGTGGCGGTGCTGCTGCTGGGCTGGCTCTACGCGGCGCAGCTGCCGCGCTGGCTACCCTGGCTAAAGGAAGGTAGCCGCTGGCAGGCGGGCCTGGCGCTGCTGGCTACGGCGGGGCTGGGGGCGGGCGCCATTTGGGGGCTGCACTGGCTGAAGTGGGCGCAGGGCTTTTTACCGCCCGCAGGCTTCGTAATGGCCGTTATCCCGTTTTTGCTGCCCTATTTCTTTTGGCAGTCGTACCTGGCGTGGCAGGCCATTCCGCCCCGGCAGTACAAGCTGTGGCGCTACAACCCGCTGGCCGCCGGCCCCGACTTGTCGCGCATGGACCTCAGCAATTTTATGGTGATACACTTCTGGATGACGCGCCGCTACGGCGAGTCGCTCTACCACGACTTTTCGTCGAAGGCCCCGTACCAGATGCGGCTCAATGACCTGTTCGCCATTTTTCTTACCGACTACAACCACCTCAAGCCCGACCAGGCCCTGCAATATATGGACAGCCAAGGGCAGTCTTTTGGGTGGCTCTTTTATGCCAAGCAGCCCTGGTGGCGCCGCCGCCACTACTACGACCCCGACCGCACGTTTCAGGATAATTTCCTGCGTCAGGGTAGTATCATCGTGGCCCAGCGGGTGCCGCTGGCGGGCACTGCGGCGGCGTAGGCGGCCGGGCCTCTTTCTTCTAGTACTTTCGCCTCACTTTCGCGGCTATGCTTCCAGACCTTACGCACTACCCGGTAAACTGGGTCGATGGGATGAAAATCTCCCGTCGCCACTTTACCGAAACCGACTACGCGGTGGCTGACCACCTGCGCGACGCCACCGCCCTGCTTTTGCGGCCCGATTTCTACGGCCTGCTGCCGGCTTCTAATGAGCTGGGCAGCCCCGCCGCCTTCGAGCTATTGCTGAGCGTAGATGCCCAAAATGAGGTGCAAGCCCGCCTCACGCAGTGCCGGGCCATCACGGCGGGCGGCGTGCGCATCGAAATAACCCCTAGCAGCACGCCGCTCACATTGCGCACTAGTTTGGCGCAGCTATTGGCGGCATTTGGGCTCACGGCTACCGAGGGGCTGCGCTTTAGCGTGGTGCTCACGGCCAACCCGTTTGACCGGGTGCCCACCGGCACGCCTGCGCCCGATGAGTTGCCGCCGCGCCACCCCTACACCCGCCCCAGCTACAGCCTGAGTCTGGTACCCGCCGGGCAGCTGGGCAGCCCCGGCAGCGCGGCATTTGCGCTGGTGGTGGGCGAGCTGCTGTATGCCGAGGGCGCGCTGCGGCCCGTGGCGCATTACATCCCGCCGAGCCTGGCGCTGGCTAGCCACCCGGCGCTGCTGCAAGCCCTGCACCAGCTCGACCACCAGCTGGCCGAGCTGGAAACCGATGCGTTCAAGATTATTCATAAGGTGAAGCTGCGCGCCGACAAGCGCAGCCCACTGGCCGACCTGGTGCGCGAGCTGGCCGAGCGCACGGTGCTGGCCCTGGCCCAGCAGCTCACCACGCTGCGGCAGCTGGCCCCGCAGCAGCCCCCCAGCTACCTGCTCGATGCGCTGCTACGCGTGGCCAAGCAAATAAAAACCTCGCTCGACATGCTCACCGAGGCCGAGCGCGAGGAGCTGCTCAAGTACTGCGAGCAGTGGTCGGAAACGCCGCCCGCCGCCGTGCTCGGCGCGCTGCAAGCCGCCGTAACGCTCACCTACGACCACCAGCGCGTGCACGAGCACTTGCAGCAGCAGCAGCAGCTGTGGCAGCTGCTGGGCCTCGTTTTCCGGCAGTTGAGCCAGCTCGAATACATCGGCAAAAACCGCGAGGGCTGGCAGACTTTCATCAACGAAAACCCGGTGGCCAACCACCCAATTATTGCGCCGGTGCCCGAGCCCCGCGCCAACGGCGGCGGCCTCCGCTGGAATCCCTTCTAAGTCTGGTTTTTGGTGTTTAGTTGGCAGTGCCTAGTTGTCAGTTAGAGCTAGTTAGCGTTTATTTTAAATGCTACTGACTGACAACCAAGTACTACCAACCAAACACGACCAGCTAAGCACTAAACGCTAACAACGTATTTGCCTCCCGCCCGCATGACTCCCCTGAACCAACCCGAACGCCGCACGCGCCTCTGGCAATTTACCCTGCTGTACTTGCTGGCCCTGCTGGTGCCGCTGGGGGCCTCGTACTACCTGTTTTCCAACAATAGCCTGGCCGACGAGAACGCTCGCCTCAAGCAGGAACTCGACCTCACGCACCAGGAGCAGGCCCAGTTGGTGACGCGCTTCGACACGCTGACGCGCCACTTGCAGCGCATCGATGCGGTGGACCAGCGCCTGCGCGTCGAAACCAACGACCTGGTGCTGGGCCGCCTGGCCACTACCAACCAGGATTACCTCAACGATATTGCCGTGAGCCTGAGCCAGCTGCGCGTCGATTCGGTGCGGCTCAAGGTGCCGGCTCACCGCCTGCTGGTGCGCGATGAGCTGCGCGACTTCGACCTGTTTCGCTCCAATCGCAGCACCATCGACGCCCTGCGCCAGCAACTGGCCAGGAGCGGCAACACCACCCAGGAAAACGCTCGCCTAGCTGAAGAATTAGCTCGGGCCAAGCAGCAGATTATCATGCTGGAAGCCGCTGGCATGAACCACCAGCAGCCCGTGGCCAGCAACAACAGCGGCGGGGGCA
>Ga0265780_10006764_pt1 | contig 14175 bp, 13 predicted proteins | sample P1T30metagenome_FD_192432 | JGI IMG/M metagenome (GOLD analysis project Ga0265780, IMG submission 192432) | Plant litter microbial communities from East Loma Ridge, Irvine, California - P1 T30 | ecosystem: Environmental > Terrestrial > Plant litter > Unclassified | place: USA: California... | reverse complement strand
GCGCGACCGGACTACGTCGCTCCTGCGCAGGCAGGAGCCCAGGTGTTGCTTGCGTTGGCGCCGTGCGCGCAACTTGGGTCCCTGCCTTCGCAGGGACGACGTTTCAAGGCCGCAGGCTCAAGCGGACACGCATGCGATAAGCCTACGTAGCTCCTGCGCAGGCAGGAGCCCGAGTGTTGCGTGCGTTGGCGCCATGCGCGCAACTTGGGTCCCTGCCTTCGCAGGGACGACGTTTCAAGGCCGCAGGCTCAAGCGAACACGCATGCGATAAGCCTACGTCGCTCCCGCGCAGGCAGGAGCCCAAGTGTTGCTTGCGTTGGCGCCGTGCGCGCAACTTGGGTCCCTGCCTTCGCAGGGACGACGTTTTGACGGCGCAGGTTCATGCGGCCAGGCACGCGATAAGCTTACGTCGCTCCTGCGCAGGCAGGAGCCCGAGTGTTGCGTGCGTTGGCGCCGTGCGCACAACTTGGGTCCCTGCCTTCGCAGGGACGACGTTTTGACGGCTCAGGTTCAAGCGGCCAGGCACGCGATAAGCTTACGTCGCTCCTGCGCAGGCAGGAGCCCAAGTGTTGCGTGCGTTACCGCCATGCGCACAACTTGGGTCCCTGCCTTCGCAGGGACGACGTTTCAAGGGCGCAGGCTCAAGCGAACACGCATGCGAAAAGCTACGTCGCTCCTGCGCAGGCAGGAACCTAAGCGTTGCGTGCGTTGGCGCCATGCGCACAAGCTGGGTCCCTGCCTTCGCAGGGACGACGCTTCAAGGGCGCGGGATCACGCCGGTGCGCCGGCGCGCGCCCGGCGCCGCTCCGCCAGCACGTAGCCTACGCCGAGCGCCAGCAGCCACGCCGGAATCAGCCATACCGACAGCCGCAGGTCCGGCGTCGCGAACATCACGCCGACGATGCCGGCCAGGTAGGCCAGGCACAGCCAGTTGGTGAGCGGGAAGGCCGGGCTCGGGAAGGCGGTGGTTTCGCCGGCGGCGCGCTTGGCGGAACGGAAGCGCAGGTGGCTGATGCTGATCATCGCCCAGTTGATCAGCATGCCCGCCACGGCCAGGCCCATGAGCAGGCCGAGCGCCTTGCCCGGCAGCGCCCAGTTGACGCCGACGCACAGCGCGGTGGCGATGGCCGAGACGCCCAGGGACGCCAGCGGCACGCCGCGCTCGTTCACCTTCAGCAGCGCGCGCGGGGCGTGACCCTGGACGGCCAGGCCATAGAGCATGCGGCTGTTCGAATACACGCAGCTGTTGTAGACCGAGAGGGCGGCGGTGAGCACGACCAGATTCAGCACGTGGGCGACGACGCCGGCGTCGAGCGCCTTGAAGATCAGCACGAAGGGGCTGGCGCCGGGGACGATCTGGTTCCAGGGGTAGAGCGAGAGCAGCACGGCCAGCGCGCCGACGTAGAACACCAGGATGCGCCACAGCGCCTGGTTGGTCGCACGCGGGATCGAGCGCGCCGGGTCGGCGGCTTCGGCGGCGGTGATGCCGATGACTTCCAGGCCGCCGAAGGAAAACATGATGATCGCCATCGACATCACCAGGCCATGGAAGCCGTGCGCGAAGAAGCCGCCGTGCCGCCACAGGTTGTCCACGCCGGCCTGCGGTCCGGCGCCGCCGCTGGCGAGCAGGAACACGCCGTAGACGATCATCGCGACGATGGCCGCCACCTTGATGACGGAGAACCAGAATTCGCTTTCGCCGAAGGCGCGCACGTTGATCAGGCTGATGCCGTTGGCGAGCAGGAAGCAGCCCAGCGCCGAGACCCAGGTCGGCACGTCGGGGAACCAGTACTGGACATAGATGCCGACCGCCGACAGCTCGGCCATGCTCACGAGGACATACAGCACCCAGTAGTTCCAGCCCGAGACGAAACCGGCGAAGCGCCCGCAGTACTTGTCGGCGAAGTGGCCGAAGGAGCCGGCGACCGGCTCGTCGACCATCATCTCGGACAGCTGGCGCATGATCAGGAAGGCGATCAGGCCGGCGACGGCATAGCCCAGCAGGACCGCCGGTCCGGCCAGGCGCACGGTCTCGGCCACGCCGAGGAACAGGCCGGTGCCGATCGCGCCGCCGAGGGCGATCAGTTGGATGTGCCGGCTCTTGAGGCCGCGGTGGAGTCGGGATTCTTCGGTCGCCATGCTTGTCCAGCTATTCGGAAAGACAGTGATTCTAATGGAAAGGGACGCGGGCGTGCCCGAATGTCCGGTTTTACTTTTCTTTACACGGCGAATGGGGCCATGGCGCCGGCCAGGTCTTACAATGCCCAGCGTTAGCCAATCCGGCCCAGCCTGCCACAACCCGAACGACAGCAACCCGATGGTCCACCGAATCGATTCCACTTCCCCGCGCGGCCTGCCGCGCCAGCACGTCCTCTACCTCGCCGTCGCACTGGCCCTGTGCGAACTGGGCGCCGCCGCGCCGGTCCTGGCACAGAGCGATGCCGCGGCCACCTCCGGCCAGGCCGCGTCGGCCGCGGTGCCCGCCGCCGCTGCGGGTGCGCCCGCTGCGGTGCCAGGCAAGGTGCAGGCGGTGAACGTGGTCGGCGAACGCCAGACCAACCGCATCGACCGCCAGGTCTACGACGTCAAGCAGGACGTCAACGCCTCCAACGGCAGCGCCGCCGATGCCCTCGGCAACGTGCCCTCGGTGTCGGTCGATGCCGACGGCAATGTCACGCTGCGCGGCAGCAGCAACGTGCAGGTGCTGGTCGACGGCAAGCCGTCGGCCATGCTGCAGGGCGATAATCGCGGCCCGGCGCTGCAGGCCATGCCGGCCGAGGATATCGACTCGGTCGAGGTCATCAACAATCCCGGCGCGGAATTCGGCAACGAGGGCGGCGGCGGTCCGATCCTGAACCTGGTCATGAAGCGCAACCGCCGTCCGGGCGGCTTCGGCGTGGTGAATGCCAACCTCGGCACGGCGGGCCGCTACAACTCGGCGCTGAACGGCTCGTACAACAGCGGGCCCTGGGGCTTCCAGGGCGGCGTCAACGTGCGCCACGACGGCCGCAACCAGCAGGGCGAGACCGAGCGCGAACGGATCGATCCCGTCAGCGGCGCGGTCCAGCGCAGCAGCCAGGTCTCGAGCAGCAGCGGCTTGAACGACAGCGCCGGCGCGCGCGGCCAGGTCAGCTACAACCTCAGCCAGGTCGACACCCTGGAAGCCAGCGCCGGCTTCCTCAAGCGCAGCAACGACCAGCGCGGCCTGGACCGCTACGTGGTCTCCGACGCCGGCATCCCGAGCAGCGACTACTACCGCACGACGGGACGTAGCGGCGACAACACCAACAGCCAGTGGGGCGCGCGCTGGGACCACAAGGGCGAGAAGACCGGCGAATCGTTCAAGATGGACCTGCGCGTCTCGAACAGCGACAACGACAACGAGACCCGCTACGCCAACAGCTACCTGGTCACGCCGCCGTTCGCGGCCGACAGCCGCAACCTGCAGGACGTGGCGAATTCGACCCGTATCGTCGACTACAGCGGCGACTACGAACGCCCGCTGGACAGCGGCGCCATCCTCAAGATGGGCTACAAGCTGTACGACAACCGCAGCGACTTCGACACCCGCTACTACGACTTCGACCTGGCCAGCGGCGCGCAGAGCGTCGACGGCCGCCGCACCAACGCCTTCGGCTACGAGGAGCGCGACACCGCGCTGTACGGCTCCTACCAGTGGAAGATCAACGCCCGCTGGGGCGCGCTGTTCGGCCTGCGCGCCGAGCACACCGACATGGACCTGGCCCAGGACGCGCGCGGCGTCAGCGCCGGCAACAGCTACCTGAACTGGATGCCGAGCGCCTACGCGACCTACAAGCTGGACGAAAAGACCAACCTGCGCTTCTCCTACGCGCGCCGGATCCGCCGTCCGCAGCCGAACGACCTGAATCCCTTCGTGGTCTACAAGGACGAGCTGAACGAATCGAGCGGCAATCCCTACCTGAAGCCGGTGAAGACCGATTCCTTCGAAGTCGGCTACGAGACCAAGGCCGGCGGCCTGGACGCCAACCTGCGCGCCTACTACCGCAACGACAGCGACACCATCCGCAGCCGCCAGTACGCGATCGACGACACGGTGATCCTGACCACGCTGGAAAACGGCGGCAGCAACCGTTCCGGCGGCCTGGAATTCACGCTGAGCGGCAAGCTCACGCCGAAGCTGTCGGTGAACACCAGCGGCAACGTCTTCTTCGCCGAGCAGGAGCAGATCGACCTCGCCGGCGTCGAATCGAAGCGCAGCGCGACGTCGCTGAACGTGCGCGGGCGCTTCAACTACCAGCTGACGGCCGCCGACCAGCTGCAGCTGATGCTCAACGCCCAGGGCAAGACCCTGGTCGGCACCGGCTACCGCAAGCCCAGCGCCACCGCCGACTTCAACTACCGGCGCAACCTGACGCCGGCGCTGTCGCTGGTGCTGCGCGTGTCGGACATCTTCGACTCGCAAAAGACCGAGGTGGTCACCGACACGGCCACGCTGAAGGAACATTCGATCCGCCGCCCGGACGGCCGCATCGTCTACCTCGGCCTGTCGTGGCGCTTCGGCGGGGTGCAGTCGCAGGCGCGGCGCGAAGGGCCGGAGGGCCAGGGCTGGCGGCCGCCGCCCGGTGGGCCGGGCGCCGGACCGGGAGGGTTCGGCGGGCCGCCCGGCGCGGGATCGTTCAATTGAGATTGCCGTAGCAGGTCTTCCGCCGTCGTCGGCACTGCCGGGCGTACGGTTGGACACATGCTATGCTGGACCCCTGGGCGTCCTGTCCGCGCCTGCCCGTTCGAAAGGAGTCGTCGATGAAGAAGCTGGCGATCGCCGCTGGCTTGGGCCTGTGCGCGAGCTTGTGCATGGCCCAAGGCGTCCCCGAGGTCCGCAATGAAAAGGTCGCGCTGGCGTCGGATGGCAGTGCGACCCTGAAAGGCCGGATCAAAGGCCGGCAGTCGGTCCGCTACATGGTGCCGGCGAGCGCGGGCGGCCAGATGACGGTGGAACTCGAAGCCAGCAATGCGTCGACGTATTTCAACATCGGCCAGGCGGGCAAGGACGAGGCGCTCTACCTCGGTGCCATCGAGGGCAATGTCTTCAAGGGCCGCCTGCCCGCCGCTCGCGATTATGTGATCACGGTCTACCAGATGCGCAACGCGGCGCGCCGCAACGCCGTCTCGCGCTACACGCTGCGCATCGGCCAGTCGCGCTGAGCGCCGGCTCATTCACGCCATGTGCGGCAGCCCCAGGTTCCGATTGGCCGGCAGCGCCACGTCGATCAGCTTGGGCTGCGGCAGCTTCAGACCGTCCATCAGCGCCACGAACTCCTCGCGCGAACGCCCCGCCACGCGCGCGTTGTGGCGCTTTTCCCAGCCGATGGTGGATGCCGACTGGCCCTTGTAGTCGTGGCCAGGCCAGACCCGGGTAGCGTCGGGCAGGGCGAACAGGCGCCCGGTGATGCTGTCGTACAGCGCCGCGGCGCCGCCGCCCTGGAAGTCGGTGCGTCCGCAGCCGCCGATCAGCAGGGTGTCGCCGGTAAACACGTTGCCGCGCCAGGTGTAGCACATGCTGCCCGCCGTGTGGCCCGGGGTATGCAGCACCTCGATGGTCTCGCCGTCACCGAATTGCAGGCGGTCGCCGTCCTCCAGCTGCAGTTCGGCCGGCGGAATCCCGCAGCCGCTCGGCACGGCGGCGCGCGCGCCGGTCAACTGGCGCAGCCGGCCGGCGGAGGTGACGTGGTCGGCGTGGGCGTGGGTCTCGAGGATGTACGCCAGGCGCAGTCCGAGCCGCTCGACGTGGGCCAGGTCGCGTTCCCAGTGCTGGTCGACCGGGTCGATGATGACGGCTTCGTTGCTGCCCGGTCCGGCCAGGATATACGTGAAGGTCGACGAGACGGCGTCGAACAACTGGATCGGGTTGCGCTGCATGGGTGTTCTCCTGGCTTGGTGGACGCGGGTTCAGGCCGCGGGCGCGGCGTGGACGCGCGCATATACACGTTCATAGACTTCGAATAGTGCCATGCCTGCCACCATCGACGCAACGAAGATCAGCGTCGGCCGTCCGCCCACCGCGAGCGCGGTCAGCGCCGGGCCGGGGCAATAGCCGACCAGCCCCCAGCCGACGCCGAACACCAGGCTGCCGCCCACCAGCGGCGCGTCGAGCCGGGTGGCGCGCGGCAAGTGCAGGCTGGTGCCGAACATGGTGCGCCCGCGCGCGCCGGCCACGCGGTAGGCGACGGCCGCCACCAGGATCGCGCCCAGCATGACGAAACCGAGCGAGGGATCCCATTGGCCGGCCAGGTCGAGGAAGGCCAGCACCTTGGCCGGATTGCTCATCCCGGACAATATCAGGCCGGCGCCGAACAGCAGGCCGGCCAGGAAAGCGGTGATCTGGGACATGGCGGCCCCCTTAGTTGATGACGTGACGCGTCACGAAAACCGTGGCGAAGCCGGCCAGCAGGAAGCACAGGGTGGCCAGCAGCGAACGCTGCGACCAGCGCGCAATGCCGCACACGCCATGGCCGCTGGTGCAGCCCGAGCCGAAGCGGGCGCCGGCGCCGACCAGCAGTCCCGCTACCGCAAGCAGCAGGGGCGGGTGGTCGACCTGGGCCGGCGGCATCGCACCGAATCCCAGCCAGACCAGCGGCGCGACGAACAGGCCGAGCAGGAAGGCGCCGCGCCAGCGCACGTCGCCGCGCACCGGGCGCAGCAGGCCGCCGAGGATGCCGCTGATACCTGCCACGCGGCCATTAGCCAATAGCAGTAGCGCACTAGCCAGGCCGACCAGGATACCGCCGCCGAGCGAGGCCCAGGGTGTGAAGTGTTGCCAGTCGATGTGCATGATGGATGCTCCTGTCCTTGATAAATGGATGCTACACAGTGTTTTGATCGTCGACGGCCACCTCCGTTCTCCACAACTAATTTGCAACTAACCGACATTTGGCACTAGACACACCAACACCAGCCACCAGCAGGCGGGGGCCGGCATCCTCGCGCCGCCGGGCCATCCGACAGCAGGCCATCAGCGCCCTGGAGCGCTACGCGTATCGATCACGCCGGGAATATCCTGGGTCGGCCGCTGAAACTTGCCCTTCAGGTCGTCGACGCCGGATTGAGGCCTGGCCAGCGGCCGCAGATCTGCGCGTTCCTTGCGCTTTTCCGCCGTGTGGACCTTCATGCGGGTGTCGCGTTCTTCCTGGATATTGGGCAGGATCTCGCCGTCGCGATTGAAGGACCAGGCCAGCCGTGCCGGGCCGAGGGGCAGGGCGTCGCCGCGCTTGCCGTTGTAGCCGCTGGACCAGACGTGCCAGGTCTTGCCGTAGCTGTTCATCTTGGTTTTCATCAGCGCATGTTCGGCGCTGTCCGGCAGGCCGGGGGCGATCAGCTGGCCGCTGAGGATTTCGCCGTTGTGCGGGTGCCAGTATTTGCGCTCGGCCTCGGGCAGGGTGTTGAACAGCTTTTCGGAGATGATGTATTCGATGCCGGTCAGGTTGGCCGCCTTCGTGTTCCCGTCGAACAGGGTGCACTGGGCCAGGTCTTCGTTCATCTGGTGGCAGAAATGGTGGGCTTCGATCTGCTGCTCCGGGGCGTCCTTCATCGGATGGAAGCCGACCAGGTAGACGTCGAAGCCGGCCAGCGGTGCATTGCCCTGCAAGACCTTGGCGCCGGCCTCGAGGACGCGCGTTTTCGCTTCCTTGGCTTCGCCGGCGGGCGCGACCTGGGGTTTCGATTGCTGGGCCAGTACCGGCAGTCCCAGCACCGCCAGCGCGAGGGGCGCACAGGCGGCGAGTCGGCGTGTGATGTGCATGGAATTCCTTTCGATGGGCCCGGCACGGCCTCCCTGCAAGGCCTGGAGCGCCGCGCCGATGAAAGGATCCTAGCCGCTCAGGCCCGGATGCGACGCTCGCTTGCCGCTGCAGGCGCTTCGGGCGCGATCAGCAGGCGGTCGATGCGGTTGCCGTCCATGTCGGCCACCTCGAATTTCCAGCCGCCCCAGGAGAGGCGGTCGCCGGCCTTCGGGATCACGCCGAGCTGGTACAGCAGGAAGCCGGCCAGCGTGTGGTAGGAACCCATCTCTTCGTCGGGGAAGTCGATGGAGGCGGACGTCAGGTCGCGGAAGCGGTCGAGGACCATGCCGCCGTCGACGAACCAGCTGCCGTCTTCGCGCTGCACGGCGTCCGGGTGTTCGGCGTCCTCGCCGGCCGAGACTTCGCCGACCAGCGCGCTCATCACGTCGGTGAGGGTGACCATGCCCTGGATATCGCCGTACTCGTCGACGATCATCGCCAGTTCGACGCGGTGCTTCTTGAGCTGTTCGAGCAGGTCGATGGCGCTCACCGATTCCGGCACGTAGACGATCGGCTCGATGGCGGCGGCGATGTCGATCGCCTGCAGCGACTGCCTGCGGATGGCCTGGCCGAACAGGTTGCGTGCGCGTACCACGCCGACCACCTGGGAGCGGTCGCCGCGGTAGACCGGGAAGCGGCTGTAGGGCGAGTCGGCGATGCGTTCGAGGTTGCGTTCGAGCGGCTGGTCGAGGTCGATGTATTCGAGGTCGATGCGTGGCGTCATCAGCGCGCGCAAGTGCCAGTCGTCCAGGCGCAGGGCGCGCGCGGCGATGTCGTACTCGGCCTTCTCGAACACGCCGGCATCGGTGCTTTCCTTGATCATGCCGGTCACGTCCTCCTCGGTCGGCGTCTCGTCCTTCTTGTGGTGCATGCCGATCAGCCGCATGATGGCGTCGGTGGTCACGGCCAGCAGGCGCACGAAGGGGTGCATCAGGCGCGACAGCAGGTTCAGCGGCCGGGCGATGAGGGCCGCCATCGCTTCCGGATACAGGATCGCGATGCGCTTCGGTACCAGCTCGCCCAGCACGATCGAGGCGAAGGTGATGCACACCACCACCACGAAGAAGGCGCTGATGCGCGCGTACTGCTCCGGCACGCCCCATCCGGCCAGGACCGGCAGCAGGCGCGCCACCAGCGAGGCTTCGCCGAAGGCGCCGTTGAAGATGCCGATCAGGGTAATGCCGACCTGCACGGTCGACAGGAAGCGGCTGGGATCCTCGTGCAGGTCGAGCGCGCTGCGGGCGCCCGCGCTGCCGTCCGTCGCCATGCGTTCCAGGCGCAGCCGCTTGGCCGAGACCACGGCCAGTTCGGACATGGCGAAGACCCCGTTCAGGAGAATCAGGGCGAGGATGATGAATATATCGGTCATGCGGTTCCTGTAAGCAAGAGGACGGCTTGTGCCGTCCCCGTTACCCGGATGATCGCATGCCAGGTGCCACGCGCCAATGGTGCGCTAGCACTCGCGGCCGATTTTTGCGTCTTCAGCGCCGGTTCGGATCGAAATGGCGGCCGATGCTGGCCCAGCAATCCTGGTAACTCCCCTGCAGCAGCGGCGAGCCGAGCGCCTGCGCCGTCGCCACCAGCGGGTTGCGGGTCTCGAACATGAAGGCCATGGTGTCGGCCACCTTGCTCGGTCGCGAAGTATCGGCGGCGCTGGCCTTGTCGAAGGTGGCGGCGTCCGGGCCGTGGCCGCTCATGCAGTTGTGCAGGCTGGCGCCGCCGGGGACGAAGCCCTCGGCCTTGGCGTCGTAGGCGCCGTGTACCAGGCCCATGAATTCGCTGGCCACGTTGCGGTGGAACCAGGGCGGACGGAAAGTGTCTTCGCCGGCCAGCCAGCGCGGCGGGAAGATCACGAAGTCGAGGTTGTCCACGCCCGGCGTATCGGTGGGCGAATGCAGCACCAGGAAGATCGACGGATCCGGGTGGTCGTAGCTGACCGAGCCGATGGCATTGAAATGGCGCAGGTCGTACTTGTAGGGCGCGTAGTTGCCATGCCAGGCGACGACGTCGAGCGGGGAATGGCCGATGCGCGCCGACCACAGGTTTCCGCCAAACTTCGCCACCAGTTCGTAGTCGCCTTCCTGGTCTTCGTAGCGCGCCACGGGCGTGAGGAAATCGCGCGGATTGGCCAGGCCGTTCGAGCCGATCGGCCCCAGGTCGGGCAGGCGCAGCAGGGCGCCGAAGTTCTCGCAGATGTAGCCGCGCGCCGCGCCGTCCGGCAGCGCGACCTGGAAGCGGATCCCGCGCGGGATCACCGCGATCTCCTGCGGCGCGACTTCCAGCAGCCCGAGTTCGGTCGCGATCGCCAGCCGGCCCTGCTGCGGCACCACCAGCAGTTCGCCGTCGGCGGAATAGAAATAGCGCCCGTCCATGGCGCGGTTGGCGGCGTACAGGTGGATCGCGCAACCGTTCATGGCGGCGGCCGCGCCGTTGCCCGCCATCGTCACCCAGCCTTCGATGAAGTCGGTGGGCGCGTCGGGGATCGGCAGCGGACTCCAGCGCATCTGGTTGGGCGAGGGCGCCAATCCCTCGATACCGGCGGCGATGCGGCGGTTGTCGATGCGCGTAAAGCTCCCGTGCATGGCGGCCGGGCGGATGCGGTACAGCCATGAGCGGCGATTGTGGCTGCGCGGCGCGGTGAAGGCCGTGCCCGAGAGTTGTTCGGCATACAGGCCGTAGGCGACGCGCTGCGGCGAGTTGCGGTGCGCGGGCAGGGCGCCGGGCAGGGCTTCGGTGGCGAATTCGTTGCCGAAACCGCTCATGTACGCGGCGGTCTCGGCCTGGTGCGGGGCGTTCACTCTCTCTCCTGGTAGATATCTTTATGCCACTGTAGAGGAGGCCATCGGATTTTACGAGATGAATATAAAAATGTAGACTATTCATATCATCAATAACCCTGTCTCCGCCACGATGGAACCCAGTAGCATCGACCTGAATTTGCTGTCCGTGTTCCAGGAGGTTTATCGCGAACGCCAGATTTCCGCGGCGGCGCGGCGCCTTGGGCTGACGCAATCGGCAGTGAGCAATGCGCTGGCGCGCCTGCGCAAGAGCTTCGGCGACGAACTGTTCGTGCGCACCGCGCACGGCATGCAGCCGACGCCGCTGGCCCAGCAGATGGCGGAGCCGATCGGCGCGGCGATGGCGCAGGTCGCGCTGGCGCTGTCGCAGCGCAGCCGGTTCGATCCGGCCACCAGCACGCGCCGCTTCACGCTGGCCATGACCGACGTCGGCGAGGTGTATTTCATGCCGGTGCTGACCGAACGCTGCCGCGCCCTGGCGCCGCAGCTGGAAATCGCCACCAGCCGGGCGCATGCGCCGACGCTGAAGGACGACATGGAAACCGGCCGCGTCGACCTGGCCATCGGCGCCTTCGAGGACGTGTCGGAAGCCCTGTATCATCGGCACTTGTTCCGCCAGCCGTTTGTCAGCATGTTCCGCAAGGGGCATCCGCTGGCGAGCGGCACGGTCGACCTGGCGCGCTTCGTGGCGAGCCAGCACCTGATCGTCGACGCGGCCCAGAGCCCGTACGACCGCATCAACGTGCTGCTCGAAAAGGCCGGGGTGGTGGACAATGCGCGCTTCCGCGTGCCGCATTTCACGGCGGTGCCGTATATCGTCAGCACCAGCGAGCTGGTGGTGACGGTGCCGCAGAAACTCGCCGAGAGCGCCGCCGCGCCCTTCGGCCTGAAGTGGATCGAGCCGCCGCTGGCCTTGCCGACCTTGCAGACCAAGGTCTTCTGGCACCGGCGCTTCAACCACGATCCCGGCAACCAGTGGCTGCGCGGGTTGATTGCCGACGTGTTCGCGGAATAGGCGAAGGCGTCGCGCCGCGCGCGGTCACGAGCCGGGCGCGGCTGGAGGAGCCGAGACTAATCTTTATAAATGAGGAAACACTACAATGGCCGACCTGTTTGAGAATCCGATGGGCCTGATGGGCTTCGAATTCGTCGAATTCGCTTCTCCCACCCCGGGCGTGCTGGAACCCGTGTTCGAAGCGCTGGGCTTCACCAAGGTAGCCGTACACCGCTCGAAGGACGTGGTGCTGTACCGCCAGGGCGAGATCAATTTCATCGTCAACAACGAGCCGAAGAGCGCCGCCTATTATTTCGCGGCCGAGCACGGTCCGTCGGCCTGCGGCATGGGCTTCCGCGTGAAGAATGCACACCAGGCCTATGCGCGCGCGCTGGAACTGGGCGCCCAGCCGGTCGAGATCCCGACCGGCCCGATGGAGCTGCGCCTGCCGGCGATCAAGGGCATCGGCGGCGCGCCGCTGTACCTGATCGACCGCTTCGAGGACGGCAAGTCGATCTATGACATCGACTTCGAATGGGTCGAGGGTGTCGAGCGCCGCCCGAAAGGCCACGGCCTGGACATCATCGACCACCTGACCCACAACGTCTACCGCGGCCGCATGTCCTACTGGGCCGGCTTCTACGAGAAGCTGTTCAACTTCCGCGAGATCCGCTACTTCGACATCCAGGGCGAATACACCGGCCTGACCTCGCGCGCGATGACCGCACCCGACGGCAAGATCCGCATCCCGCTGAACGAGGAAGGCCAGGCCGGCGGCGGCCAGATCGAGGAATTCCTCATGAAGTTCAACGGCGAAGGCATCCAGCACATCGCGCTGCTGACGGAAAACATCTTCACCACCGTCGACGCCCTGCGCGCCGCCGGCGTGCCGCTGATGAGTGCTCCGCCCGCGACCTATTACGAGATGCTCGAAGGCCGCATCCCGGGCCACGGCGAAGACGTCGCCGGCCTGCAGGCGCGCGGACTGCTGGTGGACGGCAAGGTCGAAGGCGACAGCCGCCGCCTGCTGCTGCAGATTTTCTCGGAAACCCAGCTTGGACCGGTGTTCTTCGAGTTCATCCAGCGCAAGGGCGACGACGGTTTCGGCGAAGGCAACTTCAAGGCGCTGTTCGAGTCGATCGAGCGCGACCAGCTGGCGCGCGGGGCGCTCAAGAGCGCGGCTTGATGGTGTTCTGAGCGGGTAGAACTTGGGCCCCTGCCTGCGCAGCGGCGACGGTCTTTGGGCCACCGCATATTGCACGCCGTCCCTGCGCAGGCAGGGACCCAAGTTGCGCGCGGCTACCCAGCCCCGTTCCAGCCAAAACCCCGCCAAACTGCTATCCTTCCCGCCTTTGCGGCCATCCCGCGCCGCATCCGCATCTAGGAGTCCGGTCTTGCTTCCCGCGTTCGCCATCCTGCTCGTGTTCCAGTGCCTGGGCGAGGGCCTGGTCTTTCTCTTCGGTTTTCCCGTTCCCGGCCCGGTCACCGGCATGCTGCTCCTGCTGGCGGCGCTGCTGGCCTTCCCGCGCCTGCACGACACGGTCGAAGCCGGCGCCAACGAGTTGCTGCGCCACCTGTCGCTGCTGTTCGTGCCGGCCGGCGTCGGCATCATCGTCGCGGTCTCCAGCGGCAGCGGCCACTGGCTGGCGATCGGCGCCGGCGTCGTCGTCAGCACCCTGGCCGCGATGGCGGTGACCGCCCTGGTGCTGCAGGCATTCACGCCGCGCGCGGCCAGGGACGAAGAAGGCGCCGATGTTTAATTTCGAGGAAATCGGCCACTTCTGGGTCTACCTGTCGGCCTCGCCGCTGCTGGGCCTGACGCTGACGCTGTGCGCCTACCTGTTCGCGCAGTGGATCTACCTGCGCTGCAAGATGTCGCCCCTGGCCAATCCGGTGGCCATCGCGGTGGCCCTGGTGGCCGCGGTGCTGCTGGCCAGCGGCATGTCCTACCAGCGCTATTTCGCCGGCGCCCAGTTCGTCCACTTCTTGCTTGGCCCGGCCACCGTGGCGCTGGCCGTGCCGCTGGCGCGCCAGGTGCCGCGCCTGCGCCGCAGCCTGCTGCCGCTGGTATGCGCGCTGCTGTGCGGCAGCGTGACGGCGATCGCCAGCGCGGTCGGCGTGGCGCTGCTGCTGGGCGCATCGAGCGAAGTGGCGCGCTCGATCGCGCCGAAGTCGGCCACCACGCCGATCGCGATGGCGGTTTCCGAACACCTGGGCGGCATTCCGGCCCTGACGGCGGCGATGGTGATCGGCACCGGCATCGTCGGCTCGATCGCCGCGCGTTCGCTGATGAATTTTCTGCGCATCGAATCGACCGCGGCACGCGGCCTGGCCCTGGGCCTCGCCGCCCACGGCATCGGCACGGCGCGCGCCTTCCAGGTCAGCGCCGAAATGGGCGCGTATGCGGGACTGGGGATGGGCTTGAACGGCGTGTTGACGGCATTGCTGGCGCCCTGGCTGGTGCCGTTGATGATGAACTATCTACACTAGCAGCCGCTAACGAAGGCCGCAGGGCAAGGCGCATCGTCGAAGCCAGTACGGCGCGACGAACGCGGTGCCGCCATGT
>Ga0265780_10006762_pt1 | contig 14177 bp, 17 predicted proteins | sample P1T30metagenome_FD_192432 | JGI IMG/M metagenome (GOLD analysis project Ga0265780, IMG submission 192432) | Plant litter microbial communities from East Loma Ridge, Irvine, California - P1 T30 | ecosystem: Environmental > Terrestrial > Plant litter > Unclassified | place: USA: California... | reverse complement strand
TGGTGCGAGCGGCCTGGACAAGGCCTGGCGCAGCCGCCAGCGCGGCACCGCCCACCACAGCGCTCCGGCCAGGAGCAGCAGAGCGCAAATCGACGCTTCCATGGCGTTCAGCCTCAGGCTGCGCGGCTGCCGAAATACTGTTCCACCGCATCGGCATTGCCGATCAGGCGCCCGCCTTCGAATACCTGCGGCCAAGTCATCTGCCCGCTGACCGCCATCAGGACTTTCGTATTGATTTTGTTGTCCTGGGAAATATCGGTGAAGGCGATGCCGCGGTCGTTCAATACTGCTTTGGCGCGCGCGCAATGCGGACAGCCCGGTTTCGAGAACATGACGATCGGCTCGGGCTTTTTGGCCTCCGGATTGATATAGGCCAGCATCGTGTCGGCATCCGATACTTCGAAAGGATCGCCTTCCTTATCCGGCTCGATGAAAATCTTGTCGATGATGCCGTCCTTGACCAGCATCGAATAGCGCCAGGAGCGCATGCCGAAACCGAGGTCGCTCTTGTCGACCAGCAGGCCCATGCCCTTGGTGAAATCACCATTGCCGTCTGGAATGACAGTGATGTTATCGGCTTCCTGGCCGGCTTTCCACTCGTTCATGACGAACGCATCGTTGACCGAGACGCAGATGATGTCGTCGATATTGTTTTGCTTGAATACTGGCGCCAGTTCGTTGTAGCCCGGCAGGTGCGTCGACGAGCAGGTTGGCGTGTAGGCGCCCGGCAGCGAGAACAGGACCACGGTGCGCCCCTTGAACAGCTCGTCGGTGGTGATATCGCGCCACGCGTCGCCCGGACGCGCCTTGAACGTGACTTGCGGAACTGGCTTGCCTTCCAGCGATGTGGCACTCGGTATCATGGGCTGCTCCTTGGGTGATGGCGATGGGTGGAATCCTGCTGAGTGGCATGCAAGTGGGACCTGTTGCCGCCTTTTCAATACAGGAACGTCTCAACGGCGCCAGCAATCCCCCATTCTGGCCCCAAAATGCAAAAAGCCGCGCGGAGGCGGCGGCTTTCGGAACCGGACGCGCGGCGTCCGTTGCAGTACGACTTGCGTGTTATTTAAACTGCGGCGTGTTATTTAACCTGCGGCTGGCCTGGTGCAGGGCCGAACAACGCGGCAACCAGCGGGTCGCGGGCAACCGGGCTGCGGTTCACGCGGATGGCATAGTGGGTGTCGTCGGCCAGGATGTGGAAATGACGGCCCGTGCCGGCCATGCTCTGTTCGCGCAGGCCTGGGCGTTCCTTGCGTGGTGCGGCGCCTTCGCGTTTTGGCTGGCAGATCGCTGCCAGGAAAGCCTTCACGCGCTCCGGATCCGGAGAGATCTGGTACACGGCCTTGCCAAGATAGGTCGCGGTGCCTTCGATATAGCGCGCCAGTTCGATCACGCCGGCTTCGCGAAGGTCGCGGATGTATTTGCGGGCGCCGGACGGCGAGAACTTCAGGAACCAGGCGATTTCATCAGCCAGCATTTCGTGCGTCGACAGTTCGCCTATGAGTTTTTGCATGTTCTCGATGCGGCGCTGGGTGGCCGACGTGGAGCGTACGCGTTCGATCGGGGCCATCGAGATGGGCGCGCGCTCGGCAGGCTGCGGCGCAATGCGCTCGATCAGGGTGTTCTTGTTGGAGGAGTGCCCGGGGTTGTCGGATTGCACAGCGTTGGGATGGGTCGTGGCTTGCATGTGAATAACTCCTGGAAAGAGAATGACGGTGTCGCTGGAACGGCTGTGAGTGTTTGATGCGGTCAACACTTCGCAGTTCCCCTTAACTTGACGCTAGATTGCCTGCCTCAAGCTATTCGTTCTGTGCGCCAACCCACACACGGAAGCAAAGTACAAGCGACCTCAACGGTTCAAGCACGTTATGTGCATCAGCGAACAGAGCAAGTATTGACACAGCGATACGATGACGTGGTTCGCAGTCCCGCATGGCGCGGGACCAGCCGACCATCCACCCATACAAGGAGTCATCATGAAAACTACCGTCATCGCCGCACTGGTGGCCGTCGCCGCATTGAGCGCATGCACCAAGACCGAAAAAACCACCACGGTGACGCCAGCGGCCACGCCGACCGTCGTTGAAAAGACTGTCGAAGTCCCGGTGCCGGTCGCCGTACCAGGCCCTGCCGGTCCGGCAGGCCCTGCAGGCGAAGCAGGCGCACCAGGTGCCACCGGCGAAAAAGGCGACATGGGCGCTACCGGCAAGCAGGGCGACACGGTCGTTGTGGTACCGGATGCGAATGCGCCGGCTCCTGCCCGCTAAGCTGTTCCCGCTAGTGAAGCATGAAAGAAACTGCCGGCGCGATCCGGCAGTTTTTTTTGGCGCTGCCCCTTTTAGTGATGGACAAGCCTGATCGCTGGCCTGAGCAAGGCCTCCGAAGAACGACAGGCAAGCATGGCGGCGGCTTTACGTACAGGGTGGGACGCGGTCGTCATCGCTCCTGACTGGACTCGCGCTGCAAGAAATACATCACGCTTCCATCTGTAACGAGGACAGCGCTGTTTTAGGGCGGAACCAGCGTAGCGCGAACCAGCCGGTTTTGCCGCCATGTGCATCGACGCCGGCCCTTGCCGATGTAAAACAGGCATCTGCCAGCACCAATTTCGCGATCAGGCTATTATTGCGCCTTTGCAAACGTGCCGATTAGGCATGATTCCTGTCAGTGCTTGCCTGGCCGGAGCAGAAAAACGCGTTGTACTGCAAATTGCAAGACAGTGGATATAAAAAACCACAGAACAGGCGTTGTTGTTGTAGAAATCCGACAGCTACCTTCTAGGTGCGCTACCGCACCGACCTGAAGGAACTACGGACCGTATTCTCCACTCCAACATCTCTGTCAAATGCACGCGATGTCATTATTTAATTAACCTCTGGGAGTAACAAGTGAACAATACGAAGAAAATCGCCCTGGCAGTCGCCATGCTGTGCGCGTCGGGCGCCACGTTTGCGCAAGAAATCAATCCTTCCTGGTACATCCAGCCAAGCGTGGTGGGCATGCAAGCCGACAGCGATTTCGGCGTAGACGGCCGTGACGTCGGCGGCGGCCTGAAGTTCGGCAAGCCAGTGTCGCAGTTGTTCGACATCCAGATCGGCGCAACGCACGTGCGTGCCAACGACAACGGCAACAAATACAACCAGACGACGCTCGGCATCGACTCGCTGCTGATGTTCTCCCGTAAAAACTTCCGTCCATTCCTGCTGCTGGGCGTTGGCGCACAGCGCGACAAGGCATCGAACCGTTTCGGCAGCGTATCGGGCACCTCGCCATACGTCACCGCCGGCCTGGGTTTCCAGCTGGGCCTGTCGGACCGCTGGTCCATGCAGGCTGACTACCGCACGGTGCAAGGCCACCTGCGTAACGACGAAGAGTGGGGCTTCAACCGCAGCAACAACAAATACCTGACGGTTGGCTTCAACTACGCTTTCAACTCGCCTCCAGTTGCCGCTGTTGCCCCGGCACCAGCACCTGAGCCAGTCGCCGTGGTCGAAGCGCCACCAGCACCAGTTGCACCACCACCGCCACCAGCTCGTTTCGAAAAAGTGACGATGTCGGCAACCGAACTGTTCGAATTCGACAAGGCAGTCCTGCGGATGCCACAGCCTAAGCTGGACGAAATCGCTGCAGCCCTGCAAGCCGACATGAGCATCACCGACGTCGACGTCACCGGCTACACCGACCGCCTGGGTTCGGACAAGTACAACCAGAAACTGTCGGAGCGTCGCGCTGTGGCAGTGCGTGAGTACCTGGTCGCCCACGGTATCGATGGCAGCCGCCTGAAAGCAGTCGGCAAAGGCGAAGCCAATCCTGTCGTGCAGTGCAACGACAAGAAACGTGCTGACCTGATCGCTTGCCTGGCGCCTAACCGCCGCGTTGAAGTCGAGCAGATCACCATCGAAAAGCGCGTGCAGTAATCTCCGGATAACACGCAATCTCCCGGTTTCTCGCGGCCACGGCAGCGGGGAATCGGGAAAGACAAGTTCGACAAACGCGCCTCCCGGCGCGTTTGTGCTTTTGGAGACAGAAAATGGTTACACAGGTGAAACCGGGTATTCCGCGCAGTAATATCATCCAGGTCCTCAAGACCTCGGCCACAGAATGGCTCGCGCATCGCGCCAGCAGCAAGGCAGCCGCCCTCGCCTTCTATACCCTGTTTTCGCTGGCGCCGATCCTGGTACTGGTGATTGCCATTGCCGGGTTCTTTTATGGTGAAGATGCGGCCCAGGGCCAGTTGCTCAGCGAATTGCGCCACCTGGTCGGCCAGCAAGGCGCGGAGGCGATCCAGCTGATTCTCGCGGGTGCACGCAACAAGGAAGGCGGCATCTGGGCCACCGTGGTGGCATTCGTGCTCCTGCTGGTAGGCGCCACGAGCGCGTTTTCCGAACTCAAGGACAGCCTCGACGATATCTGGGGCACACCGGCGCCAGCCGACGCCAGCTGGTTCGACACCGTGCGCACGCGCATGCTGTCGTTCGGCCTGGTGCTGGTGCTGGGCTTCCTGCTGATGGTGTCGCTGGTCGTCAGTGCGGCGATGGCAGTGCTGGAAAATTACTTCAGTGGCCTCTGGCAACAAGCGACGGTCCTGCTTGGCTGGGTGGCCTCGGGTATCGGCTTCCTTGTCATTGCCGTGCTGTTCGGGGTGATCTACAAGCTGCTGCCGCGCGTGCACCTCTCATGGCACGATGTCACCATCGGTGCGCTGGGCACTGCCGCCCTGTTCGCTCTGGGGAAATTTGCCATCGGCCTGTACATTGGCAACAGCGGTGTAGCCAGCAGCTATGGCGCCGCCGGCTCGATGGTCGCGCTGCTGTTGTGGGTGAATTATTCGGCCCAGATCTTCTTCCTGGGCGCCGAATTTGCCCGCCAGTACGCGCTGCAGCTGGGCAGCCTGCGCGGCAAGCAGGACGCGCATGTGAGCGCGGCCAAAATCACGCGCATGCAATAAGCGCGTCACCGGACTGCGGGGGAACCGCCGGCTTACTCTCCCAGCAGTTCGGCAATCACTTCCATTCCTTCGATCCGCTCGGCCACCACCTTCAGCACCACGACGACCGGCACGCCCAGCAGCAAGCCCCACATACCCCACAGCCAGCCCCAGAACAACAGGCTGACAAACACCGCGGCAGGATTCATCTTGGCGAATTTACCGGTCATCCAGGTCGTGACGACCATGCCGACCAGGGTCGCGACGGCCATCGACATGCCGGCCACCAGCAGCACCATGCGCAGCGATTCGAACTGCAGGAACGCCACGGTGCCGGTCGCGGCCGTGATCAGCAGCGGGCCGAAATACGGCATCACGTGCGCCAGGCCGGAAAATATCGCCCACGCGCCCGCGTTTTCCAGGCCGATCGCCCGCAGCGCCACCCACATCAGCAGCGCCAGCAGCGTATTCGTCACGAGCAGCATGAACATGTATTTCTGGATCGAGGTGTTGATGTCCTCGAGGATATGGACCGTGACTTTCTTGCGCTTGAGCGAAGGGGTCAGCTTGACCAGCTTGCGTTTGAATGTGTTTCCCGACAGGAGCAGGAAGAACACGAGGAAGATCACCATGGTCGCCTGCGACAGGAAGGTTGCCAGGCCCATCGAACCAGCCAGTACCCAGTCCATGATCTTGAAGTTGCTGCCGGCCGGCGCCGTGATCGGGCGCCGCGCCACCAGGCGCTTTTCGCCGCCCGGCACGGCAGTGGCGTTCGCCGTCGCCTGCTCGACCTCCGCGGCAGCCTTCTGGATCTGCTGGATGGTTGACGGGCTGCCGTCGGAATTGTCGGTGATCAGCTTGGTGACCTTGTGGGTCAGCGCGGGGAGCTCTTCGATGATGGAAAAGAATTCACCTTGCAGGCGCTGCGCCATCATGCCCATGCCGGCGACGATGACAACCGTCACCAGCGTGGCGCCGATGACGCGCTTGATGCGCCAGCGCTCAAGAAAACTGACCAGCGGATTGAGGGTATAGGCAATAAAGATGCCGAGCAGCAGCGGCACCAGGAACTTCTCGGCCCATTGCAACGCATAGACCGCTGCCACCGTGGCGAGGATGCCGAGCGACAGGCCTTTTGCATGGACGTGGATCGGCAGGCGCGGCAAGTGATCGCTCGCGTGCGGCACATCGGTGGCGGCGGACTCGGGAAAATCGGTAACGGAAACGATGCCGGCGTCGACAGAAACGGCGCGGTCGGCGGGATCGCCATAATAGGAGACATCAGGTACGGGGCTGTCCGCCGGCGATGCCGTAGTCGAGGGAACGGAATCTGAACTGGCGAGCTGCATGGCGGAGCCTGAGGTGAAGGTGAAGCGCAGAAAGAAGATAGGGGCAAAACAGAAATCATCGATCTACCGGCACAAGGCCGGCAGATCGACGCACTGCCGCCAAAGCAGCAGTGCTACGGCTGATTACTTGACGCGAACGTCGTTCTTGACCGATTTTACGCCTTTGACGCCACGTGCCACTTCAGCAGCGCGGGCTGCGTCAGCAGGCTGGGCCACGAAACCGGACAGCTGCACAGAACCTTTGAACGTTTCAACGTTGATTTCCGTTGCTTTCAGGGTTGGCTCGTTGATGATGGCGGCTTTGACTTTGGTCGTGATCACGCTGTCGTCGATGTATTCGCCAGTGCCTTCACGGGTCGAGGTCGAAGCGCAACCAACGAAGGTGGCAGCCAGCGACACGGTGAACAGGGCGGTAGCGATACGTTTAGCGATGGTCATAATAGGCTCCTTGGGTTTAAAAATAAAATAATAAAACAAATCAATGCTCGGTCGAGCGAATCAGTCTGGCTATTTGCCGAACTGGGTTTTGGCGGTGGAGACACAATTGTCTTTCACCGCGCCGGCAAACGCGTCGCATTTTTCGAGTGCGACTTTGTATGCAGCGGTTTGCTTGTCGGCACGTGCATCGGCACGTGCTTCGATTGTCTTGCTGTCTGCCTTCGCATCGGCTTGCACCGAAATCAGCGTGGCCTTCGCCTGGCTGATGCAGACATCCTTGTCGTTTCCCGTCAGCGCGTTGCAGCGCGCCTTGTCCCGGTCGAAATTCGCCGACGCGATGCGCAAGCGCGACTGGGTAAATGCTTTCAACGTGTTCCGGTAATACGCATCGGCTTCTTCCTCGGTGCGCACACGCGCGGCCTTGGCGTCGGCGATGCATACATCCTTCGGGTTGCCGGTGATCGCATCGCAGGCGGCGCGGGCACTTTTGTAATTCGCGGCGGCGGTATCGCGCGCCAGGTTGTACGCTGCCTTGTTGCCTGCGGCATCGACTGGATGCGCGCCGCCACCGACACCTTGCGCCTGGGCCTGCAACGGGGCGATGGACAGCCATGCCGAGCCGAGCAGAATCAGAAGGGTGGATCGATGCATGCGTGCTCTCCGTAAATATTGTTGTGTGCCTGAGTAGACGTTTTACGCTTGCCGGACCCGCTGTTCTGTTCGCTGGCGAACACTGGGAGAGCAATTCGTTGCCAACTTATAAAATAAAGCTTAAACGCAACACTCTGGGTGCGTGAACGCACAGACCGATACCCAGCGGCTGCCTAATCTGGCGTCATACATTGATCAGGAGAACAATATGAACACCACCCGCACCCTCGTTGCTGCCGCCTTCGCTGCTACCGCCGTCCTGTCCGGCTGCGCCAGCAATGCCCCGTATGGCAACAACCCAAACAACAACAGCTATAACAACGCTGGCTACAGCAATGCACCTGTGCAGGGCATCGGCACCATCGACTCCATCCAGGTCATCCAGGGCCGCGCACAGACCGGTGGCGGCGGTGCCATCGTTGGCGGCCTGATCGGCGCACTCGCCGGCAACCAGGTGGGTAGCGGCGGCGGCCGTACCGCTGCCACGGTTGCTGGCGGCGTTGCCGGCGCGGTCGTGGGCAACAACGTTGAAAAGAACCGGGCCGGCGACGCGCCTGAGATGTACCAAATCAATATCCGTATGGAAAACGGCGAGTACCGCAGCGTGACCCAGGATACGGTCGGCGACCTGCGCGTGGGCAACCGCGTGCGCCTGGTCGATGGCCGCGCCTACCGTTATTGACTGCCTGCCCCGGCGGCGCCATTGATCCGTATGAGCCGGCGCCCTGTGCGCCGGTTTTTTTTCGCTCGCTTTCCCCTTCCCTTCTTTGACAACGATGGAGACCACCATGTTCCAGACCAGGCAACTCATGCACATGTTTTGCGCAAGTACCCTGCTCGCCGCCAGTGCGGCCAGCATGGCCCAGACGGGCGACGCCGCCGTGCCGCCCGCGGCAGCGGCAAAACAGGCCGGCGAAATGGCCAGCGGCGCCGATCCGGCGCGCTGGTACAAGGATGACGGCAGCCGCGCGGCGCGGCTCGCGACCTTGAAAAAGGAAATCGGCGCGGCCCAGGCGGAAGCGCAGCGCGCTTGCGCCAGACAGGCAGCCAGCGCACGCACCAGCTGCCTGGCCGACGCCAGGGCGACCTATCAGCGGGAGATGGCGGGCGCCGAGGCCCAGGTCGATGCGGCGCCGGGTGGAAGCGTCACGACCACCACGACCACCATCACGCCGACGGCATCGCAGACGACCACCGAGACGTCGCGCAAGTAGTCAGACGCAAAGTCAGACGCAAAGCCAGACGCAAAAAAAAAAGCGCCGGATCTCGATCACGGCGCTTTTCTTTCAGCTGGAATGTCGCATCAGTACTGCGACGTCGGCGTCTCCACCACTTCCTGCGCACGGTGTCGCTGCCAGTACCAGCCGGCCACGCCCAGCAGGACGCTGACCGCGAGGGCCGGTTTGCCCAGCTTGCGGTGGCGGATGAACCGGATGGCCGTCATGGCATACGGGGCCATCGACGCCACGCTGTACCCGGTTGGGTGCAGCAGGCTGTCGACACGGCTGCGCACCGCAAAGGTGGCATGGTCGACTGCCGCGTGGAACAGCACTTCCGGGCGCGACCCATGCTTGATCTGCGCTTTCGCGTGGGCCACGCCGGCGCGATAGAACTCGCCGTCGCGCATCAGCTCTTCCTTGCGTTCGGCAGGCGTCTGCTTGACCGTGACCACTTGGGATGAATGTTTATCCATGATTTCTCCTGAGCTTTACAGCAGCATGTCGCGGTCGTGCTGGAGCTCTTTCATCGTTGCCGGGAAAGAGAGCTTGCCCTGCTTGAGCATGCTCAAGCCCTTGAACACCAGTGCTGCGGCAATCGCCAGGAAAATCAGGAACATCACGAGCAAAATCTTCCAGCCCATGGTTTCCCAGGCCAGCGCGACGATGGTCATCGTGCCATAGGCCAGAGCAAACCAGATGGCCAGCGCCGCCCCGGCAAACATGGCGATCAGTTCGATGGCGTGCTTGCGCACCTCCGTCAATTCGATCGCCGCCAGTTCCACCCGCGACACCAGCAGCCCGAACAGATTCTTCGCCAGACCGGTGATGCCACCCATTAAGCCGGGCCCGTGTAGTGCTGTCTCGTTTTTATCCATGGCGATTCCCGATTCGTTTTATTTGCGGCCCAGGATGGCGCCCAGCAGCAGGCCGACGCCGGCAGCGACGGCCACGGTGCGCCATGGGTTGTCCTTGACGTAGACGTCGGTCGCTTCGGCGTATTGCTTGCCCTTGACCAATGCTTCCGCCTTGTATTCGCCGGCCTTGCCCATTGCGGAGTCCAGCAGCTTCATGCCGCGCGAACGCATTTCTTCCGCTTTTTCGCCGGTCAGCGAAGCAGCGGCGGTCAACAGGGTCTGGGCATCCTTGACCAGCGACTTGACGTCGGTCGATGCGTTGTCGATGGTGTCGTTCGCGGTCGTGCGGAAGTTGGTTTCTTGCATGTTGTTCTCCAGTCTGTGGGTAAAATGGTTACTACGAAAAATCAGTTCTTGGTCAGGTAGTCGCTCATGTCGTCGGCGTGCTCTTCTTCTTCCGCCATGACTTCGATGAGCAGCTGCTTGGTGGTCGGATCCTTGTCGCCGATCGCTTCGATCATCTGGCGGTAAGACTCGATGGCCACGCGCTCGGCGATCAGGTTGGCGCGGATCATCGACTGCACATCTTCCGATGCGTCGTATTCAGCATGGCTGCGCTCGGTCAGCGTGGCCGGGTTGAAGTCGGGCATGCCATTCAGTTGCGCGATGCGCTCGGCGATGCGGTCGGCGTGCGCTTCCTCTTCCTTGGCGTGCTGCAAGAACTCTTCTTTCACTGCCTGGTTGCCGCGCCCCGTGACGGTGTAGTAGTGGCGCTTGTAGCGCAGCACGCACAGCAGTTCGGTGGCCAGCGCGTGCTGGAGCATACCGACGACCGCCTCGCGGTCGGCCGCGTAGCCTTCGGTGACGGCGCCATCGTCCAGGTTGGCGGCTGCTTCACGAATGGCTTTCACGTCGAAACCGTGCACCAGTTCGCGCTGCTTTTGTTCGATATTGTCCATGATATTTCCTTGTCTTCTGTAATTTTAAACGACTGCGTTCTTTAATTGTTTATACAGTATGCACCAAAGCACGCTGTCGATGCAGCGGGCGCTGCATCAGCGTGCGCGGTGCCTGTTCACGCAACAATCAGCGTGCTGCCGCGCGCGGCGCGATCGGCACGCCTTCGTTCGACAGCACGATCTCCACCCGGCGGTTCATCTGGCGGTTGTTGGGCGTATCGTTGGCAGCCACCGGATAGGCAGGACCATAGCCCGCCATGGCGACGCGCTCGCGCGGCACGCCCATCGTGGTCAGCGTTGCAGCGACACTGCTGGCGCGGCGTTCCGACAATTCCTGGTTGTGCGCGGCGCTACCGGTGCTGTCCGTGAAACCTTCGACCAGCACGGTGCGGTTCGGATATTGCTGCATGACTGTAGCCAGCTTGCGCACCGTGGCCATGCCGTCCGGCGTCAGGTTGGCCTGGTCGGTGCCGAACAGCACGTCGCCGATGGTGATGATCATGCCGCGCTCGGTTTGCTTGGCGTGCAGGTCGTTGAGCATCGATTCGAGCTGGGCATTGCGCGCCTGGGCGTCGCGGGCCTGGCCTTCTGCATTGGCCGCGCGTGCCTGTGCTTCGGCAGCCTGCGCCTGTGCGGCGGCGGCATCCATGCGGGCGCGCTCGGCTTCGGCGGTGCGCGCTTCGAGGCGGACGGCGTCGCGTTCACGGCCGGCGTTGGCGATGTTCGCTTCGGCGGTCTTCGCCCGCGCCACTTCCATGGCGGTGGCGATCTTCTGCTTGGCGATATAGGCCAGGCGGTCGATTTTTTCCAGGCTGTCATTTTTGGCAGCGGCGGCGTTCGCTTCGTTCAACGCATCGCTGGCCTGCTTGAATTCGAGCGGTGCGTAGGCGGAAATTTGCGGCGTGTTGTTCGCCATGACAAAGTCGCTGCGGGCCTGGTCGAGGGTCGACGTCGTGGTCGGCACCGAGCTGCAGGCTGCCAGCAGCAACGCGCTGGCGAGGACGGAAGCTTTCAAGAAATGCTGTTTCATCGTACGGTTCCTTTTATTGTTGGATACGGGCCGGGAGACGCTTATTGCGCCGGGGTATTGGCGCGGTCGACTTCCTGGCGCAGTGCGCGCAGGTCGTCATTCAAGGCACGCGACGCTGCCGTCGCCTTGGCCGAGTTGGACTTACTCTGCGCCAATTGCGCATCAGCCTGCGCCTGGGTGGCCAGCTCGCTGGCTTTTTTGTAGTCCTTGGCGGCCAGCGCCTGGTTGGCCAGCATCATCTTGGCCCGCGCCGCATTGATCTCTTCCGGTGCCAGGTCGGCGGCGCCGGCGCTGACTGCATTGTCGACAGCATTGCGCGACACGGCCACGTCCGCCGTTGCCGGTGCACGGTTCGGGCTGGCGCATGCGCTCAAGGCCAGTACAGCAGCAAGTGCGGCCAGGCGTGCGGCCAGTTTGTTCGATGTTGCATCCATCTGATTCTCCTGATGTTCGTTCAACGGTAGTGTTGATAACGTTATAAGCCGATTGCGGCACAGCTTCAGTACGCTGCCGCACATTGCTGACGATTAGGCAACGTCTTGACCTGCGCCATGGTAGGCTGCGCCCGAAATGTGCGGCACCGTACATATCACATCATGCACTTCGCTTAGTCTTCCAACAACCTTTTTACTTCACCAGGATTTGTCATGAGCGCTCCCGCAACGACTTCGCCGCCCAAGGCATCGAAGTCGCACAAAACCCGCACCACCTTGCTGTCGCTGCTGGCGATCCTCATAGCCCTACCCGTCATTGCCTTTATCTTCGTTGCGACGTACGACTGGAACAAGGCCAAGCCCTGGCTCAACGCCAAGGCCAGCGACGCCCTCGACCGCCCTTTCGCGATCCGCGGCGACCTGTCGGTGCGCTGGGAGCAGCCGGCCAGCCAGATGGCCGGTCAGAACAAGGCCTGGCGCGACTACATTCCCTGGCCACACCTGATCGCCAAGGATGTCCACCTCGGCAACCCGGCCGGCATGGCACCGGGCGATATGGCCAGCCTGGGCGAAGGCTCGTTCTCGCTCAATCCCCTGGCCCTGCTGCAGCACCGCATCAATATTCCGCTGCTGAGCTTTGAGGCACCGCGCGTGGCGCTGGTGCGCAACGACGCGACGCACAATAACTGGACCTTCAAACAGAACGATCAGCCCTCGCGCTGGAAGTTCGACCTCGAGCGCGTGGTGCTGTCGGAAGGCGTGGTGCAGTTCGACGACACCCTCACGAAGACCCACGTCGTGGCCAATGTCTCCACGCTGAACAATGCCGGCCCCTACGGGATTGCCTGGACCGTCACCGGCAACTACAACGGCGCCCCCGTCACGGGTGGCGGCAAGGCGGGCGCGGTGCTGTCGCTGAAAAACCAGGACACGCCCTTCCCCATCCAGGCCGACATGCGCTCCGGCGAGAACCGCATTACCGTCGAGGGCACGGCCACCCGGCCGGCGCAGCTGGCGGCCATCGATGTCCAGCTGACCCTGGCGGGACGCAGCATGGCGCGCCTGTATGAGTTCACCGGCGTGCTGTTGCCGGAAACGCCGGCCTTCAGTACCTCGGGCCACCTGACGGGCACCATCGACCGCAACAGCAGTACCTGGACCTACGACAACTTCAAGGGCAAGGTCGGCTCGAGCGACATCGGCGGCAAGCTGGCCTACAAGACCGGCAAGCCACGCGGCTTCCTGAGCGGCAATGTCGAATCGAAGCAACTGAAATTCAGCGATCTCGGTCCTTTGGTTGGCGCCGACTCCAACGCCAGCAAGAAGCAGCGCGGGGTCAGCGTGACCCAGCCGAACGGCAAGGTCCTGCCGGTCGAGCAGTTCCGCACCGAGCGCTGGAAAACCATCGATGCCGACGTGCGCTACAGTGCCGGCCGCATCCTGCGCGACAAGGCGCTGCCGATCACCAAGCTGACCACGCACGTCGTCATGAACAATGGCGTGCTGACGCTCGAACCGCTCGATTTTGGCCTGGCCGGCGGTGACCTGACCTCGACCATCCGGCTCGATGGCAGCGGCAGCGACGGCAAACAGGCGATCAAGGCCACGATGAAAGTGGCTGCCCGCCATATCCAGATCAAGCAGTTGTTCCCGACCGTGGACAAGATGCAGGCCACGGTGGGCGAGATCAATGGCGATGCCCAGCTCTCTGCGGCGGGCAACTCGATCGCTTCGCTGCTGGGTGACTCGAACGGCGAGCTCAAGACCCGAATCGAACACGGCAGCATCAGCCGGCTGCTGCTCGAGGAAATGGGCCTGAATGTCGGCAATATCGTGCTGACCAAGGTGACTGGCGACAAGCAGATCAAGCTCAACTGCATGGCGACCGATTTCCGCGTCGACAACGGCCTGATGAATGCGCGCCGTTTCGTCATCGACACCGATGAGGCGCTCGTCGATGTGGACGGCACCATCAACCTGGCCAACGAGGAACTCGACCTGGTCCTGCATCCGCAAACCAAGGGAATCCGGGTGTTCTCGCTGCGTGCGCCGCTGTATGTGAAGGGACCGTTCAGCCAGCCGAAAGTCAGCGTCGACAAAAAGGTATTGGCCATGAAGGGCGGCGCCGCGCTGCTGCTGGGCACGATTGCCGCGCCACTCGCCGCGATCGTGCCACTGACCCAGCAGCAAGCCGACAAGAGCACCGACTGCGCCAGCCTGATGGCCGACGCCAAGGTAAAACCCGTCGCACCGCCACCAGGCAAACGCGTGCCGTTCAAGCGCGTGTTGCACTAAGGCGTGACAATTCGTCAATT
>Ga0265780_10006761_pt1 | contig 14178 bp, 9 predicted proteins | sample P1T30metagenome_FD_192432 | JGI IMG/M metagenome (GOLD analysis project Ga0265780, IMG submission 192432) | Plant litter microbial communities from East Loma Ridge, Irvine, California - P1 T30 | ecosystem: Environmental > Terrestrial > Plant litter > Unclassified | place: USA: California... | reverse complement strand
CTGGAAGTGGCATCGAATATGCGTGCGGCGGGCCTCGGTACCGAGGTCGTGTTCGTGACGGCCTACGACCAGTACGCGCTCGAGGCGTTCGATCGCGGCGCGGTCGACTATCTACTGAAACCTGTCGGGCGCGAGCGGCTGGCGGCGACGGTGACGCGGGTGCGCGAGCGCCTGGCGCGCGGCGGGGCCGACGCGGCGCAACTGGCCGAGCTGCTGGCGCGGCTGCAGGTGGTGGCGCCGCCGGCGCCGCGCGCCCAGCCGCTGGTGTGGCTGACGGCCAGCCGCGGCAACGAGACGCGCCTGATCCTGGTCGACGACGTGGCGTATTTCCAGGCGGATTCCAAGTACACGGTGGTGATGACGGCGGAGGGCGAATCGCTGCTGCGCAAACCCATCCGCGACTTGCTCGAGGTGCTCGACCCGACCATGTTCAAGCAGGTGCACCGCTCGACCATTGTCAACCTGCGCGCGGTAGCGGGGGTGGCGCGCGACGAGAGTGGGCGCGGCACGATCCGCCTGAAGAACCGCCCCGAGACGCTCACTGTCAGTCAATCCTTCATGGGCTTGTTCCGTAATATGTAGCCACACGCTACGCCATTCACGTCACCATAGTAAAATTGTCATCGCTCGAGGCCAGGCGTTGTTGCCGGGCGGAGTATGAAAGGGAGGTATTTTGCGTAGCGATATCGTGATCGTGGGTGGAGGCGCCGGCGGACTCGAGCTGGCCTGCAAACTGGGCCGCAAGTTGGGTCCATCCAAGGTGACGCTGGTCGACAGCCGCCTTTATCATATCTGGAAGCCGTCGTTGCATGAGGTCGCGGCGGGCACCCTGGACATCCACCAGGAAGGTTTGTCATACGCCATGCTGGCGCACGACAATGGATTCAATTTCGTGCTCGGCCCCATGACCGGCCTCGATGCCGCCGGCCAGGCGATCGAGATCGGCGCCGTGCGCGCCGCCAGCGACAATGAAGAAGTACTGCCGCTGCGGCGCCTCGGTTACACCTCGCTGGTGATGGCGATCGGCAGCACCTCGAATTACTTCGGCGTGCCGGGCGCGCAAGAGCACTCGATATCGCTTAACGCGACTGAAGACGCCGAACGCTTCCGCCTGCGCATGCTGCGCCTGATGCTGGCAGTCGAGCAGCAGCGCGAAGAAGGTAAAGAGACCGGCCTGGACGTGGTCATCATCGGCGGCGGGGCCACCGGCGTCGAGCTGGCGGCCGAGCTGCGCGAAGCCTCGGGGGCGTATGCGCGCTACGGTTTCGCGCGCATGGACGTCAAGCGCGACGTGCGCATCACCATCCTCGAAGGCGCGCCGCGCATCCTGGCGCCGTTGCCCGAACGGGTGTCGAACGCCGCGCGCGACCTGCTCGACAAGCGCGGCATCCGGGTCGTGGCCGATTGCCGCGTCACGGCGATCGAGGCCGACAAGGTCATCGACGGCAAGGGCAATGTGTATCCGGCCGACCTGTGCGTATGGGCGGCCGGCATCCGCGCGCCCGAACTGCTGGGCACACTGGGCTTGCCGACCTCCAGGGGCGGCGGGCTCGATGTCGACGCCCACCTGCGCGTCAAGGGCGTGCCGAATATCTGGGCGCTGGGCGATTGCGCAGTCTGCATCGACGGCAACGGCGCGCCGGTGCCGCCGCGCGCCCAGGCTGCGCACCAGCAGGCCGACTATCTCGTCACCACCCTGCTGCGTCTCGACAAGGGCCAGGCGCCGCAAGACACGCCGTACGAATACCGCGACTACGGCTCGCTTGTGTCGGTGGGGCAGAGCACCAGTGTCGGCAGCCTGATGGGTTCGCTGCGCGGTGCCAGCTGGTTCGTGCAGGGCGCGCTGGCGCGCACGATGTACGCCAGCCTGCATCTGATGCACCACCGGGCGGTGATGGGGATTACCCGTACCGCGCTGCTGGCGGTGGCGCGGTTCCTGATCCGGCGTAGCACGCCGCTGGTCAAGCTGCACTGAGGGACGGCGGCCCTACGTACCAACCACAACGGCGGCCATTGGCCGCCGTTGTGGTTGACTCTTCACGTCGAATCAGGCCACCATCTGAAGCGGCAACGTCATCTGCAAAATGGCGCCGCCCGTCTCGCCACGTACCAGGGTCAGGTTGCCGCCCAGGTGACGCGCGCGCTCACGCAGCAGGCGCAGCCCGTGGCGGCCGGCCGGCGCGCTGGCCAGCGCATCCTCTTCAGGCCCCACGCCGTCGTCGCGCACGGTGAGCATCGCCATTTCGCCATCGTCGTCCAGGATCACATCGACCCGCGTGGCCTGGGCGTGGAGGGCGGCGTTGCGCAGGCCTTCCTCGGCGCAGCGCAGCAGCAGCACGCCGTGCTCGCGCGACCAGGCGCCGTCGTCCTCGGGCAGGCTGGCGCGGGCCTGGATGCCGCGCTCGGCGCCGAAGGTCGGCACCAGCTCGGCCAGCGCGGCGCGCAGGCCCAGGAACTCGAGCTTGTCGTTCCATAGCTCGAGCTGCATCTTGCGGTTGGTCTCGATGACGCCGCCCAACAGGGTCTTCATCTGGGCGGCGCGTTCGCGCGCCTTGCCGTCGGCCGGCAGGTTCTGGGTCAGCAGGGCCAGGTGCATGGTCAGGGCCGTCATCGACGAACCCAGGCTGTCATGCAACTGGCGCGCCAGCTGGCGGCGTTCCTGGTCCCAGCCGTTGGCCAGCCAGGCCAGCATCTCGGTGAGTTCGGCGGTGCGCGCCGCAACCCGGCGCTCGAACTCCGGGTCGGGATGCGATGGATCCGGTTCGGTCATCGTAGGCTCTGTTAAATGTTTCCCAAATCATACAACAGTTGGCAATCTGGCGGCGCGCGCCCGGCATCGGCCGCCAGGTGAATGTTGTAGCTGCACAGCGTGCGCTTGCGTACCGTCGGCGCGACGGTTCCGGCGCAAGCTCGGGGTGTGGCCAGCGAGCCATCCGTTTCGCACAATTATTGGGGGTATTACCATGACGAAAAATGACAAGCAACAGGACGCGATCGAACTGCTCACCAGCCAGCACGACGAAGTCAAGGCACTGTTCGAGAAGTTCGACGAACTGGGCGATCGCGCCACCACCAGCAAGAAAAAGCTGGCCAACGAGATCTGCGAACAGCTGATCATGCACACCCAGATCGAAGAAGAGATCTTCTATCCGGCGCTGCGCGCGGCCTCGAAGGATATGGCGGACATGCTCGACGAAGCCACGGTCGAACACGCGTCGGCCAAGGACCTCATTTCGCAGATCCAGGAGATGGAGCCGGGCGACGACCTGTACGACGCCAAGGTAACCGTGCTGGGTGAGTACATCGAGCACCACGTCGAAGAAGAAGAGGACGAGATGTTCCCGAAGGTGCGCAAGCTCAAGCTCGACCTGGACGCCCTGGGCGCCGAAATGGCGGCGCGGCGCGACGAACTGCTCGCCACGGCCTGAATCTGCGCCTGAGTCTGCGTCGTTCTAGGCGGCGGCCGTGCCTGTCACGGCTGCAGTCGCTTCGGCGGCCGGGGCGGGCGCCAGCGCCTCGAGCAGGCGATCGATCGGCACCGGCTTGACCAGGTGCTGGTCGAAGCCGGCTTCCATCACGCGCCGCTGGTCGTCCGGCAGGCCGTAGCCGGTGACGGCGATCAGGCGGATCGCGCACGTGGCCGGGTCGGCGCGCAGGCGCCGTGCGACCTCATAACCGTCGATGCCGGGCAGGCCGATGTCGACCAGGGCGGCGTCCGGCTTGCAGGCCTGGGCCTGGCTCACGCCCTGCAGGCCGTCGGCGGCCTGGTAGACCGGGTAGCCGTGGGCGGCCAGCATGGTCGCCATCATTTCACGCCCGTCTTCATTGTCTTCGATCAGCAGCACCGATGGCTTGCCGCTTTCGGCGGACGGCGCCAGCGCCGGTTCGCACGGCGCATCGGATTCGGCCGGCATGGCCCCCGGCAGGCGGATCGTGAAACTGGAGCCGAGGCCGGCGCCGGGGCTGTCGGCAGCCACGCTGCCGCCGTGCAGCTCGACCAGGCGCCGCACCAGCGACAGGCCGATCCCGAGGCCGCCCTGCGAGCGGTCGATCGAGATCGCGCCCTGCACGAACACGTCGAATACCTGGGGCAGCAATTCGGACGGGATGCCCACGCCCGAATCGCGCACATTGAACACCACGTCGCCATCGACTTGCGCCAATGTCAGGTCGATGTTGCCGCCGTTCGGGGTGTACTTGAGCGCGTTGTCCAGCAGGTTGGAAATGATCTGTTCCAGGCGAGTGGGGTCGCCGTCGACCCAGCCGGGGGCCAGGTTGACCCCGAGCTGGTAGCCGGCGGTGCGGCCGGTGGCGCGGAAGGTCTCCAGGCAGCTGCCCACCAGCCGTGACAGGTCGGTGGCCTGGCGCGCCAGCAGGATCTTGCCCGACATCGCGCGCGACAGGTCGAGCAGGTCGTCGACGATGCGCGACAGGTGCTGGCTCTGGCGCCCGATGATGGCGCGGGCGCGCGCCACCGTATCGGGCGCGGCGCCGGGCAGGCCGATCAGGCTCGAGGCGCTGGTGATGGCCGACAGCGGATTGCGCAGCTCATGGCCGAGCATGGCCAGGAACTCGTCCTTGGCATGGCTTTTACGTTCGGCCGCGCGCCGCTCTTCCATCTCGCGCACCAGGCGCCGGTTGGTGGCGGTGAGCTCGAGCGCGTGCTGCGACAGCTTCTCGGCCTGGCGCTTGAGTTCTTCGTTCTTCACGGCCAGGGTGACGAACACCGAGACCTTGGCGTGCAGGATTTGCGGGATGACCGGAGTGAACAGGAAGTCGGCGGCGCCGCGCTGGTAGGCTTTCAGGCGGTCGATCTCGTCGGCCAGGAAGGCGGTGACGAAGATGATCGGGATGTCGGCCGAGCGCGGACGCTGGTGGATCGCCTCGGCGGTCTCGAAGCCGTCCATGCCGGGCATGTTCACATCGAGCAGGATGACGGCGAAATCGTGCAACAGCACCTGGCGCAGGGCGTCCTGGCCGGAGCGGGCCGACTGGACCGTGTAGTTGCCCTCGTCGGCGCGGCCTTCAAGCAGGCTGGTGAGTGCCAGCAGGCTGGCCGGGTCATCGTTGACCACCAGGATCTTGGGTTTATCGCTGTTTGCCACGATGGAATCCGTCAACATTGCCGTGCTTGCCCGACTGAAGGTGGTCTGATCTTGTACTGCGCCCGAGTAAATACCTTGCAAAACAAGCCATCATATCATGTGACATAAGTGCCACTTGGCAAATAAATCAATCGTGCGCCGAGGGAGGATGTTCGATGCCGCACATACGTCGATACAGGCCTATGCCATAGTGGAATCGAACCGGTTCGCTGGAGGACGGGGGCATACAAGAAAGGATATAACATGAATATCGACACCATCGTAAATGAACAATTCCATGGCAAAACCTTCCGCGAGCTTGCCGACGCACCGCTGTCGGCGCTGCGCGGCATCGGCCAGCAGCAAGCTGCCGCGCTGGCCGATACGCTGGGGGTGAAGACGATCGGCGACCTGGCCAATCTCGAAGTGATCCGTTATGCGATCGCGATCAAGGCATTGTCGGGCTGCGAAGGCCTGTCCAGCAAGGAAAAAGCAGAAGAAACCCTGCTCGACGACGCCGTCGAAATGACTTTCCCGGCCAGCGATCCGATCTCGGTCGATGCCGGCATTACCCGCATCGAGGTGCCGCCGGACATGGTCGACGCGGGGCATGATCATCAACACGCGCAGTCGATCGAAGAGAAGAGCACGATTCGCGAATGCCCGGTGGACGAGAAACGCTAGTTAATTCTCAGGCAGGGCCACTTAATGGGCCACGCGGCGTTTGCCGTGTGGCCCGTTTGTTTTGTGTGTTTGACGCGCTGTGGGAATGTGGAGATTGAATCGGTGCTAACGGGGGAACTTGGGTTCCCGCCTTCGCGGGATGGACGTTGAGGGACGATGAGAGAAATTGGAAGAGCGGGCTTCGGCCAGGCCCTCCAGCAAGTCGTTCCCGCATAGGCGGGAACCCAATTGAATCAGCTCAGTGAGAACAGACCAGCCACCGTCTCAGCGATGCTGCGCGGCCAACTCGACCGGTGGCGTTGGCGCACTCGCCTGGCTTGGTGCGGCCGTGGTCTTGGCCGCCGCCTGGCGATTGGCCGCCGGCGAGCAGAAGCGGTTCTTGCCGGCGCGCTTGGCTTCGTACAGCGCGTAATCGGCGATATTGATCAGTGCATCGACCGATTCGGCATCGTCCGGATAGATGCTGATCCCGATCGAGGTCGACAGCCGCAAAGTCAGATCGTTGATGAAGAACGGTTCCGACAGCGCCTCGACCAGTTTGGCAGCCGGCCCCTGGGCGTCGGCCAGGCTGTGGATATCGCCGAGCACCACCATGAATTCATCGCCGCCCAGGCGGGCCACGGTGTCTTCCTTGCGCGAATTCGACAGCAGGCGTTGCGACACCATTTTGAGAATGTCATCCCCATAGGCATGGCCATAGGTGTCGTTGATCGCCTTGAAGCCATCCAGGTCAAGATACATCACGGCTGCCTTGGCATGGCCGCGGTTGGCGTGCTGCAGGGCGGTCTCGATGCGGTCTTCGAGCAGGCGCCGGTTGGGCAGGCCGGTGAGGGCGTCATGCAAGGCCAGCTCCTGCTGCGCCTTGGAGTATTGCGCCAGTTCCTTGTACAGCAGGCGCACCTCGAGCATATTGTGGATGCGCTTGTGCACTTCGAGCAGGTCGAAGGGTTTGCTGATGAAGTCGCGGGCGCCGGCTTCGAGGGCAGCGATCTTGAAGCTGGGTTGCGCCGTCAGGGCCAGCACTGGCAGGTAGCCGCCTTGCTCGATTTCCTTCAAGCCCTTCATCACCTGGAAGCCGTTAAGCCCCGGCATCTGCAGGTCGAGCAGGATCAGGTCGTAGTTGTGCTCGCGATGCAGCGGGCATACCTGCTCCGGCAGCATCGTCGAGCTGACGCAGCCGTAGCCTTCTTCGCGCAATATCTCTTCCATCAATTCGATATTGTCGGGCGAATCGTCCACCACCAGGATTTTCGCGTTCAAAATGTCTTGTCTGCTCGGCATGCTTTTATCTCTTCTGTTCGTATGGAGCGGATTCCCTTCTGGGTGGAATCGGGCTGAAACCCATCACTAATTAGTCTAGCAAACAGCGTAAAATTTCTTGTAGGACAGCGCCGCGTGCATTGGTAGGATCATCCAGAACACGGTCCCGATGATCATTATCCCCCTGTAGAGGCCCTTGCGCCATTCACCATTTGTGCGGTTGCGGGGGCGCTGACCATGTCGATCGCGGCCATCAGCTCAGTCTGCTCGACCGGTTTCGATACATGTGCTCCAAAGCCAGCCTCGAGCGCCTTGAGGCGATCCTCGGAGCGCGCAAACGCGGTCAGGGCAATCGCCGCCACCTGCCCGCCGGCCTCGCGTGGCAGCGCGCGCACCCAGGACAGCAGTTCCAGGCCATCGACATCCGGCATGCCCAGGTCGCTGATCAGGAGGTCGGGCGGATCGGCGCGCAGCAGGTCGAAGGCTTCGCGCGCGCTGGCGGCCAGCCGCACGCTGGCATGGCAATCGGCCAGGATGCGCGCGATCAGCTCGCGTGCATCGCGGTCGTCGTCGACCACCAGCACCGAGGTGCCGCGCATATCGCGCACCACGGCCTCGCCTGCCTGCGCGTCGAGCTCGGCCGGCATGGCCGGAGGCGGCGCCGCGTGCATGTCCGGCGCGCTGCGTGCCTGGTTGGCATGCGGCGCGGCTGTGGCGCTGCTCTTGGCCAGCGGCAGCTCGATGGTGAAGCTGGCGCCATGGCCAACCCCGGCGCTCTCGGCCTGCACGGTGCCGCCATGCTGCTCGACCAGGTGCTTGACGATCGACAGGCCCAGCCCGAGGCCGCCATGGCTGCGCGTCATGGAGGCGTCGGCCTGGCGGAAGCGCTCGAACACGTGGGTAATGAATTCGGGACCGATGCCGGCGCCATTGTCGCGGATCGAGATCGCCAGCTGCCGGTCGCGCTGGCCGACCTCGATCGTGACCAGGCCGTCGCGCGGCGTAAACTTGATGGCGTTCGACAGCAGGTTCCAGATCACCTGCTGCAGCCGGCCCGGGTCGCCCGCCACCGGCGCCGCCGTGCCGTAGTGGCGCTCGATGCGGATGCCCTTGGCATCGGCGGCCGGCCGCACGGTCTCGATCGCGGCATCGATGAAGCTGGCCGGCGCCACGCTCTGCATGTCGAGCAGCACCTTGCCCGAGGTGATGCGGCTCATGTCGAGCAGGTCTTCGATCAGCTGGGCCTGGGCGCGCGCATTGCGCTCGATGGTGGACAGGCCGCGCTGCAGGTCGGCGCCGTCGCGGCTGCCGCGGCGCAGCACCTGCGACCAGCCGAGGATGGCCGACAGCGGCGTTCTCAGCTCGTGCGACAGGGTGGCCAGGAATTCGTCCTTCATCTGGCTGGTGCGCTCGGCCTCGGCGCGCGCCTCGCGCTCGTTCTCGAGCAGCACCTTGCGCTCCTCGGCGGCGCGGCTGGCCGCTTCCACCAGGCGGATATTGTCGACCGCGATCGCGGCCTGGGCCGCGATGCCGCTGACGATGCGCTCGCTGCGTTCGGTGAACACGCCGGGCTCGGGATGGCCGAAGAACATCGTGCCCAGCAGCTCGCCCGAGCGCGCCGTGACCGGCACCGACAGGTAGCTGCGCACCGGCGGATGGCCGGCCGGCAGGCCGAATTGCGGCGCCCTGGCGGCATATTGCGGATCGTGGCCGAGGTCGCCTATGCGTACCAGGCCGTCGGCGCGCAGGCCGGGGCCGAACAGGGCGCTGGCGCCGGGCGCGGCGAAATCCTGGAACTCAGCCGAGGTGGCGCCCGACAGTGTGTACAGCGAAAACAGCGTGCCCGCGCCCTGTTCGCCGTAGTGGAAGAAGGCGCCGAAGCGGGCGCCGCAGACGCCGGCGGCGGCGTCGGTGGCGGCCTGCATCAGCGAGCGCAGGTCGCGGGTCGAGGCGAGGATGCTGCCGGTGCTGTTGAGCAGTTCGAGCACGTGCGATTCTTCGCGCAGCGCCTGCTCGGCGCGTTTGACCTGGTCGACGTCGGTATTGGTGCCGAACCAGCGCACCACGCGGCCGTCGCGGTCGTGCACCGCCTCGACCCGGGTGAGGAACCAGCGGAAGTTGCCGTCGGCGCCGCGGATCGGAAATTCCATTTCGAACGGCGTGCCGGTGCGCACCGATTCGTCCCAGTGCTCGAGCACCGCCGGCAGCACTGCCGGGTCGTACACCGCTTTCCAGCCCCAGCCGGTGGATTCACTCGGGGTGATGCCGGTGTATTCGTACCAGCGCTGGTTGAACCAGACGATGGCGCCGCTGGGGTCGGCCATCCAGGCCAGCTGCGGGATGGTGTTGGCCAGCGCGCGCAGTTCTTCCTCGCTCTGGCGCAGGTGGTCGTCGGCCTCGCGCCGGGCGCTGATGTCCTGGGCCATGCCAGTCATGCCCAGCACGCCGCCGCCCTGCGCCGGGCTGGCATAGTCGGGGCGGCCGACCAGGGCCACGCAGCGCGCCGCGGCCTGGCCGCTTGGCGCGCCGCCGGCATGGCCGTCGCGCGGCAGCAGGCGGCATTCGAGGTCGAGGTCCTTGCCCTGCGAGAAGGCTTCGAGTACGGCGCGCCGCACCCGCGGCCGGTCGTCCTGGGCCAGGCGGGCGCGCAGCAGCGGCCATTCGAGCGCCACGCCTTCGGGCAGGCCGAGGATCTCGGCAGCGCGCGTACCGAAGGTGACGCGGTCGCTGGCCGCGTCCCAGCGCCAGTCGCCCAGGCGCCCGGCCGCGATTGCGAGCTGCAGCCGGTTATTGTTGTCGATCGTGGCTTGCTGGTCGAGCTTGCGCGCCGTGATGTCCTGGAAGTACAGGGTCAGGCCATCGGGCGAGGGGTAAACCCGCATGTCGAGCCAGCATTGCAGGCGGCGGTAGAAAAACTCCTTGTTGACGGTGATCCGCTGCTCCATCGCGCGCCGGCAGTCGGCGGCGACCGAGGTGCCGTGCAGGTCTTCGAATTCATCCCACAGCCGGCGCCCGACCAGGCTGTCGCGGCTTTTGTTGAGCGGCGCCACCATCTGCAGCGCACGGCCGTTGATATAGGTGATGCTCCAGTCGCGATCGACCGCGCAAAAGCCATCGGTGAGGCTTTCGAGCATGTTTTCCATGCGCTCGTTGGCGCGTTGCAACTCTTGCCGGGTGGCCGCCAGGTCTTGCTCGGACACGTGGCACGGGGTGCTGCTGGAAAGATCGGAGGGAGTGTTCATGCCGGGGTTGCGGAACGCCCGAGACCGGGCAGGATGTGTTTCATTGTAGACCAGACAAGCCGGTCTGACACACACGCTTGGAACCTGCCGGGGCGGGTTCCCGAGGCGCGCTCGAACCCGCCCGCTTCAGCCGCCCGCTTCAGCCGCCCTTGCCGGGTCGGAGCGCCACCTTCGACAGCGCATCCTGCAGCTGGTCGATCTCATAGGGCTTCTGCAGCGACTGGTAAGGGAAGGACAGGTGGCGCAGCAGGGTGTCGCCGTAGCCCGAGGCAAAGATCACGCGCAGCGACGGATCGTCCGCGATCGCGCGGGTGGCCAGGTCGACGCCCGACATGCCGGGCAGGCTGACGTCGGAGAACAGCACGTCGTAGCGCTGGCGCGCGAGCAGGGCCAGAGCGTCGTCGGGATGGGCGACGCCGTCGGCTTCGTGGCCGAAGGCCTTGAGCATCTCGCACACCAGGTACTGGGAATCGACGTTGTCCTCGACCACCAGGATGCGCATGGCGCCGTCGCCGGCGTCTTCTTCCTGCGGCGCGGCGGTGGCCGGGGCCAGCGCCACCTGTACGCCGCGCACGGCGCCGGTCTCGTCGCGTACGGGAGTCAGCCGCAGGTCGAAGCGTGATTCCTGGCTGCCGTCGAGACGGCGGAAGGTGAGGGAGGTGTCCTGCATCACGCCGGCCTCGCCGCGCCAGGCGGCCTCGAGCGTCTTGCCGGCCGCTGCCAGCGGAGGCGGCAGCACCGGCGGCACCGATCCGCCGGGCACCCGGCCGTAGCCGGGGCCGGCCAGCAGTGCATATGCCTCGTTGAACACCGTGATCGTCTCCGTGCCCCAGACCAGCAGGGTGGGCACGGGAGAATTGAGGAGCAGGTCGCTGGCGAGCCGCAGCGGCAGGGGCCAGCGGGCGGCGTCGCCCAACGCGGTCGCCGACCAGTCGTAGGATGCGGTGCTCCGGGCGGAGGTGTCGAGGTCGGGCATGGGCTAGCTTGTTGTAAAAACGAAAATATGGCGGGCATCCTACACCAAAAGGCCGCGGGCTGCTCTGACAAGCGTGCGCGGCCGCACAGATTGATTTTTGTAACTAACCAACATAAGCGTAGCTGGCGTGCTATCGAGGCCGCTGTCGCGGCCAGTAGCAAGCAGGGAAGGCGGTCGAGCAAAAAAAAGCCCGCATCGTGAGAGGCGGGCTGAATCTATTTCCTAGGAGGAGAATAGAGGAGACAGGTGAATGATGCTGCATTGCGTCAAATCAGTCCAATTTATATTTCCAATACCAGTCATAGCCTTAATAAATATCGCTCAGGGAATGTCAAGTGCGCACTGTAGCGTGTGCGCACTTGGTGCATGCGTGAAAATGTTCTAGGATGGCAACTATGTCATCTTCTATGTTGCTCGCCCGCGCCGGTATCGCGCTGTTGTCCTGCGCCTGCGCTGTGCAGGCACAGGCGCGGCCGCTCGACGGGCCGCCTGGCCATGCCGTACCGCTCGCCGATTATTCTCTAGAACAACTATCCGACATCGTGGTGACCTCGGTCTCGCGCCAGGACGAGCTGCTCGCGCGCGCGCCGGCATCGGTGTATGTGATCCAGGGCGCCGAGATCGCCCGTTCCGGCGCCACCACCTTGCCCGAGGCGTTGCGCCTGGCGCCGAACCTGCAGGTGGCGCGCATCGGCGCCGGGTCGTATGCGATCAGCGCGCGCGGCTTCCTGTCGCCGCTGGCTAACAAGCTGCTGGTGATGGTCGATGGCCGCAGCGTGTATTCGCCGCTGTTTTCCGGCGTGTTCTGGGAAATGCAGGACGTGGCGCTGGAAGACGTGGAGCGCATCGAAGTGATCAGCGGCCCGGGCGGCACGGCCTGGGGCACGAATGCCGTCAACGGCGTCATCAACGTCATCACCCGCAGCGCCGCCAGGACCCATGGCGGCCTGGCGACGGCGCATGCCGGCGCCGGCGAAAAGGGGGCGAGCGTGCGCTACGGCGGGCAGCTCGAGGGCGGGCCGCACTGGCGCGCCTATGCGCGGGGCATGGACATCGATGGGTTCGCGCTCGATGCGGGCGGGCCGGATGCCGGCGGCATGCGGCGCCAGCAGGCGGGTTTCCGCCTCGACTGGGAGGCTGACGCCCTTGACGCCACGTTCAGCGGCGACGTCCACGACGGCCGCCTGCGGGCCGGCGGCGACCAGTCGCGCACCGAGACGTCGGGCGCCAACCTGCTGGGACGACTCGAGCATCGAGTGGACGAGAACCAGAGCGTGCGCCTGCAGGCCTGGATCGACCATGCGCGGCGTGACCAGCAGGGTGTCGGCGCGCAGCGCCTGGACACGTTCGACGTCGAGGCCCAGCACCTGCTGCACCTGGACGGCCACAACCTGGCCTGGGGCGGCGGCTATCGCTACAGCCGGGACCGGATCGATAACGGCCCCTTGCTGCGCTTCACGCCAGCGCGCCGCAGCCTGCGCTGGTCGCACCTGTTCGTCCAGGATGAAATCAGCCTGGCGCGGGACGTGCGCGCCAGCGCCGGCGTGCGCATCGAACACAATGTATATACCGGCAGCGAGGTGCTGCCCAGCCTGCGCCTGGCATGGGACGTCGATGCGCGCTCGATGCTGTGGGCGGCGCTGTCGCGCACGGTGCGCGCGCCGTCGCGCATCGACCGCGATTTCTATGTCATCGACCCGTTCGACCCAGAGGCCTTCCTGGTCGGGGGCGGCGCGGACGTGGTGTCGGAGACGGCGCGCGTGGCCGAGCTGGGCTACCGCGCCCAGCCCCTGCCTTCCTTGTCGTGGTCGGCCACCGCCTTCTATACGGATTTCGAACGCCTGCGCACGCTGGAACGGACTGCCGCGGGCGCCAATCCGCCAGCGGCCTATGTCCTGCAAAGCCTGGGCAAGGGCGCGCTGCGCGGCGTCGAGCTATGGGCCAGCTGGCAGGCCGCGCGCGGCTGGCGCCTGCACGCGGGAGCGGTGCTGCAGGACGCGGACGTCGGGCGGGAGCCGACCAGCCGCGACAGTACCGGCTTGAGTTTTCTTGCGGGCAACGATCCGCGCCTGACCTGGACCGTGCGCAGCGCGCACGAGCTGGGGGCGCGCCTGCGGGCCGATCTGGCGCTCCGCTACGTCGCGGACATGCCACAGGCGGCTCTGCCAAGCTATCATGAGCTCGACGCACGGTTGGCGTGGCAGGTACGCCCCGATCTCGAGATCGCCCTCGTCGGGCGTAACCTGCTGCACCGACGCCACGCCGAATACGGCGCGGCCGGCAGCCGCCAGCTGATCGAGCGGACAGTGTTCGCCAGCGCGGCGCTGCGTTTTTGACTGGCCAATGGATTCCATGACAATCACTCAACCTGAACGCCCGCAGCGCCGCCTGGCATGCCGGGCCCTGGCGCTGCCCCTGCTGCTGGCCGGCGTCGGCGCGCCCCTGCTGCCGGTGGCCGCCGAGTCTGCGGCGCCGGCGCTCGAGCGGCGCGTGAAGGCGGCTTTCCTGTATAAATTCCTCGGTTATGCCGATTTTCCGCCGCAGGCCTTCGCCGACGCCGCCACGCCATTCACCCTGGGCGTGTTCGGCGCCGACGACATGGCGGCCGAGCTGACGCGGATCGCCACCGGGCGCATGGTCGCGGGGCGCACCATCGTCGTGCGCGCGCTGCGCGAGCAGGAACTGGCCCAGCCGGCGCACCTGCTGTTCGTGGCCGGCCAGGACGAGGCGCGCACGGCGCGCCTGCTGCGCGCCTCGCCGGCCTGGCTGACCGTGACCGAATGCGAAGGCTGCCTGCAGCACGGCAGCGTGATCAATTTTACGATCGTCGATGAGCGCGTCCGTTTCGACGTCTCGCTCGATGCGGCGGAAAAGAAGAATGTGAAGCTCAGTTCGCGCCTGCTGACGGTCGCGAACCGCGTGCAGAAAGGAG
>Ga0265780_10006759_pt1 | contig 14181 bp, 16 predicted proteins | sample P1T30metagenome_FD_192432 | JGI IMG/M metagenome (GOLD analysis project Ga0265780, IMG submission 192432) | Plant litter microbial communities from East Loma Ridge, Irvine, California - P1 T30 | ecosystem: Environmental > Terrestrial > Plant litter > Unclassified | place: USA: California... | reverse complement strand
TATCTTTAGAAAGGCTTACTTACTTTAGTATAAATCTACTTCTTTACTTTCTTTCTATTACTATATGCTTTAAATATTTTTAAAGTTAACTATTAAAGACTATTCTTAACTATTAAGGTCTCTTCTACTTATATATACTTTCTTTTATATAATTTATATTATATAGTAGTCTTATTAGCTACTTAAAGCTTAGTAATCTTCTTCTGCGCTAATACTAGCTTATATATAATAATTACTACTCTTTTTAAAACCTTCTTAAAGGCCTCTACTATAGATATTAGTAAGCTATTTATATACTTCTAAATTCTTGCTTTTATAAGCGTTAATTATAATTCTAATTTAAGAGTATTACTTAAAGTTTATAACTACTAGAGATAGTCTTTAATAGTAAGTAATAGTAGAGTATAGATATAGATATTAAAAGCTAATATAACTTACTCTAGATTAAATAGAACTAATCTAGTATCTTAAAACTCTTTTTAGATATTATTAGAAGTAATTACTATATTAAAGGCACGCTTAAAGTATAGTAAGAACTTAAGTTTTATAATATATATAATCTAGTTATATATAAGCTCTTTAGCTTAGTATCTATACGCCTTTTTTAAAAGAGTAAAATAACTTATATTAAAAAGCTATAGAAAGTATAATAAGTAAGAAAGTATATAGATAGTAATAATCTTATTATTCTTATAATATTACTAGAATTTAAGTAAGTTATAGCTCTTATAGCTATTAATAATAAGCAAATATACTATTCTAATAGTACGCCTTTTTATATACTTATTAAAGTACTTTAGCTACTATAGACTAAGCTTATTTATTATCTAGCTATTTTTAGAAACTATAATAACCTAATTATAAAGTAGATTCTTCTTCTTATATTAAGCTAAGAAATAATAGTAGCTCTTAAAGATAATAAAAAGTAAAATAGCTTACTCTATTATATTAACGCTCTAGATAATTATTATTTACTCTTAATTACTCTATTATACTATCTTTAGCTATTCTTATTATTCTAAAGCTATAATAACTACTTTAGTTAAGATCTAGCCTATTATAAAGCTAGACTTATTAAAGTTATATATATTATTATTAAGAATACTATACTTAGCTTTTATATTCTCTATAAGCTAGAACTAGTTTTATATAATCTTAGAATTCTTATAAAAAGCTTTCTTATAGTTATATTTATAATTAAACTTTATTATAAGCTTAAAGTAGCATTTAATAAATATATTAAGCTATTTTAAGCTAATTTAGCTTAAACTATACTTAGCGCGCAGAAAATTAGCTATATTAGCTATAGCTATAAGCCTAGAAGAAAATCTATATATAACTAGCTTAAGTATATACTTAATAACTATGTTCTTTTTAGTTAGAGTTAGATTTATTAATTTAAGCTAGTAATCTACTTATAAAAGCTATCTAGTATATTAACTATATAGTATTATTTAAGAGATATTATAGATAGCTATAGCGCGTTATAAAAAGAGTATTATATCTTATTTTAAAGCCTAAAGTATAAGCTATATCTAATATTTATTAGAAGAGTCTATCTAATACTATTATTAAGATATTATATAGATAAGATAGTTTTAGTAAGAGCTTAGCAAAAGTAGTCTGCTAACCTATTCGGTCCGCTAACCTATTACCTACGTTAGCGACTGTAAAGAAAAAGGAAGGAAATAGCCCCAAAGTCTCGTTAAGTATTTCAGCTACCACTGAACCCACGATAAAAAAACACACCTAATAACTCCTCCTGGAGGCCTTCGCGGCCCCAACATCCCATACACCCGATTCACCACCTCAGTACTCATCGGCGTAGTCCTCGTCGTCGTCATCGGCCCTGAAACCACCACGCGGATCTGGGTCGTCGACCAAGATGAACGGCCTACCCTCGGCATCGTCGTTGATGTTGCCGAAGAGTCGCATGAGATCACGCGTGCCCATCCTGTCAAACCATTAGCTCACCCCCCAGCTCAGAGACACATAGACTTACTTCTTCATCCGATCCCCATTGTCCTCCATGATCTCCCCAATCTCTTTCGTCTTGCGCTCCTGCATCTCAATCAACTTGGAGTCGACTGTGCCCTTGACACAGAGGCGAGACATGAACGTCTCTTCCTTCTGCCCGATACGGAACACGCGGCAGAAGGCCTGCTGCTCCGACGCTTCGTTCCACCAGGGGTCGACCATGATCACCCGTGAGGCCATGGTGAGGTTGAGGCCCACTGTAGCTGCGTCAGTACATACATGCACGACAGGGCTTCAGCGAAAACTTACAGCCACCGCAGCGTAGAGATGCCAGAAGGATGTTGCACTTGTCGTTGCTAGCAAACGTGTCGATGGCCTTGTCTCGAGCACCGAAGCTCATAGTGCCGACGTACTGCACTTTGGTCAATGATGCTCATCCAATATGCAGGTTGAGGTACACCATCATCGAGCCTGGATGCATTTGCGGAGCCAACTCGCATCACCAATAGGAATAGTGGACTTACCTGTTCAGCTTCCCAGCCCTCGTTTGAACAGATTCTACCGAGAATCTTCACCCTGTTGCTATTAAAACCATAACGTCCAAAGTGTACATCGACTTACATGGCCAGAAACTGCGTGTAGATGATGATCTTGACCTTCGGGTCCTCCTTCATCCAGTTCAAGATCTGAGCCTTGATGGCGAGCGTCTTCGCTGAAGGCAGCACCTCCGCACCGGCCATAGAAAGCCAGTCTTCCGAGATGTCTTCACGGTCGCGGCGCTCACGGTCCTGGCGGTCACGCTTCTTTGCCGCACTCTTCTTAGATCGGGTACCTTCGGCTACCGCCTCTATCGGATCCATGTCGTCCATATCACATGGCTGGCACGTCCTTGGTGTTTTCCCGCACGTCTTGCAAGGCGCATATTCGTTGCCTTCTTCAGCTGCCGCAAGGATGGAATGCTCGTTGCATTTCTGGCAGATCAGATGGCCGCAATCCGTGATCCAGGGCTCCTTTGGTGTTTTGTCGCAATAGCTACACTTGGCCCTCTTCTTAGCTGTATCCCAGCTCTCGCCTGCTTGGAGACTCTTCAAATACGGCTTGAAGTTGTAGTCTTTGCCAAATGTTCTGCCGCAGCCGCCTAAGCCTGCCCCCTCTTGCGCAGTGGGTTGTCCAGAGGCCTCTTCAGGCTCTGATTCCTGTTCTTCTTCGATTTCGTCTTCTTCCGCTTCAAAAACCTTTCCGGCGGCTTCAGCGGCTGTTCTAGCTGCTGCATCCGTAGCCTTCTTCTTCGCGTCGGCAGCAGCCCTCTTCTTCACGTCGATCGCATGCTTCTCTAGCTGCTTTCGTACGGCGATAATCGTGCGAGCGTGGCGGCTTTTATCGATGCCTTTCTGCTCTGTGACGACGTTCTTGATGGCCTCAATGTCTTCAACTTCCAAGAGGTCTCGCATGACAAATTGCAACATGAGCACGTGGGCAGTGAGCTGACGGAGTCGCAGCAGCATCACCAAAGCGTTGCTATACGACTTGTCCAGCTGATCGTTAGCGTGCCACATATTGATCCTCTTGGCAAAACGCTGTTGAACGATGTCGTAAATGCACCGCTCGACCGGATTGAACTCGCAGTAATAGGTACCCTGACCTGCCATCGGGAGTTTCAAAATCGGAGCATTAAACATCCTGTCGGCGTGGGTTCGTCGAAGCATGAACTGGGCAAGGCGGACAAGCAGTCGCTCCGTGTTTTCAGGATTGTTGCTATTGCAGTAGTTGTTCTTGAATATGTTGAAGCTGCCGGTATGTGGTACGCCGAGGAATTTGAAGTATGGATAAAGCTCCGTCAGGCTGTTCAGGATTGGTGTGCCGCTCAATGCCCATTTGTGATGGGCCATCAGGGCGCGACAGGCGATGGAGGTCCGACCTTGGTGGTTCTTGATCGCTTGAGCTTCATCTAGCACAACGCGCAGAAACTGCATCTTGTGAAGCATCCCTCGCTGCTTTTCGTACACGTCCTTCCACCACGCGATCTTCTGTTCTGCTGTCTGGCATTCGATTGGTGGTTCGTTCTTAGGATAAGACTTCATCACCTCGCTGTACGTGGTTAGGATAATGTCGTGACCTTTCAGGATGTCGCTAGCGTTAGTAGAGTCGAGGCGGTTTCCGGAACCATATCGCATCACTTTAAGATTGCATTCGGTGTGTTGCGTAATCTCCCTGCCCCATTGTGCCAGAAGGGAAGGGCTAGCGACAAGGAGAGTCGTGCGAGGATGGTGGCCCTTTGGTGGTTGTCCATTGACGATATTTGCGAGCATCCTGGAGTAGTTGTTAGCATACGTTCGCAGCGGAATCAACAATCTGAAGATATCCATGACATATCAACTTACATGAGAGTCTTCCCAAGCCCCATCTGATCCGCTAGCAGTCCCCCACGAGGCTCGTCAGCCGCGTTCTCGCGTCGTCGCATGAAGGCGCCGCCCATGATCTGGTACCCCTTCAACGACGTCGACATGCCCTTCACGAGCCAATTTCCTCCGGCCGCTTTAACTGTACCACGGCCGTCAAAGTCCATGGTGGCTTGGTAAAGTTGAGCCATCTCGGAACGAGCTTGTTTCATTTCCGCAAGTGGAACGCTAGCAATGAGCTCCTTAAGAGCGTCTCCCTTCCTTCTAGAACTAAAAACAGGCTGTTCGGATTCGTCCGCGCCGGCTTGTTGGGTGAAGACATTGGCGTTGAGCAAAGATGAGGCCTGTTTGATAGCCTGATCAGCTTCCTTTTTGCTCTTCGCTGTCTTTCGAGGACCCCGTGCAGCAGACTTTGGAGCTGCCTTTGTTGTCTTTGGCTTAGCCTTGGCCTTGGAGCCTTTGCTCTTTGTACCAGCGCGCGAGTCCTGTGAGTTGTCTTCTGTAGGTTGAGTCTTCCTCTTCTTCTTTGGTAGATCATCGTGCGCGTCCAGAGCAACCTTCATACTCAGCAGCTCAGCTTCTTGCATAGTCTGCTCCTTTGGCGCCTTGCGCGGCATCTGTTGGCGCGGGCGTTTGCGTGTAGCTGCATCGAAGTCTAAGTCCAACTCCTCCTCTGAAGCATCATCCCTGCCACCGCTGTTCGGAGTGGGCGTAGGGAAAGCTTCAGGGAACAGTTCTGTCTCCTCTTCTGCGTCATAGGTCGCTTTCTCAATGTCGCGTGCACGTTTATTCTTACGGGCTTTCTCGGCGGACTTAATCTTCAGTAACTCAACGTCTTGCCTGAAACTGAGGACACCATTCTTGCGCTTCAGTTCTTTGTAGTGTCGCATCTGCCGCTGGTACTCGGCCAATGCTTGACGATCTTCCATGTCAGCCTCGTCTACAACGGGCCTTGGGGTCGAGGCGGAAGGTGTAATGGACGACATGACACCTTCCAGGTAGTTCTCAGGTGTCAGTTCAGCAGTGAGATTGCGTGAGGCTGCCTGTTTCTGAGCAGTGTTCTTCCTTGCCAAATTGGCCTTCTGCATGCTGCGAATCTTCTCAAACACCGAAATGTTTGATTTAGAGGGAGGTGCAGATGGGCGTGGTGGAGGCGGCATATTGATGGGAGGGGCAACCGGTGCTGGAGAAGGGCGTTCTGGGACGAAAAGTGAACTCGAGTCGTTTTCGAGTGGCTCATCGTCGACGTGAGCCTGTTGGAAGTTGGATTTCTCTTGCTGTTGTGCACCTGATTGATCATCCTGGAGCACTTCATCATGACCATGGGCGTGGATAACATCGTCTAACTCGCCTGAAGGATGACCCGCGTGGGCATCTTCTATGGGGACATCGCTTCGTTCCTGCAATTCCTGGCCGAAGCCTTCCATGTTAAAGTCGGCCTGGGGAGGGTTGAAGGATCCTAGTGCAAGTCTAAGCTCCTCCTTAGAACTCTGAGAGACGTCCTCTTGAACAGGCTCTGGGACAATATCGCCACTAGGATCGACCATCTGCTCCTCGCGAGCCGTATTGCTCTGTGAGCTCTCGGTATTCTGCGTCTCTTGTTCCTCATTTTCGTCCAGCTCTTGAGCAGAGTCGCCTGCAGCGTTACTCTCGGAACTCCTAGGCGCGGGAGCTTGAGTAATCGTAGAGTTTTGAGAGACCTCGACTTTGTCGTTAGTCAGCTGCTCTGCTATAGTTGTATCTTGGTTGCTGTCGCCTAATAGTGAATCGTTGTCTTCACTCTCCAAGTCCTCGTCAATGGGCCGCTGGACGTCGACACCGTCGTTCATGGTGTCTTGGTCGCTCATAGCTGGCCACTGTTGCTGTCAGCTGCGAGAAGCCTATGGGTGAGTGCGCTTCGTACCTGCTGGTACACCACTTGAGCCAGAAGGCGATCGATGTGAAGAGCCACAAAGGAAGTGACAAGGGAAGGATGCGTAGAGGTCGTACGTGTTACTTGAGAAGCCTCCAGGCTCAGAACAAGCGTCGACTCCCACCTTCGCCGAGCTCAAAGGTGAGGCAGTGCGCGAAGCAGCTTGGGGAAGCTATCAGGAAGATTGAGTGGAGTAGCAAGTAATGAGAGGTTGAAGTATCAAAAGAAGACACCACTGTTGTGTAGGAGAAGGGTGGTGGATGAAGGACGGAGGAAGCGTAGCAGTAGACCTTTTATATGGCCTTCTGGCGCCATCGACAGCCTGTGCCCCGGATCGCAGGTAAAAGACATAGAGAGGTGAGGGGCTTGTCCCTCCAAGTGAGATATGCGCGAGTCGGCATCATTAGTTGGGTAGCCAAGGTGAGGGAAGATGCCGCTGAGCAGGTGGTCGGCACGACCTACAACGGCGCTGTGGAGTACTCTAAGATGCTCCTGGCGTACGCATGAGCCCGACTGTCTACGTATAGCAATGCGATGTAGTCGCCCTGAAGACGTGAGATGAGTGAAGTTTGTTGTATTGTGGTGCGAATCTGATGTTGATATGGCACTTACAACCGAAATGGGAGGAGCCACGTCATCTTTGAGAGTGAGGAAGGCGCGACACAACCGCAACGAACCGACTCCCGAGTTCTGCACGAGCTACCCGCGTACAATCACGAAGTCCAAGATACGGTAATGCGTGTCGAACTGAAGATTACAATGTATTCTGTTATATGTACAGCATTAAAGACCTGATGTGCAAACTGGGTATCGGCAATGACCAAAAAAGAGACGGATTAAGCAAATCGTAAGATGGTCCTAAAAGACGCAGGGGAAGCATTACTTCTAGCACTGGTTCTCCTCGATGTTAGGGTAGAACCACGCTGCAAGAGCTATGATGATATATGAAGCCATGAGTAGCACGCCCTCGAGCCAATCTGTGAACATGTTAGCAACTTTCCCGCATACGTGTCAAAGCGGGATGACTTACGAGATTTGCCGTCTTGGATAAGATAATTGACAAGCAAGACCGATACGAACAGCGTGGCGATCTGGAAAGTATCGAAGTAGAGGGTCATGCAGTCCTTGCCCAAGATCCAGCCGAGAATGACGATGAGCGGGAAGACGAGCAGAGCGATCTGCATACTGGAACCGACAGCGACACCGATAGATAGATCCATCTTGTCCTTGATGGCGACAGTGACGGCAGTGGCGTGCTCGGCGGCGTTACCAACAATGGGCAAGAGAATCAGTCCGACGAATGTGGTGGAGATGGCGCCAGTCTCGGTGAGTCCGTTGATGCTGTCGACCATAAACTCAGAGCAGAAAGCGACGAGTGTTGTAGAGATGGCGAGAGTGACAAGCGCACCGGTGACGGAGAGGGAAGGTGTCTCGAAGTCGTCCTCTTCCTCCGCGTTATCCGCGTGGTTCTCGTCAGGGTTTTTGAAGATAGTCTTAGCGTTGACACCGCCGCCAGATGCAGCAGCAGTGCCAGCTCCAATGGCAGCAATACCACGAGCCGCATCACCCTCTTGCCTCTTCGAAGACTTGCGCTTCTCAACCTTTTGACTCGGAGCGTTGTACATGGTGGCGTGGGTCTTGAGCTGGAAGGTAAGGTAGCAGCCATAAACGAAGAGAAGAATGACAGCGGTGCCGCGCGACAGTTCTTGGTTCTTCTTTGCATCGCCATCTTGCACATTGTCCTCCGCGATCATGTTGTGAAAGACCGTTGGGATGATGAGAGACGCAATGCAGAGCGCGAGCAGAGACGCGGCAGTCTGCGCAACAGTGACGTTAAAGAATTGCTCCAAGCGGTTGACACCTCCGAGGAAGAACGACATGCCCAAAACAAGCAGCAAGTTAGACAACATACTGCCAATGAGCGAAGTCTTGACAATGGTAATCTCGTTCTTGATCAAAGCCTGTACCGAAACGATAAGCTCGACAGCGTTACCAAAGGTGGCGTTGAGCAGTCCTCCGAGTGTCTCACCGACGCGAATGGCCAGTTCTTCCGTTGCAGAACTCAGCATGGCTGCGAGTGGAATGATGGCGACGAAGTTGACGACGAAGACTGGTACAGGTCCGATGTGGGCGTAATTTACTGCAAATCCGACGGGCACCATGATGAGGAGCACGTTGATCCATGCACCAAACAGCACGAATTTGACCTGGTCCATGACGGGGATCTTCCTCTTTAGTGCCCTCTTCTTGCGCTCTTCCATTGACAGCTGGTCAGAGTCCACACGTGTGAGCTCGCTCTCACCCATATCATTTTCCTTGTCGTGTTTGCGGAAGATACCCTTGAATTTGCCTCTTTTGGTAACGGCATTGCTGTTGTGACGAGTTGAGCCAATAACGGTGCTATCGTCGGACCGCTTCTCATCGTCGAGCTTGGGCAGTTCTCTGTCTGCTGAAGACCCGGCAAACCCGTTGGGGGATGTTGTTGACGTCGGTGTTGGCTCAGTGTTGTGGTGATGTTGGTCACCAAATTCCTTCTGTGCCTCCCGGCTCTCTAGCCTCTGTTGCTCCTCAATGGTAGGAGCAGCTGCACCTGAGACGGTCCGTCGCACGGGATACTGGTTCTCAGCATCGCCTATTGGCTGATCTCTTGAGCGTTGTCGCGCGAATGGGTTGTAGTTTAATGCGCCTTCGCCGCCCTGGGAGGATGCGACACGATGCGCATGTCGTCGTATTGAGTCTAGAGACGTTATGGTGGATTAGTCCATGTTGCATGAAGAGATTGAGACATTATCCACACAGGCGATGGAAGATGTCATGGCTCGGGAATAATCCACTTACGCATGGTGCCGGAGTGGTCGGCAGATGGGCCGACTTAGGTGTGATCGTACCGTGCTGCAGAGGACCTGGGACAACTATATTTGCAAAGACAATCCACGCGGGATGTGACTGCACACTACCAATCGGAATGGGACTGCGTTGTCGGAATGTTGATTGTCTGGGGGCGGAAACCGTTGGTGGAGGCCAGTGTTTGGTCGAGGAAGCGCGCGTTGTTGTACTTGAGTAGCGGAGACCAGGGGCACAAGGGAGTGGCTGTGTCGATTCCAGGTACCGTTGCCTTGCGGGTTGCCTTATTGTGCCTTGGTGAGACCCTGTCGAGGACGGCGGTGTATTCAAGAAAGGAGGGCGGAGGGCCGTGGGAGGTAATTAAAGAAGCTCAGTTTCGATACGGGGGTAGCTGTGGCGCGTACAGTGCTCAGCCACAGGCGATCGTCGAAGAATGTCGCAAAGCAGTGTAGAGGGAGGCAAACAATTCACAGAAATGCAAATCGCTTACACACGGTCTTTTGATGTTCGCAACTATTCCCCGGAGTCAAGCTCAACACGTCACATCGAAGGCGAAGCTTGGAAGGCTTGACACGCCTTGGTTATGGATTTACGCCCATTCAGGAGATGGACGATGACGATGCGCGGCTTGGACGTGGCTTGGGCCAAAGCTTGATTGGTCCGCGCGATGAAACCAACGGGCGTGATTCGCGCAGAGCATCGTCGAGTTGTCCCCGCGACAGCTGTATGGTTTTATCTTCAGCTGCTTCCTTGCTTTTCGCGCACTACTCGCTACCCTTCTTTTCAACATTGAGCGACTGCATGCAGCATATCGGGCCTTCAGACCCCGCGCAAGACTGGAAGTAACGTCGTTGGACACACGTAGAAGCAGGGTCATCGCTTTCACCGCCTCATTGCATCACAAAGCGACATGTGAGGCATTTTCAACGATGAGATTTGTACAAAGGCGTATTCGCATGCGCCTTGCATCGTATACCCGTTCGTAGCACGTAACGCAATACACGCCTGTAGACAACAACCTCAGGCACACGGTTTCGCAAACAGGCTCCCGGCAAACGATACCTTGCAGCAAACCGGAACAAGTATACTGCAAGGCACTTTGCAGCCGGTGGTTTGGTCCCTGCAGCGATTGATTCGCGATACCCGCACAATGACGTCCTGGTGCATACATGGCGTTTCGTAGTCTGGGTTAAAAGTACCCAGCATCCATCCACCTCGCTTGACCTGCTTCATGATAGATGAGCATGCAGCAATAAAGTATACCTATGAAAGTCGTTATATTCAATCAAAAGCCTGCGCAGGCTCTGAAATCTCTCGCGGGTTAGACACCCGACTGAGGAGAGATATTGGGTTACAGCCAAATAAGCTACAAAGGTAGAATAGACTGGTATCATAGCACCTATCCTCGTTGTCGCCACACCCACGCAGACTGTCATGTACAGAAAGAGCAATGCGCCATTCGACTGCACCTGATCCAACCAACACCCCAGCGCCTAACAAATATACACACCCATCCTCCCTACAAACCGCCACAACTACGGGCTCTGCACCTTATGATCCCCCTTGATAACATCCGCATACGTCGGCGGCGGCCCCTCAGGCTGACTCGAACTCCCCTCCCCACCCTGAGGCCTCGTCACCGGCTTCGCACCCTTAACATTCTTCTGCTGCTGCCCAGCAAAGCTGCCCACGCCTCCACTCTGCTGGCCCGGAAACTGTCCGCCCTCCGGCTGACTGCCCACGGTGCCATAGCTCTGTCTTCCGGGCTGATCGTGCGTGATAACATAGTACGTAGTCCCGCGCTCGCCGTCGGGTATTTGGTGGTATTGCTCGAGGTTCTCCGGGTTTTGCAGGATGATGTACCACGCGTGCAGCAGGCCGGGCAGGAAGCCGAGACAGCAGAGCGCGAGGTTGATGAGTGAGTCTGCGCCGCAGATGCCTTTCTTTACCCAGACTGTGTGTGTTGTTAGTGATGGGGTGGCGCGAGACGGGCACCTGGTGCGCGGGTGCGGAGTGGGGACGTACCTCCAATGGGGGGGAAGAGGACGCTGAGGAGCATCAGGAAGCAATCGGTGCCGCACATGTTGGGTGTGGTTGTTGAAGCGGACGTTGGGTTATGCGGTGAGTTGGCATGGGCGACAGAGACTGTTGTTGCGCGAAGGTGGTAGAGAGACCAGTGTCGCCTGATGGGTCGCAAGGTACAGGTCTGATGACGCAACTGCACTGCCACAGAGGCGCGCGCCTTATGTCCTCGGTTCACGCTAGTCGCCGCCGCAGTCAAGCACAGCACGATCACGCAATGAAAAGAATATACTGGATCATCAGGCATTTCCTGTCATTCTTGGGCTTATTCTTTGCCACCCAGATATCTGTAAACTACGGAAAAGTCCTTTCCTTTGCAGTTCTCGTCTTTCTCCGCCGCATCATAGATCGCTCGAGCAGACTCGCCGAGTGCAAGCTTCACGTCCGCGTCCGCAGCAGCTTTTAGCGCAAGCTTCAAGTCCTTGTTGGCGAGAGCTACCCCGAAACCGCCTTCGTAGCCTCTGCTTGCTGGCGAACCCGCAATGACACCAGGCACTGGGTTGTTGACCTCACTTGGCCAACACTTGCCAGTGCTGATGTTGATCATGCCAGCGAGTGCTTTCGGATCAAGGCCCCATTTGATGCCCATGCTCATGGCTTCTGCGGTTGCAACGTTGTTGAGTGCTAGCAAGTAGTTGTTCGCGAGCTTTCCCTTCAGACCCGCACCCTGTTCACCAAGATGCAACACCTTCTTTCCTATCAAAGACAGTACTTCAGTCGCTCTCTCAACCTTGTCCGGTGCAGCACCAATCATGAAAGTTAGTGTGCCAGCTTGGGCGCCGACAACACCTCCAGACATGGGCGCGTCGATGAAGGTGCCTTGGCCAGAAGACTGTGCAGCTTTCGCTACCTCGCCAGAAGTCATAGGGTCAATGGTGGAGCAGTCGATGAACAGACGCTCCTTGTTGACGCCATCTTTTAGGAGCGTAGCTGGCTCAAGCATCTCCTTGAACACACCCTTGACATGCTGCGGCTCCGGGAGCGATGTGATGATAACTTCCTATACCATGTCAGTCCAGATCCTTGAACGTAATGAGCATTGACAGTGGTGACAGTAGGTATCAGAGGATTGGCTATAATATTTGTGTAATCAGAAAGAAGAGTCACAAAAAGTGACCCCCAACTTAGATCATTGATAGGAAAATTAATTCATCATTTGAGGAGGGAATAGAAAAGTGATAACACATACCGCTTTCTCCGCGACCTCTCGTACGTTTGCGGCGACATGAACACCTCGTGGATGTTCTTCGAGGAACTTCTTGGTAGCGGCGGAGTTCACATCTTGCACGAAGAGTATGTCTTCGGCGGGGATCTTTGCTCGCAGGTTTCGCGCCATGGGATAGCCTGCCAATGGTGTAAGTACAGGGACGGTCATGTGAGCCAACGCAAGACTAACCCATTCGGCCCAGGCCTATGAATCCCCAAGTGGCTTGCAACTCCCGCGAGCTTGAGAAGCATCTCCGTGAACCCTGTCGTGCTGCTACTGGAGACAGCCTCCGCAGAGGTGAAGCTACTGCCGATACCGTCCGCATGTCGTCGTTCTTGGTATAGAGGTGACTCCTAAGGGAAACGTAGAAGATCGAGTTGTGCTGCAGGATGCGGTTGGCTACGGTCTCTTCCCTTGGGTCCGGTTGCTTAGCCGAGGTCGTGGTTGGTCAACGCATGGATAGGAGGGCAGGCCCGTCACCCATCCCTCAGTGGGGAGAATGATCTGGACATCGTCACGAGACTGATGCCAAGGTCGCGATGCTGGCGTTGTGCTGCCGTGAGCTTTCCGATGGAGCTCTGGAGTTGGATAATTGCAGCTGAGAACGGCGGATCGAAAGCCGAAGTTTTTTAAGCAGGGAAAAGTAATTCCGGCCGGAGCTAACCCGATACAGATCTGGCCGTGCTTGCTACCACATTCTACATACTTCGTACAAAGCAACATAACGATGTAATCATTCACTATCATTCGTAGAATGAGCAAACTTGTTGTATTCAAAATCTACCTAGCCGCCGGTGCAATGAATTCACTCCACGTCATATATTCCCATCAGTGTCACTAACACAGCGAGTTAGGTAAGAAGCTTTACGATTTCCTCCACCGTCCACAATAGCCAAAAGCTGGAACTATGCCGCCAAGTCGTTGCTCATGCGCAGAATTCGCGCTCACAATGGACTGTTTTTCAACGTCCAGCCTTGAATCTCAGCTCTGTACTGCGGCTTAGGTACCCTTCGCCAGCCGTGCCGCGTCAACCGGTTGTGGTACATAGTCCCCGATGGTGGGATAGCGGACTCAAAGCCGAAGTCACCTGCGTTCTACGATATCTGTGTCAGTCATCGGTCCATTACTCGCAGTACACATCCACAGCCTGTGATCCTTGACCAGTGAATATATCTGTTGATGTCGTACGAGATCTATGGGTATCGTGCTAAATGTAGTAGTTTTCGACCACGCATGCTGCATATCAAACGCCAAAGTCCACGCTCTTAACTCACGATTGGGTCGCCTTCCTTGGCTTCTTCATCGTCCGACTCATCGGATATCTCGATCAGCTCATCTGCGGTGCGTTTGGACGTCTTCCTGCGACCTCCTTTGCTGGCGGAAGGTGCGCTAATGGCATCAAGGAACTGGTCGTTGGTGAGGTTCGAATGGAGCTTTGGCGCGTCGGCAACATCGGGTAGGAACAGGCGTTCGGCGTACGTGCCGTAGGCCTCAGATGCCTGTAAGTGATGTTAGCCTTGGAATTATATATGAGGAAAGGTATGATGTACGTCTTCGTCATGGTAGTTGAGCTTGTGCCAGGATTCCTGGTGTGCTGACTTCATGAAGGCCTGGGTCATCTCCGCAGCAGTATCGCCGCCACTCTTCTTCACGGTGGGAAGGAAGGCTTTGGGTTCTGCAGGCTTTGCGCCTTCCTGCGACTCTTTTTCGCGGCGACGCTGGACTGCCTCAAGTTGAGCGGTTGCGTCGACATTGTGGAA
>Ga0265780_10006758_pt1 | contig 14181 bp, 11 predicted proteins | sample P1T30metagenome_FD_192432 | JGI IMG/M metagenome (GOLD analysis project Ga0265780, IMG submission 192432) | Plant litter microbial communities from East Loma Ridge, Irvine, California - P1 T30 | ecosystem: Environmental > Terrestrial > Plant litter > Unclassified | place: USA: California... | reverse complement strand
GGAATTGCAGGGTCGGCGACAGGTATTGCAGCAGCCCCAGGATCGACAGCGGGATCTTGCGCGCGCCGCTGGCGAACAGCAGCAGCGGGATCGCGGTGAGCGGGCCGGCCATCACCAGCAGCACGCGGGTGGTGTCGGAGTCGGTATTGATGAACACGTTCTGGCCCTGCACCGTCAGCCAGATGACGTAGGCCGCCGCCAGCGGGAACAGCACGATGGTCTCGAACGACAGTCCCTCGAGCGCGCCGAGCGCCGCCGTCTTGCGCAGCAGGCCGTAGCTGCCGAAGGAGAACGCCAGGAACAGGGCGATCCAGGGCACTGTCCCGGTCTGCCAGGTCAGCCAGGCCACGCCCAGCGCGGCGATCGCGATCGCCACCCACTGAGTGGCGCGCAGGCGCTCCTTCAGGATCAGGTAGCCCAGCATGATATTGACCAGCGGATTGATGAAATAGCCGAGGCTGGCTTCGATCACGTGGTGGTTGGTGACCGACCAGATATACACCAGCCAGTTGGCGCTTAGCAGCAGGGCCGACAGCACGAAGCTGAAGAATACCCGCGGCTGGCGCACCACGTTCAACCATTTCCACTGGCGCCGCAACAGCAGGATGATCAGCAGGAAACCGAGCGACCACAGCATGCGGTGCGCCAGGATCTGCAGCGGCGGCACGCCGTCCAGCGCGTGGAAATAAATGGGGAACAGGCCCCAGCAGAGGAAGGCCAGGGCCGCGTAAATGATGCCGGAACGCATGGGAATGGGGGCTGGATTGCAGGAATGACATTATCCCTGAATATGTACACGGCTGCTGGAGCGTGCCTCTTTTAGCACGGGTGTATGATGCACCACGAAATATTCTTGCTTTTTCCCAGCCACTATTTTATGGTGCGCCGCACCAATACAAAAGCGATGGTGTAATCTTGACATCAGATAGCAAGAAAAGCAGCCTGGCGGCACTCACCCTGGCCGCAGTCGGCATCGTCTACGGCGATATCGGCACCAGCCCCCTCTACACGCTGCGCGCGGTGTTCGACGACACCCACGGCCTGCCCCTGAACACCCCCAACATCCTCGGCGTCATTTCCCTGATCTTCTGGGCCCTGACCGTCATCGTCTCGCTCAAGTACGTGACCCTGGTGCTGCGGGCGCACAACCGCGGCGAGGGCGGCATCATGGCCCTGATGGCGCTGGCGACCAACTCGGTGGCGCGCAACTCGCGCTGGAGCTTCCCGCTGCTGGCCATCGGCGTCATTGGCGCCACCATGTTCTATGGCGACAGCGTGATCACGCCGGCGATTTCGGTGCTCGGCGCGATCGAGGGTCTCGAGGTGGCGGCGCCCGGCATGTCGCACTACGTGGTGCCGCTGGCGGTGGTGGTGCTGGTGGCCCTGTACAGCGTGCAGCGCCATGGCACGGCCGGCATTGGCCGCTTCTTCGGCCCCGTGATGCTGGTCTGGTTCCTGGCGCTGGCCGCGATGGGCATCGTCAACATCGTCCAGTCGCCGGAAATCCTGAACGCGCTCAATCCCTGGCATGCGGCCCACTTCATGCTGGACAATAAATTGCTGGCTTTTATCGCGCTGGGCGCGGTGGTGCTGGCGATCACCGGCGCCGAGGCGCTGTATGCCGACATGGGCCACTTCGGGGCCAAGCCGATCCGCATGGCCTGGTTCCTGATCGCCTATCCGGCGCTGACCCTGAACTACCTGGGCCAGGGCGGCCTCTTGATCGCCGATCCCGGCGCGGTGGAAAACCCGTTCTACCACCAGCTCGGCAGCTGGAGCGTGATCCCGCTGGTGATCCTGTCGACCATGGCGGCGGTGATCGCTTCGCAGGCCACGATCAGCGGCACCTATTCGATGACCAAGCAGGCGATCGCGCTCGGCCTGCTGCCGCGCATGCGCATCCTGCACACCTCGGAAAGCGAGATTGGGCAAATCTATATCCCGGCCGTCAACTGGCTGCAGCTGGCGGTGGTGCTGATCGCCGTGGTCGGCTTCGGCTCGTCGGACGAGCTGGCCGGCGCCTACGGCATCGCGGTTACAGCCACCATGATGATGACGACCGTGCTCACCTTCTTCGTGACCCGCTACCGCTGGCGCCTGCCGCTGTGGGTCTGCCTCGCCGCGACCGGCTTCTTCCTGACGATCGATCTCATGTTGTTCGCGGCCACCACCACCAAGATCTTCCACGGCGGCTGGTTCCCGCTGCTGATGGGCGGCGTGCTGCTGACACTGATGCTGACCTGGAGGCGCGGGCGCGCTCTGGTGTTCGAGAACCTGCAGAAGCATGCGATTCCGCTCGAGGCCTTCATGGAATCGCTGTTCGTGGCGCCGCCGACGCGGGTGCCGGGCACCGCCATCTTCCTGCGCGGCGAGAGCGACGGCGTGCCGCATGCGATGTTGCACAACCTGTCGCACAACAAGGTGCTGCACGAGCGGGTGGTGTTCCTGACCGTGCACATGCGCGAGGAACCGTGGGTACCGTTGGAGGAACAGATCGACATCGTCGACCTGGGCCACAACTGCTACCAGCTCAACATCCACTATGGCTTCAAGGACGAGGCCGATATCCCGGACATCCTCGAGCGCTGCGGCGCGCTCGGCCTGTCGTTCGAGATGATGGAAACCTCGTTCTTCATCGCGCGCCAGACGGTGATCTCGGGCCCCGGCGGCGGCATGGCGCCATGGCGCGAGCACCTGTACGTGGCGCTGTCGCGCAATGCACGCAGCGCGGCGGACTATTACCAGATTCGCAGCAACCGGGTGATCGAGCTGGGGACGCAGATCGAGATCTGAGGAGACCGCCGTCATTGATGTACGGATCTGAAACCGTCTCTGTCAATGCACGATTGTCATTCTTCAATGTTGCAGCCTGCCGGTAGTCCGCATGCGTGGCCACGGCGGTCCTGCACCACGATCACCCGGTGCGCAACGCTAGGTGTCGGGCAGACCAATGGCTAGTTGTCATGATTTTCTCCCGGAAAGATCACACGGCAGAAAAATGCTAAGATTGTTGACAATTTTTTACCGATGGTCAGGGGGACCTTGGGTATGGTCCTGCAAAACTGCATATGCCTGACGCCATCAATTTCGTGAGAGTGAAGCAGAAGCGTATCTGCATGAGTGCCAACCAGGTTCCACGGGTAGCGGGTGAGTACGGCGATTCCTGTTACCTGGTCGGAAGACACTTGCCGCATTCTGGCTTGAAGCCGAACCGGCCCCTCCTCATTACCCTTGCAGCGGAAAGTTTTCAGGTCAGCAACACGCTCACGAAGATTCAGGTAACTATAGGAGATAAATCTTGTCCATGATCATTATTATGGCAACGTGCAACGGGGCCAAGACGTTGCCAAAAGTGTTCGAAGGATATGCGAACCTCGCACAGCCTGCAGGTGGGTGGTCGGCCATCGTGGTGGATGACGGGAGCGATGACGCGACCCGTTCAATCGTCGAATCTTACGCAAAATTGTTGCCGATCGAATACGTTCATCAGGAGCGAAGCGGTAAGAACGCAGCACTCAACCGTGGCATTGAGCTGGCGCTGCGACGTCGCCCGGCCGCCGAGTTGTTCGTGATGACAGACGATGACGCCACGCCTGAGCGCGAATGGCTTGTCGCGATGCAGGCTTGCATGCTGGAGAACGCTGACTATGACTTGTTTGGTGGTGCAATATTGCCCGATTGGGGCGCGCCACCTCCTGACTGGGTGCTGCGTCACGTTCCACTTGGGCTGGCGTTCGCAATCACCAACTTCAGCGACGGCCCGATTCAGCCCGGCGCCATATGGGGGCCAAATATGGCAGTGCGCCGCAAAGTGTTCGAAGCCGGACACCGGTTCAACCCGAATGTAGGACCAAACCGCGGTAACTATATCATGGGTAGTGAGACGGAATTCAATAAACGTGTCGTCGCCGCAGGCCATAAAGCCTGGTTCTCCAACAATCCTCGAGTCAACCATTTTATTCGTCCACATCAGTTAACCGAGGCGTTTTGCCTCGGTCGCGCTTTCCGCGGCGGACGCGGTACATGTCTGGAAACGGGCGATATGACCCATTTCCCCACATTATTTGGAGTGCCCCGCTGGCTATATACGAAAAAAATGCGCCATGCGCTGCAAATTGCCTTGGCAACGTTGCGTGGCGATAGTGAAGCCAAGTTCAAGGCGCGCTTCCACTACCATCACACGCGCGGATTCTTGCATCAGGCACATGATCTGAAAAACGCAGCATCGCGGAAACAATGAGCTTGCCGTAGCGCGCTCAACCGGGCATCGCAACACTGGATCATTGAACGGACTGTGATATAGAACTTGCGCAGCAATCTTTTCATGAATTGGATATTGGAATGAACGAATCATTTTTCCACGTCAAACGGCTGACTGAAGGGTTTGATGCTCGGGGAAAAGCGCATTGTGCTCTTGGGCACCAGATCGCGCGAGAATCGGGTAATCCCGATGGCATTTACGTCGAGTGGAATTGGGATGGGAAAAGCTTAACTGCGCGCAACGACCGCTATGGGATGTTCCCGGTTTTTTATTACTCACGCGATGGCGAATTCGCGATATCCTCGTCCATCGATCAGCTTCTCAATGCCGGTGCCAGTTCCGAACTGGATGAAACGGCGCTGTCCGTATTCTTCAGGCTCGGCTTTTTTATCGGCGAAGATACACCTTTCCGCCACATCCGCGCACTGCCGCCAGCGGCAACACTGAGTTGGGATGGCGAGTTACGTCTTGAACGCGCGACCAGGGCCCGTGGTGCCCCGAGTCGTGGCGAATCTCGCACATCTGCGCTCGACACCTATAACGAACTTTTCCAATGTTCGATGACCCGGCGGGCTCCCTCCGATGCGAATTTCGCTGTGCCATTGAGTGGAGGACGCGATTCACGACATATCTTGTTTGAACTGCTCCGCCAAGGGCATAAGCCTGGTCGCTGCATTACTGCGCTCCACTTCCCACCACGGGGAAACGAAGATGCGCGCATTGCTACCATGCTTACGCAGGAATTCGGGTTGAAGCATGACATCATTCCGCAATCCGGCTCATTTTACAAAGCGGAAGCGACGAAAAATCTGTTGACTAGTTATTGCACCGATGAACATGCCTGGTATTTGGAGACAGTATCCAATATTCGCGCGCGAGATCGCACCGTTTATGACGGTATTGCAGGAGATGTTCTTTCTCAAAGCGTTTTCCTGACCGAGGACCGCCTGCGATTATTCCAGACCGGTTCTCCCAAGGAGATCGCAACACAGCTGCTCAGCAAAGCCGAGAGGAAACTCAGCAATCTTCTCACGCCGCAGTTATACCGTAGCACAAGCCTGGAACTTGCTATCAGCCATCTGGAGAAAGAAGTAAAAACGCATTTGGATAGTCCGAATCCGGTCGGATCGTTCTTCTTCTGGAACCGTACACGACGCGAGATTGCCTTGGTGCCATATGGCTTGCTGGGAGATGTGCCAACGGTGTATGCGCCATTCCTGGATCATGATCTCTACGACTTTCTCACTGGACTGCCTGTAGAAATGTTACTCGATCATACCTTCCATACAGATACAATAAACCGCGCGTATCCCGAGCACGCAGGTCTTCCATACGAAGACAAGGGAAAGCGAGCCGATTCGCCAGACTTCATGCTGCTTCATGCCGAATTTGGCAGACAGGTAGCCAAGCGCCTGTTGCTTCGTCCCTCATCACGACTTATCAACAAGCGCTTTGCCCTTCCGCGCGCTATGCGGACCCTGTTCAGTTCCGCATTCAGCGCGTCTACACACTGGTACAGTCCGTTAGCACTTTATCTCGACCAGCTCGATATCGCATCGCGTCGCTGAGCGCTGCGGAACGGGCACGGTCAACAGGACGGCTTGAGGCCGGAAGAGGACGCTGAACACATTCGCTCACGTCTCTGATAGCAGGATACCGGCCCGAGCATGTCCATTGCAGTTCACGGCGCGACAATTATCAGACAAATTCCAGACAGTTTCATGGGACCGATTCGATAAGGTACGGGGTTTCGTTACACAAACCTTATTTGCCTTTCCCAGTCGAGGACACCCCATGAAACTGAAGTTCCCCCTGATCGCCGCCTTTGCCGCCATGCTCGCCCTGACCGCCTGCGGTGGCGGCAGCGATGGTCCATCCGGCCCGGTCGTGAGCAGCCCAGCGGCGCTGACCAAGACCGACAACACGGTGGGCACCGGCGCCGAGGCGGTGACCGGCAAGACGGTGACCACCCAGTACACGCTGTGGCTGTACAACGACAAGGCCGCCGACTTCAAGGGTACGCGTCTTGAATCGGGCAATCTGCGCCCCTACGTCGTCGGCAGCGGCACCGTCATCCCCGGTTACGACCAGGGCGTGATCGGCATGAAGGTCGGCGGCAAGCGCACCGTCCTGATCCCGGCCAACCAGGCTTATGGCGCGAACGGCAACGGCCCGGTTCCGCCGAACTCGGGCCTGGTGTATGAAATCGCCCTGACCAAGGTCGAGTAAGCCAATCGGGCTTGACCAATGAGGTACCGGACCGGGGCATTGCCCCGGTCTTTTTTGCGCGCACGGCTGACCTGGCGCACGGCGCGCGGGGCGGCGACGGGCGATGCTCGGGGCTTTTCGTGCCGAGCCGACCATGCGTTCCTCTTTCCAGTTTGCCGTCTGCCTGCTGCCCATCTTTCCCGCCGCCGCCGCCGCGCCCGTGCCGGCGCCGACCTTTCCCGTCTGCGTCGTCGTCGATCCCCTTCTCGCCGCCGACCCGCCCGCCTGGCTGCTGCTGGCGGCGGCGGTGCTGCTGATCGGGGCCGGCCGCCTGGCCGCCTCGTGACCGGCGCACGCCTGCGCTGGCGCAGAACGGCCCCGCCTTGTTTGCGACATCGTTGAGATTCACCGGCCTCCGGAAGGATCGATCATGTCTCTGCGCAAACATTTCTTAAATAAATTGTTGCTGACCATATTGGTGTTGCCGGGCCTGGCCATGGCAGAGCCGCTCTACCGCATGACCTGGCTGCCGCAGGATTTCACCGCCGCAGGTCTCGACGGCGCCGGGCGGGTGGTCGGCACCGCGCAGGGCGGGGCGGCGGTGTGGTCGACGGGCGGCACCACCTACTTGGCCTCGCTGCTGCCCGGCAGCGAAGGCCTGGCGATCAATAACGGCGGCTCCATCGTCGGCCGCGTCGGCAGCGACGCTTTCGTGTATGCCGGCGGCGCCTTTTCGATCTTCAACGTGCCGCCGGCCTACGGTACCTGGGCCACCGCCATCAACGAGGCCGGCCAGGTGGCGGGCTTCGGCGCTGCCGGCTTTTCCGAGACCTACGCCTTCCTGTACCAGTCGGGCGCCGTGACCCAGCTGGGCAGCTTCGGCGGCACGATCAGCGTGGCCAACGCGATCAATGCCAGCGGCCATATCGCGGGCTTTGCCAGCCGCGCCGGCGACGGCGACGATTGGGGCGATCCACGGCGCACCGCCTCGGTCTACCGCGACGGCGTCCAGCACGACCTCGGCTCGCTGGGCGGCTGGTTCAGCGAAGCGAACGACATCAACGACGCCGGCTTCGTCGCCGGCTGGTCCGGGCTCGAGGACAATTTCAGCGAGCGGCCCTTCCTGTTCTCGCCAGACGAGAATCGCATGATCGATCTCGGCACGCTGGGCGGCGTGTCCGGGCGCGCCAATGCGCTCAACAATGCCGGGGTGGTGGTGGGCCTGTCCGGCATCGGCAGCGTGGGCGGCTTCGACTACCACGCCTTCCTTTATGGGGCCGACGGCATGCTGGACCTGAACGCACTGGTGGGCGAGCGCGGCGACTGGCAACTGGTGAATGCGCTCGACGTCAACGATGCCGGCCAAATTTTGGCCCAGGCCTGCAACGGGCTGGGCGACTGCCGTGCGGTGCGGCTCGACCTGGTCACGGCGGTGCCCGAACCGGGCAGCTGGGCGATGCTGGGGACGGGGCTGGCGCTGCTGGGCTGGCACGCGCGCCGGCGCCTCCGCCCGCGCTTGCGCTGGCTCGCGCCGGCGCTCTTGATCGGGCCACTGGCGGCGCCGCTGGCAGCGGCCGCAGCCCCGGCCGACGCGGCGCAAGGCCAGCCGGGCCTGTTCCGCGCCACCTTCCTCCCGGCCGGGTTCTCCGCCTATGCCATCAACGGCCGCGGCCATGTGGCGGGCGCCAACGGCGCCGCCGCCGTATGGGATGGCGCCGGCGTGCGCGACTACGGCGCGCTGGCGCCGGGCTCGAGCGCCGCCGCCATCAACGGCCACGGCCACCTGGCCGGGGTCTATGTCGACGCCGCCCACGTGTTCTCGCCGGCCGGCCTGCGCAATGCCGGGCGCGGGGTGCTGGTGGGCTTCAACTCGGCGAGCGGATTGAACGACAGCGGCGCCGTGTCCGGCAATGCCGCCTTCGGCGTCGGCGAGCGTGGCCGCGGCTTCGTCGTCGCCAACGGCATCACGCGCATCATTCCCACGTTTGGCGGCACCTGGGGCGGCTCCGCCGCGATCAACCGCCATGGCGCCGTGACCGGCACCGCCTCGGTCACGGGCGACGCCTTCCCGGTGCCGCACTATCTCGCCTACGTCTACCGCGACCAGATCATGCGCAGCCTGGGCACGCTGGGCGGCAAGAACAGCAGCGCCTACGACATCAACGATGCCGGCGAGGTGGTCGGCATCGCCGACACCGGCATCGTCGTCGACGGCAGCTACTTCATGGAACTGCCCTTCCTGTACGCGGGCGGCGTCATGACCAGCCTGGGTTCGCTGGGCGGCAACTACGGCGTTGCCTGGGGCCTGAACAATGCCGCCTCGGTGGTGGGTTCCTCGACCGCGATCACGCCCGAGGGGCCGGCGTCGCACGCCTTCCTGTACGAAAAAGGCGCGATGCGCGACCTGAACGAGCTGGCCGCGCTGCCCGCGGGCTGGGTCCTGGTCAGCGCGACCGACATCAACGATGCGCGCCAGATCCTGGCGCAGGCCTGCAATCAGGAAGATTGCCTGTACGTGCGGCTCGATCCGCCGTCGTGCAGTTGCTGAGCTGCGGTCATGTGAAGGGGCGCTGCCGACGGCGGCGATAGGCTGGCAGTGGTGTATCTTTGGAAGGGAGCAAGCGCACACATCCGGACCTGAACAGGAGGCGCCATGTTGCCGCAATGCGCGGCAGGTATGCTCATTCGAGCGCGCACCATGCCGCCAAGCCACCTGTCCATGGAAGATGCCCCGATGAGAATTCTGCTGGTAGAGGACGAAACCGAATTCGCAGACACGGTGCGCGGCGCGCTGGAGCGCGAAAAATACGTCGTCGACCATGCCGACCGACTGGCGCTGGCGCGCGAGGCCAGCCGCCTGAATTCCTACGACCTGGTCCTGCTCGACCGAACCTTACCCGATGGCGATGGCCTGTCCCTGCTACCGCTGCTCCGCGGCGGCAATCCCGGCCTGCCCGTCATCATGCTGACCGCGCGCGGCGAAGTCACCGACCGCGTCGCCGGCCTCGACGAGGGCGCGGACGATTACCTCGTCAAGCCGTTCGCGCTCGAAGAACTGTTCGCGCGCATCCGCGCGGTGCGGCGCCGTCCCGCCGAGCTCGGTCCCGAGGAAATCCACGTCGGCGCGCTCGTGTTCGATGTCGCCAACGACGAGGCGAGTGTGGCGGGCGCGCGGCTGGACCTGGCGCGGCGCGAGCTGCGCGTGCTGGCCACGCTCGTCAAGCGGCGCGGGCGCACCGTGCTGCGCGAGTCGCTCGAACAGGCCGTGTACGGCTTCGACGACGCCATCCAGTCGAACACGCTCGACTCCCATATCTCGCGCCTGCGCCGCAAGCTGGCCGCCGTCGATGCCGGCATCGAAATCCACGCCATCAAGGGCGTCGGCTACCTGCTGCAGGCGCGGCCGTGAGCCGCAGGCCGCCCTCGCTCAAGCGGCCGCTGATCGTCCAGCCGCTGCTGTTCCAGTTCGCCATCCTGTTCATCTGCTTCCCGCTCCTCGTCGCGCTGGCGCTGCGCGCCGATAGCGGCGGGCCGTATACCGACGAGCGGATCACGCCCGTCATCGCCGCCGCCATCGTGCGCGCGGAAGGCGGCGCCCTGGCGCTGCGCATGACGGAGCAACTGGCCGCGCTGCGCGCCGAGACGCCGAACCTGTGGTTCGTCGCCGAGGACGACCATGGCCGCCGCCTCAGCTTCGGGCAGGTGCCGGCGCAATACGCAGCGGCCACCAGCCTGCTGCGCAATCTCTCCTACGGCCACGTGCGCGACCGCTTCGCGCCGCATGCACTGAGCGCCGTGATCCGCCGCGAAGACTCGCCCGCCGGCCCGGTGACGATCCTCGGGCATGGCAAGCTGACGCAGGTCGGCTTCACCGTCCTGGCGGCGTCCAACGTCGCCGCGCTGCCGATCTTTCTGCTGATGGTCCTGATGTCGCTGGTCGCCATCCCCTGGATCGTCAGGCGTTCGCTGGCCGGCGTCGCCAGGATCGCCGCCGAGGCGGAAAGCATCGACGTCGACCGGCGCGGCGTGCGGCTCAGCGAAGCGCAGGTGCCGAGCGAAATCGCGCCGCTGGTGCGGGCGGTGAACGATGCGCTCGGCCGCCTCGACGAGGGATACGAGCGGCAGCGGCGCTTCATCGCCTCCGCCGCCCACGAATTGCGCACGCCGATCGCGATCCTGCGGGTCAAGGTCGACGCCTCCAGCGACCCCGGCACGCGCCGGCTCGGGAGCGACGTCGAGCGGCTCGCCAACCTGGCCGAACAGATGCTCGACCTGCAGCGCCTGGATACGGCGCGGCGCGACGAAGAGATCGACCTGGCTGCGCTGGTGCGGCGCGTGGCCGCCGACCTGGCGCCGCTCCTGATCGCCGCCGGCCGCTCGATCGAGGTCGAGGTCGACGCGGAGCAGACGGTGCGGCTGGTGAGGGGTGACGCCGGGGCGATCGAGCGGGTTGCGACGAACCTGGTGCAGAACGCGATCGAGCATGGCGGGCGCCACGTGGTCGTGCGCGTGCGGGGCCCGGGGTTCGAGGTCGAGGACGACGGGCCGGGCATCCCACCGGAAGAGCGCGAGCGCGTGTTCGAACCGTTCCACCGCCTGCGGCCGCGCTCGGCCGGCAGCGGCCTTGGCCTGCACCTGGTGCAGCAGGTGGTCGAGCGCCACGGCGGCCACGTGGCCATCCTCGGCGCGCCTGGCGGCGGCACGATTGCGCGCGTCGACCTGGCGCCGGCGCGGCCGGTTTCGCCGCGCACTCCATGATCCTGCAATCCCGCGCTGTTCTACTGTCCTGCATGGCGATGTTGTCGCCTCCGGCCACGCGGCCGACCACCGAATGTCAGACAGGAGAACACCATGAATCGACCATATCCGGGCGCGGCTTGCCGCCCCCTCATGACGCTGGGCCTCGTGGCCATGCTGGGCGCGGGCCTGGCGGCATGCCAGTCGCCCGAGCAGCGGCGTGCCATCCATCTCGCCGAGGACACCGGCACCTGCGCCGATTTCGGCGCGCGCCAGGGTTCGCGCGAATACACCGAGTGCATGCTCTCGCAGCAAACCCGGCGCGATAACGAGAAGCTCAATGCGCTCGAGCGCCAGCGCATCTCGACCCAGAACAGCAAGGACAGCCTCGAGATGGTGCGCAAGATCGAGTGCGACCGCGAGGCCAAGAAAGAGCGCGAAGCGGGCCTGCGGCCGCGCCGCTGCGATTGACGAATCAGATTCCTAGCGCAGCATATCGATGTGCATGATGCCGTCTTCGTCATACGGTTCCGAGACGGTCTGGAAGCCGAAGCTGGCGTAGAAGCGCTCCAGGTCTTGCTGGGCGCCGATGCGGATGCGGTGGCCGGGATACAGCGCCTCGGCCTGGCGGATGCCCTCGCCGATCAGGGCGCGGCCGGCGCCGGTGCCGCGCGCGGCCGGGGTGGTGATCACGCGGCCGATCGACATTTCGTCGTACTTGGCCCCCGGGGCCAGCACGCGCAGGTAGGCGGCCAGGCTGCGCTTGCCGTCGACGCTGCGCCAGCCCAGCAGGTGGTGGGCGTCGGGATCCTGGCCGTCGATGTCGGGATACAGGCAGGTCTGCTCGAGGATGAAGACGTTCTGGCGCTGGGCCAGCACTTCGTACAGGTCGAACGGAGAAAGGTCGGCGAAGCGCGAGAATTGCCAGTCGATCGGGCTAGGGGTGGTCATGGATGCGAAGCGATGGTGGTGGAATGGGGAACGGCGGTCATTCGGCGGCGGTCTCGAAACCTTCCAGCACGTTGACCGTATGGATGCCGAGTTCGGGACCGGCGTTGCCGCCCTCGAACACGAAGGACGTCGGCAGGCCGAGGTGGGCGATGCGTTCGCCGATGCGCAGGAAGTCGCCGCCCTGCAGGCCGAAGCGCGGATCTTGTCCTTGCGCGGCCGTGTCGACGCCGAGCGAGACCACCAGCGCCTGCGGCCGTGCCATCGCGATCTTGAGGCAGGCGGTTTCCAGCGCCGCGAACCAGGCGCCGCTGCCGCAGCCGGGCGCCAGCGGGATGTTCATCGTGTAACCGGCTCCGGCGCCGCTGCCGGTCTCGTCGGCGTGACCCAGGTAGAACGGATATTCGACGCGCGGGTCGGCGTGGATCGAGACGAACAGCACGTCGCTGCGGTGATAAAAAATGCTCTGGGTGCCGTTGCCGTGGTGGTAGTCGAGGTCGAGGATGGCCACGCGCTCCAGGCCGTCGTCCAGCAGGTGCTGGGCCGCCAGCGCGGCATTGTTCAAAAAGCAGGCGCCACCGAAGAAATCGCTGCCGGCGTGGTGGCCGGGCGGGCGCGTGAGCGCGAAGGTGCCGCGCTCGCCGCGTTGCAGGGCATGGGCCGCGTTGACGGCGCAGTCGGCGCCGGTCTTGGCTGCGATCCAGGTGCCGCTCGTCAGCGGCGTGCCGGCGTCCATCGAATACAGGCCGAGGCGCGCATGAAAATTGTCCGGCTCGATATCAAAGCGCAGGGTGCGCACTGGCCATGCCTGTGGCAAGGCGTCCTTGCCGGCATTGCGCGGATCGAGACCGATCCACTCGCTCCAGGCATTGCGCAGGAAATGCAGGTAGCGCGGGCTGTGCACCCGCTCGAGCGTCACGGGCGGCACGCCGTGCGGCGTGACGATTGCGCCAAGGCCGCGCCGCTCGCATTCCTTCAGGACGATGGCGGCGCGCTCGGGTTTTTCGGAACAAGGAGCCAGCTCGCCGCGATGGAACTCGACGCGGCCGTCATGCTGGGCATGGTGTTCGTTGTAAAACGTGAGCAAGTGGTCCTCGCGGCTGCGGATCGATCGGGCGCCGCGATGGGCGGCTACCTCAGTTGTTGGAGCATAGCTTACTGCTGTTGTACGCCGCAACAAAGTCGTCGAAGCTGCCGGTGTCCATCGCTTCGATGCTCGCCTGCTCGGCATGCGAGCTCGCCGCCATCTCGTCGAACAGCGCTTCCTCGGCCGGCATCAGGGGGCTGTCGCGGAACGTGGCCGCATGCAGGCGGCTCTGCTGGAGGCCGAAGGCCGCGGCCGAGCCGAGCGCGCGCACTTCTTCCAGCACCCGCGCCGACGGGGTCAGCGATGGATCCTCGATCTTCGCCTTTTGCTTGCCTAGCGAGGCCTGGTGCACGTCGCCCTCGTTGTGCCCGTCGTCCAGCAGCTGGGCCACCGGGCGGATGCGCTCGATCAGTTCCAGCGCCCATTCCTTCAACGGCACCTCGAGGCCGTCGCGGGTCAGGGTCAGGTCGGGGCGGCGGCCTTCCTTGACCGTGCGCGCGAAGTTACGCGCGTGCAGCTGGCTGTCGTGGGCGCTGATGAGAGGGCTCTCCTCCAGTGCGCAGAACAGCAGGAAGGCGTCCAGGAAGCGGCCGGTGTCGAGGGCGATGCCCACCGGCTCGAACGGATCGACGTCGAGGCAGCGCACTTCGATGTATTGCACGCCGCGGTTGCACAAGGCCTGTACCGGACGCTCGCCGGTGCGGATCACGCGCTTGGGACGGATGGTCGAGTAATACTCGTTCTCGATCTGCAGCACATTGGTCGACAGCTGGATCCACTCGCCGTCCTTCTGCGTGCCCAGTTTCGCGTAGGGCTCGTAGGGGCGGTTGACCGCATCCATCAGGCTGGTGACATAGCTTTCCAGGCTGTTCTCGTGCGGACGCAGGCCGGACTGGGCGTCGTTCTGGTAACCCAGGTCGCTCATGCGCAGGCTGGTCGC
>Ga0265780_10006757_pt1 | contig 14182 bp, 8 predicted proteins | sample P1T30metagenome_FD_192432 | JGI IMG/M metagenome (GOLD analysis project Ga0265780, IMG submission 192432) | Plant litter microbial communities from East Loma Ridge, Irvine, California - P1 T30 | ecosystem: Environmental > Terrestrial > Plant litter > Unclassified | place: USA: California... | reverse complement strand
AGGAGAAGGGCAAATTAACAAATTTAACATGAATGCCACTGGTACCGTTCGCATGATTCGCCTGTGTGCAGCGATGCTGCTGGCATTGGGTGCCGGCCAGGTGATGGCGCAGGAAAACACGATCGAATCGATCAGCGCCAACCAGCAGGGCGGCAACGTGATCCTGAACATCGCCATGAAAAACCCGGTAGCGAAGGCACCGATCGGTTTTTCGATCACCAATCCATCGCGCATCGCGCTCGATTTCGGCGCCACGGCAAATGGCACCGGCAAGAGTTCGCAGGACATCAACCTCGGTGACGTCCGCAGCGCGAACGTGGTGCAGGCCGGCGCACGGACGCGCCTTGTGCTGAACCTGAAGCGCGCACTGAATTACGCCACCGTCGTCGACGGCAAGACCGTCGTCGTGACCATCGAAGGCAGCGGCCGCGTCGCCCAGGGCTTCAACGCCAGTGGCGTGGCAGTCCCGCCGGCGGCCCCGGCGCAGGCGCTGGCCGCCGGTCCCCAGTTGCTGCGTGACCTCGACTTCAAGCGCGGCGCCAACGGCGAAGGCCGCGTCGTCGTCGACCTGCCGCACAGCCAGGTTGGCGTCGATGTGCGCCAGGTAGGCAACCAGGTGCTGGTCGATTTCGTCGGCACCGGCCTGCCGCCGACGCTGCGCCGGCGCCTGGACGTGACCGATTTCTGCACGCCGGTCGAGCGCATCACCACGGTACCGCAGGGCACCAATGTCCGCATGACGATCGACGCACGGGGCACCTTCGAACAATCGGTCTACCAGAGCGATACGCAGCTCGTGATCGACGTCAAGCCGATCAAGGAAGATCCGAACCGCCTGCCTGGCAACCAGGGCGGCCAGGGCTACCGTGGCGAGAAACTGTCGTTCAATTTCCAGAACGTGGAAGTGCGCGCGGCGCTGCAGGCGATCGCCGACATTTCGGGCCTGAACATCATCACCAGCGACTCCGTGGGCGGCAACCTGACCCTGCGACTGAAAGATGTGCCGTGGGACCAGGCGCTTGACGTCGTGCTGCAAGCCAAGGGCCTGGACATGCGCAAGAACGGCAGCGTGCTGTGGATCGCACCGAAGGAAGAACTGCTGACCAAGGAAAAGCTCGAGCTGGAACAGAAAGCGCAGATTTCCGACCTCGAGCCGATGCGCTCGGAAATTTTCCAGCTGAACTATCAGAAAGCGGAAGCCTTCCGTACCGTGTTTGGCCTCGACGCAAACGGCGGCGGCAGCTCTGGCGGCACCAGCAGCAAGATTCTCTCGAAGCGCGGCAGTGCGGTCATCGACCCACGCACCAACCAGCTGTTCGTCACGGACATCGCATCGAAAATCGAAGACATCCGCAGGCTGATCCAGAAAACCGACATCGCCAGCAAGCAGGTGCTGATCGAAGCGCGCCTGGTCGAAGCGAACGATGGCTTTTCACGCAATCTGGGCGCCAAGCTCGGCTTTGCTGACCTGCGCACGCTGCGTGGCGGCGATTCCGGCTACACGGTCAGCGGCAACCAGCGCGTCGCCATCGGCGGCAACCTGACCGGTGTCGGCCAGGTTACCGGCCAGACCCCGGATTCCGGCGACGGCTACTCCAATTCAACGCTGGTCAACTTGCCGGCCGCTGCCATCGGCGGAACCAATCCTTCTAGCATCGCGTTCAGCCTGTTCTCGTCGGCGGCCAACCGCTTTTTGAACCTGGAACTGTCGGCGCTCGAAGCCGACGGCAAAGGCAAGATCATTTCCAGCCCGCGCGTGTTGACCGAAGACCGTACCGTTGCCGTCGTCGAGCAGGGTATCGAACTGCCATACCAGCAAGCGACCAGCAGTGGCGCGACCTCGATCAGCTTCAAGAAGGCCAACCTGCGCCTCGAGGTGACGCCGCAAATCACGCCGGACGGCAATGTGGTGCTGGACGTCGAAGTCAACAAGGATTCGAAGGGCGACAATACGTCCGCCGGTTTCGCCATCAACACCCAGCACCTGAAAACGCGTGTCATGGTGGAGAACGGCGGCACCGTGGTCCTGGGCGGTATCTACCAGCAGAACGACATCAGCAACGACACCAAGGTGCCTTTGCTTGGCGACGTGCCGGTGCTGGGCTACCTGTTCAAGACCACTGCGCGCTCCACGACGAAGACCGAACTGCTCGTCTTCATTACCCCGAAAATTGTTGCCGACAAAGCGGCGATCACCCGTTAAACTGCGCGCTCTGACTAACAGGAAAACAATGAACAATATTTGCCGAGACTCAAAATCCGTCCGTCGCCTGCGCCTGAGCGCGCTGGCGTTCGCTTGTACCCTGGCCCTCGTCGCCTGCGGCGGCGGTGGCGGCAATCCCGGCACGACTGGCGGGACCGGCGCCGGAACTGGCACCGGCACCGGCACTGGCGCCGGCACCGGGACGGGCACGACTACGCCAGTCGCCACGCCGGTTGCCACGCCGACCGTGGGCGCGCCAGCCTCGGTACAGCTCGTGCTGGCCGTTCCCGCAGACAAATCGATCGTCATCAAAGGTCAGGGCGGCAACGGCCGTACCGAAACCGCGACGCTGACCTTCAAGGTTCTCGACATCTACGGCAATCCGCTGGCCGGCCAGACGGTCAACTTCAAGATCAACTCGGCCGATGTCGTGCTGAACACCGCCAGCGCCAAATCCGACGCGACCGGCCTGGTCGTCACCACGGTCAACTCGGGCACCAAGCCAGCCACGTTCCGCGTGCAGGCAACGCTACCCGGGACCGCCACGAACGGCGGCGCCGACCTGTCGACCCAGTCCGATTCGATCGTCGTCACCACCGGCCTGCCGACGCAGCGTTCGTTCTCGATGAGCACCGACGTCTACAATCCGGAAGGCTGGACCTTCGACAGCACGCCGACCGCCGCCGCGGCGCATATCCAGGTACTGCTGGCCGATGCGTTCGGCAACCCGGTAGCGGACGGTACCCCGATCGCTTTCCAGACCAATGCGGGTTCGGTCGGCTCGGCCAGCGCGGGCGCCTGCAACACGCTCAACGGCGGCTGCACGGTCGATTACCGTGCGCAGAACCCGCGCGTGCCGACGCCTGGCATTCCTGCTACGCCTTGCAACACGACCGGCAGCGATGGGAAGGGCACCGGCGCCAAGCCCGACATCAATCGTCCGGGCGTGGCCACGATTTGCGCCAGCTCGACCAATCCGACCACCACCCTGTTCGATTCGATTCCAATCTTCCTCAGCGGCAGCACGGTGGAATCGTTCTATCTGAACGATATCAACCACAAGCTCGACCTGTCCCAAGAGATCGACCTGACCAAGGAACTGGGTTTGACTTCGGTCGTCGCCGGCCAGACCGTCACCTTCGTGCTCCAGATTAATGATGTGAACGCCAACCCGATGCCAGCCGGCAGTAAGGTCTCGGTCACCAATCTGGCGAACGCCACCGCGGGTGCGGTCTTGCCTGCGATTGTGTCGAACGCGGCATTGAACTCGGTCTATACCCGGGATCCGACCGGCGCGCAGGGCGCGGCCCAAGGGACCTGGCACCAGTTCAGCATCACGCCAAGCGCGACCGCTAGCTGCCCTAACCTGGGTAAGGATCCATTGTTCTACGTGACCGTGGTGACGCCGGGTACGACGGCGAGCGCTGCATCAGGTGCTACGACAACCAATATTCCGATTAAACTGTCGCTCACCTGCCCGTAAATTCGGGACGACTGAACACGCGGCGGCCAGGTTATCCTGGCCGTTTGCTTTTTGAACGATCCAATCCGTGCCTGATTGCAAGAACAACAATATTTTTCTGGTTGGCCTGATGGGCTCCGGAAAGACCACCATCGGACGCCAGCTGGCCAAGCGGCTGGGAAAACGCTTCGTCGATTCCGACCATGAAATCGAGGCGCGCACAGGCGCATCGATCCCGCTCATCTTCGACATCGAAGGCGAGGCGAGTTTCCGGCGCCGCGAGGCTGATGTCATCCGCGACCTGTCGAGCCAGCGCGGCATCGTGCTGGCCACCGGCGGCGGTGCCGTGCTCGATGCCGGTACGCGCGCGCGCCTGGCCGAACGCGGCACGGTCATTTATTTGCGGGCCCACGTCAACAGCATCCTGCAGCGCACCGCGCACGACAAGAACCGCCCGCTGCTGCGCACGCCCGACCCGCGCCGCACGCTCGAGCAATTGACGGCCCAGCGCGAACCGCTGTACCGCGAAGTGGCGCACCTGGTCATCGACACCGGGCGACCTAACGTACAATCGATGGTTCAGACTATCCTGGAACAGCTGGCGGCGCTCGCGCGCAAGCCGGCGACCACATCGATGAATTCAATTAATTCCGCACCACCTGCCGCCGCTCCGTTCACGCTCAATGTCGACCTGGGCGAGCGCAGCTACCCGATCGCCATCGGCCCGGGCCTGCTGGACGATCCCGCGCTGCTGCTGCGCCATGTGAACGGCCGCCAGGTTGCCATCGTCACCAACACCACCGTGGCGCCGCTGTACCTGGCGCGGGTCGCTGCGCCGCTGCGCGCGGCCGGACGCGACGTGCTGGAAATCATCCTGCCGGACGGCGAGCAATATAAAACCTGGGAGTCGCTGATGCTGGTCTTCGACGCCCTGCTGGCCCATAAATGCGACCGCAAGACCACGCTGGTGGCGCTGGGCGGCGGCGTGATCGGCGACCTGACCGGCTTTGCCGCGGCCAGCTACATGCGCGGCGTGCCGTTCGTGCAGATTCCCACCACCTTGCTGGCGCAGGTCGACTCCTCGGTCGGCGGCAAGACCGGCCTGAATCATCCGCTGGGAAAAAACATGATCGGCGCGTTCTACCAGCCGCGCGCGGTGCTGGCAGATACCTCCACGCTGGCTTCGCTGCCGGCGCGCGAACTGGCGGCCGGCCTGGCCGAGGTGATCAAGCACGGCGCCATCCTCGATGCCGGGTTTTTCGACTGGCTCGAAGAAAACATGGCGCAGCTGGTGGCGCGCGATCCCGTCGCCCTGGCTCACGCGATTGCCCGCTCGTGCGAAATCAAGGCCGACGTGGTGCGCCGCGACGAGCGCGAAGGCGGCTTGCGCGCCGTGCTCAATTTCGGCCATACCTTCGGCCATGCGATCGAAGCGGGCCTTGGCTACGGCAACTGGCTGCACGGAGAAGCGGTGGGCTGCGGCATGGTCATGGCGGCCGACCTGTCGCAGCGCCTCGGCCAGATCGACGGCGCACAAGCCGCGCGCGTCAAGGCGCTGGTGGCGGCGGCAGGCTTGCCGGTGGCCGCACCCGACCTCGGCACCGCGCGCTGGCTGGAATTGATGGAAGTCGATAAAAAGAACGAGGGCGGGGCGATCCGCTTCATCCTGCTCAAGCCGCTCGGCAGCCCCAGCATCGGCCCGGCGCCGGATGCCGATCTGCTGGCGACCCTGGACGCGTGCGTGGGCAAATGACTTCAGCGATCGACTTCGACGCCCACCTGGCGCCCTACGCGGCCCATTCGGCCCGCAGCCGTGGCCGCCGCCATGCCGAAGCCGCGCCCGGGTCGCGCAGCGAGTTCCAGCGCGACCGCGACCGCATCATCCACTCCACCGCCTTTCGCCGGCTCGAATACAAGACCCAGGTGTTTTTGAACCACGAAGGCGATTTGTTCCGGACCCGCCTGACGCACAGCATCGAGGTGGCGCAGATCGGCCGCACGCTGGCGCGCAGCCTGCGCCTGAACGAAGACCTGGTCGAGGCGACCGCGCTGGCCCACGACGTCGGCCACACGCCATTCGGCCACGTGGGCCAGGATGTGCTCAATGAACTGATGAAAGACTACGGTGGCTTCGAGCACAACCTGCAAAGCCTGCGCGTGGTCGACCACCTGGAAGAGCATTACGGCGCTTTCGATGGCCTGAACCTGACGTTCGAAACCCGCGAGGGAATACTGAAACACTGTTCGCTGCACAACGCGCGCGAACTCGGCGAACTGGGCCAGCGTTTCATCGACCGCACCCAGCCCAGCCTGGAGGCGCAGCTGACCAACCTGGCCGACGAAATCGCCTACAACAACCACGACATCGACGACGGCCTGCGTTCGGGCCTGCTGACCATGACGCAGATGGAAGAAGTCGACTTGTTCGCGCGCCACCGCCACGATGTCGAGCAGACTTATCCAGGCCTGGCCGGCCGGCGCGCGCTGTACGAAACCATTCGCAGGATGATCACGGCGATGACCGCCGACGTGGTGGCCACCTCGCAGGCCCTGCTGCAGGATGCCGCCCCGGGCGACATCGACGCCGTGCGTGCGTCTGGGCCGCTGATCCGGTTTTCTGCCCCGATGCGCGCCGAAACCACGGCCCTGAAACGGTTCTTGTATGCCAACCTGTACCGCCATTTCCAGGTCAACCGCATGCGCGTCAAGGCCAGCCGCGTCGTGCGCGAGCTGTTCGACGCTTTCCTGGCCGAACCGGTGCTGCTGCCGTTCGATTACCAGGTGGCCGACGGCGAGCGCCATCAGCAGGCGCGCAAGATCGCCGACTACATTGCCGGCATGACGGACCGCTACGCCATCCGCGAGCACCGGCGCATTTTTTCGCTGGACGAGCTGTAAGCTGCTGCTTTTTTTTAAATTGAGCAATCCATGAGCGACGAACAACCCCTCACTCCCGGCGCCTTTGCCGCGCTGCAGGCCAGCTTCCAGGCACAATCGCGCAAGGCGCAGGCGTATTACACGGCCATGCACGCGATCCGCAAAGTGGTGGGCAACGACGACGCGGCCAGCGCGTGGATGAGCCAGCCCCTGGCTGCACTCGGTGGCAGGACGCCAGCCGAGGCGGTCGGCGCGGGACGCGAGCAGGACGTGCTGAACCATATCGCCACGCTGGCTGGCTGATCAGGGCACCGCCAGCGCGCCGGTCACTGCCTGTTCCAGCTCCTGCGGCATGATCGGTTTGCGCAGCAGCTGGGCGCGGGGAATGGCGGCGATCGCCTCGGAATCCGCGTAGCCGCTGATGAACAGGATCGGCAGCGCCGGGAACTGCAGGCGGGCCTTGCGCGCCACTTCTCCGCCGTTCATGCCGGGCATCAGGTAATCGATGATGGCCAGTGCAGGTTGCAGTTCTTCCAGTTTGCGCAGGCCGGTCTCGCCGTCGTGCGCTTCGCTGACGTCGTACTGCATCGAACGCAGCAGCTCGACGAGAACGTTGCGCACGTCCGGGTCGTCGTCGATCACCAGCAGGCGCCGGTTGGCGCTGGCGGCGAGCGCCGGCGCCGGCTCTGCCTTGGCCGGGCGGGCCGGCCGCACTTGCATCGCATGGCGTGGCAGGCAGATGTCGACGCGCGTGCCGGCACCAGGCGCGCCGTGCAGCGACAAACTGCCGCTGGCCTGGTTGACCACCGAACTGGCCTGCGCCAGGCCCAATCCCTGGTGCTGGCTGCCCGACTTGGTCGTGAAAAACGGTTCCGTGGCATTCGCCTGCACCTCGGCCGACATGCCGCAGCCATCGTCCTCGATCCTGATCGTGACGGTATCGTTGCCTTCGCGCGAGTCCGATGGCGCGATGCCGGTGCTGATGTTCAGCGTGCCGTGTGCGCCCAGCGCTTCGCCGGCGTTGCGCAGGATATGGCCGAGCGCCAGCTGGAGCTGGGCGCGGTCGCCCAGCACCCAGGCATCGCCAGCGCCCAGATGCTGGAACATGCGAATACCCGAGGGCAAGGCGTCGAGGTTGTCGGCGATCGCCGCGCGCACGACGTCGTCGACTTCGAGCGGCTGCGCTTCCAGGCGCTGGGTGCGCGAAAACGCCGCCAGTTGCGCGGTCAGTTTGGCTGTTGCCGTGACGGTGCTGCTGATCTTGTCGACGTGGCGCAGCAACATGTTCCCGGCCGGCATCTGCAATTTCATCAGCTGGGCGCTGCCGCCGATGACCATCAGCAGATTATTGAAATCGTGGGCGATGCTGCCGGTCAGCTGGGCAATGACTTCCGACCGTTTTGCGCGCTCGACCTGCTCCAGCGAGCTCACTTCGCGCCGGTGGGTCAGGGCCAGCTGCGCCGTGACCCGCGCCACTTCCTCCTGCAGCATCGCTGCCTGCACGTCCTGCGCGCGCTCCTGCGCGTCGCGCGTGCGATTCAGCAATTCGGTCGTACGAGCGTACTCGAGCAGTACATAAAACATCGGCACGCTGGTGCAGATGACCAGCAAAGCCATGGCGAAACTGTCGCCTCCCGCGTCCAGGCTCCTGGTGCGCAGCAGTACCCAGCCCAGCAGCGCCGGCAAGGCCGTCAGGGCCAGCAGGTGGCGCGTGCGCCGGCCGATCGCATCGGGCGTGCGCGCCACCATGCCCAGACGGCTGTCTGCCTGTGACAACAGCAGGGCCAACGACAGGCAGAACAGCGCCAGCGCCGTGGGCAGCGCCATGGTGTTGAAGATGTAATAGCCGTACAAGTCGGAGATGTCGTAAGCGTAGCCGAGCAGGGCGCTGCCGGCGATGAGGAGCGCGCCGTTGGCCAGCCATTCGAGGCTGGCGAGGGCGTGGCGCTGGCCCGCAAGGCTGGCGCCGCCCAGCAGCAGCAGGCACAGGCTGGTCGCCACCGAGGTCCTGCCGCTGAAGGCAGGATCGATGCCCAGCATGCGGGCCAGCGCAGGACTGAGGACGTCCCCATGGAACCAGGCGTGGCTTGCGAGCACCGCCAGTGCGATGGCGCAGGTGCCGGTGGCGAGTGCGATGACGGCGCCGCGGCGCCGCGCCCAGGCAGTCATCAGCGGCAGGGCCAGCGCGACGATCCCCAGCACAGTCAGCGGCGCCATGGCTTTCCAGCCAGGTTGGAAGGCGATCAGCGTGTTATTGCCTACCAGGTAGCCAAGGCCTGCGACGCAGGCAAGGCCACATGCCAACCATGCCGCAATGGCGGCAAGCTTGGACGGGCTGGAGCTGGAAACATAGTCGCGCATCTTCCTCAACTTCAACTAAAAAACCGGTATTTCATCCTAGCATGCCAACCCCGCGAGCGGGGCGGGCGTCACACTTCACGAAAACAGTGTCGGCAGCGCCAGTTGCGCCAGGAGTTTTTTAACGGGAGACGGCAGCGCAGCCTGTTCGATGGTTGCCATGTCCTGCCACAGGTAGCCGGGCGGCAGCGCGTGGCGTTGTCCCAGCGCCACACGATAGGGCTGGATGTGCAGTTTGTAGTGCGTAAACACGTGTACCAGTGGCAGCAGCGGGGCAATTTCCTCGATGGTGCCAAACATACTGGCGGCGCTGGCCATTGCATCGACCGCAGGCGCGTCCTCGACCATCGCAAGGTGCCCGCCGACTTCCGGCAGCGACACCAGGCCGCCCCAGATCCCGCTGGCGGCGCGCTGGTGCAGCACGACCTGGCCGTCATCGAGGATGACCAGCATCCGCGTGTGTTTTTCCGGCACGGTCTTCCTGGGTTTGCGGATCGGCAGCTCGTCGGTGCGGCCGGTGGCGAAGGCCACGCAGCGCGACTGCAGCGGGCAGCGCTCGCAGGCGGGCCGGCTGCGCGTGCACAGGGTGGCGCCCAGGTCCATCAATCCCTGCGTGTACGCCTCGATGCCGCCATCGGCCGGCAGCAGCGCATCGGCACGGCGCCACAGGGCTTCTTCGACGCGCTTTTCCCCGGGATATTGATCGATGCCAAATACGCGCGCAAACACGCGCTTGACGTTGCCGTCCATGATCGCGGCGCGAAAGCCGCCGGAAAACGCGGCGATGGCGGCGGCGGTGGAACGGCCGATGCCGGGCAGCTCGGCCAGCAGGGCCGGGTCGCCCGGAAACACGCCGCCGTATTCGTCGGCCACGCGCCTGGCGCAGGCGTGCAGGTTGCGGGCACGGGTGTAGTAGCCCAGGCCGGCCCAGTGCGCCATGACATCTTCGGAAGGCGCTGCAGCGAGCGTCAGTACATCGGGAAAGCGCGCCAGGAAGCGCGCGTAATAACCCAGCACGGCGGCAACCTGGGTTTGCTGGAGCATGATTTCGGACAGCCAGATGCGGTACGCATCGGTGGTGTTTTGCCACGGCAGCGCGTGGCGGCCGTGGACTTTCTGCCAATCGATGACAGCTTGCGAAAAAGAGGGATCGGCGAGATCGGAAAATTCAGTCAGTCGTTTCATCCACGCATTTTATGCTGCCTTGGCCAATGGCGCAGGTGCATTCATCGCCGCGGTGATGGCGCCGGCCAGTTGCTGCAGGCGCGCGCGGACCTTGTCGATGTCGCCCTGGCGCGCTTCGAACATGGAGATGTTCTTCTCCAGACCGTCCGTGGCGTCGTGGATGCGCTGGATCGAGGCCAGGCGGTGCTTGAGCTGGTCCTTGTGCTGGCGGATCTGCGCTTCCAGCGGCGACATGATGACTTTCAGCCACGCCTCGACGTCGGCGTTCGCGGCGCGGAAGGTGCGGCGCACGCGCGAGGCGATCGAATCGAAGAACCGTTCCAGCACCGTATTCCGGCTGGTCATCAGCAACGTGGCGGTGCCGAACTGTTTGTCATAGACGGCTTCGATGGCGTCGAGCTCGTCGCGGTAGCGGGTCAGCGACAAGCTCATCGGCATGGCCAGCGACAGGCCATGCTCGGCCGAAAATTTGCGGTACATCGATTCCATCATGGCGCTGATTTCGACGATCTGCGCTTCCGAGCGGACCAGGTTCTTGCGCGCCTGCTCGAAAAAGCTGCGCACGGGCGTGCGCATGCCGGTGGTGAAGCGGCTCGACTGCATGGCGCCACGTACCGTATCGATTTCGTGCTGCACCACGTCCATGCCGAGCGTCGTGTAGAGCTCGTTCGACAGCGTCGAAAACACGGCGCGGGTGCCTTGCAGCTTGAACAGGCTGGCGTCGAATTCCTTCTTCTCGACATCGATCCGCTTCATCATGTGCGAGACCACGCCAACGTTCTTGCCGCGCAGGCTTTTGAGCTCCTGCAATTGCTCGACCAGGTCGCGGCTGCGCGCGCCCAGCAACACGCTCTGCGCGCCGACCAGTGCATCGAGGTCGGTCGACAGCTGCGTGCGGATGATGTCCTGGCGTGCCGGGATCAGTTCCTGGTACAGCGCGGCCTCCAGTGCGCCCAGGCGCGACTTTTCCAGCAGCGCCATGTCGCCGTTAATCTTGCCGACCAGCGCTTTTTGCGCCGAGACGGGGAACACCTGGTTTGGTGCCAGGGCCAGCATTTGCGCCACATTCTGTTGCTGGCGCGCGATCTCGGCGTCGTTTGCTGCGTCGGACTTGAGTTCGTCCCACATCGCGTCGATCTTGTTGAGCACCACGATGCGCCCGGGCCCGGCGCCGATATGGCTGCGCCAGACCTCGATGTCGCTCTTGGTCACGCCGGTCTCGGCGGCAAGAATAAACAGCACGGCATGGGCGTTCGGAATCAGGTTCAGCGTCAGTTCCGGCTCGGTGCCGATGGCGTTCAGGCCTGGCGTGTCGAGGATGACCAGCCCTTGCTTGAGCAGCGGGTGCGGGAAATTGATGATGGCATGGCGCCACAGCGAAATTTCCACTGTGCCGGCGGCATCGACGGTGGCCACGATATCCGCGTCATTTTCGTCGTACAGGCCGTAACTCTTTGCTTCTTCCACGCTGGCACGGCGCGTCAGGCTCACTTGCTGAAACGTCCGGTGCATCTGGTCGGGCGAGTCCAGGTCGAGCGGCAATGTGGTCCAGGCAGCGGGGTCGTCGCGGAAATCGCTGGTCGACAGGTTGTGGGCACGGGTGTCGATCGGCAGCAAGCGAATGCAGGGCGGGAACGCCGGGTCATACATCAGCTCGGTCGGGCACATGGTGGTGCGGCCGGCCGAGGAGGGCAGGATGCGCTGCCCGTAGTCGGCAAAGAACAATGCGTTGATCAGCTCTGATTTGCCGCGTGAGAATTCCGCAACAAAAGCGACCGAGAGACGGTCGTCTTGCAGCCTGGCACGCGCTTGCAGCAAGCGCTGGGCCGTGCCGGCGTCGAGCAGTTCAGCGGCACCGGCCCACGCCTGGTAGTTGTCGAGTGCATCGGTTACGCCCTGGCGCCAGGCGCCGTAGTGTTCAAAGTTTTGTACCATCGTTGACTCGCTACAAAGGTGTTGCGGCTTGGCTGTTCTAGCGCTGGCAATGAACGCAATAAAACGTCGATCGCTGGCCCTGCTTGATCTGTCGGATTGGCGTGCTACAGTTTCTGCACGGCACTTCTGCACGATCATAGACGAAATAAGTCTGTTGGAAATAGCCAGATTGACCATTTACGGCAATAAAATCGCGCAAGGTGCTGCCGCCTTGCACGATTGCTTCCGCCAAAATGGACCGGATGGACTGGGCCAGACGGTCGTACCGCGCTCTGCTGATGCGGCCTGCAGGGGTCTTCGGATTGATGCCAGCCTGAAACAAAGCTTCGCACGCGTAGATGTTTCCAACGCCGACAACTAAGTTGCCAGCTAACAACACTTGCTTGATCGGCGCGCTGCGATTGCGCGTGGCCTTGTGCAGCAAGGCCCCGTCGAAGCCGTCCTCGAGCGGTTCAACTCCCAGGTCGCGCAACAGCACGTGCTGGTCCAGGCTGCCAGCGTCGTACGGATGCCACAGTACGGCGCCAAAGCGGCGCGGATCGTGCAGGCGCAGCGCCTGTTTGCCATCGGGGCCATCGACGACCAGGTCGAAATGGTCGTGCTTTTTGAGTTCCGTGGCGGGCGGAATCACGCGCAGGTGCCCGGACATGCCCAGGTGCACGATCAAGGTGCCATGTTCGAAGCCGATCAACAGGTATTTGCCGCGCCGGCTGGTGTGCAGCACGCGCCGTCCCGCCAGGATGGCGTTCAGGTCCGGCGGAAACGGCCAGCGCAGGCCCTCGCGGCGCAGGATGACGCTGTCGACCACGCGGCCTTCCAGATGCGGCGCGACGCCGCGCCGGGTGACTTCAACTTCGGGGAGTTCGGGCATGGCGGCTTAAGGAATTCTGAGGGTTCAGGTAAATGATGGTGCGGGGACGTACATGCTGCGGGGCTTGAGCGTAGAATCGTTCATCTTTCCAGACTCCCGGACCTGCCTTGAAAAACGCTTTCGTTATTGTAACTCTCAGCAGCTTGCTGGCGGCGTGCGCCAGTGCTCCTTCGAAGGCGCCTGTAGCAGCAGAGCCAACACCGGTCGTGGAGGCCACGCCAGCGGACCCGGATGCCGGCTTGCCCAAAGTGGAGCTGACTGGCAATTTACTGTTCCAGCTGACCCGCGCCGAGTTCGAATTTCGCGGCGGCGAGTACCAGGGCCCGTATTTGACCATGCTGAGCCTGGCCCAGCAAACGCGCGACCCGCGCCTGGCGCGCCGCGCGGCCGAAATGGCCATCACCGCAAAGCAGGCCGACGACGCGCTGGCCGCCTTGCGCCTGTGGCGCCAGATTTCGCCTGACTCCGACGAAGCCGCCCAGTACTATCTGGGCCTGGTTGTGCTGACCGACAATTTTGCCGAAGCCGAGCCGATCCTGCAGGCGCGCCTCGCCGCCATGCCGCCGGCCGCGCGCGGCCTGGCCCTGTTCCAGGCCCAGCAACTGCTGGCGCGCGCGCCCGACAAAGACGCCGCCAACGCGATGCTGGTGCGCCTGGTGGCCCCGTACAGCAATACCGTCGAGGCCCACGTGGTGCTGTCGCAGAGCGCCTTCGCCCGCGGCGCCAAGGCCGATGCCGCGCGCGAAGCCCGCGCCGCACTGGCCATGAAGCCCGATTCCGAGCTTGCCGTGCTGAGCCTGGCCCAGGCGCTGGACGACGACGCACGGGTGGGCGCGCTGCTCCGGGAATTCCTGGATGGCTATCCGAATGCGCAGGAAGTGCGCGCCGCCTATGCGCGCGTGCTGGTCAACCGCAAGGACTACGCCGCGGCCCGCGCCGAATTCCTGATCCTGCAAAAAGCCCAGCCCGACAATCCCGCGCACATCTACGCGCTGGGCGTGCTGGCCATGCAGATGAACCAGCCCGCCGTGGCCGAGCAATACCTGAGCCGCTTTCTCGATGTGCTGGCCACCAGCAATGTCGAAGACCGCGATGCATCCAAAGTGCTGGTGATGCTGTCCCAGCTGGCCGAAGAGCGCGGCGACTTGAAAGCGGCCCTCGACTGGCTCGACAAGGTTGGCGCCGACGAACCGAAAATGAACCTGGCCGTGCAGGTACGCCGGGCCCAGCTTTCGGCCAAGCAGGGCGACCTGGCTGCCGCGCGTCGCATCCTGGCCGGACTCAGTCCGGC
>Ga0265780_10006756_pt1 | contig 14183 bp, 11 predicted proteins | sample P1T30metagenome_FD_192432 | JGI IMG/M metagenome (GOLD analysis project Ga0265780, IMG submission 192432) | Plant litter microbial communities from East Loma Ridge, Irvine, California - P1 T30 | ecosystem: Environmental > Terrestrial > Plant litter > Unclassified | place: USA: California... | reverse complement strand
ATTCTATAATATAATTACTTAAATCTACTTTTACTAGCTTATTCTTCTTTATAGTAAGTATATAGCTTATTTAAATAATTATATATTCTAAGTTCTATATATCTTATAAGAACTGCTTACTACTAAGATAAAGATATCTTAGTACTAAAAATATATCTTTAATAAATGCTATAATAATACTATAAAGGTAGTATATACTAACTCTGCTTTTCTATAAGTAAGAATATCTTTCTTTATTAGAATAGACTACTATAACTCTATTATACTCTATATCTAAATAGTTATAACTTTTTAAACTATTAAGTCTTATTAAGTATAATATAATATTATATATTTAGTTATAATTAAAGATATCTAGGCGCTATAATAATATTCTTAGCTCTTAACTATCTAATTCTCTTTATTCTAGTTAATCTAGAAATAAAGCTTTCTAAAGTACTAACTTTCTTTAAATAAAACTTTACTCTTATACTTAGCAGCGTCTATACTAATAGAATAATATTAAATATACTTATACTCTTTGCAAATAGCTATTATATTAAGCTTATTAGCTTTATTAATTCTTCTAAAGCTATATCTTACTAGTAGAGTCTAGAAGTAAGTTTTATTAGCTAGAAAGATTAGTATCTTACTAACTCTAAGAGTCTAGAAGATAACTATAAAGCTATTTAGAATATATATAATAAGCTAATTTATAGAGAATAAAAGCGCGCTAATAGTATTAATATAAGATAAGCAGTTATATTTCTAAAAAGCAAGAATAGAGGCTAAAAAGTATAAGAAAGAATACTATTCTTCTATTATAATATTATATAGCATAGTATTTATATGCTACTATTAAAAGAAAATATAATATATCTATATAGTATATTAAGTATTATATAACTCTTAATCTTTATAAAAGACTAAGATCTCTTTAATAAAATAAAGAAGACTTTAGCTTTGCTTTTAAATAATAAAGTACTTTCTTTTTAGGCTATAAAAGTATAGAATATTAAGAGTATAGAAAGCAGAGCTAAAATTACTTTATATTTACTATATAGCAAGAAAAAGATAAAGGCTATTAAGAAAATAGGCTTTTAGTTTAGAGATATATATCTAAGTATTAAAGTAACTAGCAAATATGCGCTTAGAACTAAAGTAAAGCTAGATCTTAGTGCTAAGAATATAAGAAGTATATTAGTTAAGTAAGTTTAAGAGGCTATTATATATCTATAGCTTTTAATTTTATATTCTTTATGCGTATAATATATAGTATTAAAAGTATTATATAATAAAAGAAAGCTTAAAAAATAATATCTAATTGCGCTTACTTAGCTATTAACTAATTAGACTATTCTTTACTTTAGCCTTAGTAACGCGCGTTTTACTTTACTTTTCTTCTAATACTACTATAATAAAAGTATTATATTAAAGCTTTTAAAGCTATATATTATTAACTTATAATTTTATAGTTATATTAAAGAATTAACTTATCTTAATAAGAACTTAAAGCTACTCTATTATTACTTTAGTAGCATGCTATATACTCTGTCTCTGCTTAGTTTATTCTAATTTTAAAAGCTAAGATCTTTACTAATATACTATTACTATAGTATAAGAGTAAACTTAGTAAGATTTACTAGCAGCTATAGTTTTTATCTATAGCCTATTCTAAAAAAAACTAATAAAAATAATAACTTAAAGTAAGATAAAGACTGCTTATAAAGCAATATCTAGATCTTTTTTAAAGAACTGTCTGCTAGAGGTAATTAATTAATAATTAATATATCTTATATACTAATAAATAGTTAGAATAGCTAATACTCTTCTAGATATATAAGTATATATTCTACTATATAAACTTATTTGCATATTTTTAGCTTTGCAGAAGTATTTTAAATATATATACTAATGCAATAAAGATAAAGAATTTCTCTAATTTAGCTTTTCTAATAGCCTTAATTTCTGCGCTTTCTTTAGCTTATCTCTCTGCAAATATATTATAATAGCGCTAGCTTACTACCTTAGTTTCTTTAGCTTTCTTAGATTCTTTACTCTATCTTTACTTTTTAACTTTAATATTAATCTTAGCTTCTAAAACTAACGTATAGCTCTTAAATAGACCTATAAGAATATTAATTATTTTAGCAATAATATCTCTAATATTACTTTAGCTAGCTACTTTATAAGAAGCTACTCTATCTTTTACTAACTTACTTATAACTTAAGTATATAAAGTAATAAAGCTATTATTAAGTAAGTAATAATACTAAGTAATAGCTTTAGTATATAATTTAAAACTCTTAATAAAGTATAAAACTAATACTCTTAACTTCTTACTGCTTTAAATATCTTTATCTCTTTTCTTTCTAGAGACTAACTTTTTTTTCTTTGCTCTATACTTACTAAAACTCTTATTTATACTACTAACTCTCTTACTCTTTACTAATTTTATACTATTATAAATATATTATTTATTTAGCTAAACTTTATTATCTTACTTACTAATAGGTTTTTTATAGCTTATATAAAAGCGTATAATATATATTTCTTAATTAGTAAGTGCAGTAATAAGTACTTTATCTACAGAATATAGTACCTACTAAGTCTAGGCTATAATATAATATAGATCTATCTTATAGCTAACTACTCTATTATTATCTGCTATATACTTATATAGTACTACTTCTTCTTTAGATACTTACTACTTAAGTACGTATTATAGCAGTAAGCCTTTGAGTATATATATACTAATATGCAAATCTACTATCTTATATATAGTATAGTTAAGAAACTTATTAATATAAGCGCTAGTAACTTTATATATTATTACTATATTAAGTAGTATATAAGCTATATTAATAATATGCTGCTATAGAACTAGAGTATTACTTATACTAGCAATATACTAATTTAGTTCTAAAAGAATAGTACTAAACTTATAAGTAAAGAGAAAAAAGTAATTATAATAGCATTTTAAGAGCTATTAAGAAAGTTTTTAGAAAGTAAAGAGATAAGCTAAAGAGCGTAGAGATTAGAAGTGCAGATACTAAAGAGTAATAAGAAAATAGTTATTAAGAATAATAAAGTAAGAATAGAGAAAAGAGTAGAGCTTTAGAAGAAAGTAAAGAATATTAGAAGAATAAGAAGAGTATTAAAGTTATAAATTAAATAAAGATACTTATATATAGTAAAAGAGTATATTTTTTTTACTAAATATTTACTTTACTTTAAAGCTTAATAAAAAGAGCTTTAGTATCTTTTTAAAGTAGCAATTAATATTTAGATATTAATAATAGTAAGTTTATAGTAAAATATAAAGAGCTTTTCTTAGATAAGTAAATTACTATATAAGATATATATATAGAAATAGAACTGCTAAAGTATTTTTCTCTTAGCGCCTATTCTATGCGCAAAAGAAATATAATAATAGTAGTAGTAGCTCTTTTGCATATCTAATAGAAATACTTCTTTATTTAGAAAATACTGCTTAAAGTTATTCTCTATACTTAAGAAAAAAGTATATATTCTCTCTTAAGCTATAGACTAAAGAAGTAATACTTAGAAAGAGATTACTTAAAGACAAAAAGCTTTCTGCTAAATAACGTTGTGTGCTAAGACTATTTCTATGTCGCCCCGCAATTCCATCGAACAAGCGAATCCGCTGTACTCTCTATGCTATACAATGTTATAGATAAGCACAATTTAGATATTCTGAGTAGAGAGAAGGGTAGAGGGAAGCTACTTGCATGCCGCTCTATAGTTGCATCGATTTCTAAATAGGCGTTATTGAGATACGTGTTTGAGGAGGAGGGCGTTCTTTGCGGTGAGAGAGGGCGTCTTCAAGTGTCTGGAAAACATAAAATCCATCATTCCGCACTGCAATCGACACCCGTGTTTTTTACTTGCCGGATTAGGAAAGTACCACCTCATCTCTCTCTGCGTGACGCGGCATATTGTTCAACTTATCAAAACATTCACTCCTAACATCCACAAGGAAAGACTTGCAGTTAACTCATCGAAACATTCAAATTTGGTATAAGCCACGTGGAAAAAGAACATGGAAACATAATGTGTGTAAATCTCCGCGAACACCAACACTAAAAACGCCAGGAAAATGCGAACAGCTTGATATCATCCCATTCCTCCTGTATGACAACTACCCGTGGGCGAAGTCGCAATCTCATTCCATCCAGTTCCCTTTCCTTCCACCGTACGCCCCAGTCTGATATATCGCTAATATGCGTCGGAAGTTGATCGTAAATGTAAATGGTCTAATGTGAATCCCTCTCTGACGCCTGGCCCGTTCAATGTAGAGCAATTTAAACATATGCTGTGGCAGTGGGTGTGGCCATGTCTTCGTCGTCGTCCATGAATTCTTCGATGAAGGCGCTCTCGGCATCTTCGTCGTCTGCTTCGTTGTCGCTGACGTCTTGCATTGTTTCGACCTCGGGCTCGACTGCGCTTGTGTGCGGTGCGAGGTGCAGCGGTGACAAGCTGATCTGCAGCTCTGGCATGTCGTTATTTAGATCTTCTGTCATCTCAACGTTGTTCTCGTCTTCGGTGTCGTTGTCGAAGGCCTGATGGTGTGGGCTCGGTCCGCTTGCACTGATGATCGTGATCGTGCCTGATTCTTCCACCACACCGAACTCCGTCGTCACCGTAATGCTGTCCGGACTCGCCAGGGGAAAGTCACTTCCACTCGGGTTTGCTTCCAAGAAGTTGCTGTCCGAGACACGACTGTCGAAGCCGGCAACCATGTCTTGTACGAACAACGCAGAGAAGAACTCGTTCATCGCGCCAGCAAGTTCATCGGCTTGACCGCGCTCTTCGCGGTCTTTCTCTAGTTTGGCAATGGCGCGAAGTTCTGCTTCCTTCTTGGCTCTAAGCTCGGCTTCGAGGCGACATTTGGCGCGGACCGCAGGCTTGCGCGTGCAAGTTGGGCAGTGATAATTTACTGTACAGAAGGTGCACGTACAAGAGGGAGATCCTGCAGCACATTGCTACTTCATGTTAGCAGATCGCCATGAAAGTGAGGGAGAATGACTTACATCGCAGACCAAGACCGCACACTCCGAACACTCTTTGAGAATGCCCGGACATTGCGGCCTATTGTCTCCTACCGGACGTGGGTACTGGCAGAAGTATGCTCCACATCCTTCCCATTGAACAGGGTGCCTTGGGTTGCATGGCAGTGGAAGCGGATTCGTGATTGAGTTTGGTATTTGTGGTCGAGGCGCCTTCTGCATTGCGGTCCATGATTCGGCAAGGCGCCCTCGCACACCGGACACACTAAACGACCGCGGTCGGGCTGAACTCACAGGTACGAAAGGCAGAGACGAAGTGATCGCGAAAGGATCGTTAGTCAGCGTTGAATTGAAGGACGACGTGGTCGACATCTCGATCGAGCTGGGTATACTTGATGCGACGAGTATCTGCGATTGCGACATGGGCGTTTCCGATGACTCTGATTCGTTATCTGCGGTCAGGAACAAATCCTGTTGCGACGCGGTGGGTGTCCGTTCCGGATCAGGTGTAGAGGCCCTGTTGGGATTGAATTCAGGTATGACCAGTCGCTGCGGAGGCTCGTTGTGGGTTCGAACGTGGTCGCGCTCCGTCTGCATATCTCGATATCCGCACTTGCGGACTTTGAGCGCCCTGAAGTCGTGTTCTTTGCATATCGGATTCTTGCACGCTCGACAAGACACCTTCCATCTAAAGCTTCGGTAGCAATCTTGACACAAGCCCCGCAGACATGTTTGTTGCTGCAGGTCTAGAGAGTCCTGCTTGAGATATGAGAGTATATCGACATCTTCGCCCAGAACATATTCGTACAGCCCGTTGTTCTTCAGTTCGCGAATGTAGTCCACCGGACGTAATTGGTTGCTGAAGTCTGGATCCTCGAACTGCTTCGTCCGTGGCAATGGTGCCGCTCGTATCTTGTCCGCGCCTCTGCCGCCTAGTCCAGTACCTAGCACAGCTATACCGCCGCCACCAGAAAAGATGGGTTCCAGGCAGCACCACGACATGTTCAGCTTCGGAGGCTCGCGATTAGGTTGGAGCCCTCCAAGGCCGTTGTTGAGGTTGCCGCCGTCTTCGGAGTCGGACGAGTCGTCCTCGTTTGCGCTCTCGTTCATAAGATTGGGTGATCGTGTTGCGCCGGGAGCCCACCAGAAGCGGTTATACTCAGCCTTGTCGTCGCCGTTTCGGTCTTCGAGCGAGGAAAACGATCCAGATGCCTGTCCGATTGTGCCACCCAGTGTAGAGCTGTTCCCAAATGCCAGGTTCGCAAAGTGTCGTGTCTTTGCCCGCTTCCGTGGTATCGGCCTGTTGAATGCGCAGCTCGCGCAGAGCGTCTTGCGACAGCCCATGCAGTGCATGCGGACACTGCACGACTCGCAGCGTTCTAGAATAATCTCGCTGCACTGGGAGCACTTGACCTCCTCGACGAAGATGTTGTGGCTCTTCCTCAGGTGCGCAGGCACGTGCTTGCCCTCTCCTTGGAAGTGGCCGTTCTCTGTGCCCAGTGGCTCGCCATCCTGTCCGGTTTCTGAAATCTCCCACAGTCTGCCGTCGTGGTCGCCCAGGGGCGATGTGCCCTCGAACGGCCCTATGCGGTTGCTCGAGCGCCAGAGCCTGTCAAACGGCACCCATACCTCCATGTTCTGCGGCCCCGCTCTCCCCGCATGGTAGTCTTTCCGCCGAAAGCAGCGTCCTCCGGGGCTCGGGCACCACGCCGTGTCCGTCCATATCCCCAATTGGTGGCATATCTCGATGAGCTGGTGCGTCGGGTCGGAGTCGGAGTCTCTCCGGATGAGCGAGGAGGGCAGGTACGGTCGTCGGCGGTGGTGGCGGCAGCGGTAGGTGTAGAGGCTCTTGAGCGCGAGGTCCTTTTGTATCCAGGGGGCATCCTTGAGGGTGTAGGGCTCGAGAAAGGGCACAATGTGGTACTTGATGGAGACGTTCTTGCAGCCGCGTACGGACAGATGCTGGAGGGTGTTTATGCGCGGCGCAAGCACGCTCCCGACCAGGGCGATGCCCGTGACGGCCGTGTTGCAGAGGTCCAGGCTCGTCAGGCGCGTGCCGTTGGGGGCTATGATCTGCTTCAGCAGGGCGTCGAACGAGTAGGCCTTGGAGGCGCGCTCCCGGCTGTCGGGCGTCTCGTTGCCCGGCGAGCCCACGGTGACGGCGGGCTGGGGCAGGCGGAACGAGAGCGTCTTCCATGCCAGCGGGTACTTGCGCAGGAAGGCGCGCAGGTGGCGGGAGGTGTGGTAGAGGTCGAGGAGGGCGACGGTGGGCATCTGGGCCAGCAGCGACTCCAGGACGGGCGGGTAGGACGTGATGACCGTCTCAAACAGGCTGAGGGGCGCATCGTGCGTCTCGGGCTCCTTCCCCGCCCTCGTGGTCGGCGTCGCAGTGCGGATGAGGGTGTGGGCGCAATTCCGGTCGCAGTCGCGGGCACCTGCGTGTTCCGAGTGCCAGAAGAGGTCCGTCTGGCTCTGCTGTTGCGTGCTCATGCTGGCCAGTGGCGGGTCTGGCAGTTGGAGGCTCTTGGCCAGGTCAGGCCCTACAAGGCAGTCTTGTCGAACGAGACGGCAGGGAAACATGCAATCGAGACATGCAGACTGCAGAGGAGAGGGCGGGCCGTCTGCAGCGCCGGCAGCAGTGTCGGAGTCGTGGTACGGGCGGGAGAAGCGACGTGGTCGCGTGTGTGCCTGGGTGGAGGTGGATGGTTGATAGCCACCCGTAGACCCCCAAGCCCAAGCCCTCGCCTGCAGGCGCGACACAAGGCGTTGGCGTGCGCAGTGCGCTTCGGCCTGCCGTCGCCCGCCCATGTCCTTGACGCCTCACCGCCGCCTATCGCGATGCAGCCTTAATTCCCGCAGGTCCCTTATTGCTCTGCTTATCGAAGCCGGCCTGTTTGGGCGGCTCCTTCACCGGTTGCAGCTTCCGTGCTGGTGGACTCAACTAGGAATGCACGTGTCGCCCGCCCTATCAGACGCCGGCACATCACAGCGAGCGACTTCACGATACACTTCATCGCGCGTCTCAGCTGCGACACGTAGCTTTCGCGCCGCCAATCCATCCATTGCACTTGTTGGCGCACGTGAGCCATCGTTTCCAACAAAGAAAAACTGTGACTGGCAAAACGCGCTTACTCCGTACTATCTGTACTACATTGGCCCTCGTCAGCCAGCCAACAATTACCCATCCTACCCCTTGCTAAACTCAAATGACCTTCGCCACGCGCCGCGGCCGGGATATCTCTCGTTCCAGAAGACTGCAGTCCCGAAATCATAACGCTAATAACTCCCCGCTAAAGAACAAGGACCCTTAGCCCAACTATGCCACACTATGAAATCCTGCAGCCGCATATGCAGGTCGGTGCTCAAAATACCCAATTGCCCTTAAGATCTCTATCTTCAAGTCCGTCAAAGAGCACAATGTCCCAGTCGAGATCCACATCGTGTCCTTCCTCCATAGGCGGCCACAGCGCATTGCTAACAAAAGAAAACACTGGTAGATGCTGACCAGTGGCAGTACCTTTCATCTTTTGGCCCGTCTCTGAATCAAGCTCAAAGTTGGGTCGTACAGGCAGCTTCTTGTAATCGAACTCGATAGTGCCGAAGAATGGGACTGTCAGTCGAGCTTTGCCCGCAGGCTGTCTGCTTGGGTCGAGCGAAGACAGCATCTTCTTGAGCACGATGGCGCTGCGTGCGGCAATCTTCTCTCGCGGACTCGCCTTGGACAGTTTCTCCATCTCGCCGATGAGGCGGCAAAGCATGGCAAAGTCCGTACCCTTCATCTTCTGCACCTCGCTCTTCTCCTTGGTTCCGAGCTCAATCACAATGTCCAGCGTCAGCGTGACTGCAGCGATGAAAACGCCGATCTCGGCGAATCGACAGCATGCCTGCGTTATGTTTGCGTTGCGCAAGGCGAACCAACGCATGAGCATGTTCCGGCTGGCTTGCAGAGCCGTGACCTTGGAGTACTCATACCTACCATCTCTGGGAGCCCGCAAGAGGTATGGCAAGTGAATGAAGACCTTCATCTCAAAGTGCCACATTTGCACCATCAATCTTTCAAGCGTCGCGTAGGACTCCGGAGACCGCGCAGTCGATGGTATGTTTGGTACCTCCCAGAAGTCTTTCGGCATGCCTTTCATGCTAGCCTCCAGCTTCTCGTCGAGTGCGAGGGCGGAGGCGTACCCTTGGGGCGAAATATCTCGGTCAAGTTCGGCAACCTCCCTCGACAGCTTGTTGATGTTGGACCTGTGATGAATTTGTAGATCGGCATCTGCTGGAACCGGATAGTCGTCTGATGCGAAAGGAAGACGCAGATGTACTCCGATGTACCTGTCCAAATCAACATAAGAGCGCCATATCATCTTTGCGTTGGTGATTGCTGGAACCGGTGGATTCAGGTCTGGTTGCGCGATGATGCGGTGGAACCCCATGAGGTGGGCCAAATTCAAACCTCGTCGGATCACGAGCCATGCTTGCCTTAGATTCGCAGAGTTCATGTGAAAGAACGCAAGCAGCAAGAGTGTTTCGAGGCCATGGAGAGTCAGCATAAGTTCGTCCGAGGAAGTGATCAGGGTGGTGACGTTGGCAACGTAGTTCTGCATAGTCGCATCCAGAGACCAAATATTGGCCAAGCGAGACTGATCGAACTCGGGCGGTAGGGAGTTGATGCATATGGCCAGATGAAGCAACGTTCGAGCTACGATAATGGCCCGCTCTCGACCAACGGCAGCCATGTCCAAAGCATACGACTGAGCATCTCTGTTGACGTAAATATCGCGAGAGGCCTTGTATATGCCGTCCAGGATCATCCACCCATTCGAAGATTCGAAGATGATGTCTGCATCATGCTGCGATGGTAATAGGGCCGCCAGCGACCGCTGTACAGCGTCACAATTCGGATTTGGTGCATCCTCCAGCTTGCGTGGTAATGTGCGAATAGATGGGGCAGACGTCCAATTTTGCGCGCCAAGCTGTCACCGTAAGCAACACGATATATAGAGCGGTTGCAAACTACTTACAATGCCGTCTCCTAGTGAGGAGATACTCTGTGCGTCGAAGGGGAGCTTGGGCAGCCCGGGAGGTGACTCCTTGTCACTTGATTCCACGAGGGTGGGGCTGTTTGGCACTTCCGCTGCTAAATTCGCCAGAGAGCTTTTTCGACAGACGAATTTCTCAAAGAGCTGTTCGAGCTTGCATAGTCGTTCTCCAATATGCCGCGAGCAAGTATCATTCTGGTCTGCCTTTTCAGGTCCAAAACTGGTGATTGAGCTGGCATCTACCGAGTTGGCTGGCTCGACCTTTGGTTTCTTGCCTAGGTAGATTTGTTAGTATGATGTTTTGTCTTGATACACTTCCTATCTCGGGAATTGATCTCACATTCCCAGCACGCCCGGCGCACTCCCTTCATAGGCCTCTTCTTGTTCACCTCAACCTGCTCCATAATGCCAAAACAAAACGTCCGACTACCCGCAGACTCTACTCAAGTCTTTTCACTGTATGTTGATCGACGCACCCAACTAAGAGAGACATGGTGCTTTCATAGTGGGGTGAAGGTGCGCAGCTGCGAGGCGACTTGCTGTTGTGGTGTCAGCCGGTCGTTGTTCGGCCGGCGTTTCGTCCGCATGCATCGGCGGGCTAATAAGTTAACCGCAGGATGGGTCCCGGCAACTTCGTAACGCGATCAGCATTTGTAAAAGCGGGTTGATCCGGGGCCGAACATTGCCGGTAGTAAAAGTATGCGAATGTCAGGTCTCGTCGCTTCGATAAACGAGCCGTCTCCTTACTGCTTGCATCTCTACGAGCACAGGTAGGGTAGGACGACGTCTGCTCGGCATGGAACGATAGTAACTCCGCCTGAGACAAGATTACTCTCGCTTTCACTATCTCCGCTTCGCACGTAACCCGTACTAAAAAATGCCTTGCGTAAGTACAGTGGATGCTTCTGTCAGCATATCCAAATTGCCTTCCTGAAGGGATTTTAGACTTTTGATCAGTGGCGTTTCGGACCGCATCGGTCGATGCCCATTTTGGGAGCAAGCGTTCCATACTCCATCGATCTCGCGCACATTTGCGCTAGCCCGAAGACTATTACCTGGACTTGACTGCTATACAAAACTGAAAGAAGCGGTACTGGAAGACTTCGCGAAATATTCGGCGGAAGGGATTGCCAAGTTGTCTGGAGCAGATGACTGCATGTGGTAACGAAAGTTGGCGCGGACGCCCGATGACTGCTCATGCACAAAGGCGCATGACAACAACCGCCGGTGATCCAGTGCCTGAGCTCCAGTATCCAAAAGCTTTTGCCAATGCTTACGCGCCCACTTTATGTGATAAAGCAGTTCCAATACCTACATCTGAGAGGCGCGATAGTCGAGAGTAAGCAAGCGAGAGCGCTCTGGCTGAGGAGCAATGTAAGGAATATGAAGGCATGTTGTATTTCTTTGGTTGGAAGGAACTCTCATGGTATTCGGCTAGCGATCCGGCCGTCAACACCACATATGTAGGGCCAAGGAGAACTTCAAATGATCGACTTCGCTAAGGACTCGGTGGTAACTGGCCGATGGGACACAATCATCGCACGTGTCGGCATGGTAGTTAAGCAGGCCTGGAGTGGGGAAATTTCGGTACTTCGTAGTGCTGGCAGGCACTTCGGGGTCACTCATCAGGTCAGACGAGCTCGCGCTTGCCCTCATGGATGCAGTGATATATGGCAGCGAAGAACTGTTATTACCCGATGCTGCTGCGACGTGGCCGCGAACTTGGAGGAGCCATGGGTGACAAGCACTGATTGCGTTGTGGCCAATAATACTGCGGCGCGGGCTGATTACACGCAATGAAGATTATCGTCAGTCTACTAAGAAAGGAGCATTGTGGTCAGGCCGGCGGAGGGATATTGTCTTTGCAGTCGTCAATGTTGGATCTCAATTTCCACATTGTGTATGTTGGTATCGTCAGAACTCCATTGTGAGGCGTCTCTAAGCGTACATGTCGTCGTACTCGCCATCGTCATCGTCCTCTACTGGTGGCGGTGGCTGCTTCTTCTTCAGCAGCTCCTTGCGATCAAGCGGACAGGTGGAATTGAGCTTCAGCCACGGCCGTATGCAGTCCAAGTCAAAGTAGTGATCCTTATGGCAGGGGAGTTGGACTACAAGCGGATACTGGTCTTTTCGCGATACGAGTTAGCGAACGTGTCGATGCATCTTTCGTCCGCAGGATGCCAGCTCACCTTCAAGGAACGGGTTGACGCAGATGGGGCAGGTGTCGGTAGGCTTCAGACTCTTCTTGGGCACGCGCTCCAGCTCGTCCAAGAAAGTGTCAGGCACACCTTTGAGCTCGGTTGGAGGGTCATCGGCGTTCTGGCGTAGCTCTTCGATCATGTTGGCGAGCAAATCATTCTCGCCGCTACCCTCGTCATCCGCAGGTCGTCCGCGCATCAGCTCGAAGGCGTTGGCAAGCAGCCGGAATGCCGCCGACATATTCTCGGGCTGGGGCACCGCATTTGCATTTGTATGCACCTGCGGATCAGAGGTGTCTACAAGTTCCAGCTGCGAAAAGAAAGTCGACATGTCGGGGCGGCGAGCAGAAGGTTGTGACTTGTCATCCTTGTCGGAGATGTTGTGTTCAACTGGGCTATGTTAATTGCAAATTTTGATCGCAGTGACGTGACTCGCCTTCGTAGCCGGACATGTTGGCGATTGGTATGGTGGGCAATTGCGAAATACAAATTGTGAGCTCGGCCGATTGTTTATGAAGCCTCAGACGGCGTCGTCATGGTTGGTGCCTGCACATCTACGCGACGCGGAAGAGGCGATGGAGGGGCAACTGTGGCGTGCATGAGTGGCTGTGCTCTCAGACCCGTCCTCCTGCGACCCTCCAGTTTCCAGACGATGCAAATCATCGAGCCTAGGCTACGCGATAGTCTAGTTTTACTCCATTACCTGGTGCTAGTACTACGCGTATTGTGCGGCGCGTCCAGAGGGTCCACATACAATTTCCCGAGGGCAACCAGCGTACTCTGTTGCGCATGCAGTTTTACTCACTACAACAACTATCAGCCTTGGCTACGACGGAGGGCGAAGTCTATCAGCCTCGCGACCTGAGCCCATCGAGTCTGTAGGCATTTTGTGTTTAAAGTTTGCAAAGGGAAATTGCCCACAAAGAAAGCGTGCGGCTTGCGGTTGGCTGCGACACTACACAGCCCCAGACGTCACCCACAGCGGACCCTCTCCACTGGCATGTTCCAGGTGCTTGCGGTAGACCTCCTGACAGAAGCGTTACAAGCACTTAAAGGAGGCGCAGCTCTGACATGAATTGAGGGCATGTACAAGAAGGCAGGGCAACCTCTGTGAAACCACTACACGACCTTGTCACATTCTGCGACTCACTCCACACAACAACGTTGTCATACAGCACTTTATAAACAGAACCTCCCCACCACTTCCGCATTTCTCTCACTTAATACTTATGTCACTACTTGTCATGTCTACCGGAACAGATTCACCCCCGTCGAAAGACAAACTATCGCCGTCCTGGATTCGCCGTGCTTCAGTCTCCTTCAGGCGAAAGTCCGTCCAAGATGCTGATTCGCGACCTTCAACCTCCAACGGCCTGCTATCACCTCGCCCAACATCCAGCAGAACCAACAGCGACGAAGCGCAACGAGAGCGATCTAAGAGCCCCGATAACCGCACCTCATTCCGCAACGTCGTGAGCCGTCTACGCTCATCCTCAAGCGCCAGCTCCCTCGGCGGCAAAGTCGACGACACCGACATCCACGACTGGTTCCAAGGCTTCCGCCGCTACAACCAACTCGTCACCACACAGTTCTCCGCCGCTCCCTCCTACGCCGCCCAGGATCTCACCAAAGCCACAAAGACACTGACCAAGAACTGCGGCGGCCAGCTCATCCACGGCCTACCCGAGGCCGCCTTCGACTTCAGCCTCCTCTGGTGTCCCGCCGCCCACCTCACTCGCCGCGACACAGCCGCCCCAACCTGGACGTAAGATAAAGCTACCGGCTCAGAAGTGAAAACGAAACGCTAGCTTGCGCACAGACTGTATGGGGAAAGAGCTTTGCTGAAGATGACGTCATCTTTTTCATTCTGAGTGAAACACATCCTACACGTGATTACGCACAGAACAAGAAAATATAAAGACTTAATGCCTGGAATTGAT